>Ga0224558_1000281_pt1 | contig 60817 bp, 54 predicted proteins | sample 714S32024metaG_FD_180682 | JGI IMG/M metagenome (GOLD analysis project Ga0224558, IMG submission 180682) | Peat soil microbial communities from Stordalen Mire, Sweden - 717 S3 20-24 | ecosystem: Environmental > Terrestrial > Soil > Wetlands > Peat | place: Sweden: Norrbotten County, Stordalen... | reverse complement strand
GCGATCCGTCAGCGCTTTGTAACAGGGCACGACTTCAGTCGTGCCGCAAGATGTTGGAAAGAAAGGGTGGGCTTTAGCCCCTGCATCGCTATCCCTCCCGCAAATGCCGGAAGGGAGCAGTTTTTCCGCAACCTGTAAACCAAAGAGGTTCTCATGTCTCCTGAATCGGCCGTTCGGCTAAAGGCCCTCCAAGCTGCTCCCTTGGACGCTTGGATCGCTCTTTCGGAAGATGAATCCCGCATCGTTGCGGTTGGACGCGACTACAGCGAAGTAGCGGCGAAGGCGAACGCTGCCGGCGAGACGGACGTGCTCATTCTTAAGACGCCCCCATCCTGGGCTCCACTTTCGGTCTAAAATTGCCCACAACTGTTCCATATCGGATATACCCTGGCCGCCGGGGAGAACCTCTCTATGCAGCAGTGCTGGATGTCCAAATAGCACTTGCAACGCCGAACGCGCCCCGTACGATGCGATTTGAAGCGCTGATTGATTCCGGCGCGGCGCGCTGTCCTTTCCATGCCAATCTCGCCGCGGCAATTAGCCTCGATTTGAAAGCCGGGGAAGTCGAGATCCTCAATGGAATCGGCGGACCGGAGATAACTTGGCTCCACGATATAAGCCTTTATGTATACGGTGGCCCCGTAAGAATCCGGACGGGATTCAAAGAAACGCTCCCGCTGGCTGCCCTTCTTGGGATGAACGGGTTCTTCCAGCACTTCAACGTCACTTTTGAAGGCGCAGCCAATCGGTGCGTTTTGGATCGCATCCGCATCAACTAAGGCAGCAACGCATCATCAGGACATCACCGTGAATTGGAAAACCGCTCGGAAGAATTCACCCAGCCGCTATAATCCCTGTGTCCGGCGCATCATGCCGCAAATCCTTCCAGAAATCCCCCGAGGAATAAATCCCTTGCAGAACCCTTTCGGTCGCTCATCCTTCTCAGCCCTGGCCCTCCTGCTTGCAGTCCTTGCGCCTGTCTCCGCCGCGGCAAATTCAACCCCACCCCAGCCGCTTGTCCTGGCTGCCGGCTGGCAGTTGCAGGACGCAGCCAAAGTGCCACAATCCGCCGCGCAAGTTTCTGCCCCGGCCTTCAATACCGCCGGCTGGTACAGCGCCACGGTTCCCGGCACTATCCTCACCACCCTGGTCGACAACCACGTCTATCCCGAGCCCCTCTATGGTGAGAACAACCGCCCCGAAACTATTCCCGAAAGCCTGGCGCGCGCCTCCTACTGGTACCGGACCCTGATCGAAATTCCCAAGTCTTACCAGGGCCAGCACATCTGGCTCAACTTCGACGGCATCAACTACTCCTCCGCCATCTGGGTCAACGGCGTGCAAATCGGCGTCACACGCGGCGCCTTCATCCGCGGCATCTTTGACATCACCCCCAACGTGAAGCCGGGCCACCAAGCCGTTCTCGCCGTCCTCGTCGCGCCCCAGCCCCACCCCGGCGTCTCCCACGAGCACACCCTGCGCAACGGCCTCGGCCAGAACGGCGGCGAGTCCGCCATCGACGGCCCGACCTTTCTCTCCACCATCGGCTGGGACTGGATCCCCGCCATTCGCGACCGCGACACCGGCATCTGGCAAAAAGTCTTCCTCTCCGCCACCGGCCCCGTCGTCATCAGGAACCCGCTCGTCACCACCGATCTCCCCCTGCCCCGCACCGACTCCGCCGACATTGGCCTCCAGGTCACCGTCGAAAACGTCACCGACAAACCGATCACCGGAGACCTCTCCGCCAGCGTGGGAACCTTCGCCTTTGGCAAGCCGGTCACCATCGCTCCACACAGCGCGCAGCAGGTCTCCTTCGACTCCAAATCCACCCCCTTGCTCCACTTTGACCATCCTCGCCTCTGGTGGCCCAACGGTTACGGCCCGCATGAACTCTACACGTTTCATCTCGCTTTCAAGATCAACCAGAAAACCTCCGACGCCCAGGACGTCACCTTCGGCGTCCGCAAAATCTCTTACAGCGTTCCCGGCACCGACACCCTGACCATCAGCGTCAACGGCGTTCCCATCTTCATTCGCGGCGGCGACTGGGGCCTCGACGAGGGCCTCAAGCGCATCCCCCGCGAGCGCCTCGCCGCCGAAATCCGCCTGCATCAGCTGGCCAACGTCAACCTCATTCGCAACTGGGTCGGCCAAAGCACCGGCGAAGACTTCTACGAGCTTTGCGACGAGTACGGCATCCTCATCTGGGACGAATTCTTCCAACCCAATCCCAACGACGGCCCCGATCCCACCGATCTCGACACCTACATCGCCAACGTCCGCGACAAGATTCTCCGCTACCGCAACCACCCCGCCATCATGCTGTGGTGCGCCCGCAACGAAGGCTTCCCGCCACCCGAGATCGATGCCCTTCTCCGCAAGCTGATGGCCGAGCTCGAACCTACGCGCCGCTATCAGCCCAGTTCCACTGACGGCCCCGGCGTCCGTTCCCACGGCCCCTACTCGTGGCGCACCCCGCGCGAGTTCTACACCGTCACCGACGACTACTTCAAGACCGAAACCGGCTCTGTCTCCATCCCAACACTCGAATCGATTCACGGCATGATGCCCAAAAAAGACTGGGAGACCATCACCGACGATTGGGCCGAACACGATCTGGCCAAAGGCGCGCAAAACGGAGACGCATACCCCGGCACCCTCGCCGCCCGCTATGGCAAGGTTGCCAATCTCGCCGACTTCGTTCGCAAGGCGCAGTTGATGAACTACGAGTCCTATCGAGCCATGTACGAGGGCCGCAACGCGCAGCTCTTCCATCCCACCACCGCCGTCATCACCTGGATGAGCAACCCCGCTCAGCCGAGCTTCGTCTGGCAGCTCTACCACTACGATCTGGAGCCCAACGCCTCGCTCTTCGCCGTCAGGAAAGCCGGCGAAATGGTCCACATTCAATTCAACGAAGCCACGGGCGAACTTCAGGTCATCAACAACCTGCCCGATCCCCTCGCCAATGCCGTCGCCCACGTCTCCATCTACAACCTCGATGGATCGCTGGCCTCCGAATATGACGAAAAGGTCACGGCACTGCCGTCGTTAGCCACCACCCTCGGCCCCGTCAAATTCCCGCCTTCGCTCGCTTCTACGCATTTCCTCAAGCTCGATCTGCACAATTCCGTTGGCTACCTGGTCTCAAGCAACTTCTACTGGCGCGCCCAGCCCGGTTATCCGGACGTTTTCACCGATCTGGATAAGCTGCCCATGGTCACCCTTCAAGCGCAAATCGAACGCAAGGACGCGGACGGCAAGCTCCTGGTCACCGTCACTCTCCACAATCCCACCGCCAACATCGCACTCATGGCTCACCTCCAACTGCGCCGCGCGCATTCCGGAGATCGCGTGCTGCCCGCCTTCCCGAGCGACAATTACGTCTCGCTGGTCCCCAATGAAACCCGCGTCATCACCCTCGAAGCCGGCGCCAGCGCCTTCAACGGCGAAGACGCACTCGTCGTCGTCGACGGCTGGAATGTCACCGTCGCCCCAGCGTCCTCACCCGGCGCCTCCATCGCCCCCAACGTTGACGCCCAGCCCGATCACTGGCCCGTCACCGGCCTGCCGTTCCAAACCACGAACCTGCGCTGAAGCCTCCCCGCTCCAGACGCAAAAAGGCCCGCAACCATCCCGGTTGCGGGCCTTTCCACTGTTTTCTTCCGTCCGGCCCCGTTTACGTCCCCGGAATCACCGGCCCCTGCTGCGCCTTGGCGTTCATCACGATGCGCTTGTTCTTCTTGTATTCGTCCATGATCCCGCCCAGGAAGACGTTGAAGGCGTCCGAGCGGCGCTGCTCCAGCATCTGGTCGCGCGTCTGGTCGAAGTTCTTCGCGATCTCGTCCGCGCTCGGCTCCTGCTTCTCCACGATCTTGGCCACCACGCCTGTCCGCTGCGCGTCTATCGGTCCGCTGATCGCGCCCACCGTCAGGTTTAGCAACTCGGGAGCCACCTGCCCCACCTGCCCCAGGTCGGGAACCTGGCCGCTCGGGCCCACCAGCTCGCTGGTCTTCACGGTCGCGCCCAGTTCCTTGGCGGCCTTGGCCAGATCGTTCCCCGCTTTGGCCTTGTCCGCCAGTTCCTTGGTCTTTGCGCTCAGCAGCCCCGGCAATTGCTGGTCGCGATATTCGTCCAGAACGTGCGCCTTCCAGTCGGCAAACGCCGGCGCGTGCGCCGCGGCAATCCCCGTAACCTGGAAGATCGCGTAGCCCTCCCCGGTCGGCGCAAATTGCGGCGGATCGCCCTGCTTGGACTCGAAGGCCTTGGCAATCAACTGCGACCCATCCGGCAGCGCGGAGATTACCCCCTGGCGCCCGACCGGCGGCGTGGTCACCACTTCCAGTTTGTGGGCCGCCGCCGTCTTCTCCAGGCCGTTCTTGATCGCCTCTGAGGTCAAAGTATGTGCGTAGTTCTCCTCCGTGGCCGCCGCCTTCTGGCGAATCAGCGTCGCCTGAATGGTCGGCAGCACCTCGCTCAGGTCCTGCGCGTGCGCCGGCTTGCGCTCTTCCACCTGCACAATGTGGTACCCGAACTGGCTCTTCACGATCTGCGTGTCCCCGATCTTCTGGCTAAAGATCGCTTTGTCGAACTCCGGAACCATGGTGCCTCGCTGCGCAAAGCCCAGTTCGCCCCCTTTGTCCTTGCTGCCGGGGTCGTCGGAATTCTTTTTTGCCAGCTCGGCAAAGTCCGCGCCGCCCTGAATCTGCTTCAGAATCCCCTCCGCCTTGGCCTTGGCCGCCGCATCGGTCTTGGCATCCGCCCCCGCCGGCACCTTGATCAGGATGTGCCGCGACCGCGCCTGCTCCGGAGTCTCGTACTCGCTCTGGTGCGCGGTAAAGTACGCCTGAATCTCCTGCTGCGTGGGCTGCGGAACCCCGCCCGGCAGCTCATTGGGCGTAAACGCAAAGTAGGTGATCTTGCGCTCTTCCGGCACCGCTGAAGCATAGCGCGCGGCGTTCTTCTTGAAAAAGGCCTCCAGGTCCGCGTCCGAGGGGTTGATCGTCTTACCTAGCTCGTCGGCGGAGATCACCGCGTAGTCGAACTTGATCTTGATATTGCCCTTGCGATAGTTGTCGCGGACTTCCTGGTCGCCCACCGTCACCCCGCCCGTGATCAGCGCCTGCAGCCGACGGATGACGATGTCGTGCTTCACGTCCTCCTCAAACTCCGCCACCGACAGATTGAACCGGTTCGCGATCATCGCGGCGTATTGGTCTTCGCCGATGAACTTGCCGCCGGGGAAGAGAACCTGGCCGGCCGACCCGGTCTGCAGGTACTGGAGCACATCGTCGTTGCTGGCGCGAATGCCCAGCTTCTCGGCCTCATCCAGCAGAATCTGCTTCTGGATCAGTTGCTGGCCCACGCGCTGCGCAAACAGCCCCAGGATCATCGGGTTGTCGGGGTAGCGCTGCTGCTGCAACTGCGTCCGGGCCATCTTGTCCACCTGCTCCTGGCTCACCGTCGAGCCCGAGGACAGCAGTTTGCTGTACCAGTGGGGGTAGATCACGGCATAGGCGCCGGTGGAGGCTGCGCCCAGACCGGTCAGGCCCGGAATCAGGTAGACCACCATGGACACCGAAGCGGCGGCAATGATGACGACGAAAAGCGCCTTGATAATGCGGCTGTCTTTCTGCTGCAGGAAACGAATCATGGATGGACTTGAACCTTCTACTCTCTACGCGCGGGCGTGGCGTTCCGTCCCCCGCCGGCACGGCCCAACTCGGGCTCGGCTGCAAGGCAGGCATCTCCCACGGATGCGCAATTCTCGCTCGACGCGATTCTCTGCCATTATAGACGACAGGGAACCCGGCCAGCGTTGCAGGGTGCACTCTGCCGCAAATCAACCTGGCCCTGATCCAACTGGCCCAAATCAACCTCGCCCTAATCCACATGGCCCTGATCCACATGGAGGGGGTATGTTCGAACGCTACACTGAACAAGCCCGCCGCAGGAGCGCGGCCCTTAAACGCAAAGCGGGCACCCCGCCTTCCGGGATGCCCGCTGCGTTTCTATTCCCTATTCCCTGCTCTTACCGCCAGTAGTAGAACCCGCCGACCATGTAGTACGGCCGGTAGTACACCGCCGGATATCCATACGGATAGCCATAGGCGCCAACATACCCCGCGCCGTAGGGGTAGGGGCCGCGCCGGTAGAGGCTCGGTCCGCCCTGATAAAGTCCCTGCGCAAGCCGCGCCGCTTCCTGCGCGCTCACAGGGCTCACCGTCAGCGGCGTATTCAGGTGGAATGTCACCAGCGCCTCGGCGGGAATCCATATCCCTGGTCCGGGAAAAGCCGCTGAAGCTCCCACGCCCGCGGCCACGCCTGCCCCGGCGCCGACCGCACAGCCAAAGCCGCGGCCCACCGCGCAACCGATAATGGTGCCGATGATTCCGCCGCCAACGGCGTTGCCAACCGTCTGACCGGCCTTATTCGGCCCCTTCACCTTGAACTGGTCGGAATCCAGCGGGTAGCTCTGGCCGCCCAGGTCCAGAGAGGTCAGTTTCAGCGCCAACACCGGGCTGCCGCCCAGGTCGCCGGCGCCAACCTTCTTGACCTCCGTGACCACCCCATGCACGGTCGCCCCGCGCGGAATCGCCAGGACGCCGCCCACGGCCACGTCGCGGATCACGGTGAACTGAACCGGTTCGCCGTCCTTGGCCTTCTTGCTGTTCAACGACTCGCTTGTCCGCAACTGCAACAGCGTTCCCTGGGCAATGGTAACCGGCCCCGTGGGAGTCTCATACGCCGGCGCGGGAGGTTGCGCCGGAGCATACTGAGGCGGCGGAGGAGCATATTGTGGCCGCCCCTGCGGATAAGGCGGTGGATAAGGCGCCTGCGCCTGAGGCTGGCTTGGATAAGGCGCCTGAGGCTGAGACTGACTTGGATAAGGTGGCTGGCCAGGGGCCGGCTGCGGTCCCTCTGCGGGAGCGGGAGGCGGAATGGGCGCCATCGAGTCGTCCGGCTGGCTGTCCGCCGTCTGCTGCGCGCCGGCATCTGCCGCTTGCGCGTCCTGCGGCGCGCCCTGTGGATAGCCGACCTTCAGGTTGTTGTTTACCTTGGTCACGCCCGCCACATGGCTGGCGATCGACTCCGCCAGTTGGCTGGAGGCCGGGCTCGATACCGTTCCTGCCAGCGTCACCTCGCCCTGGATCGTCGCGGCCGTGATCAGGTCGCCCTGCAGCGCCGTGGAGGCGTCGAGCGCATGCACCAAGTCCATCTCGATCTGTCCGTCCGAGCGCTGGCCGGCTGCGGAAGCCGCGCTCGGGGCTCCCGCTGCATCAGGGGCCTGGGCAAGCGCAACCACGCCGCAAAAGGCCACCAACCCGGCCCACGCCAGAACCTGCGGGAAAACTCTCTTCGTCAATGAACGATTCATAACCATGCTTCTCCTCTGCCTGAGGTGCTGCTCCCTGCTTCACCCGTTTAGACGGGGCTTTGCAGGAGCCGTCATCGGTAGGAACCCGGCCGCCGGCAAAAAGTTCCGCGCCGCGCAACGGAGAAATTGGCACAGGAACGGTCTCCCGCACTCCTCCCAACCTTCCCCAGCGCCAAATCAAACCCCGCCCGCTCCTTGAATCTTTCCAGAAAACTCCTGCTACCCCAATCCTATGTGCCGTGGCCCGTACAAAGATGGTCAATTCGGCATGGAGGGACTGAGCCCCTGAAGTTCGCTTTCGGCCAATGCGAAGCCAATTCGCTCTCCTCGAAATTCGCCTTTCCCTCGCCGCACCGGCAGGCTCTCCGATCCGCCCATTCCCTGTTCCCTGTTCCCTGTTCCCTATTCCCTATTCCCTATTCCCTGTTCCCTGTTCCCCGTTCCCTATTCCCTATTCCCTATTCCCTGTTCCCCGTTCCCTATTCCCTATTCCCTATTCCCTGTTCCCCGTTTCCTGTTCCCTGTTCCCTGCCCTTCACGCCAGCGCCTGATCGATCGCCGCGGCCAGCGTCTTCAGCCCCGCCGCCACATCCGCCCCCAGGTGCACCCGCACCGCCCGCCGTCCCCGCGACTCCAGCACCGCCAGGTCCCCGGCAGCCTGGGCATCGATCACCACCCCGAAGCTGTAGGTTTGCCTCGGGATGTCCACATCCACGGCGTGATCCGCCGTGATCTGCAGGAAAACCCCAGTGTTGGGTCCGCCCTTGTAGTCCTGGCCGGTCGAATGCAGGAAGCGCGGCCCGAAGCCCAGGCAGGTGGCCACGCGTTTTTTGTCCCGCACCTTGTGCCGGAAGCCCTGAATCGCTGCCTCGTGCTCCGGGAACATGGGCAGGAACGCCAGTGCGGCAAAGTAGTCGCCGCCATGAATCTGGTCCAGATGCGCGCGCAGATACCCGGCCAGCGTCTGGCTCGGCGCTGCCGCCTTCAGCGTTGCCGCATAGGCCTCGGTGGCATAAACCCCGATGCCTCCATCCACCAGCACCGGTTCCCGCTCCGGCAGCCGGCCCGTCTGTTCGTAGGCCGTGGTCAGGGTCCGCGTCTCGATCTTGGCCGCCTCCACGTCAGGCTGGTTGAAGGGGTTGATCCCCATCACCGAGCCAGCCACCGCCACGGCCACCTCCCAGGTGAAGAACTGCCCGAATATCTCGTACAGGTCTTCAATCGCAATGTGGATCACCGGATGGCCGGCAGCCTGCAGGGCCGCAACCTGCGCGTCCTGGCTGGAATCGGTCGTGCCCGCCAATTTCACATAGGCAAAGATCCGGTCGTTGCCGTATACCCCGGGAGCCCCGATCGCCTCCCGGTCCACCGGCGTTATCCCCTTGCGCAGCTTCCCGGTCGATTCGGCGATCAACTGCTCCAGCCACGCGCCCAGGTCGTAGATCTCCGGCGAGGTGAAGATGGTGATCTTGTCCCGTCCGGCGTTGGCGGCCGTACCCAGGATCAGGCCCAGTGCCACCGCCGGATTGTCCGCCGGCGCCAGCCTGGCCAATGTCACGGCCTTGGCCGCCTCGTCCAGCAGCTTGCCGATATGCAATCCGGCTACCGTGGCTGGCGCCACGCCAAAGTTCGACAGCGCCGAGTAGCGCCCGCCGATCTGCGGGTCGCCGTAGAAAATGTAGCGGAAGCCGTCCGCCTTGGCCACCTGCTCCATCTTCGAGCCGGGGTCGGTAATGGCCACAAAATGGCTGCCGGCATCACCCGCGCCCACGGCATACTTCATCTCCTCAAAGAAATACTGTTTGAGGATGTTCGGTTCCAGCGTAGAGCCGGATTTGCTGGCCACCACCACCAGCGTCTCCTTCAGGTTCACCTTCTCGCGAGCCGCCTTCACCTGCGCCGGATCGGTGGAGTCCACGATGTGCAGCTTGGGGAAGCCCGTCTGCTGCCCGAAGGTCTCAGCCAGCACCTCGGGGCACAGGCTGGAGCCGCCCATGCCGAGCAGCAAAACCGTCTTGAAGCCGCCCGTCTCCACGTCCGCGGCCAACTCCGCAAGGTTCGCCAGGTCCTTCCGTTGTCGCTCCACAATGTCCATCCAGCCCAGCCACTTTTCCTCCCCGTCGCGGGTCCACAGGCCGGGGTCTTTTTGCCACAAGCGGTCAACCTTGTTGTTCGCCTGCCACTCGGCAGCCGCCAGGTCCACGGCGCCACGAAGTTCTGGGGAGAGTACGAATCGAAAGCTCATATCGTTATCAATTCTGCATCAAAAGGCGCGATTTCGGGAACTGCAACCATCACAGTTAGAACATTTTCACTGCTGCTCTCGACAGAAACCATGCAGTTGAGCGGCTTTTCCCCACAAAAAATGCCGCCCTCCACGCCCATGCAAGGGCAACTCATGAAGCGAAAATGCTCTGCATGACGAAGCCATGAAAACAGGCAGTCTCGACGCCAAAAAGCACAAGAAAACCTCCGCGCCCAACCTGCGCCGGGGCAGTCCTGCCTGCAACGGGATGAATCAGGCCTGGGCCAGCAGGGACCACCACCAAGCCCCCCGTGGGAAACCTGATCGATAGCATCGTGTGCATCCCCCCCCGATGAACCGAACCCCAAGGATCGGCTGCATGCGAAAAGGTCCTCCCATGCTTGCTTTCTCCTCCAGCCGGCAATAACCGGCTTTGAGTATCGCGAACAAAGATAGGTAATGAAAACAGTCAAACGGTATCCATAAGTTAAGCTACTTACTCACGTTAAGCTAAGTTACCTTTCCCGCGTGCCGGCATTGAAACTGTTGCCGATTTCGGGGGCGCCGGCGATCGACCCCATGCTATGCGAGTCTCAGAACGCCACTTCCCTCCAGGCGCGGGACCATCCTTCACCAGGAATGAAACCACTTCGCCTGCTTTGCTTCCGCCAGGCTGCAATTACTTGGATGTCGCTCCCGCCAGCATCTCCTCCTCGATCCAGGCCATGGTCTTCGCCATCCCGTCGCGCAGGCGAATCGAGGGCTCCCAACCGAGGTACTTCTCAACGAGCGTGTTGTCGCTGTTGCGGCCGTTCACGCCCTTGGGAGCGCTCAGATTGTAATTCCTCTTCAACTTCACCCCGGCTATATCTTCGGCAATGTCTACCAGTTGGTTGATGGTAACCAGCTCACTGGAACCGAGGTTGATCGGCTCCAGGATATCGCTCTGGAAAATGTCCACCACGCCCTTGGTGCAATCGTCGATGTACATGAAGCTGCGGGTCTGATGCCCGTCGCCCCAGATTTCGATCTCGTGCAGGCCGGAGTGCTTGGCCTCCAGCACCTTGCGGCTGATGGCGGCAGGCGCCTTTTCGCGTCCGCCCATCCAGGTGCCCAGCGGCCCGTACACGTTATGGAACCGCGCCACGCGAGTTCCCAACCCGAAATCCTCATGGAAGTGCCGGCACATCCGCTCACTGAAAAGCTTCTCCCATCCATAGCCGTCTTCCGGCATGGCAGGATACGCGTCCTCCTCCTTCAGCGCAACCACATCGTAGTCCTGCTGCTTTTCGCCGTTGTAGACGCAGGCCGACGAAGAATAGAAAAAACGCCTCACGCCCGCTTGGCGAGCGGCCAACAGCATATGGGTATTGATCAGGACGCTCAACATGCACAGTGCTTTGTTGTTTTCGATGAAACCCATGCCGCCCATGTCGGCCGCAAGCTGGAAAACCCCTTCCATGCCCTCTGCTGCTTCCATGCAGGCATCCCGCAATTTCAGGTCCAAAACCTGGTTATCGGCAGCGGGATTGATCTGGTACCACTCGTGGGGCGGCTTGATGTCGACGGCACGTACGCTCGCCGCGCCCTCGGCAAACAGGACGTTCACCAAATGGCCACCGATAAACCCGCCCGCCCCACAAACCAAAACGTGTGCATCTCGGATTTGCATAACTTGCATTTACCCCCAATGTCGGAGTGCGATTTGTTGCAAACTAAATCGGATCAAAACTGGAATGTGAGAGGCGGAGAAATCATTCTTATTCCGGAATGAAAAAAACTGGTGCAAAGCTCCCTTTCCGCACTCCATAACGACAGTATTTCACAAAAGCTGAAGTTCCCGAAGCCCCGGAATCTGCTTTGTGCCTGCGTGCCTCCCATGCCGTCAATGCGCATGCAGACGCTCGAAGTTATACGTGGCGCCGATCATGAGCCCACTGGGCGTGAGCGCGTGAGGGCCGAACAGGGGGGGGGGCCAGAACTGGTATTCGTAGTCGGCCCGCAGCCAGACATGCGACCACACTCCGCACTCCACCCCTCCGCCGGGGGAGTAAATGGTCCGGGTTTCATGTCTGTACCAGGATGGAGAGGCGGCGTAGAGGTCTGGGAACTCGATGCTGCCGCGGTCGATGAGAAACTTGCCATAAGGATGGAACTTCCTGAAGTGGCGCCAGGTGTAGATCGCCCCGCCCTCCCCGAGAGCGCTTGCCCAGTCTTGCCCTTACCCGATAGCCTAGAGGCACCCTCACCGGCCCGAAATCTTTCGTGCCGCCAATTCACGTGGGAAGCCGCCAAGGAGATAACGCCAGAGTATGTCAAACCCAGTTTCTATTTGTGTGATCGGATCCGGATACGTGGGACTCGTCGCGACAGTTTGCTTTGCCGAAATGGGCCACCGCGTCATCTGCGTGGACAATGACGAAGCCAGGGTCAGAACCCTCTGTGCAGGCGGCGTGCCCATCTTTGAAGAAGGACTGTCCGAGTTGCTGGCCAAACACCGCGGCCGCGGCGTGGAGTTCACCACCGATCTGGGCCGGGCCGTCGAACACAGCGAGGCCATCTTCATCGCCGTCGGCACCCCCCAGGGCGACACTGGCGCCGCCGACCTCTCTTATGTAGAAGCCGTGGTCTCTGAGATTGCCCGCGGCGTCAGCGGCTACAAGGTGATCGTGGAGAAAAGCACGGTGCCGGTTTACACCAACGAGTGGATTCGTCGCGTTCTCCACCGCCATGGCGTTGACCCGCAGACTTTCGACGTGGTTTCAAACCCCGAGTTTCTGCGCGAAGGCACGGCCATTCTCGACTTTCTTCATCCCGACCGCATCGTGGTCGGCGCCGGCAACGAGCGCTCCGCCGACGTGCTCCAACGCATCTATGAGCCGCTCACCGGGGGCAGCTACTACGCCCAACCCGGCGCTTTGCCGGGGGCTCGCAGCGCCTCAAGTCCCGCGCCCCTGCTGGTCACCTCGGCGCAAAGCGCGGAGATCATCAAGCACGCCTCCAATGCCTTCCTGGCGCTGAAAATCTCTTTCATCAACGCGGTGGCCAACCTGGCCGAGTCCGTGGATGCCGACATTGAGGACATCGCCGTCGGCATGGGCCTCGACAGCCGCATCGGCCCCCGCTTTCTGCGCGCCGGCCTGGGCTATGGCGGCTCCTGTTTTCCAAAAGATGTGGCCGCCTTCCACTGGGTGGCGCAGAAGCAAGGCGTCGACTTTCAACTCCTCCAGGAAATCCGCAAGATCAACGAAACCCAGAAGGACGTCTATTTCAATAAGGTCCTCTCGGCTCTGTGGACCCTGCGCGGCAAGCGGCTGGCGGCCCTCGGCCTGGCCTACAAGCGCGACACCGACGATATTCGCGAGTCTCCCGCCATCGACGTCATCAAGAAACTTCTGGAGGCAGGCGCCACGGTCACGGCTTACGATCCGGCCGCCATGGACCGAGCCAAAGACGTGCTCCCGCCCTCTGAGAAGCTTCGCTATGCCGGCAACCTCTACGAGGCGGCCAAAGACGCTGACGCCGTCCTCATTCTGACCGACTGGACGGAGTTTGCCTCCATCGATCTGGCGCGGCTCAACCAGGCCGTCCATTTCCCCATCGTCATTGATGGCCGCAACCTTTACAAGCCGCAGGAAATGCTGGATCACGGCTTCACCTATGTCAGCATCGGCAGGCCGGCATCCTACCAGGCCCAGCAAGGCAAGCCGCGCGGCATGGTATCGTAAGTTTTCAGGCGCGCGCATCTCCTGTTCCTTCTGTGAAATGCCGTTCCCGGAAACACTTTTCTCAGCTTCGAAACGTGAGCCCTTCACCATGCAAGCACTTGTTACCGGCGCCGCCGGATTCCTTGGTTCTCATCTGACGGATCGTCTATTAGGCGAGGGCCACACCGTTCTCGGCGTCGACAACCTCTCCACCGGCGGCCCGGAAAACCTGGCCCACCTGGCCGGTGAGCCGCGCTTCCGCTTCGAGCAGAGGGACATCTGCCAGCCCTTCGATCCCGGCCCGGTGGACTACGTCTTCAACTTCGCCTCGCCGGCCAGCCCGCCGGAGTATTTCCGCCTGGCTATCGAAACCCTGCGGGTGGGCTCCGTGGGCACGGAAAACACCCTCGAAATCGCGGCCCGATACGGTGCCGGCTTTCTCCACGCGTCCACTTCGGAGTGCTACGGCGATCCGCTCCAGCATCCGCAGACCGAGGACTACTGGGGCAACGTCAATCCCATCGGCCCCCGCTCGGTCTACGACGAGGCCAAGCGCTACGCCGAGGCGCTGGTGATGGCCTACCACCGTTCGCGCGGCGTCGACACCCATCTGGTCCGTATCTTCAACACCTACGGCCCACGCCTGCACCCCGGCGACGGACGCGTCATTTCCAATTTCATGATGCAGGCCCTGCGCGGCCAGCCGCTCACCGTCTATGGAGACGGCAACCAGACCCGCAGCTTCTGCTACGTCGACGACCTCATCGAGGGCATCCTGCGCCTTTCCCGCTCCGCCGAGCACCTGCCCGTGAACCTCGGCAACCCCGTCGAGTTCACCATCCTTGAATGTGCGCAGGCCGTGCTGGAAATCACCGGCTCGAAAAGCGAGTTGCGCTTCGAACCCCTTCCCCAGGACGACCCCGCCCGCCGCCGCCCCGACATCGCCAAAGCCCGCACCCTGCTGGGCTGGGAGCCGCGCATCGCTCTCCAGGAAGGGCTGGCCAAATCGCTCCCGTACTTCAAGAGCAAGCTCGCGGCCCAGATCGCCACGCCCTGAGCCTCCGGAGGAATAAGCAAATGAAACGGTTTGTGTGGATTCTCGTTCTGCTGATGGCGGCGTCGCCCGCATGGTCCGCCAACAGGAAGACCACCGTGCAACAACTCAAGGATCTGCTGGTTTCGCTGCAACAGGCCAAGAAGAGCGACGCCGATGTGGCCACCGAACTCAGCCAGATTGAGTTGACCGAAGAACTGACCCACGACGTCATGGAAAGCCTGGCCAGCTACCTTCCCGGCCCGCTTGCTACCGAGCAGATATACGTTCTGGAAGCGCGCAGCGCCGTGCTGGCCCCGCCGGCTTCCGACCTGCCCTCTACGCCTGCGCCCGATGCGGCCGCGCAGAAGGCCATCCTCGAAAAGGCCATCGGCTACGCAACCAAAACCTATGCGCAACTGCCGTATTTGACCGCGACCAAAACCACCCTCCGCTTTCAGAATATTGTGCGACCTGCTGTCGCCGCCACGGGCACGCATACCGATAAACCGCCGACAGATCCCAATCTGGCCAGCGGCGGTCAACTCATCCGCTACATCGGCCCGGCCGAAACGCATGTGGAGATCCAGGGCGGCGTCGAGATCCTCCCCAAGGTGAAGGATCAGACCCGGTGGGGCGCGAACGGCCAGATCGCTTTGCTCGGGCAGGGCCCCGTCTTGGGCGTCATCGTGCAGGAGGCGCAAGCCGCCGGCAAGCTCAACTGGCTGCGCTGGGAGACGGTCAACGGCATACAGACCGCCGTGTTTTCCTTCGCGGTGGATAAGAAAAAGTCCCACTACGCGGTCAATTATTGCTGCTTCCCGAGTACGGCACAGGTTGGACCTCGCGCCCTGCAAACTGATGTTACTTGGGAGAACTATAAGGCGACCGTGCCTTACCACGGCGAGATCTTCGTCGATCCCGCCGCCGGAATCGTCGTGCGGCTGGTCACGGTGGCTGAATTCAAGGCAGCGGACGTGGTCCACCAGGAGGACACGCGGATCGACTACGGCCCGGCGACGGTCGGCGGCAAGCCGCTGGTCCTCCCGGTCAGAACCATCATCGACACGGAGGTGGTCACCGGTGGCCAAGACTTCGCCGGCAAGTATTCCACTTGCCGCACCCTGTTTACCGTCGACTACAAGGACTATCAACCAGCCGGCGCAGCCCACTGAGGCGGCCCCAGGCCCTCCCCTGACTCTGAACGCCAGGATCCTTCCCGTGCGGGCGCGAACTTTGTTGACACGCCCCGCCAACCGCGAAGGCCAAGGCACTGGATTCTTCTCGCGCGGGCGCGAGCTTTGCTACTCTTGCCCTGCCCTGCCATGCCCTCTTCTTGTCTTCCTCGCCGCCGCGGCTCTTCTCTCCGCTTCTCTGCCCGCCGCCGCGCAGCAGTTCCAGCCCAAAACCATCCAGTTCAAAGGCGACCCGGAGTACTCCGGCCAGGAGTTGCTCGCTGCCGCCGGGCTCAAAGCCGGCGTCGTCCTCACCTCCGCCGAGATGACCGGCCACTCCAAACTCCTCATGGATTCCGGCGTCTTTTCGAACGTCACCTACAAGTTCGATGGACAGGACCTCATCTTTCAGCTCACCCCCGCTGACCGGCTTTACCCCATCCGCCTGGAAAACCTCCCCCTCGCGCCGGGCAAGGACCTGGACGCCAAACTCCATGACCGTCTTCCGCTCTATCACGGCAAGGTGCCGCCGCAGGGCAGCCTGCTCGACGCCGTCGGCAGTGTACTTCAGGAGATGCTTGCCGCCCAGGGCATTCAGGCCACTCTCACGGCCACTCCATTCGGCGTCCAGAGCGCGCACCAAGTCACCGCCATGAACTTCTCCATCGCCACGCCTCCGGTGCGCGTGGGAGCCATCCAGCTCCAGGGCGTCTCCCCCGCCATGCAGGCCAAAGTCAAGCCTGTCGCCGATCGCGCCGTGGGAACGCCCTTCGACACCGAAAATGCGTCAGCCAACCTGGAGCACGCCTTCCAGTCCTTTTACGCCGATGCGGGTTACGCCGCCGTCAAGGTCCACGCTGCCCGCTCCGGCGATCCCGTGGTCTCGCCCGCGGCCATCGATATCCCCTTCTCGGTAACCATTGAGGAAGGCCGGCTCTACAACCTGGGGTCCATCCATCTGCCCCCAGGCGCCCAGGTCACCCAGGCCGACATCGACAAACTCACCGGCTCGCAACCCGGAGCACCGTCGAAAGGCGCCGCCCTGCGAACCATCTGGTTCACCATCGCCTCCCGCTACAAATCCAGGGGCTATCTGGACTGCGCCGTCACTCCGCACCCGCAATTCGACGAGGCGGCCGGAACCGTCAGCTACACCGTGGACATCGCTCCCGGCCCCGTCTACCACCTCGCCTTCGTCAAGTTTGAGAACGTCAGCGACCAGGTGCGCTCCCTGCTGATGCGAAGCTGGCAGATGCTGCCCGGCGACCCCTTCGACGAGAACTACGTCTCCACCTTCCTCATCCGGGTGCAGAAGGACCAGCCGGCTCTGCAGCAAGCCCTCGCCGGCATCCGCATTACCTACGATGTCCACGCCGACCCTCAGACCCACGAAGTCAACTGCGTCATCCGCCTGGAAAAAATCCACTGAACCCGCTTTTCGCCAGAATATTTCTGTTGCGGATATATCCGCAATGGATATATATTCGCTCCATGGCTACTGGAACCGCACCCGCTGCACCCCTCACACCGGCCGTCTTCGCCATCCTGCTCTCTCTGGCCGAGGGCGAAAAGCACGGCTACCTCATCATGAAAGACGCCCGCGCGCCCCAGGGCGGTGGCGTCCGCCTGGGACCCGGAACCCTTTACGGCTCGCTCGAACGCATGATGCGCGACGGCCTCGTCGAAGAGTCCGGCATCTCCGACGACGAGCGCCGCCGGTACTACCGCCTCACCCATCTCGGGCACTCCGTATTGGCCGTAGAGCTGGAGAGACTCGATGCCGCCGTCGCCTCCGCCCGTTCGTTGGGCCTGCTTCCCCACGGAGGCCGTTCATGACCCCATCCCCGCTCCGAAACGACCGGCTTGAACGTCTCTACCTGTTCGCCCTTCGTCTTTACCCCGCGCCCTTTCGGCACGCGTACGGCCCGTCCATGCGCCAGACCCTCCGCGACGCCCTGCGCGATCGCTCGCTCTCCCGCCGCAACCTCATTCTGCTTGTCCTCCGGGATCTTCTGACCTCAATTGTGAAGGAGCAACTGCTTATGCTGCGCGAAGTATTCGTCCGCCCTGCTTTGGTTTTCAACGCGCTCGTGCTCACCGGCCTCGCTACAGTGCTGGCGCTCGCACTTTACGCAATTCCGCAGCAATTGCTGCGCCGCGGTGCCGACGACCCGCAAGTGGAGATGGCCGACAATCTCGTCGGACAGCTCGAACAGGGCATCACTGCGGGGAACGCGGTACCGGCCGACAAAATCGAGATCGCACACAGCCTCTCACCCTTCGTCATCGCCTTCGACGATCAGGGCCATCCGATCGCTTCCCAGGCCGCACTCAACGGCCAAACGCCCACGCTGCCCAAGGGAACGCTCGATTATGTCCGCGAGCATGGCGAGTATCGATTCACCTGGAGACCAAGCGGAGCCACCCGCATCGCCGCAGTTGTCCAGCGCGTGCATGGCGATCATCCTGGCTTCGTTCTGGCCGGCCGCTCCTTGCGCGAGGAAAGCGTCCGGCAGATCGTTGTGAAGCAGATGGCAACGCTCGCCTGGATCGCCATGCTGGCGTTGATCTTCGTTGGTACCGCTGCGTTCGGCTGGTACACCCGGCCGAGAGCTGCGTGACGCTGGCTAACGAAGCATTTCGAGCCTTGCCCCAACCGGCCTCTGCGCCCATATCTTGTCTGTCGTCCAAGCCGTCGCATCCAGAAAACTTGCCAAAGCGAGGCAGGCGCGGTCTCCCAGCGAAAGAGCTGGATTGACCTTTGCGATGCTGGCTGCAAGTTCCGCCTCGGCCTTTCCAAATGGAACCAGTTCAACGCCGGCCAGCAGCGATGCGAGCTTTTCCTGGGGATTTGTTACTGATTCCCGCTGCAGGCAGGTCAGGATTTCGCACCAGTTTACCGAGCTGATAAAAACCTGCACATCGGCCCCCATCTCAATGGCATCGAGGAGGGCATCAACGCGCTCTCCGCCCGGCTCATTGTGAATCCTTGCCAGAACTGCAGCGGCGTCGAGAACGATCCTATTCACGCACCGATTCCTCAAACTCACGTGCCGCTTCCCGACGGCGTTCAGCGAGAAATTCGTCAAGGAGTCCGGCCAGGCTTCCGCGATGCTTGACGATGTCGGCCTGAATGCTTGCGAGAGCCATTTTCCTGCTCAGAATCCTGATTTCGCCCTGATCGCAGGTCACAGTGAGGCGGTCACCCGTCTTCAGGCCAAGCTCATTGCGTATCGCCGCGGGAAGGACAATCCTGCCGCTCTCACCAAGAACTACCGTTTCTGTCATGGCGTGCCACCTTATAGAGATTATGCCATATTTTGGAGGTTATGGCAGCTTTTGGATGTTGCGCCAGAAACTGCAGGCGGTCAGATACCTGCGTCCGCGTTTCCCTGATAGAGGAGACAAAAAGAACGGAGTCTGCTACGGGTTTGACGCCAGGGCCCGCACTCCCATAACGCCAAATCACTCCCACTCGATCGTCCCCGGCGGCTTCGACGTTATGTCGTAAACCACCCGGTTGATTCCCCGCACCTCGTTCACAATCCGGCTGGAGATGCGTTTCAGCACCTCATAGGGCAGCGGCGTCCAGTCAGCCGTCATCCCGTCTTCCGAGTGCACCGCCCGCACCGCCGCCGTGTACGCGTAAGTCCGCTGGTCGCCCATCACCCCCACGCTCATCACCGGCAGCAGCACCGCAAAGCTCTGCCAGATCGACGAATACAGCCCCGCAGCCTTGATCTCGGCAACCACAATCTCGTCCGCCTCCTGCAGCAGCGCCACGCGCTCCGGCGTCACCTCGCCCAGGATGCGCACCGCCAGCCCCGGCCCTGGAAATGGCTGCCGCCCCAGAATCTCTTCCGGCATGCCCAGGTCGCGTCCAATCCGCCGCACCTCATCCTTGAACAAATCCCGGAGCGGCTCAATCAGCTTCAGCTTCATCCCCAGCGGCAGCCCGCCCACGTTGTGGTGGCTCTTGATCGTCTGGCTCGGCCCCTTCACGCTCGACGACTCGATCACGTCCGGATACAGTGTCCCCTGCACCAGCCAGTCCACCCCGCCGGTCTCTTTCGCAATCCGCGTCGCCTCATCGTCGAAGACGGCAATGAACTCCGCGCCTATTCTCTTCCTCTTGGTCTCCGGGTCGATGACTCCGGCCAGTTTCGCCATGAAGCGCTCGCTCGCGTCCACAGCGACGATATGGAGGCCCAGCTTTTCGCGCAGGTTCTTCTGCACGTTCACGAACTCGTTCTTGCGCAGCACGCCATTGTTCACAAAGATGCAGGTCAACTGGCTGCCGATGGCCTTGTGCACCAGCACCGCCGCCACCGAAGAGTCCACGCCGCCTGAGAGCCCGCAGATCACGTGCCCCTTACCCACCTTCTCGCGAATCCCTGCCACGGTCGTCTCGATAAAGTGCGCCGGCGTCCAATCCCCCGCCGCCCCGCAAATGTTGAACACAAAATTCCGGATCAGCTTCGGCCCCAGCGGCGTGTGGTGTACCTCGGGATGAAACTGCACCGCCCAGATGCGCCGCTCCTCGTTGGCAATTCCCGCCAGCGCATTCTGCGTCACCGCCGTCCGCCGGAACCCAGCCGGCAACTCCAGCGCCTCGTCCCCGTGGCTCATCCACACCTGCAGCGTCGCCGGCAGCCCCGCAAACAGCGCCGTCACCCCGTCCTCACTGGCCCTATCCTTGTTGGCCCCGTCCTGATTCGCCTCATCCAGGATCGTCACCTCGGCGTGCCCATACTCCCGCCGTGGCGCCGACTTCACCTTGCCGCCCAGGTGATGCACGATGAAATGCAATCCATAGCAGATGCCAAGCACCGGCACACCCAATTCCAGCAACCGCGGGTCCGCTGCCGGCGCATCCGCGTCATACACCGACGACGGCCCCCCCGACAGGATCACTCCCAGCGGTTTGAGTGCCTGAATTTCAGAGATAGGCGCCGTGCAGGGCAGCACCACGGAGAAAACATTTTGTTCGCGTATCCGCCGCGCAATCAGTTGCGTATACTGCGAACCAAAATCGAGAATAACGATCGTCTGGGTGTCCACTCCCTAGTGTGTCAGGGCCAACGCCGGAATGTAAAGACTGCTCGTAGCTTCAATTTCCTGCGATGATCCAGCAGAACGGGTGTAAGATTTCAGCCAGGAGCGGTACTTTCCATGGGAGTTGTCGAAGAAACTCGCCAGGCCGTTCAGGATTTTCTCGCCCCGGAGTTGCGCGAAATGCGCGGCCAACTTGGGGGTATGGAAAAACGCCTCGACTCGATGGACAAGCGTCTTGACTCGATGGACAAACGCCTGGATTCTCAGGATAAGCGCCTCACGATCCATGAGGACGCCATCCGCGATAGATTCGATAACATCATCCAGCGCCTCGAAACGATCCAGCAATCCTTCGCCTTCGACAAGCGCATCTCCGACCTTGAAGCCGACAAACGCCGCTCCGCCTGAGAGCGTGTCTGAGCAATCGTTTGCATGGCCTGTCCTGGGCTCTTCAAGCAGACGGACCCCCAACTGCTCGTAGGTGCAACTCCTGCTTCTCCATTACTCAGGCACGCTCCTGGGCGTATACTGCCGCCAAAACCTCATGATTGACCCAGGGCTAAACGGAAAAGTCGTTTTAATAACCGGCGCCAATAATCCACATGGCATTGGCGCGGCTGTTGCGCGAGCCTTTGCCGCACAGGGGTCCAGACTGTTCCTGCACTACCTTCGGCAAAATGACGCCTGTGCGCCAAGCGAAGAGATGGAGGAGGCCGGCACGCCCGGCCTATCGTTCTACCGCTCCCAATTGACGAAATCCGCCGATGAAGTCGTCGCCGGAATTCGCAAGATCGGTACGGACGCGCACGCATGGGAATGCGATCTCTCTGACGCGAGCATGGTTCCGCAGTTGTTCGAACAGGCGGAGCGCTTGCTCGGCCCGGTCGAAATACTCGTGAACAACGCGGCGTACTGGGAAGCGGATACGTTTGTTCCACCATCTGCGGAACTGAGCAACAAGCTCGTCGAGTTATGGACCGATCGCCCTGCATCCATCTCCGCCGCGGCCATTGATCGGGTTTTCGCCGTCAATACCCGCGCGGCGGCCCTCACCATGGCGGAGTTTGCCCGCAGGCACATCGCAAGGGGAGCACAATGGGGCCGGATCGTGAACGTGAGCACGGCGGGAGCTGAGCGCTTCCCATCTGAGGTCTCGTATGGGGCAAGCAAGTATGCCCTTGAGAGCTACACCAGGAGCGCCGCAAGTGAACTCGGCAAGTTCGGAATCAATGTCAACGTAGTCTCTTTGGGTCCGATACAGACCGGCTGGATCACCCCGGAACTTGAGCGCGAAGTCCTCCCAACCATTCCGCTCGGCAGAGTCGGCAGACCCGACGACGTCGCTGACGTTGTCGTCTTTCTTTCCTCCTACCAGGCACGTTGGGTAACTGGACAGAGAATCTATGTCGGCGGCGGACATGGAATGTGAGAATTCTTTGTCTTTCCATGGATCGAGTTCTTTTCAACTCCTGGATCGTCCCCGTTCTTGTACCCTCCCGCCTTCATCGGAAACTTCACATCCCCGTCCGCCCCGCGTGATAGCCTCCTAAGCAGCGCAGCCCGCACCGCTTTGGCTGCTTCAAGCTCCATCCCGGCCTCCATCCATGAGCGCTCCAGGCGCCGAGAGACCTGGCCGGTCGACATCGTTTCCAAAAGGACATCCTATGAACTGTTTTCGTCTCGCTTCCATCCTCATTCTGGCCGCCGCTACCGCCCTGGCGCAGGTCCCCGCCACATCGCAGGCCGACGCGTCCAAGCCCGCGCCCCCTGCGGCCATCAAGAGCTTCGATCTAGCCGCCATCGACAAGACCGCCGATCCCTGCGCTGACTTTTACCAGTACGCCTGCGGCAACTGGATCAAGAGCAATCCCATCCCCGCCGACCAGGTGCGCTGGGCGCGCTCTTTTTCGCTGCTCGGCGAGCGCAACCGCTACCTGCTCTGGCAGGAGCTGGACGCCGCCGCCGCCAACCCCAAAAGTCCGCTCGAAAAGCAGTTTGGCGACTACTTTGCCGCCTGCATGAACACCGGTCTCGTCGAGCAGAAGGGCCTGGAACCGATCGCGCCCGCGCTCAAGCGCATCGCCCACCTCAAGGACGCTCACCATCTGGCCACGCTCATCGGCGACCTGGCCTCGGAAGGCAGCCCCGCGCCGCTCTTCCGCTTTCGCGTCGAGCAGGACCAGAAGGACTCCTCCCTGCAAATCGCCGGCATCGGCCAGGCCGGCCTCTCGCTGCCTGATCGCGACTACTACATCAAGGACACCAAACGGTTCCAGGAGATCCGCAAGCAGTACGTCGAGCACGTCACCAGAATCTTCACCCTCGCCGGCGACTCTCCGGACCAGGCCGCCAAGGAAGCCGCTGCGGTCATGGAAATCGAGACCGCCCTCGCCACGGCCTCCACAGACCGCACCGAGATGCGCGACCCGGAAAAGCGCTACCACATCTACACGCTGGCCGACTTCCAGAAGCTGACGCCGGACTTCGACTATGCGGTCTACTTCAAGGCCATCGACGTGCGCCCCTTCGACACGCTGAACGTGGCCACTCCCGACTTTTTCAAGGGTCTCAACGATCTCCTTGCCAGAGAGCCCATCGACGCCTGGAAGTCCTACTTCCGCTGGCACACAATCCACGGTTCGGCCGAAAACCTGCCCAAGGCCTTCTTCGATGAGAACTTCGCCTTCTTCGGCAAGACGCTGCAAGGGCAACAGGAGCCCACGCCGCGTTGGAAGCAGTGCACCGCCATGACCGACCGCGCGCTCGGCGAAGCCGTAGGCCAGGACTGGGTCAAGCAGAACTTTCCGCCCGCCGCCAAGGCCAGCATGGACCAGCTTGTCGCCGCGCTCGAGAAAGCCCTCGGCGACGACATCAAGACCCTCCCCTGGATGTTTGACGCCACCAGGAAGGCAGCCGGGGAAAAGCTGGCCATGATCCGCAACAAGATCGGCTATCCAGAAAAGTGGCGCGACTACTCGGCCCTGAAGGTGGAACGCGAAGACCTGATCGGCAACCTGCGCCGCAATGCAGTCTTCGAGCGCAACTGGAACCTGAACCACCTCGGCAAGCCCGTCGACGAGAAGGAGTGGGGCATGACGCCGCCCACCGTCAACGCCTACTACGAGTCCTCCTTAAACGACATCAACTTTCCCGCCGGCATCCTCCAGCCGCCCTTTTTCGACTTCACCATCGACCCGGCCGTCAACTTCGGCGGCATCGGCGTGGTCATCGGCCACGAGATGACCCACGGCTTCGACGACCAGGGCTCCAAGTACGACGGCAAGGGCAACCTCCGCGAGTGGCAGACCCCCGAGGACCGCAAGGCTTTCACCGAGCGCACCAATTGCGTGGCGGACGAATACAGCGGCTTTGAGGCTGCTGCGGCCCACGGCGACGTACCCGCGCAGAAGCTCAACGGCAAGCTCACCCTGGGCGAAAACACCGCCGACAACGGCGGCCTGCGCATCGCCTACATGGCCCTGCTCGACACCCTCGCCGCCCAAGGCAAGTCCATCACCGGCAAGATCGACGGATACACTGAGGCGCAGCGCTACTTCCTCGGCTTCGCCCAGGTCTGGTGCCAGAACCAGACCGAGCCTTCGGCACGCCAGGCCGCGCTCACTGACCCTCACTCGCCCGGCCGCTGGCGCACCAACGGCTCCGTGCAGAACTTCGACGAATTCGGCAAGGCCTTCGGCTGCGCCAAAGGTCAGCCCATGTATCCGGTGAACTCCTGCCGCGTCTGGTAAACCGAACCCCAACCCCGGAGCCTGGGCTGCGCTCAGCCTTGGCTCCGGACGGAGTCCAACCGTCCCGATCGCATCTTTCCCCTCGTGCCCGTTGACGTTTCCCGCCTTTCCGGCGTCCAAACTGAAACCGCGCCCGAGATTCCTGTCGCCAACCATCCGGACGCCGGATTGGGGTCGCCCCAGGCGGCTTGGCCCTCGAAAAATGCCCTGTTTTGCCAAGTCTCACGCTGAAACTAGGCACAACACACCCTTGGCTTTTACAATGCAGCAGGGACCCATCCCAACCCAGCTCTGCTGTGGAACTAGAAAACCTGGCGGCGCACGCCTGCCCAGGATGAAGGAATAGCATGAAGTTTTCGAAATTCGGCAAGGCACTACTGATGAGCGCCCTCTCTGCTGCGGTCGTCCTCAGCGTTACGTCTTGCGTCCAGAGTTATACGGTCGGCTTTTTGTATGTGACGGGTACAATCACGGCCCAGTCCAGCGGCAACGGCATTATCAGCGGCTTTAAGATCGATCACAATACCGGCCAGCTGACCACCGTTAATGGACTGCCCATCTCCTCCGGCGGCGCCAACCCGGTCCGCGCCGTCCTGATCAGCGGCAGCCGCTTTCTTTACGTCCTTAACCGCGGCGTAAACTCCACCGGCAGCTCCGACTGCACCACGGCGCTCCCCTGCCAGAACGCCAACATCACCGAGTTCGCGGTCGGCGGAAACGGCATCCTCACTGCCCAGGAGACCTTTTACACCCAGGGCATCAATCCTTTCCGCATGACCGGCGACAGCTCCGGAAACTACCTCTACGTGCTCGACCATGACGCCCCGAACAATTCCGACTGCTCCCTGGCCCTGGGTCCCAATGCCGCCACCTGCGGCGACATAACGGCCTTCCTGGTCAATCAGACCACCGGCCGGCTCTCTCTGATCGTCAACGCCCAGCTTACGGCGGCCAACGGCGCGGCCCTGCCCTACTTCCCGGTCCCCGCCAATCCCGTCGACTTCTCGCTGTCCTCCGGATACGTCCTGACTCTCAGCGGAACGGCCCCAGCCACCAGTTACCCCTACACCGGCGGCTCCTCGGTCTTCCCCTACACCTACAGTTCCACCAGTGGCCAGTTGACCATCAACCAGAACAGCGCCCAGCCGCTCGGCATCGCGCAGGGTACGGCCATTGCCAACGGCGGCGGGTACGTCTACGTCCTCGACAACGAACCGATCACCTACTCCGTCAGCGGCACCGCCACAACCTCGCCCAGCCAGATTTTGCCCTTCTCCCTCGGCTCCGGTGGCGCCCTGCAGGCTCAGACCGGCGGCAGCGTTCCCGATGATCCCACCCTCGCCAATCCGATCCAACTGCTGGTGGAATCCAAGGGCAAGTTCCTCTATGTAGCCAACCAGGGGAACAACACCCAGGGAACCAATGCGCAGAGCGGTCTCGCCGGTTATGTCATCGACCCCACCACCCACCAGCTCAGTTTCATCGCCGGTGAACCCTTCGGCTCCGGTGCCGGTCCTCAGTGTCTCCTCGAGGATCCCTCCGACCAGTACATTTACTCGGCCGACTTCAACGATTCCAGCGTCACCGGCCGGGTGGTTGATCCCAACTCCGGCGTGCTCAACAATTTGCGCGTCACCAGCGCCGTTTCGATCCAGGGACCGGCCACATGGTTTCTGGTAGACGGGCGCACCAGCTAAAGCCGCGCCGCCGGCAGTTTCTTCTGGGCCGGGCTTCAGCCGGTTGGCTGGTTCACGGCCCAGGTTACGGTAGATTCTTCAAGAACGCAGCCGAATACCGGGCACGGTTTTCTCGCACGCGCCCTGGGGTTCGATTCCTAAACGGTTTTTTCGGGGCCTGAGCTTCTCACCCCCTGACGAAAGATGCGCATGAAGTTCAACAAATCGAGCCAGCTGCTGCTGGTCTCCGCGGCCAGCCTCCTGGTGGCTTCGCTGGTCACTGCCTGTGGCACCCTTACCGTGGATTTTGTCTTTGTAGCCAGTTCCAAGGCCGCGGGAGCCAACAACTACGGTGAGATCGACGTCTTCGAGATCAACTCCGAGTCCGGCCAGATGCGCCAGATCTCCACTTCGCCCTTTCCTTCCGGCGGACGCGATCCCGTGGCCGAAGCCGTCCCCTCCGACAACAACAACCTCTATGTCGTCAATCAGGACGACAACACCATCGTCCAGTTCGTCATCGGCAACGACGGCAAGCTCTATCCCCAGAACACCGTTAATACGCCGGGCATCTACCCCCTCGCCGTCGCCGTCAACGGAACCAACCTCTTCGTCGTGGACACCTACCAGCCACTGCCGAGCTGCTCCACCGCCGCCCCCTGCTCCGGCTCCGTGGCCGTATTTCCCATTACCCCCACTTCCAGCACTCCTCCCAGCGACGTGCTGGGAACGCCCGTCGCCAACGGAAGCCTGAACTACTGGCCCTTGTCCCTGCCCGCCAGGCCCAACGACGTCATCGTCCCCACGGCCATCGACGCCCTCAAATCGGGCGCCGACATCTATATCACCGCCTATGACTCCTCCGTAACCCTCAACGTCGGCTATGTCTTTGGCTTTTCGGTCGGCTCGGGCGGCGCGCTCACTCCCCTCAACGGCGGCGCGCCCTTTCCCGCAGGAAACTATCCCTCCGCCATCGCCAGCGATCCCTCCAGCACCTATGTTTACGTCACCGACTTCACCAACGGCAACGTCCTCGGCTACTCGGTCGCTTCCGGCCTCCTCACCCCGCTCGCCGGCAGCCCCTTCCCCGCCGGAGATCGGCCCGCCGCCATCGTCGTCGATCCCGCCTACCCGTTTGTCTACGTAGCCAACTCCCTGGACAGCACGGTTACGGCCTACTCCTCCAGCAACGGAGCGCTCACCAGTCTCGGTACCTACTCCACCGGCACGCAGCCCGTCGCCCTCGGCATCGATCCATCGACCAACCACTTCCTGTTCACCGCCAACTATCTCGGCAACGGGGTCGTCGGAACTGTCTCCGGCTTTGAGCTCAATCCCACCGCCGGCACGCTCGTCAATTCGCAGAACTCTCCTTACATCTCCAACGCCCAGCCCACGGCCGTCGCCGCCATTCCGCATGGCAGCAGCGGCAAAAGCAGCAGCGGCAGTTCACAGTAGTCGAGACCGCCCATGCCCCGGTCCCGGACCGGCATCGGTAGCAACACCCCGTACCTGGCTTTTACAATACTTGCGGGGCAACCTAAACGAGTTTTCTTGGGGCCTGATTCTGATCGCCCACGACGAAGGAAGCGCATGAAGTTCAGCAAATTGAGCCAGCTTTTTCTGGTCTCTATCATCGGCCTTCTAGTGGCCACACTCTTGACCTCCTGCGAGATCACCACCATCGACTATGTCTTCGTGGCCAATTCCGCGGGCTCGGGAACCGCCAGCGCCGGACAGATCCAAACCTACGATGCGGACTCCGAGACCGGCGCCCTGCGCTCTGGACAGCCCAATGTGCCCAGCGGCGGAGTCAACCCCATCGCCATGGCCGTCACTGCGGACTATGCCAATCTCTACGTCGTCAACCAGGCCAGCAACAACGTCGTCCACTTCGCCATCTCCGGCAACGGCGTCCTCACGCAGAAAGACGTGGTCACCACCGGCAACACGCCCGTCTACGTCGCCGTCAACACCGCCGAAACCTACCTCTACGTAATCTCCGGGCCCAATCCCTCCCTGCTCACCGCCTATTCCCTCTCCAGCGGCGCCATCGGTTCCGTGGCTGCCCAGATGACTCTCACCCTCCCCGGCTACCCCACTGACACTATCGTTCCCACCGGTGTCCACGTTCTGGCCAACAACATTGCCGTCTACGTCACCGCCTATGATCAGTCGGCCTACAACCCCGGCTGCACGCCTGCGCCAACCTGCGCCGACAGCTCCGCCAACCCCGGCTGGATCTTTGGCTACGCCGCCGGCTCCGGCGGCGCGTTGGCCCTGTCCGCCGGCAGCCCCTACAAGGCCGGCGTCAAGCCCACCGCCATTGCCTCCGACCCCACAAATCGCTTTGTCTATGCCACTGACTTCGCTTCCAACGAACTGATCGGCTATACCATTCAGGGCGGCAGCACTCTCAATTTCCTCATCAACGGACCCTTCAAGACCGGCAACGAGCCCGGCACCATCTCCATCGACCCGCGCGGCAAATACATCTATGTCTCCAATCAGCTGGACTCCTCGGTCTCGGCTTACGTCATCGACCTGAGCACCGGCACCCCCTCGGCCGCGGTCAACGTCACCGGCAGCTCGGTCAACGCTACTGACACTGAGCCCGTGGCTTTGGTCGTGGACCCGGCGCTCGGCCGCTTTGTCTATACCGCCAACTTCCTGGGCAACACCATATCCGGCTTCCAGCTGAACCCCAACACGGGCGCCCTGCAGCCCACGCAAGCCACGCCTTATCCCACCGGCGACCAGCCCTCTGCGCTGGCTGCCGTTCCTCACGGCAACCATTCCATCCAGACCGTCAGCCCCTAACCTGCTGCACCGCTCCTGCGCCACAAGGCCCGGCCCTCGCGGCTGGGCTTTTTGTTGGTGCGCCCGGCAGGGCGCACTCACTTGGGGGTGCAAGTCCCCTACACACCCGGCAAGGGGAAGTGTTAGCTGAACGGCAAGGGTGTCCGTCGCGAGGCGGAATCTGGAGGAAGCTGTAGGCAAAGCGCTGGCCTGACGAACAGCGAGCGGATAGAGGCGGCACGGCGGGGTGAGCAGGCCAATGTCTGCAAAGCCCAGTACTTGCACGGAGCGCCATGACGTAGATCCGACAGGCATAAGCGTGAAGGTGGGTGCGTAATACCCGGGGAGGTCTGGCGGTTTGCCCTTGGGCTACCGGCGTCGCGAGGCGCTGGGATGAATCGCCAGAAGTCAGCAGCGGCCATAGTGGTTCCGCGCGAGCGGGACGAAGGGCCAAACGTGAAGTACGGGAGTAGGAGAGCAGACCTCGATGCGAGACGAAGAAGCAGAAGCGTACGCAAGTACGGCCAAGTCGGAGGCGGACGGGCGGAACCTGTCCGGGGCCGGCCTTGGTGCTGAGTCGCGCACGGCGGCTGTTGGGTTGCCGAAACCGGAGGCGCTACGGCTGATGGAAGCCGTGGTGGAACGTAACAACCTGTTCAGGGCCTATGAGCGAGTGGTGAAGAACGAAGGAGCGCCGGGAGTCGATGGACTGACGGTCTCGGAGTTCAAGCCATGGCTTCAGCGGCACTGGGTGCGGGTACGACAGGATCTGTTGACGGGCGTGTATCAACCGGAGGCGGTGCGCAAGGTGGAGATACCGAAGCCGCAAGGCGGGGTTCGCACACTGGGCATCCCGACGGTGCTGGACCGTCTGATTCAACAGGCGCTCAATCAGGTGCTGCAACCGCTGTTCGATCCGGAGTTTTCCTCATCGAGCTACGGCTTCCGTCCCGGACGCAACGCGCACCAAGCCGTGGAAGCGGCGCGGAGCTATGTTGCGGAAGGTAAGCGATGGGTCGTCGATCTCGACTTGGAAAAGTTCTTCGACCGTGTGAATCACGACGTGCTTATGGCACGTGTGGCACGCAAGGTTGATGACGAACGGGTGTTGAAGCTGATCCGGCGCTATCTTGAGGCGGGACTGATGGAAGGTGGGATAACGAGTATGCGCACGGAAGGCACACCGCAAGGCGGCCCGCTGTCTCCCCTGCTGTCGAATATCCTGCTGGACGATCTTGACCGGTTTCTGGAGCGGCGCGGGTTGAGCTTCTGCCGCTATGCGGACGACTGCAACATCTACGTCGGCAGCAAGCGGGCAGGGGAGCGGGTAATGCAGGCAGTCACGGTGTTTCTTGAGGGGGTCTTGAAGCTGAAGATCAACGCCTCGAAGAGCGCGGTGGCTCGCCCGTGGGAGCGGAAGTTCCTTGGCTACAGCATGACGTGGCACAAGAAGCCGAAGCTGAAGATCGCCGAAGCAAGCCGCAAGCGTCTGGTGGAGAAAATCCGCGAGACGTTGCGGAGGGCTCGTGGCCAAAGCCTGCAACGAGCTATCGAACGGCTCAACCCGGTACTGCGTGGTTGGGTCGCCTACTTCCGGCTCACCGAAGTCAAAGGTGTGCTGGAGGACCTCGATGGCTGGATCAGGCGCAAGCTGCGGACCGTTCTGTGGCGGCAGTGGAAGCGCGTCTATGCGCGGGCAAAGAACCTGATGCGGGCGGGGATAGACGAGGTGCGGGCGTGGCGGTCAGCCACCAACGGGCGCGGCCCGTGGTGGAATGGCGGCGCTTCGCACATGAATGCCGCCTATCCGAAGTCCTGGTTCGACCGTATGGGGTTGGTTTCGTTGCTGGAAACTCGGCAGCGCCTTACCTCTGCTTCATGAACCGCCGGATGCCGAACGGCACGTCCTGTGGTGTGGGAGGACGGCGGGAGTGATCCCGCCTCCTACCCGATCTCGAAAATCGTTCCAGTACAGCGACCACGGGAATTTGTACTTCCCAGGTCTCTCCGGCGCGGTCCGCCACGGCGGAAGACCTGGGGCGCCCATTCTGCTCCGATCGACATTTCCAAATCATGCAGTCACGGTACCAGAGGCTTCTGAGGGCCTTTATCAGCCTTTGGATTCGCTCTCCACACCGTCGCCCGCTGTTGCGCTTGCGCAGCCGGTCTGTAAACAGAAGACGGGGAATCCAGCGAAAGTGGGACTGCACGGTCAGTTGATGAGAAGGGGCTTTTCACCAACTGACCGCGACAATGCCTGCCTAAGTTCCGTGTTAACTACCCTGGAGTTTACGGGCCTGTCAAGACAAGGACGTTTTGTGACGGAACGGCTGGCGGGCGGGGTTACCTGTAGGCCTCCTCATCGGCCCAGTCGCCAATAAGCGGGAGCTTGAAGCGCTTGCCCTTCAACGCGCTGACCACACACCAGAGCCATACGAGGAAAATGACCAGCCCGACCGGACAGACCAGCCAGATTAGACCCAAGAAGACACGAGGCCCAAGGAACGTGGTATACGGCAGGACAAATTCCAGGACCCAGCCGAAGATGATCACAAAAACGTTGAATACGATGGACTGCCAAGCATGGAATCGCACATAGGGTCTCCTATTGTAGCGCCTGATGGCCAGAAAGATGATCGCCGGGATGAGGGTGAAGTAGGCGAGTGCGGCAATCGTATTGTCAGACAGGCCGGACTTTTTTGGATCGGACATAATCCCTCCTTTCCGGGATTTGGAAAGGGTTATTGGTATGAGGTTGCCCACGCTGGAGGCTTGCGCGGCAGAACAATCGGAAATCAGCGGGGACTTCCCTAGTTACTCTTCCGGCAACTAGCCAGTACGCCCCTTAGCTGCACATGCTGCGTCGGTCAATTGTATTCTTTCCATCCCAAAGAACCGGCCAGACCGGAACGGGCCGTCTCGGGGCCACCCACAGGATTACATGAACTGAGAGTGGAAGGAGTGAAAGCGGGATTCTCGGTAACTATTCAGTTACCCCTGCCGTACTGGGCTGTTGCGCAACGGTCACGGGCGCCAAAGCTGCCAGCAGCATCGCAGAAAAAAGGCACCTTGATCTCATGGCGACCAGTATAGTGTTTTCTACAGGCTGAACGCCGCTTTGGGGTGTTCATTGCGGCGAAAGCCAGTCAACGGTCCGGGGTCTGCCTCGTCTAATGGAATGAAGGTGTGTACAACTTGAACACTATGCGAAATGGAACTGCTTTTTGTGCTGTTCTATCGATTCTGGCGTTGGTTTGTGTGCCGGCAGCCGGCGCGGCTCAGCAGCCTGCCACCGATCAGCCTGCCGCGACGTTGAAGATCCAGGCGCGGGAAGTGGTGTTGCCGGTGACGGTGCGCGACAAGAAGGGCGCGCTGGTGACCAGCCTGAAGATCAGCGACTTTGCGCTGACCGAGGATGGACGGCCGCAGACCATCAAGAGCTTTACGCGGGAGAGCAACCTGCCCTTCCGGCTGGGCCTCTTGGTGGATACCAGCCGCAGCGTTTCCGGGGCGATGGAGAATGAGCGCAAGGCGGCGGGGAAGTTTGTGGACCTGATGCTGCCGGCCGATCCCAAGACCGCCACGCAAAAGGACGAGGCGTTCCTGATCCACTTCGACCGCGAGGTTGAGCTGCTGGAGGACTTTACCAACTCGCGCGACAAGCTGCACCACGAACTGGACGAGATGGGGCCGACGCGGGCGGCGCAGAACTCCAGCCAGGGGCCGGAGACCAGCGGGGACAGCGGGGGCAGCGGGCAGACGCGCAGCCGGGGCGGGACGCAGCTTTACGACGCGATTTACCTGGCCTCGGACGAGCTGATGAAGCCCAAGGACGGACGCAAGGCGCTGGTGGTCTTCTCCGACGGCGGGGACCGGGGCAGCAAAGAGACGCTGAACGACGCGGTGGATGCGGCGGACCGGGCCAATGTGGCCGTTTACACCATCTACTTCAAGGGCGAACAGGAGAACACCGGAAGCGGCTTTCCGGGCGGCGGGCGCCGCGGCGGAATGGGCGGCGGAGGCTATCCCGGTGGTGGGGGCGGGTACCCCGGCGGCGGTGGGGGTTATCCGGGCGGCGGGCGGCGCGGGGGTGGTCAGAGCCAGCCAGCGGTGGACGGCAAGAAGATCATGGAAAAGATCGCCGAACGCACCGGAGGGCGATATTTCGAGGCCAGGAAGAAGGACAACCTGGAGGAGATTTACGGGCAGATCGCCGAGGAGCTGCGCGGGCAGTACCTGCTGACCTACACGCCGGACGTGGTGGACAAGGAAGGCGGGTTCCACAAGATCGCGCTGAAGGCCAACAAGGACGAGCTGGTGGTGGTGACGCGGGAAGGGTACTACACGCCTACAGAGGGGTCGAAGTAGGACAGTCGAATCCCAATGGGGGCTCGAGGACCGGTGGCTCGACCGAGGGTGGAATTTCTTCCTCGGTGACTACGAAGAAATAGCGCAGGTCTGCCCGGCCAAACGAAGTAGTCATGGCGACATCGGCGGCATCCAGGCCTGTCGCCATGAGCACGCGGCCAATGCGGGGCTGGTTGTTGCGGGCATCGAATGTCCACCAACGGTTGTCGAGCCAGACCTCGAACCAGGCGCTGAAATCCATGGGAAGGTTCGCGGGGACGCCAATATCGCCCAGATAACCGCTTGCATAGCGGGCGGGGATGTTGAGCGCGCGGCAGAAGGCGATCGCCAGGTGTTGAAAATCGCGGCATACCCCCACCCGCTCGGTAAACACATCCATGGCGGTTTTTGTGGGCCGGGCGTGCTGATAGTTGAACGCCACCTTGTAGTGGATCCAGTCGCAGATGGCCTGCACACGGCTCCAGCCGGGTTCGATTTGTCCAAAAATCTCGAACGCGATGCTTGAAAAGCGATCGACCTCGCAGTAGCGGCTATTAAGCAGATAGCGAAGGATCTCGTCCGGCAGATCGCCGACGGCCGACTCGCGGGCAGAGGGGTTGACCGGATCCGGGAGGCCGGAGTCTCGAATCAGCGTGGAGCTGCTCAGCCTGAGCGGGCCGGGAGGGGCGACGAACCTGGTGCAACGGTTTCCGAAACTGTCGATGTAGCTGGAGACATCAAGTTTCGGCTCTGTCTGCAATTCGTCCGGTTGCAGCAGGTCGTGGGCGCGGGAGGGATGGACGTTCAGCATCGCGGCCATGGCGACCGTGGCGTGAATGTCGAATTGGATGTCGTATGCCAGGCGGATGAGCATGGTGGGTTGGCGCCTCTTGTCTCAAAGGTACGGGGACGGATGGGGCATATTCGTCATGGCCTGCGTTGGGACTCTGCAGGCCATCTGTTCATTCAGATGCAACAAATGGAAGGAGCGTGATTGCCCAGGGATGCGATTTGCAAGCGGGGCGATCCTGGAGTGGTGACGCGGGAAGGGTATTACGCGCCGGGCGGACAAGTGATTCGCAGTTCCAGCGCCAAGTGCATCAGGCGACTGTGGCAAGGCCCTTTTGGGCAACCAGGGAAAGCAGCTTGAGCGAGGCCCCGTGCGGGCGCTTTTCCCCGCGCTCCCATTGGCTCACCAGGCCGGTGGTCACATTGAGATGGCGCGCAAAGACCGCCTGGCTTGCTCCCTCGCGCAGACGAAGGGCGCGAGTCTCTTCTGGAGCAAGAGGCTTAACGGGCGTCAGACAAAGCTCATCGAATTCGCGCAGAGTGCGCTTGTCCATTACTCCGGCGGAGTGGAGTCGCTCGGCCGTCTCGTGAATCGACGCCATCAGGCGGCTACGACACCGCTTCGTTGTGCCCACTGCATTTCACGCCCCGGTGAGGGACTGTAAAAGGCTATAGATATGAGTATCCCACCTTAGGCACAAAAACAAAGACGTGCCGAAGGTGGGGCACCCGCTTTTGTTCGGGCCCGCCTTTGTTCGGACCCGCTTTTGTTCGGAGCCGCTTTTGTTCGGAGCCGCTTTTGTTCGGAGCCGCTTTTGTTTGGAGCCGCCTTTGTGCGCCTGCTCTTGGGGGTTGAAATTGCGCCGGACGCGGCAAGGGCGTCCACGGTGGCGGACGCCCTTGGTTGTTGGAGCCGGCGAGTGCCGGACTAGCTGGTGGAGTGCAGGTCTGGCCCGGTTTGTTTCTCCTGGAGGGCCGCTTGCGCGGCTGCCAGCCTTGCCGTCAACAACCGGAAGGGCGAGCAGGAGACGTAGTTGAGGCCGATCTTATGGCAGAACTTGACGGACTCGGGATCGCCGCCATGTTCGCCGCAGATGCCGACTTTGAGGTCGGGGCGGGTGTTGCGTCCCTTGGCCGTGGCCATCTTCACCAGCAAACCAACGCCCGCCTGGTCGAGGGTGGCGAAGGGGTCGTGTTTGAAGATGCCGTTCTTGAGGTAGGCCGGGAGGAACTGGTTGATGTCGTCGCGGGAGATTCCGTATGTGGTCTGGGTGAGGTCGTTGGTGCCGAAGCTGAAGAACTCGGCTTCCTCGGCGATCTGCTCGGCGGTGAGGGCGGCGCGGGGCAGCTCGATCATGCAGCCCACCAGGAAATTGATGGTTTCGCCCTTCTCCTTGAAGACCTCGGCGGCCACGCGGCGTACGATGGCGCCCTGATGGCGCATCTCCTCGACGGAACCGATGAGCGGAATCATGATTTCGAGGTGCGGTTCCGCGCCCTTGCTCTTGGCGGCGACAGCGGCTTCGAAGATAGCGCGGGCCTGCATCTCAGTGATCTCGGGATAGAGGATGCCAAGACGGCAGCCGCGCAGGCCGAGCATGGGGTTCATTTCGTGGAGTTCCTGCACGCGCGCCAGTAGCGGACGCAGCTCCTTGAGTTTTGGCGAGCGGGGCTTGGTGTCTTCAAGGTGAGAGATTTCGACCAGCAGGTCCTCGCGCTGGGGCAGGAACTCATGGAGCGGAGGATCGAGGGTACGGATGACCACCGGCAGCGACCCCATAGCCTTGAAGAGGCCGGTAAAGTCGGCGCGCTGCATGGGCAGGAGCTTCTTGAGGGCTTCGCGGCGGTCTTTCTCGTTGTCGGCCAGGATCATGGTGCGCATGTGTTCGATGCGGTCTTCGGCAAAGAACATGTGCTCGGTGCGGCAGAGGCCGATGCCCTGGGCGCCGAACAGAACCGCCTGTTTGGCGTCGCGCGGGATGTCGGCATTGGCCCATACCTGCAGCCTGCGGACGGGGTCGACCCAGCTCATGAACTTGACCAGATCCGGATCGTCAGGCTGAGCCGGAAGAGTCTTGAGCTGGCCTGCGATGACGCGGCCGGTGGTGCCGTCCAGCGAGAGCCAGTCACCCTGCTTGAAGGTTTGACCCTTGACGCGGAGTTCCTTGGCGTTCTCGTCGACCGTGCACTCGCCGGCGCCGGCAACGCAGCACTTGCCCATGCCGCGGGTGACGACGGCGGCGTGGGAGGTCATGCCGCCGCGGGAGGTGAGGATGCCGGCGGCGACTTCCATGCCGGCAATATCTTCCGGAGTGGTTTCGCCGCGCACCAGGATGATGGTGCGGTAGGCGCCGTTGGAGTGGAACTTGACCGCGTCCTCGGCGGTAAAGACGATCTGGCCGACAGCCGCGCCGGGCGAGGCCGGCAGGCCGGTGGCGAGGACTTCAATCTTCTCGCCTTTTTCAATCAGGCGGGGAACCAGGAAGTCGTAGAGCTGGTTGGGCTCGACGCGGAAGACGGCCTCTTCCTGGGTGATTAGGCCTTCGCGGACCATGTCGATGGCGATGCGGACGGCGGCCAGGCCGGTGCGCTTGCCGTTACGGGTTTGCAGCATATAGAGCTTGCCATCCTGGATGGTGAACTCGAAGTCCTGCATGTCGCGATAGTGCTTTTCCATCTTCCAGGTGATGGCGCGGAGATGGTCGTAGACCATGGGCATGGCGCGCTCGAGTTCGCTGATGGAGAGCGGAGTGCGGACGCCGGAGACCACGTCCTCGCCCTGGGCGTTCATCAGGTACTCGCCGAAGAAGATGTGCTCGCCGGTGGCGGGATTGCGGGTGAAGCCGACGCCGGTGCCGGAGTTGTCGCCCAGGTTGCCGAAGACCATGGCCTGCACGTTGACCGCGGTGCCCAGCCAGTCGTCGATGTGATTGATGCGGCGATAGGTCTTGGCGCGGTCGTTCTGCCAGCTCCTGAAGACGGCGTCGCGGGCCTCGACCAGTTGCTCGAGCGGGCCCTGCGGGAAGTCCTTGCCGGTTTGGTCGCGGACCAGCTTCTTGTACTCGGCGATGATTTCCTTCAGCGCGTCGGGCTGGAGTTCATAGTCGTACTTGACGCCCTCGCGGTGCTTTACGGCGTCGAAGATGTGCTCGAATTTCTTCTTGGGCACATCGAGAACGACGTCGCCGAACATCTGGATGAGGCGGCGGTAGGAGTCGTAGGCAAACCGGGGATTGTTGCTGAGCCTGGCGAGGGATTCGACGGCCTGGTCGTTGAGGCCGAGGTTGAGGATGGTGTCCATCATGCCGGGCATGGAGAACTTGGCGCCGGAGCGAACGGAGACGAGCAGGGGATTTTCGCCCGTGCCCAGCTTTTGTCCCTGGAGCTTCTCGAGCCGCTCGAGGGCGGCGTGCATCTCGACATCGATTTCGGGGCTGAGGGCGCCACGCATGTACTCGCGACAGGCCTCGGTCTGAATGGTGAATCCGGGAGGAACGGGGAGTCCGGCGTTGGTCATCTCCGCCAGGCCGGCGCCCTTGCCGCCCAGCACATCCTTCATGCGGCCATTGCCGTCCGCGGTGCCGCCGCCGAAGAAATAGACATACTGAATTGGGGTTGAGGATGAGCCTGCATTTTCGGCAGACGCTGGTACCACGACGCCTTGGGCCATGGGGTAAAGCCTCCATATTCAGGATTCCGCGGCGGGGGCACCTTTGAGAGGGTGGCGGTACGGAGGCTCAGCGCTCGAACGGGAAACAGCGGTAAAAAGCTGAGCGCGTGCGAGTCATCCAGACATCCGATACAGCGCGTCGCGGCATTGATTCGTCCCTACTACAAATAGCCCCCCAAGTATACGATTGCCTGTGCCATTCGTCACAGACGATTCGTTTGCCAAAGGATTTCCGTTGTATTGTTGGGGGTTAATCTTCGCAATTTGAGACGGGAACCGGCGCCAGGAGCAGGCTTTGGAGCCGGTAGAGCGGGAATCAAGCGGCAGACGGCTGGAGCCTGGGGCCGCAATGCGGATAGTGTGCCGCATTGTGAGACAGGAGATACCGGTCGAGACCTACGAGGGCCAGGATATGCGCCACCCGCGGCGAGGCATTGGAGACGGTGAAGCTGTGGCCCGCCTGGCAGGCGCTGGCGTAAAGCGTAACGAGGGCTGTAATGCCGGCCGCGTCGATGCGCTCAACGGAGGCGAGATCGAGGGAGACGGATTGACGCTCCACCAGCGGCAGGAGGCGGTCCAGCAGGCGCAGATCGTGGCCCCTTACCAGTTCGGTGGGTTGGGTCGATTCATCTGCCGCGATCACCAGGGCGGGGGTTGGTTCACACATCGCGATCATCATAAGAACTCCTTGGGGAGGGCTGTCTTCGTCCTGAGGCTGTCTACTGTTTGATGCGGCCCCCGGCGCCTTGGAACTTGCATTCGGACGGCCAAAGCCGCGCGGAGGGAATATGCTGCAAACACAAGGGATAGCGGCGTTCCGACATCCCATATAGTGGGCCGAGGTGTTCAGTTTCGATCCCGGCGTCCGCAAACGGACAGTCAATTCCTGAATACGCAAAAGGGAGTGCTGCCGGTTCCATGTTCCAGCCCGAAGTAAAACGACGGCTTGTCTGGGGACCGTTGCGGGGGCGAAACCGGTGCATGCGCCGAGGCCCCTACAAGTGGGTAGAGGCCTCGATGGTTTTGTGCGGTTTTTGGGATGCGTCAGTTCACCGTGAGTGAGAATGTTGTGGTGTGCGACAGCGATCCGGACGTTGCGGTCACAGTGACCGTCGATGTGACGGATTGAGGAGCGGATGCCCCCCCGCACCCGCTGAGCAGGCTCAAAGCAGCCACGCTCACGGCCAGCAGCACCAGCATCGGCAAACGCCGCCTCTTCTTCCAGCCAATGCAGCAAACCGCAACAGCCAGAACCGACCCTGGAAACAGCGGCCGGGAGTCGTGGTGTGCCGCCGCGGCCGTTGCGGCCGTGGTTACGGTCAACGTCGTGTACGTCACGCCCGCGGGCGTCGGTACAGTCTGCAAGGAGAAGCTGCACGTGGCCCCCGCAGGCAACCCCGCCGAGCAAGTGAACGAAACATTGGAATTGAACCCACCCACATCCTGCACCGTGATGGTGGTCGTGCCGCTCTGTCCCGCTTGGACCGTGACGGATGCCGGATTGATAGCGACGGTGAAGTCTGGCGGGATAATGTAGGTCGCGCTGGCGACCGCGCTGTTGCTGTAACCCGAAGCCACTGCGATGGCCTGAATGGTTTCGCTAGCCATCACAATGACTGGGCTCGTGTATTGGGTCGAGTTGATTGTCGGAGTCGTTATTCCGTCGGTGGTGTAGTAGATCGTCGCCCCGGGGGTTGTGTCGGAGATGGTGACCGCCTGGTTGGTCGTGTAGGCGCCTGCCGCCGGCAAATAGGTAGGCGTGGCCGCTGCAGGCTGAGTCTCCGTCCCGCTGACTGAGATAGGCTGCTTGGTTGCGGCGGTGTTCAGCGTGTTCGTGGTCAGAGTCACGCTTTCGGCCAGCAGATCAGAGGTCATGCCATTGAGCGGTTCATCGGGCGTGAAGTCGATGGTCAGTGTGCAGGTTCCCCCGGCAGCAAGCAGCATGCTCGCGGTGCAATCGCTCTTGATCCCGGATGCCTCTGGGAAGTCAGCTGGATAGCTCAACGCCGAAAAATTCAGCTCCGCATTGCCGATGTTGGAAACCGCGACTGTTTGCGGGCTGTCGCTGCTGGTCCAGCCTGAAGGCGTGGTTGCGAAACTCAGGCTTGGCGGATTCGCAAGGGTTTCCTTCACCACTCGACCGTTGTAATAATCGGAGACATAGACGTTGCCGCTGCCATCAACCGCGACCCCAAAGGCTTCGATTACTCCGCTGGTAGGTATGGTGCTTTGAGTGTAGCCGCCTGCTGTCGGTGTCTGCTTGAACACCAGGCCATTGTCGTTACTTTCGGTAAAGGCGACGTAGACGTTGCCGCTGCCATCCACCGCGACCTCAACCGGGACGCCCGCTTCGCTGGCCGGTACGTTTATCGGAATGGTGGTCTGGGCGTATCCGCCGGCGGACGGCGCCGCCTTCACGACGAAGCCATTCGTTTCGTTGACGGCGACATAGACGTTGCCGTTTCCATCCACCGCGACACCCGCGTCGGCGGGCAGGCCGCTGACAACAGTGCTCTGAGAGTAGCCGGTTGACGTCAGCGTTTCCTTATATACGATGCCGGCTTCGGAACCCAGGGAGAGATAGACGTTGCCGCTTCCATCCACCGCGACTCCAACGGGGGTCGATCCGTCGATTTGCGCGAAACTGGCGACGGTACTCTCGGAATAACCTCCCGCGAAGAGCGTCTCCTTCAATACCCGGAAATGGTCGCAATCGGCAACATAGACGTTGCCAGCGCCATCCACCGCGACGCCGAAAGGGTCGCCCAGGCTGCTGGTTGGCATCGTGCTCCGGGTGTATATGCCCCCCGAAAGCGTCTCTTTGAATAGCTGATACGGCTGGCGGGAATTATTAAAATAGACGTTGCCGTTGCCGTCCACGGCGACCCCTTCGGGCCACCAATTGGCGATCCCGTCGACCTCTCCCCCGAAGTCGACCGTGCTCTGGATGCCCGGCATAAATGTTGTCTGCGGCCCATTGCCCGTGCCCTGTAGATAAGCCGTTCCGACCACGCCGCTTGCATCCTCCAACACCACGGCGCCATAGCGCGTTCCGGCATACTTCGGCGTGAAGGTCACACTGACCGTGCAGGAAGCGTTGGCGGCGTAGGCGGTTCCGGTGGCGCAGGTTCCCGCGCCTGCATCGGTGAAGTCCAGATTCGGATTTCCCTGGGTGACGACTGCGATGCTGCTCAGGGTGGCCGCGCTGGGGATGGTGACGGTCACCGCGGATGTCGCGCTGACGCCGATGTTTACCGAGCCGAAGTTGGTCTGCGCCGCGGCAGGGTGTGAAAAGATAGCGAATCCAAGCAGGGACACAAACAGAGAACCTGACAGCGAGCGATGCGTCTTCATCGTACTTTTCTCCATGGGAACGGCGCGCACTCCCAAGGCTTGCAAAAAAGCCCTGGCCTTTACGTTACTCCCGATTGGCCTGTATTTTTGACGGGTTGACGAAGGAAAGGTTCTCCAGAATCGATCGGCTCCGCGAAGATTGAGGTACTCTGACACATGCCCCGTCATTGTAGTCAAACCGAAGGGGCGACGGGGGCGCGATTGGGAGAGTTCCGCGAGTGTCGCCGGGCCGGAGACGAGACGCCGATGCCCGGCCTGACCAGGGAGCTTGCGCAGGCGCTAGCGCGAGAGGCGGGGTTTGCCGAGGCTGGGCTGGTGGCGCTTCCCTACGCAGACGAGGCACGGGATGCGGGCCGGTTTGAGGAGTGGGTGCGCAAGGGCCATGCGGGGACCATGCACTACCTGGAGCGGGCCGAACCGGGAGGGAGCGGGGAAGATGGGCGGCTGGTGCGCTCGCGGGTGAGCGTTCCGTTTCCGTGGGCGCGTTCCGCGATCGTTTGTTTTGCCAACTACAACAGCGCGCAGCCGCGTTCGACGGAGCGGGCCGAGGAGGGTGCGGGGTGGATTGCGCGCTACGCGTGGAGCGGTCGCGTGGATGCGGGCGGAGCGCGGCGAGCCAGCGATTACCACAAAGTGCTCAGGAAGCGGCTGAGGGCGCTGGAGGCGCGGCTGCGGGAGCGGTTTGGCGGGTTTGAGGCGCGGGGTTGCGTGGATACAGGGCCGGTGGTAGAGCGTGCCCTGGCTGCGGCGGCCGGGCTGGGCTGGACGGGAAAGAACACCTGCCTGATCCATCCAAAGCTGGGGTCGTTTGGATTTTTGGCGGTGCTGGCGACATCGCTGGAGGTGCAGGCGGAAGAGGCGGCGCTGACGGTTCCGGACCGGTGCGGGAGCTGCAGGCGGTGCCTGGAGGCCTGCCCCACCGGCGCGCTGATTGCGCCTTACCAGATGGATGCGAGGCGGTGCATTTCGTATCTGACGATCGAGCACCGGGGCACGATTGACGCGGAGTGGATGGAGGGGATGGGAAGGCAGGTGTTCGGGTGCGATATCTGCCAGGATGTTTGCCCGTGGAATTCGCCGCGGCGAGCGCCGGTGAGCGCGGACCGGGAGTTGGAGGCGCGCGTGGAGCTGGTGAATCCGGCGCTGGAGTGGCTGGCCGGACTCAATGAGGCAGAGTTCGAGGCGCTGTTCAACGGCTCGCCGGTGCGGAGGGCGGGGTTCAACGGGCTGCGGCGGAATGTGGCCATCGCCATGGGGAATAGCGGGCTGGGGCGGCTTGCGCCGTTGCTGGAGAAGTGGGCCGAGGCTGCGGACGAGGGGGTGCGGGCGGCGGCGCGTTGGGCGCTCAAGAAGCTGCAAGCACGAGGGGACTCGCCGCATCCATTATGAGTCGGGGTGTGAGTCCGGGGAGCTTGGATCAAGTTCAACGAAGGATGATTCCGCGTGGTGAGGCGTTCCCGCGGGGGCGATAGCCCAGTCATGTTGTGGGCCGCTTGCGGCGCGGCTAAACAGGCTGCGGGAAAAGGGCGAATTGCGAGCGAATGCCCCGGAAAGCATGGCTCAGGGGCTAAAGAGGGTGCGGAAAAAGTCGGGATTTCGTGCGAAAGCGGCGAAAAGCGTCCCTCCGGGGATAAATGGGTGGGTTGAAACCCACCCCTACCAGCCCGTGTTGATTCCGTTGGCTTTATGCGGGGGTTGAAACCCCCGCCTCCTTCCGGATCGAGTTTTTCCGCAGCCTGTAAAGCCCGCATTGATTCTGTTGGCTTTATGCGGGGGTTGAAACCCCGCGTCCCTCCGGATCGAGTTTTTCCGCGGCCTGTAAAGCCCGCGTTGATTCTGCTGGCGTTATGTGGGACAAAAGTCCCGGCCTACTGCCCGAACGGATTTTTCCGCAGCCTGCAAAGCCGCGCCCTTTCAAAAAAACCTTGTTCGCTGCTGAGGTGCGACGGCTGAAGCCGCGCCCTTTCAAAACAGCCGGAGAGACTATCCTTGAAGAAACAGACATTCGGCAGGGGCGCGGTTTTTGTGCTTCAAGATGCACAGCAACCGTGCAGATTCATGCGCATCAGCAAAGGAGGAACACGTGGTTCAGGTTCCAGATTCCGGTACGAACGGCGAAGCGGCGATGCTGGTTGCAGGCGGCCAGAACGATGTGGAGCCGGCTTCCCATTCGAAATGGTACCGCTGGCGGAGGGACGGCAAGGCGCTGGTAGCCTATCTTTTGGATAGCGAGGTGCATACGTTTGCCTTCAGTGTGGCGGCCAACGCGATTCTGTCGTTCATTCCGTTCATCGTGCTGCTTTATACGCTGTCGCGGTCGGTATTCCACTCGACGATGATGGTGAGCGTAGTGGGCGACATGGTGCGCTATTTTCTTCCGTCGAACCAGGAGTTTGTGGCGGCCAGCCTGGCTGCAGTGGCGCCGCGGCATGGGGTGCAGGCGCTTTCGCTGGTGATGATTCTGGTCTCCTGCACGGGGATTTTTCTGCCCCTGGAGGTGGCGCTGAACCAGGCCTGGGGCGTGACCAGGAGCCGCAACTACCTGTTCAACCAGGTGGTGGCCTTTGGGCTGGCGGGACTTATGGTGGCGCTGGCGCTGGTGAGCATCCTGCTGAATGCGGGCGAGCAGGAACTGCTGACTTTCCTGTTCTTTCATCACATCGATAACTACGTCTTCAAAGGGATCAGTTACATGTGGCTGGCTTTTTCGACCGGGGTGGCGTCGATCCTGTTCTTCTTCTCGATTTACTGGCTGTTACCCAACCGGAAGGTTCCGTGGCGGCCCGTTCTGCGCACCGCGATTGTGACGGGAATCGTGTGGCTGGTGGCTAAGATGATCTTTGTGCAGGTGCTGCCGCACCTGGACCTGGAGGCCCTGTATGGCCGGTTTTATGTGTCGGTGGGGCTGCTGTTCTGGGCGTATGTTTCGGGGCTGATTCTGTTTGCGGGGGCGCAGTTCAGCGTGGCGCGGCTGGGGGATAAGAAGAGTCAGGAACGTATATCGAGTTAGATACAGTCGAACTCAAAGTATCAAAGCCCGGGTTAGGAAACCCGACGCCCGGCCGGTTGAGGTTCGTGGTCTCCCACCCTTTCCGCAAAGAGCGCGGAAAGGATGGGGCACCCAGCTTTTGTGGCAGGGATGGGGTCGGAAAAGCAGGTCCCTTGACTGCGCAGGCCGCAAGGTGCGCGGCCTGCTTGGCTCAGGATGACAGCTTTTGTGGGTGAGGAAGAACCAGGAAGCGGGGGGCTCAGGGGCGCTTGAAGGAACTCAGGGGAGTTTGAAGGCTTTTACGGCGATGGCGTTGGGGGCGCGGCCGGTGGGGATGATGGTGAAGAGGGAGCGGGAGGCGGTGCGGACGACGGCGATGTCGGAGGAGCGGGCATCGACGACGAAGAGCAGGAGGCCGGAGGAGGAAAAAGCCAGGGCAGAGGGACCGTCGCCGACGCGGATTGAGCCGCCTTGGCGGACCGGAAGGCGCTTGCCTTCGTCAATGGCGTAGATGGTGACGTACTGGGAGTGGAAGTTGGCGATGTAGAGCAGGGAGTTGTCGCTGGAAACCAGGCCGCGGACGGGATCTTCGCCAATCATGGTGGCGCCGGCGACTTCGTCGGTGCTGGCGTAGATCTCGGAGATGGAGTTACTGAGGGAGTTGGAGACGAACAGTTCGCCGCCGTCGGGTTTGAGAGCCAGTTGGACCGGGGCGCGGCCTACGTCGAGGAAGGACTCGAGACGGTCGGGCTGGCCAGGGTGGACTTTCGGGTTGGCGAGGGCGATGACCATGAGCTGGTGGCCGGCGGCGCAGGCTACGAAGGCCTTGGAGAGGTCGGGCAGGATGACGATGTCGCTCGGGCCGGGGCAGCCTTCGAAGACGGCACGGACAGATTGGGCGGGGTTTCGCCGGGCCGGATCGATGAAGCCGGCGGGATCGACGATGCTGACGGAGTTGGCGCGGCGGTTGGCGACGACCAGGGTCTTGCCGTCGGGAGCGATGCGGGCCGCGACGGGCTCTTCGCCGGCTCCGATCTGGGCGATCTCGCGGCGGGCCTTGAGATCGAGGACGGAGATGGAGTTGGAGCCGGAGTTGGCCACGTAGGCCAGCGTGCCTTCGGCATCGAGGTCGATGGAGACGGGCCGGCGGTGGACGGGGATGGTAGCCGCCACGGTGTTGTTTTCGGCGTTGATGACGGAAATGGAGCCCTCCGCGTTTTCGGCGCCTGAATTGACCACATAGACTTCGTTGCGGGTGGGGCTGGCAGTGACGGCGACGGGATTCCGGCCTACGGGCAACTCGCGGTCCAGGCGGACATTGACGACGTCAAGCACGGTGACCGTGCCGCTGTCTCCGTTGGTAACGTAGGCGTATTCGCGATAGTTGGGCGGGTATTGGGGGAAGTCGCGCGAGCGGCAGGCGGAGAGGGTGAGCGCCAGGAGGGTGAAGGCGAGTGGCTTGGCGTGCCGAAGGTTCATGGGCTCAGCCGGCGGCGGCGGTGACGTGGATGCCGCGGGGGAGATGGCGGGCGACCACGGGGGCGATCTGCTGGAGTTCGTCCATCAAGCGGACAAACTGGTCGGGATAGATGGACTGGGGACCGTCGGAGAGCGCTTTGTCGGGCTGGTTGTGGACTTCGACCAGGATGCCGTCGGCGCCGGCTGCGACCGCGGCGCGGGCCATGGGCAGCACGCTGTCGCGCTTGCCGGTTCCGTGGCTGGGGTCGACCAGGATGGGCAGATGGCTGAGGCGCTGGATGGCGGGAACGACGCTGAGGTCGAGGGTGTAGCGGGTGTGGTCGGCAAAGGTGCGAACGCCGCGCTCGCAGAGGATGACCTCGTAGTTGCCCTCGCTCATGATGTACTCGGCGGACATGAGGAACTCTTCGAGGGTTGCCGAGAGGCCGCGCTTGAGCAGGACAGGCTTGCGGAAGCGGCCTGTGCGCTTGAGCAGGGAGAAGTTCTGCATGTTGCGGGCGCCGATCTGGATGACGTCGGCCCATTCGGCGACCAGGTCGAGCGATTCGTTGTCAAGGGCCTCGGTGACGATGCGCAGGCCGTAGCGTTCGCGGATCTCGGCCATGATGCGGAGGGCCTCAAGGCCAAGGCCCTGGAATGTGTAGGGCGAGGTGCGGGGCTTAAAGGCGCCGCCGCGGAAGAATTGTGCTCCGGCCGCGGCGACCTGTTCGGCGATGGCGAAGGCCTGATCGCGATTTTCGATGGAGCAGGGTCCGGCGATGACGGCGAGGTCGCGGCCGCCGATGGTGGCGTCTGTTCCGGGGAAGCGGATGACGGTGTCTTCTTCCTTGACGTCCCGGCTGGCCAGCTTGTAGGCCTTGGAGACGCGGATGACCTCGGCGACTCCGGAGAGTTCTTCGAGGTTGCCGCGATCGACCTCACCCTTGTTGCCGGTGATGCCGATGGCGGTGCGCTGGGCTCCGGGAAGCGGGTGGGCGCGGAAACCCAACTTCTCAATGTACTCGCAGACCGCCTGGATTTGCTCCGGCGTGGCCTGCGCTTTCATGACAACCAACATGGATGACCCCTCAAGCCACCAGTCTATCGTCTGGCAAGGCGAAGGGCAATTCTTTCAAAGGGAATCCGGCCCTGACGGGCTGGCGCGCTCCCTTGGGCTGAAGATCAATTCAACGGCAAGGAGGCGTATCGAGGGACGTACCCCGCAGAGGCCGAAGCCGCGGCAATCAGTCGTCGAGTCCGTCGGCGGATTCGACGCCCGACCTGGCGGCAACGATCGCGGGGGTAACAACCAAACCGATAAAAACCAGGGCAATCAAGAGGTCATGCATTTCTTAGTCTCCTTACGCGGCTCATTACAGCTTGTCCTTATCTGGATCATCGGCGCGATTGGAAGAAACTTGAATAGCACTTTGACAATGTTTGTTGAGAAGCGGGTGCTATGGCCGTACCACCTTGGTGGCATAGCGGGTGAGTTTGGGACGCAGAGGGATGGGCAGACCGTTGGAGCGGGTCTGGGTAATTCTTCCAAGTAATTGAAATAAATAGGTCAGGTGAGCGATGGGGGTCAGAGGGGGTTGCGGGTTGTGCGGGCTGCGTCGCGCTTTTGCGCCCGCCATTTGAGGGCAAGCCAGGCGACGTAGCCCAGTTGGATGGCCCAGGTGATGGCGTAAGCGGCGACGGTGAACTGGTGGTCGAGAATGGCGCGTTGGTCCATGTTCTGTTTTTCTCCTCGTTTTAACGTAGATCTTGGTTTTGTTCAGGCGTCCAGGGCTTCCTGAGCGTCCTGGGCGGCGAATTTCTGGTGCTGGCGCTCGACATGGTAGCGCAGGGCGAGGATGAGCAGACCCCAGGCGAGCCAGGCGAGGATGTTCCATCCGAAGGCGGCGAGCATGGCGGGGTCCTTGATGCCGGAGTCGGGTCCGCCGCCGAAGACGGGGGCGGGGTGCTGGGTGCGCCACCAACGGTTGGACATGTAGACGATGGGCACGTCGAGTGCGCCGAAGATGCCGAGAACGGCAGCCAGGGTTTGGACCTGCGGGCCGGCGGCAAAGCGGCGCAGGAGCAGGTAGCTGACGTAGATAAGCCAGAGGACCAGGGTGGTGGTGAGGCGGGCGTCCCAGGTCCACCAGATGCCCCAGGCGCGACGGCCCCAGAGCGGGCCGGTGATGAGGACGACGGTGCAGAAGACGACGCCGACCTCGGCGCCGGCCAGGGCCCAGGCGTCAGAAATCTGCGCCCAGTCGGGACGGTTGCGGCGGAAGGCAAGGAAGCCGATGCAGCCGGCCAGCGAGATGGCGAAAAAGAGGAAGGCGACCATGGCCGAGGGGACGTGGTAATAGAAGATGCGCTGGACTTCGTGCATGGTCTGCTCTTCGGGGGCGACGTAAATGGCCTGGTAGAAGGCCCAGGCGAGCAGGGCGACGGTGATGACGACATAGAGACCGATGGCGAGTTTCTTCATGGGGATCCTGGTAGGACGTTTTCAGTTTACGACGGCGGGGGCGGGGAGGGGTCGATCGGGGGGTGGAGGGGCTATTCCGCGTGGAAGACTACGTCGAAGAGCAGCAAACTGACGGTGGTGAAGATGATGTCGTATCCGAGGAGGAGCTTGATCCAGAGGGTGGGGTCGCCGTCGCCGGTGAGGATGGAGGTGGTGGCGCGGACCATGGCGAGCAGTGCGGGAATGAAGATGGGAAAGAGAATGAGCGAAAGCAACAGCTCGCGGTTGCGGCTGCGGATGGAGAGCGCGGCAAAGAAGATGCCGTTGCCGACCAGGGCCCAGGTTCCGAGGGGGAGAACCAGCGCCAGGAGCCAGGCCTGACCCTCGATGTGAAGGTTATAGAAGATGAGAAAAAATGGGGCCAGGATCACCTGGACGACGGTGACGAAGAGGAAGTTCGCTATTACCTTGGCGAGGAAGAGTTCCGCGCCGGGAGCGGGGGCCATGCGCTGGGCGTCGAGGACCTGGTGGCGAATTTCGCGGGCCCAGGCCTGGTTGAGTGCGCTGACGGAGGCGAACATGGTGGCTACGCTGAGGACGCCGCCGGCGATCTCGCGGGAAAAGTCGCCGCGCGGGTCAAAGGCGATGGAGAAGAGCACGACGACCAGCAGGGAGAAGAAAAGCATGGAGACAAAGGCGTCGAGGGAGCGGAGCTCGATGCGCAGGTCTTTGACGAGGTGGGTCCAGAGGGCGCGGGTCATTTTGTTGGACCCTTCGGGGCTGTGGGGATCGAATCTTTGGCTTGGTGGTCTCCCACCCTTGCGCCGGAAAAGAGGCGCGCGGATGGGGCACCCGGCAAGTCCTTGATGAGGTGGGTCCAGAGGGCGCGGGTCATTTTGTTGGACCCTCCCGGGCTGTGGGGATCGAGCCTTTGGCTTCGCGGTCTCCCACCCTTGCGCCCGAAAAGAGGCGCGCGGATGGGGCACCCCGGTCTTTGGTCAGATCGGCGGTTTGGACTTGGACTTCGAGGGCTTCGGCGGCGCGGAGGTAGTCGTTGGGACTGAGGATGAGCTGGACGCCGCGGGTTCCGGCGGAGACGCTGATGCGGTCAAAAAGAATTACGGTTTCATCGACGAAGACGGGATAGGCCTTTTTTGCGCCGAAGACGGTGACGCCGCCGCGAATGTAGCCGGTGAGGGGCTGCACGTCTTTGAGGGGGACCATTTCGGCCTTGCGGAGGCCGGCGGCGCGGGCCAGCTTCTTGAAGTCCAGTTCGGCGTCGCCGGGGATGACGGCGAAGACGCAGGTAGCCCCGCCCGCGGCTGCGCTCCCGGTGGTGAGGAGGGTTTTGAAGACCTGCGCTGGGGGCATGCAGATCTTTTTGGCGACGGTGATGGCGGAGAGGTCGTCGGGATCGACTTCGTACTCCAAGAGTTCGAAGGGAATGCCGAGGGCTTCGAGGATGCGGGCGCCGTTGGTCTTCATAGGGTGGGGCTCCCGGGTTCACACGAGACGAGCCGGCCGGCGCGGAGGGTTAGCACCCAGTCGGCGATGGGGGCGGCGAGGTCGCGCTGGTGGGTGGTGATGACGATGGTGCGGTTGCCGTGGCGGAAGCCGGCCAGGAGTTGGACCATCTGGCGGGCGGATTCGACGTCCATGTTGGAGAATGGCTCGTCGAGCAGGAGCAACTCGGGAACGGAGAGCAGAACGCGGGCCAGCGAGGTGCGCTGGCGCATGCCCTGGGAGTACTGGCCGATCATGCGCGTGAGGCCGGGGTCGAGACCGACCTGGCGCAGGGCTTCGGCGGGCGAGAGATTCGGCCGGCCGGGGTAGAGGCTCGAGAAGTAGCGCAGGTTTTCCTGGGCGGTGAGCTCGTCGTAGAGCATGGGGGCGTGGCTCATGTAGCCGATGCGGGCGCGGGCGTCGTGAGGGTCCTGGTCGCCGAAGACTTTGACGGAACCGAAGCTGGGGCGAAGGAGGCCGGCGAGAATGCGCAGCAGGGTGGATTTGCCGGCGCCGTTTTCGCCGATGAGGACGTAACAGCGGCCAGGCTCCAGGTCCGCAGAGACCTGGCGGAGCGCGGCAAAGGAGCCGAAGAGCTTGGAGACGCCGACCAAGCCGGCACAAAGGGGCCGGGCACAGAGCGGCGAATCAACTCCTGAAGCGGTCATTCTCAGGCAGCCGGGTTGGAGGGGTGAGCGGCGGGCGCGGCGGCGGCGGATTTGGCATGAGCGGGCTGCGCGGGCTTGGGACTGGACTGGGGTGAGTTGGGCTGATTGGGCCCCGCGGGCGCATACTTGCTGGCGCACTTGGCCTGGAGCACAGAGGCGTGGAAGACGCCATCGCGGCCATAGGAGCCTTCGGCAAGGGCCTGGGAATCGTCCTTGAAAGTGTCCGGCGGCGGTTCGGAGCCCTTGTAGGCGACTTTGAGTTGACGGCCGGTGGCGGCTTTGGGGGAGTGGCTCTCAAACTCGTTGAGGACGAAATTGACGTGAGTGCCGTTCTGCTCAATGGAACCGGGCACGACGAAGCCCTCGACGCGCAACTGGCTGTGGAAGGCCTTGTCGCCCATGCCGCCGAGTTCGGCGATGGTGACGTAGTAGCTCTTGCTGGCCCCATAGCCGGACCAGGCCAGCCAGCCGATGGTGCCGACGATGACGGCAGCCGCAATCCCGATGCGCAAGGTGTTGGGGGAAGTTTTCATATTCAACCTTTTCTACCTCTAACGATACGAGCGGAAAGAGGAGGGGTCAACCGGCGGGTGCAAGATGCGTGATTTGGATGACATTTCACAGTCATGCCACAAGCCTTGGTGGAGCGTTCGATGGATCGAACTTTTGCTCGGCAATGCGCAAGTCATACAGGATTTGCAGGTTGAGCCAAAAGTTCGCGCTGGTGCCAAAGAAGTGGGCCAGACGCAGGGCTGTGTCCGCCGTGACGGAGCGCTGCCCGTTCAAGATCGCGGTGATGCGGTTGGTCGGCACGCCGAGCTTGCGCGCCAGCTCAGAGGCGCTCATGCCCAGTTCGTTCAGTTCTTCGGCCAGATGTTCTCCGGGATGGATGGCGGTGATTGGCATGGGGTTCTCCTAGTGATAATCGACAATCTCTACGTTTGATGGACCTGGGTCTGGAACCGGCCACTCGAAACAGATTCGCCACCGGTCGTTGATTCGGATGCTGTATTGCCCCTTGCGATCACCAACCATAGCCTCGAAACGATTGCCGGGCAAGGCGGCGAGGTCTTTGAGCGTCAGGGCCGCATCCAAGCGATCAAGCTTCAGGCGAGCCGCCCGTTCAATAGCTTCGAATGCTTTCACGCGATTCCCGGCAGCGAAATCCCCGGTGCGCTTGTCTCGATAGCCGAGGATCACGCATTAGACTATCGCGCATTATGCGTTACGTCAAGCATAATAAGAGCAATTCGCCGCATTTGATCGATCTTCAGGACCGGGGCCGGCTAACGCGCCCCTTCCAGGGTGTGCGCGGCGCGGTCCAGGGCCTGGGCGAGGACGGCCAATTGCCGTGCGGCGCGGTTCAAGTCCCTGGCATCGAGGGCCTCATTGACGCCGGGGATGACGACGGCGGCGTAGCCGGTGAACTCGCCGGGGGCGTAGATGGTGTGGCGGTACCAGGGGCGATTGGGCAGGCCGGCCTCGGAGACGAGCGCGGTCTCGGTCTGGCGGAGGGCGAGGTTCAATTTGGCGAGGTCGCCGGCGGGAGCGATCTGGCGGTCATGGGCCTTTTGGGCGGCGGCTACGAAGCGGCCGGCGGCGGCTGCCGCGGGGGCAAAGTCGAGCGGGGTGAGACCTGCGTCAGAGGCCTTGCGTTTGGCCGCCGCAACATAGGAATCGATGGCGCGGGCGTAGGTGAGGTAGTCGTAGGGCAGCACGTCGGAGTCGGCCATGCGCAGGGCTTCAAGGCCAAAGACGCGGGCCATCTCCTGGAGATATACGAATTTTGGATCGGCGTTCTGGGTGTACCAGGCGAAGTCGTCGAAGGTGGAATGGTAAACGCCGTAGGGACCGCCGGAGCCGACATCAGTAGAGGGAACGCCCACATGCTGCAGGAAGGGCGTGAAGTCGGAGCCGGAGCCGAGGTCGCCGACATGGACCTCTTCCGTTTCGGGCGGGGCATTGGAGCCGCGATGCTCGTTGCCCTCAAGATGGGCGTTTCTCCACTGGTCATACACGGTTGCGCCCAGCGGGCTGGGAACCGAGCGGGTGAGTTCGCGGAGAAACTGCTTGAGGGACGGGACAGCGGCGGCGGAGAAATCCGGGCCGGCGACGCCTACGTCCATGTTGAAGTAGGCGACGGCGCGATCAAGGGTTTTGGCGTGCTGTTCGACCCACTCGGTTGAGCCGATGAGGCCTTCTTCCTCGGCGTCCCAACTGCAAAAGACGATGGTGCGCCTGGGCCGCCAGCCCTGCTTGAGGAGCACGCCGATGCCGTGGACGGATTCAAGCATGGCGGCGGTGCCGCTGGAGGGGTCGACGGCGCCATAGACCCAGGCATCGCGGTGATTGCCGGCTATCACCCAGTCGTCGGGGTACTGCGAGCCTTTTGCCTTGCCGATCACGTCCCAGATGATGCGGCGCCGATAGTCCTGTTGCGAGACCAGGTGGACCCTGACGCCGCCCGGTCCGAGGTGATAGCGGAAGGGCAGCGCACCCTGCCAGCCTTGCGGCACGCCAGGGCCTTTCAGGGCTTGCAGGATGGGCGAGGCATCGTGATAGCTGAGGGGGATGGAGACGATGCGGGGCTGGTTGCCTTCGGGCGAAATGCGGGCGGAGTCGGGCAGGTCCAGCGTGGAGGCTTCGCCGGGGGTTTCGGGGTCGCCGGGATATTTGAAAAGAAACTGGACTGACCCGCGCTGCACGCCGGTATCGGGACGCCAGGGACCGATGGGCCAGGGATCGCCCTTGTAGTAGCCGTCGTCCTGGGGGTCGGAGTAGATGAGCACGCCGGCGGCGCCGCGCAGCTCGGCGATGTAGACCTTGACGCCGCGGAAGACGGCCCCGTAGCGGACGAGGACGATTTTGCCGTGCAGGTCGATGTGCTGGGCGGCAAGCTGGTCAAAGTCCTCGAGGCGGCCGTAGTTGGCGTAGACCACGTCGCCGGTGACGTCGCCGGAGCCTGAGGAGCCGTTGAAGGGCATGACTACGCGGGGATCGTCCTGGTAGGGGTCGCCGTCGACGTGCTCGCGGGTGGGGCCGCCGATGAGCAGCTTCCCGGTGGGGTCGTAGGCTTCGACGCGGACGACTTTGGGCTGGTTCATCAGGACGCGGTAGGGAACGATCTCGGTTTCGAGGCCGGCGGCGCGGAACTTTTGCGCGACGTAATCGGCGGTTTTGCGGTCTTCGGGCGTGGAGGCCAGGTGAGGCTCGGCGGTGAGGGTCTTGAGGTGCTGGCCGGCGAGCTTGGCTTCGGGGACGGCGAGGAATTCCTGCTCGATCTTGGACTGGGCGGTGAAGTCGGCATAGCCGAAGACGGCCGGTGGGGGAGTGGATTGGGCTGGAAGCTGGCTGGGATCGAGCGCCAGAAGAAGCAGGAAGGCAAGAGGGTTGCGTGTGGGCACGAGTCGGGCCTCATTCAGCAAGTTGGCGAGTTGGCAATTTGGCGAGTTGGCGAGTTGGCGAGTTGGCAAGTTGGCGAGTTGGCAAGCCTCTATGCTACGGGCACGGGTTGGGTGCAGTGGGCGCAGCGCTTGGCGGCCAGGGGAATTTCGCTGAGACATTCGGGGCAGGTTTTCATGGACGACGGAGCTTCGGGCGCGGGCTTCTTGAGCCTTGCAAGGAGCGTGTTCAAGGGCAAAACAATGCCGAAATAGACCACGCTGGCCACGATCAGGAACGAGATGGCGGCGTTGAGGAAGTTGCCTAGCATGATGGGGGTGCCACGGAGTTTCAGCACCACGCCACTGAAGTCCGGCTTGCCCGCGATGGCGGCTATCACCTGTGTGAGCACGTCTTTGACCATGGAGTTGACAATGGCATTGAAGGCCGCGCCGATAATGACAGCGACGGCCAGATCGACTACGTTTCCACGCAGAATAAAGTCTCGAAAGCCTTTCAACATATCTTCCTCCAGATTTGTCCCCTTGGGAGTTTCGCCGCAGCCGATCGCGGGGCTTACGATCGTGGGGTTTGGAATATGCTACACGGCAGGAGCGGACTTATGGCAGGGGCGGCTGGGTTCAAGGCGATTTTAGAGGCTGCAGCGATCCATCACAGGGGATAGAGCAGAGGAAAGAGCCAGAAGAAGAGCACCAGGGCAAGGATCATCAGCTCGGAGTAGAGCAGGATGAGGACGCCGGCGTGGTAGAGGCTCCATTTGCGGCTGAGGCAGCGGGCGGTTTCCACCATGCCCCAGCAGGCGAAGGGCACGGTAAGAATCTGCCAATTGGAGGCGTGGAGGTGATCGGTATCGGGGAAACCGGCGAGGCGCAGGCTGGCTGCGAGGGCGGCGAGGGGGAGCAGGACGCCGCGGAGGAGCGATGGCCGGCGAAGGCGGAAGATGGAGGAGCGGGGAAGCACGACACTCTTACTGTAGATGGTTTTTCTTATCGGACCGCCGGCTCCATTTCGCGCAGGGATTCGGCATAGGGGGCGCGGAGGACGCCGTGATCGGTGAAGATGGGCGGCTGGCCCAGTGCCGCGGGGAATCGAAGACGGGCACCCCAGGCGGCGCGGCAGTAGTTTTGCAACCGATTCCGCGCTACAATCTCCCCATGATCCGCAGCGCCAAAGAAATTCTCGAAGATACCCGTCGCCTCCCTCCCGGCGATTTCGATTGGCTGATCGGGGAACTCCTGCAGACGGGAGACGGCTTCACGGATGCCGAGGTCGATGCATCTTGGAAGGCGGAGGTTGAACGGCGTGTTGCCGATGCCGAGGCCGGAACTGCTGTGACCTATTCCTGGGAAGAAGTGGAAGCGCCCCTGCGTGCCCGGCTGGCTGGATGAAACGCATCCGCATCCGGTCCGAGGCTCAGGAGGAGATCAACGCGGCGTTTGAGTGGTATTTCCAACGCAGCCCGGAAGCTGCCGAGGCGTTCCTTACAGAGATCGGAGCCTCTCTGACGCTAATTGTTTCTCGTCCGCAACTCTAACCTCCTTATACAAAGAACACACGCAGGCGCGTGCTGGCAGGGTTTCCATACTCCGTGATTTTTCAGGAGAAAGACGAGATCATTCTTGTGATTGCGGTAGCCCATGCCAAGCGCCGTGCCGGTTACTGGCGAGGGCGAATCTGATACCGGCGAGTTCCTAGTGTAGTGCGTCATGCAGAATGCCGATTATCCCAGAAAGGGCAAATCGCCAAGAATTCTGCGGATAGAAAGTGCCGCAGCCTCTCTCTGGTCGAATCATAATTGACAGAATCAATGACGCCCTACACTAGCCCACCAACTGCATCTCGCGCAGGGACTCGGCATAGGGGGCGCGGAGGACGCCGCGTTCAGTAATAATGGCGGTGACGTACTTAGCCGGAGTTACGTCGAAGGCGGGGTTGCAGATGCCGACGCCGTTGGGAGTCAGCTGCTTGCCGCCGTGATGGGTGACTTCGAGCGGTGAGCGCTCCTCGATGGGAATCGAGTCGCCGGTTGCGGTGGCCAGATCGATTGTGGACCAGGGAGCGGCGACATAGAACGGGATGGCGTGCTCTTTGGCGAGAATGGCGACGTTGTAGGTGCCGATCTTGTTGGCGGTGTCGCCGTTGGCGGCGATGCGATCGGCGCCGACGACGACGGCCTGGATGCGGCCCTGGCGCATGAGGCTGGCGGCGGTGTTGTCGCAGATTACGGTGGTGGGGATGTTCGAAGCCATCAGTTCCCATGCCGTGAGGCGCGCGCCTTGCAGGAAGGGGCGGGTTTCGTCGGCGAAGACGTGGATGCGCTTGCCCTGCTCGACGGCTGAGCGGATGACGCCGAGAGCGGTTCCATAGCCGCAGGTGGCCAGAGCGCCGGCGTTGCAGTGGGTGAGGACTCCGCCCTCCTGGGGCAGCAGCTCAGCGCCGAATGCGCCCATGGTCTTGCAGGCGGCAATGTCTTCGTTGTACATGGCGTCGGCTTCGGCGAGGATTCTTTGCTGGATTTGGACTAGGGTTGCGCCGCTGGCGAGCAGGTTGGCGAAGAGGCGCTTGATGCGGTCGATGGCCCAGAAGAGGTTGACGGCGGTGGGACGGGTTGCGGCCAGGCGGGCGCAGATGCGGTCGAACTCGGGGGCGAACTCAAGTGGCGTGGCGGCTTTGGTGTGGAGTGCGCCGAGGGCGATGCCGTAGGCGGCGGAGACGCCGATGGCCGGAGCGCCGCGGACGACCATGGCGACGATGGCCTCGGCCACCTGCTCGTAGGTGGCGGCGAGGACAAAGCTCTCCTCGAGGGGGAGTTTGGTCTGATCGATGAAGCGGACGCCTTCCGGGGTCCAGGCGAGGGTGGGAATCATGCAAGACCAGTGTAAATGGTCGGAGATCAGAGAATAGGGAATAGGGAGTAGGGAATAGGGAATAAGGAATAGAGATCAGATCGAAGATCCGTGGTCAGGGGGCATCTGAATGACCTGCCTTTTGTGGTTTCCCACCCGTTTCGCCGAGAACGCGAAAAGGACGGGGCACGGAGCGGGGTCGATGGGGCGGGGCTGAAAACCTTTTCGACTTTTTCTGGACGTACCTCAGCCTTAGTGCGTAGAGTTGTGTCGGTACTTTTCAGAGCGGTTTTCCAATGCCTATTTTTCCGGCGGCCTGACCCGCGTGAGGGACGGTTGCGAGAAACGACAATTGGAAAGCGGCGAAGACCAGGCTATTTTTCAAAAAGGAAGCGGGGGAAAGACTTTCATGACTACGCGATCCACACCACCGGCGGCTCAAAGCGCGCCCAAGTATCTGGTGCCGTTCATCACGGTCACCATCCTGTTCGGCATCTTCGGGTTCCTGACCAACCTGAACAGCAATCTGATGCCTTATCTGAAGAGAATCTTCGAACTGTCCTACGGACCGGCGATGCTGACAACGGTGGCGTGGTTCTTCGCTTACCTGGTCTTCTCGGTTCCCAGCGCCAAGCTGATTGAAGCCGTGGGCTACAAGCGCACCATGGTGATTTCGCTGTTCATTATGGTGGTGGGCGCGCTGTTGTTCGTACCGGCAGCCAAGCTGATCAACTTTCCGCTGTTTATGAGCGCGATTTTTGTGCTGGCGACGGGTGTTACCGCGTTGCAGACCTCGGCCAACCCTTATGTCTCGATTCTGGGTCCCGAGCACAGCGCTCCCGCGCGGCTGACCCTGGCGCAGGCCTTCAACTCCCTGGGTGCGGCCGCGGCTCCGCTGGTGGTGGGCCGCTTTATCCTCACCGATCCCAGCAAGGTTGCCACCAAGGCGAGCATTGCGCACACGGTGCAAGGGCCCTACATCGCCATTGCCGGCGCGCTGTTGTTGCTGGGCTTTGCGGTGATGTTCATGCACCTGCCGGCGATCACCCGGACCCAGTCGTTCCGCCCCGGCAAGGCCGGCGACCCATTGCTGGGCCGCAGCATCTGGAGTTACAGGCATACGGTGCTGGGCATGGTGGGCATCTTCTTCTATGTGGGGGTTGAAATCGCCCTGGCCGCTATCGCCATCAGCTACTTCCAGACGCAGGGGATCAGCAGCATCGCGACCGCAACCTCGATAGCCTCGCTCTACTATGTCTTCATCATGGCCGGCCGCTTCCTGGGCAGCTTTCTGATGACCTGGATCAAGGCGCAAAAGCTTCTGGCTGGTCTCGGCATCCTCGGCTTGGCGCTGCTTTTTACCTCCATGTTCACGCATGGGCCTGTCGCCGTCTGGACCCTGGTGCTGTGCGGCGTGGCCAATTCCATCATGTATCCGAATATCTTTGCGCTGGGTATCGCCGAACTGGGGCCAATGACCAGCGAGGGTTCAGGCATTATCACGATGGGAAACGTGGGCGGAGCGGTGATTCCCCTCCTGTTCGGCGCGCTGGCCGACAAGGTTGGGATTCAATACGCGTTCATCATCCCGATCATCGGCTACGTCTTCGTGGCCTACTACGGCTTTTCGGGGTACAAGCCTACGCGCACGGCAAATGCATAGTCGGGATTTTCCGTTTGCCGGTTCCAGGGCCCTCCGGTTTGCGCCGGAGGGCCTTGGCGCGTTTGGCGAAGAGCAAGGGAGGCTGCCGGGAACAAACGCATTTGCGGCAGGCTCATGGACCTGGCTCCGCAAGCCTGCGTAGAGTGAATACAAGAGATTGACGATTGCAAGGAGCCGTTGGTGCCGAATCTGACCGCCGTCGACTGGCTGATCATGCTGCTTTACTTCGTCTTTGTGCTGGGCATCGGCTATGCCCTCAAGCGGCACATGAAGACGAGCAGGGACTTTCTCGAGGCGGGACGCGCGCTGCCGGCGTGGATCTGCGGGCTGGCGTTCATGGGGGCCGGCCTGGGTGGACAAGAGGCGATCGGCATGGGCGCGTCGAGCGCCAAGTATGGCCTGGAGAGCGCTCAGTTCTTCGGCATTGGCGCCATACCGGCGATGATCTTTGTGGGCCTCTTCATGATGCCGCTCTACTACGGGTCAAAGGCGCGGAGCGTGCCCGAGTTTCTGCGGCTGCGCTTCGACGAGAAGACGCGCGCGCTGAACGCCTGCTCATTTGCGGCGATGACGGTGTTCAGCTCGGGGGTTTCGATGTACGCGATGGCGCGGCTGATGGAGGCGCTGCACGTGTTCGACGGGCTTTTCCGCGCGCAGGGCTGGGCGCCGGAGGGGATCTTTACCTTCACGATCGTGCTGTCGGCGGTGGTTGTGCTGGCCTATATCCTGCTGGGCGGGCTCACCAGCGCCATCTACAACCATGTGCTGCAGTTCTTCCTGATGGTAGCGGGGCTGTTGCCGCTGGTGCTGCTGGGGCTGCGCGCTATTGGAGGCTGGAGCGGGCTGAAGGCGACGTTGCCCGCCGCGTACATGCACGAGTGGAAGGGCGTGATGCACGCCGGCAGCAACCCCGTGGGGATTGAGGGCATCGGTTTGGGGGTGGGGTTGGGAGTTGTGCTCGGAGCCAGCTATTGGTGTAGCGATTTCAGGGTGATCCAGACGGCGATGGCCGCGAATAGTGTGGATTCGGCGCGGCGGGCGCCGCTGATCGCCGCCGTTCCCATGATCTTTCTTCCGTTGCTGCTGATTCTGCCGGGGCTGTTGGCCATCGGGCTGCCTACGCCGCACACGACGACGGTGGAGCGGAGAATCAACGGGGCGATTTTTCGCACTACTACCGTGGTGCGGCCGGAGGTGGAAGCGGGCAGGGGATTGGTTCCGGCAAAGACCGACCCCGTGACCGGCAAGCCGATTCTGACGGCGAGCGGCGAGCCGCTGCTGGACTACGACCTGGCCACGCCCAACATGCTGCTGCACTTTTTGCCAACCGGGCTGTTGGGGCTGGGGTTGACGGCGCTCGCGGCCGGCCTGATGAGCGGCATGGCCGCCAACGCGACGGCGTTCAACACGGTGTTTACTTGCGATCTCTATCAGTCCTACATTTACAAAGGCGGTAGCGACGGGCATTACCTGGCGGTGGGGCGATGGGCGACGGTGGGCGGGATGCTGCTGTCGGTGGGGACGGCTTATGCGGCGATTCACTGCAACAACATCACGGACACGCTGCTGCTGGTCTTCGCGTTTGTGAATGCGCCGCTGTTTGCGACCTTGCTGCTGGGTATGTTCTGGAAGCGGGCGACGGGGCACGGGGCGTTTGCCGGACTGATGGCGGGCATGGCGACGGCCATGCTGCACCACGGGCTGACGCTGCCGGTCGACGTGCGGGCGGGCGTTCACGGGGGATGGATTGCGGTGCTGCACCATTATCCGAGCGATTTGGCGCAGAGCTTCTGGACGGCGATCTTTGCGTTCAGCGCGAGCTTGATTGTGACCGTGGCAATGAGTTACTGCACGAAGGCGCGAGCGGAGTCGGAGTTAGTGGGGCTGGTGCATTCGCTTACGCCCAGGCCTACGCGGGCGCACATTGCGTGGTGGAAGCGGCCCGAGGCGTTGGCTGTGGCTGTTCTTCTGGGTGCGATTGCGTTGAACATTTTCTTTTACTGAGGATTCTTTCTGGCCAGAGAGCGGCAGGATAGGAGAGAGCGATGAGTCTCGATTTACGGATTCCGATGGGATTGATGTTCTCGCTGGTCGGCATGATCCTTTCGGCCTTCGGCTTCGCGAGCAGGGGCAGCGCGAAACTCTACGCCCCGAGCCTGGGGATCAACGCGAATCTGTGGTGGGGGCTGGTGCTGCTGGTCTTTGGGCTGGCGATGCTGGTGCTGGGCCGCCGCAGCCAGAAGCGGCTGGCCAAGCTCCCGCCCGAGCCTGTCGACGAAACCCGCTCGCGCCTCGGGCATTGAGAGCTGTTCGACTCGCCACAAATTGCTCCGTGCCCCATCCTTGCGAGTTTTTTCTATCGCAGGGGTGGGAAACCTCCAACCTCAACCAGCCTTTTTCATAGGGAGCAGGGAACAGTCCGAAGATCCGGACCCAAAGCGTCGCATTGAGGTAGGATGAACCTATCATGAGCGAGGAAGCGCAGGTTTTGCCCGAAGGCGAATCGACAAGGCACGCGAGTACTGAGGCGCAGCCGGACGTAGGCTGCATCTTCGATCTGGGCGGCTCCGGCGGCGCCAACATTGCAGAGGACAAGCACTCCATGATTGGCGAAGCCTTCGATTCCTTGCACAAGAAAGCTTGACCTTGGGATATTGGGTGCCCAGGCGCTCATTCGCCCACTCGGCTCGCAGGCTGGAGCAGAATTTCTGGCTTTTGTTCACGCTTGCGGAAGAGATCCCTCAGGGGCTTCTATGAGACGGCTGGTGGTGTCAAGCGGTTTTTTGTTTTTCCCTTCATTGGAAGTTTTTGCTTTTGCCTTTGCTTTTGTTCTCGTGTGTCAGATTA
>Ga0224558_1000276_pt1 | contig 61264 bp, 40 predicted proteins | sample 714S32024metaG_FD_180682 | JGI IMG/M metagenome (GOLD analysis project Ga0224558, IMG submission 180682) | Peat soil microbial communities from Stordalen Mire, Sweden - 717 S3 20-24 | ecosystem: Environmental > Terrestrial > Soil > Wetlands > Peat | place: Sweden: Norrbotten County, Stordalen... | reverse complement strand
CAACGTGGTCCCCTCCGTATCGGGCCGTTGCTGGGCTGAATGATCCAATCCCGTTGGGATTGATCAGTGGATACTCGCACACACTGACGAACAATCTTCCCACCGTGGTCCCCTCCGTATCCGGCCGTTGCTGGGCTGAATGATCCAATCCCGTTGGGATTGATCAGTGGATACTCGCACACACTGACGAACAATCTTCCCACCGTGGTCCCCTCCGTATCCGGCCGTTGCTGGGCTGAACGATCCAATCCCGTTGGGATTGAAGAACCCCCCAAAGAAAAGTGCGGACCCTTTCGGGTCCGCACCACATTCTTATCCCCAAGCCGGGGAATTGCGTTGCTGTTTCGCTCTTAGGCGATCAGAGCGCGGAGTTGACGGCGGAAAGCCAGCGCGCCAAGCCCGGTCAGAGCCAACAGGATGTATGTGGACGGTTCGGGAACTGCCGTGGTGGTGAAATCCACTTCGCCATCGGTCTGGAACGTGAAATAACCCTCGTAGGTGTCGGAACCAGTGCCACTGACCGGCACTTCCCACAGCGCTTCATAAATAGTGGCGCTTCCGTTCATTGTTGATTCCATCGCTCCGCCCGCAGGGGCCGCGGTGGGTTGGGTGGCGCCATAAGTGATAATGTTTGGAGTCCCCGGTCCCTGGCCTTGCGTCTGGTAGCTATAGTTATCACCAGAGGGGTAGGATTGGGCGTTGACACCCGAGCCGCTCAACTGAGTCTGGTCGCTGTTCAGGCCAGCGTATTCCTCACCGATGTTAGCGATAGCCGTTGCGGTGAGTCCTTGTTGGGACGCATTTTGCTGGACGGATTGATGGGTGGGAGGCGTTAAGGTGCCGGTTGATTGGGTTCTGGTCAACCACAGCGTTTCCGACACATTGTCCTCAGCGGCGGCGGAGAAGCCAATCGCATTGACAGGAGCGGTACTGGAAGGGGCTCCAACCGCCGAAGTCAACCCGGACCAGCTAAATCCCGAAGGCAACCCTGCGGCAGAGGTCGCCGTGAAGCCGCTGCCCGTATCCAACACCGCTGTGCCGCCCGGAAGGGACGCCACAGTGCTGACAAAAGCACTGACGCTGCCAAGATCGACGGTCACGTCTGGATCGGATTGCGTGGAATAGCTGCGGAAATCCAACAGGAGATCCTGGTTGTTAAATGTTTGCGCCTGCGCCTGGGAAACCGCGGCGAGCACGGCTCCAATCATGGCGAGCATGGTAAGATGTTGTTTCGTCATAGTGTCTCTTTGTTTGTTGGCCCTTTCCGGGCTGGTTCGATTTTTTTACTCTTTATCTTTGCCTTATGCAAGCAATTTTTTCATTTTCTCAAGTCAAATATCCTTCACGCACCCCATCGGGCGCAGATCAGTTTTCGCCAATCGCACGCTCGTAGCGCAGGTTTCCAAACCTGCCCACGCGCCAGCGTCTTCCCAGCAATTTGTTCACTTCTCCAAACCTGCTGTGTCGCCGATTTCCAAATCGGCATCCCGCAAGCAGGTTTGGAAACCCGCGGCACAGCAGACTTGGAAGTCTGCGCTACAAAAGCGACCTTGCTTTGCGCCATTATACAGAAACGGATGGCGATTAAAGGGCTGGAATGTGACAATTGCGTGACAATGTATTGGCCCTCGCGGGCGCGCCTGGCATTGGCGACCGCAAAATCAAGGTTCAAGTCAGAAAATTGGGGTCAGAAAAATCAAGAAAAAATCCCTTCAAGAACACGAAGATGTGTTTCAATGGAATCCCGGGGATGTTTTGGGCGGTCCCACGGGTTTGCCAATCCCTTCGGGATTGGATCACTCAGCCCAGGGTTGCGAGCAGCGAGCTACCCTGGGGGGAGGCATATCAATAAAACCACAACCCTGAAAGGGTTGAATCCTTTTCGTAAAGTTTCGTTATTCAACCCTTTCAGGGTTGTGGAGTTTAAACGCCGTTACCCAGGGTAGTCCCTCTCGGAATCGGGCCAACCCTGGGCTGAATGATCCAATCCCGTTGGGATTGATCAGTGGATACTCGCACACACTGACGAACAATCTTCCCAACGTGGTCCCCTCCGTATCCGGCCGTTGCTGGGCTGAATGATCCAATCCCGTTGGGATTGATCAGTGGATACTCGCACACACTGACGAACAATCTTCCCACCGTGGTCCCCTCCGTATCGGGCCGTTGCTGGGCTGAATGATCCAATCCCGTCGGGATTGGAAAACCTAAAAAAGGTGCGGACCCTCGTGGGTCCGCACCATTGTCTCATCCCCTAGCCGGGGACTTCAATTTCAGAATTACCTTCTTAGAAGTGGCTAAGAGTACCACCATCTTGAATGCGATAGACCTTCATTTCACTCTCCAGAACCGCAATGCGCGGTGAGGTGCGGACGAGTTCATATTGGATCGCGTCGATCAGGCCAGGCCCAAAGGTGGTCTCATACCAGGTGCCGACATCATTGTTGTTCACATAGAGATGCTCATAACCCCAGAGCTCATAGCCGCCGTTTACGAGGGCTGTGGTGTTCCAGGCATTCGTGCCGTTAAGAGCGGGATAGACGCCGCCAGTCCAGGGATTCTGGCCATCCCAACTGATGGGGCCTTCATTGCCACCAGAGGTTTGTCCAGTGCCGCCAGTGAGCTTGGCCGCATCCGACCAGGAGATGTAGGCGAGGGCCGGATAGTTGACAGTAAGGCTATTCACTGAGGAATAGTGGATGGCTTTTCCGACGTTGCCACCGGAGAAGTATCCATCGCCATTGGCAAAACCACCATCGCCCAAGGGCAATGCAACCCAAGCGGTGCCGGTCGGCGAAGACCCATCCGTCGAAGCCAAACCAGGGCAGTTAGCCGGAAGCGAGCCGCCGGTGGAGGTAAGAGCCCATTGTTTGAGCGTCTGCTGGGGGGATGCCGTGTAAGGATTATCGTCCAATACCATGGTAATGCGAGTGCCAGACAGAGGGTAGCGACCGACCGCGATGACTTCAGTCTGTAGATTTGTTCCAGTAAGGAAGTTTATCCCGATGTTCCCGTTTCCATACAGAACCTCCCAGTCGAAGCTCTTGATGTTGTTAATGCCATCCGCATTGGCCACGGAATTCTCAACCACGGCGAACGGCTGAACCGCGATGCCCGCGTACGGCAAGTTGTTCCCGTCGGTAGCGCTTTGAAGCTCTTCCAACGGAGGGGTGGGAAAACCAGTCACCGCCTGCCAGACATCGGAGAAGGCAAGGTCAACGCCCGTGTGGCTAAAGGTGCCTGTGCCGGTCGCATTGTTGTCAATATAGGATGCCGCGCCCGGAGTGATGAGGGCGCTAACGCCTTCCGCCGAACCGCTGAAGGTGCAGTACGCATTCACGCTGTTGCCAATCAGAGCAGGCTCGTTGGCCGTAATTGTTGGCAATAACCCGGCGATAGGCGTGATAGTGCCGCTGCAAGTGAAGCTGTTGTTGCCGCCGGAGCTGCCATTTTGGGGGGTCAGACCCAGGTCGGTCAGCGCGGTGAAGATCTGGCCGCGGAAGGCCGTCGATCCCGTGATATAGACGTCTTGAGCTTGAGCGGTGACCGCTATTCCAAGCCCCAGCGCCAAAGCGCCGATTGTGGTGTTCATTTTCATATTTCGTTTTTCTTTCTACTTTTTGTTAACTTATCGGAGTTTATTCGTTTGACGGTTGGTTCGCTTTTAGGCGATCATGGAACGGAATTGACGGCGCATAGCCACGGCGAGCAGGCCAAGTCCGGCGAGCAGGCCATAAGTGGCCGGTTCGGGAACAGCGGACACTGTGGCGGTGGTGAAGTCGATTTCGCCATCGGATTTGAAGGTGAAGAAACCTTCATAGACATCAGCACCAGTTGTGAGAACAGGCACTTCCTCGAGGGCCAAATAAGAGGAACCAGTGGAGGGCTTCGGAATTTCCAGCACTCCGCCCGCAGGGGCCGCGGTGGGTTGGGTGGCGCCATAAGTGATAATGTTTGGAGTCCCCGGTCCCTCGCCTTGCGTCTGGTAGCTATAGTTATCACCAGAGGGGTAGGATTGGGCGTTGACACCCGAGCCACCCAACTGAGTCTGGTCGAGGTTCAGGCCAGCGAATTCCTCACCGATGTTAGCGATAGCCGTTGCGGTTTGTCCTTGTGTGGCCGCACCTTGCTGGACGGATTGTTTGGTGGGGAACCCGTAGGTGCTGCTGGTTTGAATTCTGGTCAACCACAATGTTTCCGAAGAATTATCCTCAGCGGCGGCGGAGAATCCAATGGCGGACCCAGCGACCGCGCTGGCCAATGAGGCGTAGCTAAACCCGGCTTGCAACCCGGCAGCGGTGGTCGCGGTGAAACCAGTGCCAGTATCCAGCACAGCCGTGGAGTATCCTCCGGAGCCCGGGAGCGCCGCAACGGCACTGACAAAGCTGCCGACGTTGCCTTCATCGACCGTCACGTTCGGGCTCGAGATAGCCGCTGTGTTGCGGAAGTCCAGCAACAGATCCTGGTTGTTGAATGTCTGCGCCTGCGCCTGGGAGGCCGCCACGAGCGCGGCTCCGGTGAGCGCCAGCATGACTGATTGTTTTTTGTTCATAGTGTCTTTTCTTTTCTTGGGTGGCCCTTTTTGGGCCGTGTATCTTCTATCACTCTGTTTCCACGCAAAGAATTGCGCTTCAACACATTCTGTCGAGTTTGGTCTGCTGATTCAGACCCACATCCAGCAATATCCTGCTCAATGTGGACAGGACTATAAACGAATCGAAAAAGAGCGCGTCTTAAAAACAGACAAGGATGGACGAAAAAAGGACATGTTCGCAGAGATATGGAGTCGTTGATAATCAATGGCTTGCGAACATTTTTCTTGAATCAGGCGCTTCTCCGGCCCCATCCGCGCAAAACGTCAACGATTCTTCACAATCCAGAGGAAGTCGTAACAGGAGAGGGTTAACCACGTCCGCCGTCGCCTGGCTATGGCGCGACAAGGATTTCCCGGAGCGGCAAAGCCGGAAACAAAAGGGTTTTGACCAAAAGGAAACGAAGAGGTTTAACCACGGATTTCACGGATTGACACGGATAAAGAAAGATTTGCTTTCCCATCCGTGAAATCAGATGGAACCACAGATCGGCTACCGGCTTGCGCCGGTTGTGAAATCCGTGGTGAAGAGTTCTCCCGGAAGAATGCCACAATTGTGTTACGACTGCGTTTGCCGTTGCGGGGCGAATCGGTTTCCTGCTTGAATCACGCTTGTGCGACAGGACAAACCAGAAGTGATGCAGCGGGCGGCGCCACCGGAGACGTGGCAGGTGGTTGGGGTCTGCGTGTTTCTGGCGCTGGCGGTGGCGGCGGTGTTTGGCCAGTGCTCGTATTGGAAAGAAAGCGAAACGCTGTGGACCCACGCGCTCAACTGCACTTCCGGCAACAGCTTTGCCCACTACAGCCTGGGGATTGCTCTTCTCAACAAGGGAAAGAAGGAACAAGCCGTCGCGCAATTCCGAAAGGCTCTTGAAATCAAGCCGGATTTTGTCATGGCTCGCAGCAACCTCGGGCTTGCTCTCGACCAAAAGGGAGAGGTGGATGAAGCCATCGCGCAGTACCGGCAAGCCCTGGAAATCAAGCCGGACGACGCGGTGGCCCATAACAATCTCGGCATGGCCTTGGCCAAAAAGGGCCGCCTTGATGAAGCCATTGCGAGCTATCGCCAGGCGATGAAGATCAACCCCCGCTATGCAGATGCTTACGGCAATCTCGGGTTGGCTTTGGCACAAAAAGGGGAAATCAGAGAGACCATCGACGCCTGGCAACTGGCCTTGGAACTGAACCCGGACCAACTCAACGTCCTGAACAATCTGGCACGGCTGCTGGCGACGACGCCGGACGCGGCGTTGCGCAGCGGGACCAAAGCCGTCGCGCTGGCTGAAAAGGCCAACCTGTTGACCCGGGACGGCAATCCGATGGTCCCGCACACGCTGGCGGCCGCTTACGCGGAATCCGGGCGGTATGGCGATGCGGCCGCCACGGCCCGGCGCGCGCGCACGATGGCGGCGGCGCAAAAACAAGACACTTTGACCGCGATGTTGGAAAAGGAAATCCAACTTTACGAGGCCGACAAACCGGCGCGGGATGTGCCCGGTGAGAAGACAAACTAAAAAGCCGACGCCGGAAAGCCGGGTAATTCAAACTTGAATACGACGCCGACAGCAGGAAAAACAGAAACCGCGCAAGTGGTTGGCGTCTGCGTGCTGCTCGTGCTGGCAATCGCGGCGGTGTTTGGACAAACCGCGCGTTTTGACTTCGTCAATTACGATGACAACGAGAATGTGTACGAGAACCGCGTGGTGGAAAAAGGGTTGTCCAGCAAGGCCGTTGGCTGGGCCTTTACCCACCCGCAGACCGGCAATTGGATTCCTCTGACCACACTTTCGCACATGCTGGATTGCCAGCTCTTTGGGTTGCGCGCCGGGGGGCATCACCTGGTGAATGTTCTCTGGCACGCCGCCAACGCCGTGCTGCTCTTCCTGATCTTGCGGCAAATGACCGGCAGCCTTTGGAAGAGCGCATTAGTGGCGGCGGTGTTCGCCGTTCATCCCCTGCGGGCGGAATCGGTGGCTTGGGTCTCCGAACGCAAGGATGTGTTGAGCGGATTTTTTTTCATGTTGACCATCGGCGCTTATGTCCGCCAGGTGCGCCAGCCGTCCCGGGCCGGGTATCTCGCGGTGGTTATGTTATTTGTTTTGGGCCTCTTGGCAAAGAGCATGGTGGCGACGCTGCCGTTCGCATTGTTGCTGCTGGATTATTGGCCGCTGGGACGTTGGCAGGGCCGGCAGGATTTCCGGCGTGTGGTGGCGGAGAAAATTCCCTTGTTTGGTCTCGCGGCGGGAGCGTGCGTGGCCACGGCGCTGGTCCCGGGACTGATCATCACCCATGCCCAGCGGCTTCCTCTCCTGGTACGCATCGGCAACGCCCTGGTTTCTTATGTTGTTTATCTGCGGCAGATGATTTTCCCAGCGGGACTGGCCACGCCTTACCCTCTTGTGCCGAGTGGTCAGCCACTATGGAGGGTTGGCTTGGCCTGCATCGTCCTGGCTTCGGTCACCGCGGCCCTGATCGTCTGGCGGAAAAAGCGCCCGTGCCTGTTGATGGGCTGGCTCTGGTATCTGGTCATGCTGTTTCCAGTGATCGGCATCATCCAAATATCGAGCGACGCGGCCCACGCCGACCGTTACACCTATCTGCCGGAGATCGGTTTGGCCATGGCGGCGGCCTGGGCGATCGGGGACTGGTGCGCCGGATCGCAGCCTCGGCGGGCGCTTTCGGCTGGCTTGATGATAACGGCGATTGGCCCATTGACAGTGTGGGGGCACATTCAGACTTCGCATTGGCGCGACAGTGAATCGCTATGGACTCGCGCTCTCGCTTGCACTTCCAACAACGCCATCGCTCACTTCAATCTGGCCATAACGCTGGCCCACCACGGCAAATTGCCGGACGCCATCGAGCAATATCGAAAAGCCCTGGCCATAAGGCCGGATTATATGGAGGCTCTAAACAACCTTGGCAACGCGCTTGCCAGGACCGGTCAATTGGATGACGCCATCGACCAATACGGCAAAGCCCTGAAGATCAACCCAGCCTCCAGGCTTGACCTGTACGACTTGGCAGTCGCTCTTGCCGACAAGGGAAAGACTGACGAAGCCATCGCCCAATACCGCAAGGTCCTGGAAAGATATCCCAACTTTGCTGAAGCCCGTCTGAATTTGAATATTCTTCTTGGCAAAAGCGGCCGCAAGGAGGAAAACACCGCCCAATACCGCAAAGCCCTCGAGATCGATCCTAACGATGAGAAGGCCGAGTATGATTGGGGCAATGCACTTGCTACCGAGGGAAAACTGGGCGAGGCCATTGCGCATCTCCGTCGGGCCGTGAAAATCAAACCCGATTACGCCAAGGCCTGCTCCGCTCTTGGCCTGGTTTTCTTCCAGAAAGGGGACATCAAGGAGGCGATTGACTCCTGGCAACAGGCGTTGGAACTCAAGCCGGACCAGGCCGATGTCCAGAACAATTTGGCCTGGTTGCTGGCCACCAGCCCTGACGCTTCCTTGCGCCAGGGCGCCCAAGCGGTGGCCTTGGCCGAACGGGCCAATCAATTGAACGGAAGCACCAATGCGGCCGTTCTGCACACCCTGGCAGCAGCCTGCGCGGAAACGGGGCGCTATCGCGATGCGATCGCCACAGCCCGGCGCGCCTTGGAGTTGGCGGTGGCGCAAAAGAATGACGATTTGATGGCCAAGTTGCCAAAGGAAATCAAACTCTACGAAGCGAATACGCCAATACGAGATGTGCCGCAGTGAGCAGACAAATTAAAGAACCAAAACCGGAAAACTGACAAGCTAAAACTTGAACACGTCACAAACAGCCCGAAAAACAGAAACCATCCAGGCGATTGGTGTCTGCGTTTTCTTGGTGCTGGCGGTCCTGGCTGTGTTCGGGCAGACGGCGCGGTTCGAATTCTTTAATTACGATGATCCGCTCAACGTCTATCAGAACCCGGTGGTAATAAAGGGTTTGTCCGTGCAGGCAATTGGCTGGGCCTTTAGCCATCCGCAGACCGGCAATTGGATTCCTCTGACCACACTTTCTCACATGCTGGATTGCCAGATCTTTGGGTTGCACGCGGGTGGGCACCATCTGGTGAATGTTCTGTGGCACGCCGCCAATGCCGTCTTGCTGTTCCTGGTGTTGCGGCAATTGACCGGCAGCCTCTGGCGCAGTGCTTTTGTGGCGGCGCTGTTCGCCGTCCATCCTCTGCGGGCGGAATCGGTGGCCTGGGTTTCCGAGCGCAAGGATGTGTTGAGCGGTTTCTTTTTTATTTTGACGATGTGGGGTTATGTCCGCCATGTGCGCAAGCCGTCCTGCGCCCGGTATTTCGCGGTGCTATTGTTGTTTGCCTTGGGACTGATGGCCAAGGGCATGGTGGCCACCCTTCCCTTCGTCTTGTTGCTGCTGGATTATTGGCCGCTCGGACGTCTGCACAATCCGCGGGAGTTGCTTGCTCTGGTTCGGGAGAAGATTCCCTTGCTGGCCATCGCGGCAGCAGATTGTGTCGTCACGGCACTGATGCCTGGACTGATGGTCCACTACCGGCTCCCGCTCCTTGAGCGCGTTGGCAACGCCTTGGTTTCTTATGTGGTGTACCTGCGGCAGATGATATTCCCGGTAGGATTGGCCGCCCATTACCCCATTGCGCCTCATGGCCAGCCGGTCTGGCTGGTCTGTTTGGCCTTTGTGTTGCTGGCCGCCATCTTCGCCGTGTTGGTGGCATGTCGGCAGAGATACCCTTACTTGTTGATGGGCTGGCTCTGGTATCTGGGAATGTCGTTCCCGGTGATCGGGATCATTCAAATATCCAGCGATGCCGCCCATGCGGACCGTTACACCTATCTGCCGGAAATCGGTCTGGCCATTGCAGTAGCCTGGAGGACAGCGGACTGGCTCGCGAAGTGGGTCCATGGGCGGATGGTGTTCGCATGTTTGACAGTGGCGATGATTTGTGCATTGACCGTTTGGGGCCACATTCAGACTTCCTATTGGCGCAACGATGAATCGCTCTGGACTCGCTCGCTGGCCTGCGCCGCCGATTTCAACAGCTTGGCCCACAACGGCTTGGGCAATGCTCTTTACGAAAGTGGAAAGAAAAAAGAAGCAATCGCCCAATACCGCCAAGCCCTCGATATCAATCCGGCCTATAAGGTGGCCCATTTCTACTTGGGCAGGGTTCTCTTCGACCAGGGACAACGGGAGGAAGCCCTCGCGCATTACCGCATGGCTTTGGAGAGCGATCCTGATTATGCGGACGCCCGCTGCAGCCTGGCCAATGCTCTTTCCGCGATGGGAGGCAGGATGGAAGCCATCGCCCAATACCGCAAAGTCCTGGAGAGCAATCCAGATTATCCAGAGGCCCGCTACAACTTGGCCAATACTCTTTTGCAATCAGGCAAACTGGAGGAAGCCATCGCCCAATACCAAAGAGCCGTCGAAACCGCGCCTAAGGACGCCCGCATCCGCAACAACCTTGGCATCGCCCTGGCCATCAAGGGCGACAACGACGGGGCGATGGCGCAATTCCGCAAGGCGCTGGAGATCAATCCGGCTTTTGTGGATGCTCATTACGACCTGGGCGCCGCCCTGGCCAAGGCCGGCAAATTGAATGAAGCCATCGTCCAATACCGCAAGACCCTGGAGATCAATCCTAATCAACTCAACGCCCTCAACAACCTGGCGTGGCTGCTGGCCGCGGCTCCCGACGCGTCGCTCCGCAACGGCGCCAATGCCGTGGCGCTGGCGGAACAGGCCAGCCAATTGACTCGCGGAGGGGAACCATCTGTTCTGCGCACACTGGCGGCGGCTTACGCGGAAACGGGACGGTTTGCAGATGCGGCCGCCACTGCCCGGAGGGCCCTGGAGTTGGCGGTGGCGCAAAGGGACGACGATCTGATGGCCAGCTTGCCAGGGGAAATCAAACTCTATGAGGCAAACACACCGATGCGGGATGGGCCGTGATAAGAAGACAACCTGAGAAACTGAAACTTGAACATGGCACAGAAAACAGAAAAAACGGAAGCAATGCAGACGCTTGGCATCTGCGTCTTTCTCGTGCTAATGGTTCTGGCCGTGTTTGGACAAACCGCCGGGTTCGAGTTCGTCAATTACGATGATGACAAGAATGTGTTTGAGAATGCGGTGGTTGAAAAAGGGCTGTCGATGCAGGCGCTTGGCTGGGCCTTTACGCACCCGCAAGTCTCCAACTGGATTCCTCTCACCACGCTTTCCCATATCCTCGACTGCCAGCTCTTCGGGCTGCACGCCGGCGGGCATCACCTGGTCAATGTCCTGTGGCACGCGGCGACTGTGGTGTTGCTTTTTTTGGTGTTACGGCAAATGACCGGCAGCCTGTGGCGCAGCGCTTTTGTGGCGGCGATCTTCGCCGTCCATCCTCTGCGGGCTGAATCGGTGGCCTGGGTGTCGGAGCGCAAGGATGTGTTGAGCGGGTTCTTTTTCATATTGACCATTGGCGCTTATGTCCGACATGCGCGCAAGCCGTCCAGATCCGGTTATATCGCGGTGGTTTTGTTGTTTGCCTTGGGACTCTTGGCAAAGAGCATGGTGGCGACGCTGCCCTTTGTTTTGTTGCTGCTGGATTATTGGCCGCTGGGACGCTTGCATGATGCGCGCCTGTTTCCAGCTCTGGTTCGTGAAATGATTCCGCTCCTTGCCGTCGCCGCGGCGGACTGCGTGGCGACGGCGATGATGCCGGGGCTCTTGGTTCCACATCGGCTCCCGCTCCTTCAACGCGTCGGCAACGCCGTGGTTTCGTATGTGGTTTATCTGCGGCAAATGGTCTGGCCAACGGGCTTGGCCAGCCCTTATCCCATTGCCGCCAACGGCCAGTCGATATGGACCGCCGGGCTGGCGTTGGGCTTGTTGGCGGCGATCTCCACAGGGGTGCTGCTATGCCGAAAAAAAAGCCCGTGGCTGCTGGTCGGTTGGCTTTGGTACCTGGGCATGTTGTTTCCGGTCATCGGCATCATTCAAATTTCGGCCGATACCGCGTATGCTGACCGCTACACTTACCTGCCGGGCATTGGTTTGGCCCTGGCGGGAACATGGGCGGTGGCGGATGTGAGCTTATGGTGGAAATATCGGCGGGTGATTTTGAGCGGCTTGATGATGGCGGTAATAGGCACATTCATCGGATTGGGTCACGCTCAGACTTCGTACTGGCGCGACAGCGAAACGCTATGGAGACGGGCATTGTCCTGCACCGCCAACAACCACGTTGCCCACTACAACCTGGGAATAGTATTTCTCCAGAGGGGAGAGCAGGAGAAGGCCACCACTGAATTCCGAAAAGCCGTGGCGAGCAAACCAGATTATGTGCCAGCCCTCAACAACTTGGGCGGCACCCTGGCGGCGAAGGGATCGAACGTGGAAGCCATTGCGCAATACCGAAAAGCCTTGGAATTCGATCCAACTTATGAGATTGCCCACTTCAACTTGGGCCAATCCTTAATCGTCCAGGGCCAAATCGACGAAGCCATTCCCCATTTCCGCAAGGCTCTGGAAATCAGGCCCGATTATGCGGACGCCCATTACGGCCTGGGAACTGCTCTGTTCTCGAAGAAACAATGGGGAGACTCCATTGCGCACTTGCGCAAAGCGCTGGAGATCAAGCCGGATTTCCCGGAAGCCCGCCGCATTCTGGGCAGAGCCCTGCTCTGCAACGGAGATATTGCGGAGGCCATGACCTCCTTGGAAAAGCCCGGCAGCATGGACTCCGACCTGCTGACAAGATGGAGCAACCTCGGCCACGACTTTCTCCAAGAAAATAATTTGGAAGAGGCTATTGCTTGTTATGGGCAAGCGATCAAGATTAATCCCCGCTCTGCGGACGCTCGCGCCTATCTTGGGCTGGCTTCTTACAAGAATGGGCAAATCAAAGAGGCCATTGATGCCTGGGAACAAACCTTGGAAATCCAGCCGGACCTGAACAATATCCGGAACAACCTGGCGTGGCTGCTGGCCACGACTCCCGATGCGTCGCTCCGCAACGGCGCCAAAGGTGTGGCGCTGGCCGAAGAGGCCAGCAAATTGAACGGAGGCAGCGATGCGGCGGTTCTGCACACCCTTGCGGCGGCTTACGCGGAGGCGGGGCGCTATGGGGATGCAACCGCCACAGCCCGCCGTGCGCTGGTTTTGGCGGTGGCACAAGATAACAGCGGTATTGCCGCCAAGTTGCAAAAGGAAATCAAACTCTACGAAGCGAACACACCAATGAGGGATCCGCCAAAATGAGAAGACCAACTAAACTCATCGAGATGGCTCCCCTCCCCCGCTAACAACTACTGTGCTCACACGGTCAGATGCGCCGCCGTTAACCGCAGGGGCATTGGGAACGGAAGGCGGGACACCAACAGCCGGGCTGCCTCCTCCCCCGGGGTTCTCCCCGTTGGCAGGCGTAGCCACCGTCGCGGAAAGGCCGGGAACCGCTGGCTTGGCAGGTGCGAATCGAGCCACCGCCTTTCCCCTTGCGGCACCCACGGCGGCTGCCGGACTATTAAGACCATCGTCCTTAATCGTCAGAGTAACGGGTGTGCCTGAGTTGATGATATCCACCTTCTCCTGATCGGCATAAATCCTGACCAATTCCACCACCCCCTGCTTGTTACCGGATCCCACTCCCTGTTTGTCACCTTCGGCGAGAGTCAGGTAGTCCGTCAATTTCTGCCCGTGCGGGTCGGGGTTCTCTGTTTTGACCGCCAGCGCCACTTTCAAGATTCCTCCCGTCTTCATGAACCCGCTCAACAACACCACCGGAAGGTTGGGCGGCGGGCCTTTGTCTGGCTCCGGAGGGGGGGGTATCGGATTCAGATGAAATACATTCCGGTCGCTGATGACCGAATAGGGATTGGAATTATCATTCAATGCCGTCGCGACCGGGGCGGCGGGCGGCGGGTCCTCCGTCCCGGCTGGACAAACCCCCTGCGCGCCGAGCAAAATTGCCAGTCCGGCCAAACAACTCCGCATCATTCTTTGACCCGCGTTCATTCGATGATCTTACCCGATTCAGCCGCAACATGCCCGCGCCGGGATGTTCTTTTCATTATCATTGGGCGACTGGCGCCAGTGCCTCAACATCGAAACGAACCACCACGCGGGTAGGGAAGTTGGTCGGCGGCGGACGGCCCACCTTCTTGGTGCTGGCGATGGCCAGGCGCACCGAATCGTCCCACTTCTTCTGGCCGGAGGTTTTCTTCCAGACTGGGTTGGTGATCTCCCCCGCTTTATTCACAGCCACTTCCACCTCGGCCACGTTGGTGTGGTCGTCGATGTCCTTGGGGCGCTCCCAGTTGTATTGCAGCGAATTGCGCAGCAGGTCCCGATAAAGTTGCACGGGGTCTGCACTGGACACCACGGTCCTTCCTCCGTCGAACTCAAAGGCGGGCAGCTCTGCCGCGGGCGGCGCCACCGAAGGCGGCGCGGCGCTGGACGGTGGCGGGGCCGTTTCCTTGGGCGTTTCGAGTTTCGCCGTCTGGACAACTTTTGGCACGTTCTCCTTGGGCGCGTCCGCAGTGGCCTTTTTCTCCACCGGTTTCGGCTTTTCCGGTTCCTTTGGTTTTTCCTTGACCATCTCGATCGCAATTTTACTGATCTTCTTGCCAAACACCCCTTCGCGGGCGGCGAAATACAGCAACGCGCCCATGATCAACGCGTGAAAAGCCACGGAGATCACGAGGTTCACTTTCGTGGAGTTGCGTCTTTTTCTTTCTTGCGTTCCGACTAACATGGATATCCCTCCAGTCGTTTAAAGATTCACTTTTGCGCGACTTCCGCATCAACTGCAACCGCCACTCTATACACGCATTGTTACGATCCGACGCTTGGAATGTTACGATTGGGTGAATTTGCCCGTCTGCAACGGGACGGATGGGATTTGGTAACGGCGGTTCAATGTGGAATAACCTCATGGTCACGGTTGGAGAGCAACCACATTGTCACAATTCGGAAACGAAACGTCCTTGAATGTTAAGAACGGCTGACTTTGGAGCAGAAATTTGACAAGCACAGGCCAGCCTCCTCGCAAAACGCCTTCATGTTCAATGACTTCCACAATTTCCCAGTGTGTCCTATTTTGAACCAATTATGTCCGATTTTGAGACGCACGGCTTTTGAATTGCTCTACACTTATGACCGCGTTGGGAGAGGAATGATTCGCTCCCGACGGTGTTTTTGAGTTCGGTCAGAAATGCGGCGATGAACCGAACCCGGAACGGATGAGACCATGAAAACTACGAGCAAAATTGTGTTGAGCGTCGGGATTCCATTGCTGGCAATGGGTCTCGTGGCAAGCGCCTATTCCCACGCAACGACAGTCTCGGCGGATCACTCTACCTATGCCGAGGCTGCCAATACGATTGACCTCAACGGCCAGCCGCTGCCGCCCTCACAAAGCGCAACCGGCTTTCACGCTGTCACCACAGGCGCCGGCTTCGATCAGAACGTGATGCTCGGAACGAGTCTCCAGCAGCGGGCGACAATCCCGGAACCTTCGACCATCCTCTCCGGCCTATTGCTGCTGCTTCCGTTTGGGGCGTGCGCATTGCGGATATTTCGCAAGCGCAAATCCGTCTGACAAACCAGGCCGGGATCTGTTTTTGTGAATGGCTCGCCCTCATCCTAACCTTCTCCCCCTGGGAGAAGGAACAGATGTCGCACAGCTCTGGTTTTGTGAATGAGCGTTCGGTAAATCCAGTCGCGTGCTTTTTCGGTGCGACGGCGGATGATTCTCCCTCTCCTGGCTTGTCCCGCCATAGCCGCCAGGCGACGGCGGAAGGAGAGGGCAGGGGTGAGGTCGAACCCCAAAGGATTCTTGCACCCACGGCCGCGGCAAGCCTTGGCATTCTCCCTGTTTCCGCCCATGATGGGAGTGTGCTGAACCGTCATTCCATTCTGTGGCTGGCCCTGCTGATGACGGCCGCGCCGGTCGTTTGGGCCGGCGAGAGCGGCCTGAATGTCATCGTTGTTGTCAACCAGAATAGCAGCAATTCCGTCCAACTTGGCAACGATTATTGCCAGCGGCGCGGGGTGCCCCCGCAAAACCTCTTCCGCATGACCGCTTGGACGGGCGGGGCGATTGATTGGCAGCAGGCTGATTTTGAGAATGATCTGTTGAATCCGCTGCTGGCCATGATTTCCAGCCGCGGCCTGGCCAATCAGGCGGAAATCGTCCTGCTCTCGATGGACATCCCGTACCGCGTGGACAACGGCGACAGCCAGAACAGCACGACTTCGGCGCTTTTCTACGGCTTCAAAACCAACACCGCGCCCCCGCCAGGAGTGACCATTCCCTCCTGCTCGCTGCCCGACGATTCGGCCAACAGCTACGCCTACAGCGAATTGCCCTTCGCCGTGGCGCCGCCGCAGACCGCCGGCACAAACGCCTTTTTGGCCGTCATGCTGACGGGCACCAACCTGGCCCAGGCGGAATCCACCCTGGAGTCGGGCCTGGCCGGCGACGGTTCCTTTCCGCCGGAGACCGTTTATCTCGAGAAAACGTCGGACGACCTGCGCAACGTTCGCTTCGCTCTATTTGACAACGCCATTCAAGAATGCCGCGCGCGCAACGACAGCGCGGTGACGCGGACCAACTCCGATTCCACCGCGTTCACCGACGCGCTGGGCCTGGACACCGGCCTGAGCGATTTCTCTGAGCCGCCCAACGCTTTCGCCCCCGGCGCGGTGGCGGACAGCTTGACCTCCTTTGGCGGCTGCATTTTTGAAAACACGGGCCAGACGCCGTTGCTGGCCTTTCTGGAGGCGGGGGCCTGCGCCAGTTACGGCACGGTCGTGGAGCCGTGCAACTGGACGTATAAGTTCCCGGACCCGATGGTCTATTTCTATCAGAACCGCGGCTTTTGCGTGGCGGAGTCCTATTACCAAAGTCTGCCCAACCCGTTCGAAGGCTTGATCGTTGGCGAACCGTTATCGGCGCCCTTTGCCCGGCCCGGCTTGGCCTCGTGGAATTCCCCGGCCAACGCCAGCGTGCTCAGCGGCCTGGCCTCCTTTGAACTCTCGTTCTCCGCCGCAAACACCAACCTTCCACTGGCGCAAGCAGACCTGTTTGTCGATGGCGCCTTCGTCGAGACGCTCACCAACTTGCCGCCAGGCCCCGGCAATATCCTTTCCGTGACCATCGGCGGCGTCACGGCCAGTTACACCGTGACCAACGGCGATTCGCTCAACTCCGCCGCCATCGGTCTGGCGTCCGCCGTGAACGCGCGGGAAACCGCCACCGGCGTGGAGGCTGACGCGGTGGGCGACCGCTTGGTGCTTCGCTCGCAGGATGTGGGCACGCCGGGCAGCCAGATTTCCGTGCAAGCCGGCGCGGCCATTGGTTCGGCAGCGGCCCTGACTTCGTTGGCGACGCCGGCGCAACGGGCATTCCTCGACAGCACCGCCTGCGGCAATCACTTCGTGGAGGCTGGCAACAGTCCGGGCGTGGGCGACTGGCTGCAAATGACGTTCATCAAGACCAACGGCCAGCAAGTGACCGTCGCCGCGACCAACACCCAATCCGGCGCGTCCATCACCTCGCTTCTCCAGGCCCTCATGGACCAAATCAACGCCAACGCCGCGCTGCAAACCGCCGACGGCGCAAACGCTTCCGACCTTCTTGACCAGGGCGGCGGATTCTACGGCTTCCTGCTCAACGCCGCCTCTCCAGGCTGGCCCGCCGCGCAAATCCTGACCGTTTTCACAGGCTCAACCAACCTTGACGCGATGCCCGCCGGCGCCAATCCGTTGGATGACAACGTCAGCGACTTGCAGCCGCGCGCCCATGTTTATCTGAGTTCCGGGGCCGCATCGCTTCCGTTGCGGTTTACCTTGGATACCACGCGGTTCGCCGACGGATTCCACGACTTGACAGCCGTGGCGTACGAGGGCGCCAGCGTCCGCACCCAAACCCGGGCGGATTTGACGGCGCAATTCCGCAACACAGCCCTTTCCGCCACGTTCGCCGCGCTTCCGGCCGCCACCAATGGAGACTTGCTCTTTGCCATCTCCGCCGGCGCCGCCAACATCGCGCGGATCGAGTTGTTCAGCACGGGAGGCTCCGTTGCGCTCGCGACCAATCAACCGGCGGCGCAACTGGCCGCGCCGGCCGCAATCCTCGGCGTGGGCATCCATCCCGTCCATGCCGTCGTGACCGACACCGGCGGCCATCAGTATCAGACGCCGACAATCTGGGAACAATTGCCCGCCTTGCAACTGAGCGTCATCGGCCCGCCGCAAACGTTGACCTGGCCGGCCATCGCGGGACGACAGTACAGCGTATTGGCCGCCACCGATCTTGGCTCGGCCTTCCAGACCGTAGGCAGCGTCCTGGCCACCAACGCGCGGGCCCAATGGACCATCACCCCGCCCCCCGCCGCAGCCGTCTTCTACCGGGTATCCGTGGCCCGATGAATAGGCGTGACCAGGCGCAAACGCCGCCTCACAGCCCGCCAAAAACGGTTTATTTACCTGCACAAGGGCGCATAAGCCGTAACCATGCAGTAGGATTGGGGAGCGCGACCGTCTCGCTCGCGGTTTTCGGCCTCTGGCCGAAAACATCAGTGCCGTGCAAACACCCACCAAACGGTGACTCACCCCCAGGCGTATGACTGGCCGGCGGGACGCCAGCCAGAGCGACCGAGAGGTTAGAACAAATTACTGGCTGCAGAAGTGAACAAATTATTGGGCAGACGCTTGCGCGTGGGCTTTGCGGGCTGGTCGCGCTCCCAATCCTACTGAATAGTTACGGTTTAGCTATTAAATCTTCAGAACGCCTTGGTTTTGTAGAAACGGGACGCGTTGGTGGCGGCGGTGTCGTTGAATTGGAGCACGCCGTTGGTTTGCGCGGTATTCGTTCCGAGCAGGTTCCAATTGGTGAGGTTCGTCGATTCCAGGATGGAGTAAACCGCCCCCGGAGAGGCTTCCAGCAAGTTGAGCTGAACCATTCCGCCTTGCGGCGCCGTGATTTGCAGCGTTCCTGGCAACGCAAGCGTGCTCCCCACCCGGATGCCATTCCCAAAACTTGTGACCCACACTTCCGAGGCGTTGTAAGGGTTGAAGAAAACCCGCTCCGGCTGGCCGAAGGGATAGCTGGTCATCTGGGAAAGAGCCGGGCTGGCGGAGTTGATGTTGCTGGAGAACAAGAGGCCGTCGGTTTCCGTGGTCACATAAAGCTCATTTGAATTCAATGGATTCAAGGCGCATGAACTGACTCCGTTGTCGTTGTTGAGACGCGTCCAAGCCAGGCCGCGATTGGTCGTCTTGTACAGGCCGCCCAGGCCGTTGGGCGGACCGCCCCAGCCGCTGTAAACCCCCGCGTACCAAGTGTTCTGCGCGGTGTCATTGGGGTCCACCACCAGGTCCATCGTCCAATAGTCCATGCTCGGATCGGACCGGTCGATCCACGAAGTCCCCGAATTGGCGCTGTAAAACACTCCCGAACTGGCCGTAAACTCCTGCGGGCTTCCGGCCCGCCTGCCCGAATAAGTGCAGACCAGCGTGCCATCTTTGAGCGGGTGAATGTTGAACGGATGGCCCTGCGTGCGGGGCGGCGCTGCCAGGCGCTGCCAGGTTGCCGCGGTCTGGCGCTGGATATTTGTCGAAACATAAATTCCCGCCACACTCGTGTTCGTGGCGATGACGCTGGCAAAAAGGCGGTTCGTATTCACGGGGTCCAACTCCACCCAGATCACCGGGCACTTAAAATTGTTCATCGTCTGCCAGGTGACTGCCTTATTGGTTGAAAAAAGCACCGCGCCAGAACTGTTTCCTATGCTCGCATCGGTCAGATGCGTGCTTTGATACATGTCATGCACCGATGACACGCCGGCATATAATGTCCCCGAGGCCGGACTCTGGACGCAGCAATACATCGTGTTGTAGCTGTCCCCGCTATAGCCGAACGACCACGAATTGCCGCCATCGGCGCTGATCGCGCCCTTGATGTCCGTGTAGCTGGCGACGACATGATTGCTGTCCGCCCAAGCCACGTTCCAGCATGAGGTCGGTTCCAATCCGATGCCGCGGTAGTTCCGTCCTTTTGGGGTGGGGGCGTTGGTGGGATTCTCATCCGCGGGATTGACGTAAGCCTGCCGCCAAAACGCGCCTCCGTTGGTGCTCACATGGACGAATCCCAGATCGCTCTCGGCCACCTTGCTGGAATCGTTTGGCGCCACCGCCAGGCCCAGCGCTCCAGCGCCATATCCCCAGTCGCTGTCGCCGTGATTGCCTTCCCAGCCTGTGAACACATTTTCATTGTTGGTCACAAGCAATGAAAGCTCCCAGTTCAAGCCGCCGTTTGTCGTCTTGTAAAGCGCAGGGTATTGAACATCGTTGTTCTGCTGGCCGGCAATGTAGGCGGTGGAGGTGTCATTGAGGGCCGCCGCCACAAAAACGGGATCATCCTCCCCGCTGATGCCATTGGTGGCGGGCGTCCAATTGGATTGTCCCCAATCCAGCGTGTACACACCCAGATAGCTGTAATAAACCTCCTCAATCAACATGCCCGGAAAGACATCCCCGGGATGCAATGTCGTGGCGAAAAACCGCGTGAGGCCATTCTGTTTCGCGCCGGCAAATGAGAATATCGTCTGGCTGTTCGTGTCGATGCCCCCAACCGACGACAGGGCAAAGGTGTCGCCATTGTTGGTGGAGACCAGCAAGCCCGGCCCCGTCCCCACGTAAATGTTGCTCCCATCAAAGAACGCCCCGGCGATAAAACAGCCGCTGTCATCCGGCGAATACGTGAACTTCAAGTCGAACGTGTTGCCGCCATCGTCGGAGAAATAGACGTCGCCGTAATCCGAAACGAGCAACCGGTTGGTGGAGCCGGGGTCGGCGTACAGCGCGAAGGCGCCGCCGCCGGTCGGGTCTCCCGCAAGTTGTTGCCACGTCGTCCCTCCATCGACGCTCCGGGTCGGAGTCATGGCATCGTTGCTAAGATCAATCGCGTACCTCACGTTGGGATCGCTTGTAAACTGAATGAGCACCTGCCGCCCGCCCTCGATCTGCCGGAAATCAACCACGCTCCAGGCCGCGCCGAAATTGGTGGAATGAAACACTTCGCCCATGTCACAGGCCAGGTACATCTCAGCGGAGCTGTTTGGGTTGAAACTGGGCGCGAACAACGCTCCGCCGCCGCCGGGGCCTTTGGAAACCCATTGCGCCGGTTGCGCCGCTGGAGCGGACGACGCCAACCCGGCCAGCGCCAAAAGAATGCCAACGAAGAAAGTCACGTAACGGCGGCGATTGAAGTTCATAAGCAGATACAACATAGCAGGGGTCCCCAACAAACGCATATTATTGTTTTTCCCCTTGAAAACAGGAACCAAAGGGTGAGATTCCCGATGTGAATCTGAAAATTGTCATTGAGCCAGGGGAGGACGGCTACTATGTCGCGCATTGCCCGGCGTTGAAAAGCTGTTGGTCGCAGGGCAAGACTCGCGAGGAGGCATTGAAGAATATCCGGGAAGCCATTGATTTGTACTTGGAGCCTTCGCCGTCTGAGATGACCTCGACCAAGGAGCGTGAGGTCGTCGAGTTGACGATATGAAGTTGCCGTTGCTGTCTGGCCGGCAGGTTTTGACCGCGTTGTAGGATCTGCGCAAAAACAACTTCGGATTCTTATTGAAGAGAATGTCGGAAATATCCGGGGCAGAAATATAAGACACCCTGGCCCCCGCGGTGGGAGCAAAGCGGGCTGTTTTCATCTTTCCGCCCCCATTTTTCTGACAATGGCGCTTCCTTTCAGCAAGAGGTTCACCCCGGAAATTGACGAGCGCGTCATCCTTATGGTATCAATCCCTGTTTTTATTTATGGGCATGGCTAACACAAAATTTCCCCGGCGTGGTTTGCCTTGGACGCTGGCCGAGTTGAAACAATTGGGCCATCGGCCTGATCCCGAGCTGGCCCGTCGCTTGGGCCGCCCGATCAAGGAGGTCGTCGCCATGCGTGAGTCCCGCCGCATGCGATTGGTCACCCCTGTATGCTGTTCCTCGATTTCGGTCGGATACGAGGGCAAAAAACTCTTGACGGGCCAGTTCTGAGACGCAAACTTTTTAGGAAAATGGACAGCCCCGTTTTATGTATCGCGGACGATTAGCTCCGTCGCCGACCGGCTATCTCCACCTGGGCCATGCGCGGACTTTTTGGACCGCCCAGCAACGGGCCGAGGCCGCAGGCGGCACGATGGTCCTCCGCAACGAAGACATTGACGCCCAGCGCTTCCGCTTGGATTTTGTTTCGGCGATGATGGAGGACTTACGCTGGTTTGGCTTCCGCTGGCAGGAAGGGCCGGACTGCGGCGGACCGTTTGTCCCTTACGCGCAAAGCGAGCGGGGCCATTTCTACCGCGCCGCTCTGGAAGAACTGCGCCAGGCAGGCTGGATTTATCCGTGCCGTTGTTCGCGCTCGGATGTTTTGCGCGCCCTGCAAGCGCCGCACGCCGGGGAGGAAGAACCGGTTTATCCGGGGACTTGCCGTCCCGCCCATGGAACCATTTTTGAGCGTCTGGAAACCAAGGGGGTCAATTGGCGTTTCCGGGTGCCGGAAGGGCAGGGAATCTCCTTCACCGACGGCTGCTTCGGCTATCAACAATTCGAGGCTGGCCGGGATTTTGGCGATTTTGTGATCTGGCGGCATGACGCTGTGCCGTCCTATCAACTCGCCGTGGTGGTGGATGACGCCGCCATGCAGATCACCGAAGTGGTGCGCGGCGCGGACCTGCTGCTCTCCACCGCGCGGCAGTTGTTGCTGTATCGCGCCCTGGGTTTGATTCCGCCGGCGTTCTATCACTGCCCGCTAATGAACGACGACTCCGGTGTGCGTTTGGCCAAACGGCACGACGCGTTGAGCCTGAGAACTCTGCGAGCCAGAGGCATGACGCCGCAAATGCTGCGGCAATCGTGGTAAGAACCGGTTCGCCGCGCACGTCGCTCGCGACACCGGGGTTTCTCCAGGTTAGGGGCGTTAATTTAAAGAAGGGCAAAGGCGCTTACGAATTGCGGATCATTTCGCGGAATTGGGCGAACAACGGCGTGGAATCGTGCGGGCCGGGGGAGGCTTCGGGATGGTATTGCACGCAGAATATGTTCCGGGTTTTGTGCCGGAGGCCTTCGACGGTTTGATCGTTCAGATTGATCCGGTCCACCACAACGTCCGGGCTATGAGTACGGTTTGACCTATGAACTATGAACTTGCCCCCGGCTGTTATCGGAGCCGGCGCTGCCAGAACTGTGGGTGTCGATTGACATGAGCGACCGCAATCACCTCCAGCTTATTGGACTCGAAAGTATAAATTATGGCGTAGGGAAACCTGCGAACCAACGACCGCCGGGCGCCCCTATAGATCTCAGGATGGCGTGCCGGGTTGTCTGTTATCCTTTCCAGAACTGTCTTGATCTCGCCGAGGTATTCAAACCCCAAACCATCCCGTCGCTCCTCGTACCACTGAAACCCCTCCGCCATGTCCGCTTCGGCTTCCGGGCGGATGATATGCGGATGGCTCACTTCGGTTTCGATGTGATGCGGTCGAACACCTCTTGCCACGGAGAACCCGCCCCAGGATTGCCTTGGCGCGCTTGCAGGCGTTCATCAATCAACCGCTTATCCTCGTCCGTCAATTGGAGGGCTTCCGGCGCGTCGGCGATGCTGTTCCAGATGTCCTCAACCAGTTGCAACCGCTCAGGCACCGGCAATTGCAATAATTCAGATGCGGAAAAACTGTTCATCGCCCAGAATATAGCCGACGCCCGCCCCTGATTCAACTGCTTATTCCGACTCCGTTCCTTGCATCCTAGTCTAATAGCTGGCAATGACCGGCGCTTACGAATTGCGGATCATTTCGCGGAATTGGGCGAACAACGGCGTGGAATCGTGCGGGCCGGGGGAGGCTTCGGGATGGTATTGCACGCAGAATATGTTCCGGGTCTTGTGCCGGAGGCCTTCGACGGTTTGATCGTTCAGATTGATGCGGTCCACCACGACGTCCGAGGGCAGGGTGGCGGGATCGACTGCGAAGCCGTGGTTTTGGGAGGTGATTTCGACGCGGCCGCTCTCCAGGTCCTTGACGGGCTGGTTGGCGCCGCGATGGCCGAACTTGAGCTTGAAGGTCTTTCCGCCGAACGCCTGGCCCAGTATCTGATGGCCCAGGCATATCCCGAAGATCGGCACGCCGTTGTCAATCAAATCCCGCACCGCCCGCACGGCGTAACCCAGCACTGCCGGGTCGCCCGGGCCGTTGGAAAGAAATATCCCGGCGGGCTTGTAGCTGAGGGCTTCCGCCGCGGTCGCCGTGGCGGGAACGACTTGCACTTTGAAGCCGTGCTGGCGCAGGCGGCGCAGGATGTTGTATTTCATGCCGTAGTCGAAGGCGACAATGGGAATGTCGGCGGGCGGCAGGGGCGCGGGAATGGCCGCCGCGGCCAGGCCGCGGGGCAACTGGAATCCCTGGCTTTGGGTGTCGGCTTCATCCCACAAGAAGGGCTTGGGGTGGGTGACGGTTTTGACGTAATCGACGCCGACGAGACCGGGCCAGCTTTTGGCACGGGCGACCGCTTCTTCGGCGGAGATGGCGCGCGTGGAAATGAAGCCGTTGAGGGCGCCGCGGACGCGCAGTTTTTTGGTGAGCGCCCGGGTGTCGATGCCGTCGATGCCGGGGATGCCGTGATGAGCCAGGTAATCGGAGAGGGAAGACTGGGCGCGCCAATTGCTGACGACTGGGGAGAGTTCGCGGATGGCAAAGCCGGCGACGTGGGGCTGCCAGGATTCGACATCGGCGGAGTTGACGCCGTAGTTGCCGATGAGCGGGCAGGTCATGGTGACGATCTGGCCCTTGTAAGAGGGGTCGGTGAGGATTTCCTGGTAGCCGGTCATGGAGGTGTTGAAACAAACCTCGCCGCATCCCTCGGCGCTGGCGCCAAAGGCGCGGCCGTGGAACACGGAACCATCTTCAAGGGCAAGCAGGGCGTTCATGGGTGCATGGACCGACAAGGGAATTTAGGGAGAAGGCGCGGCTTTCGCAATTTGAAATTTGAAATTTGAAAATGGCAGGCGTCTAATTGGGCGTGGCAACAAACCGGCTGGAACGCAGTCTCAAGGCGACATTCCTGGGAATGGGAGCCAATGTGGCGTTGACGGCCTGCAAATTCACAGCCGGAGTCACGGGGCGGTCGCACGCGCTGATCGCCGACGCGGTGGAATCGACGGCGGACATCCTCAGCTCGATCATCGTGTGGCGGGGCCTGAAAGTGGCGGCCGAACCGGCGGACCGGGAGCATCCCTACGGCCATGGGAAAGCCGAGCCGCTGGCGGCGGCGTTGGTGGCGGTAATGCTGCTGGTGGCGGCGGCAGGCATCATCGCGCAGGCGGCCTACGAATTGCGGGAGCCGCGGGAGAGGCCGCGGGCCTTCACGCTCGGGGTGTTGATCGGGGTGGTGGTGGTGAAGGAAATGCTCTTCCGGTTTGTTTCGCGGGAGGCCAACTCGGTGGAAAGCCTGGTGGTTTATACCGATGCCTGGCATCATCGCAGCGACGCCATCACTTCGCTGGCGGCCGCCGTCGGGATCACCTTTACGCTGGTGGGCGGCCCCCGGTTCGCATTTGCGGACGATGCCGCCGCGATTGTGGCCGGGCTGATCGTTGGCCGGAACGCCTGGCATCTGCTCGGCCCCGCCCTGAATGAGTTGATGGATGCCGCTCCCGGCGCGGCGGTGGTCGCGCAAATCCGGTCAGCCGCCGGGAAGGTGCCGGGCGTCAGCGCGGTGGAAAAGTGCATCGTGCGGAAGGCGGGATTCCAATACTTCGTTGACATGCACGTGGAGGTGGACGGGGGGATGCCGGTGCGGGAGGCGCATCAGATCGCGCACTTGGTCAAGGACCGGGTGAAGGAGATGGTGCCGACGGTGCATGACGTGCTGGTGCATATTGAACCAAGCCCGAAAGGAAAACAGTGAGGGGAGTTTTGAGGCTTTACGATTCGAGCCGGCGGGGGTAAATCCAAGCGCGTAATTTCAAACTCAATAAATAATATGAATGGAAAAACGATGATGATTGCCGGTTTGGCCTGCGCCGCTGCGCTGGCCCTTTCTTTGAACAGTTTGCGCGCGCAAACCAATGCGGCCCCCCCGCCCGCGGCGCCCAGCGCGCCCGCTCCCAGACAGCCCGGCGCGCAAACCATGCCAATGCGGCCATCGACGCGCGCGATGACGTATCAACGCGCTTTGGTGGCATTGCGCCAGGCGAGAACGGAATTGAAGCTCTCCCAGGAGAATCTCGAGGGGCATAAGGAGACGGCCATCGCGGCGTGTGACAAAGCGATTGAAGAGTTGTCGGCAGTCGCCAAGCTGGTCGGTCCGGCGCCTGGCACCAACAGGATGATGCCGCCGCCCGGCGCGCCTCCCGCGCCCGCCACCGCGCCAGAACCGGCTCCGACACCTGGCCAGTAAGAAGGGTGCGTTCCGCTCGGGGTTCAAACCGCCGAGTCGTCGGATTCGTCGCCGCGGGCCAGCAATCCGGCGAAGTAAAAACAGCCGGAGGCCGCAAGGATCGACGTTGCGGCGATTGTCGCGGCTTTTATGGCCGGGTCCTGCCAGTCCTCCATTAAATCGCTCATGATCAGGCCCGCTTTGCCGAAATTGACTTCAATGGCCCGCGCCGCTCTCTTGGAAGTTCTCGGAGTGGCCACGTCATCGGACAAATCCGCCGGAGGAGCGCCCGTCCAATAAACCAGCCCCGCCCCGCCAAGGCCCAGAAGGAGGATCAGGATGCCCGCGGCCCTGAGCCGCGCCCCCGCCCTTCGCGCGGGTCCTGGAGCGGGCGTTATGTTGTTCACAGTCATGTTAAAGATCGGGGCGCAATGTAGCATCCCTGAGACATTATGAGAGGTTTTTTTCAACGCTTGATTGACGGCCCCTGTTGGTGCTCACTTCATGGATGATCCGCAGGTGACTGCGCTATGAAAGTCCGTTTGGACATGGCATCCAGCGTTGTGAGAGGGACTCTAATTGTCTCTTATGCGCTGGTCGCACCGTCCCCGGTCTGTTTCGGCCAGACGAATTCATCGGGCGCCGCCGCCCCGCCGGTTCCGCGTCCGGCGCAGGTTTCGCAGGAGACGCCTCTCCGCGAGCCACCGGGCATTTCCTTTCAGACCAATGCCCATTCGCAGTCCGGGCTTTCCGCCGCGGCGCATTCCGGCGACCGGGTGGAAACCTCCCGTCCGCCGTGGAGCGGCGGCATCTCATGGGTGGCCGCGGCGAATGCTTATGATTTCGCGCCATCCCGCCGACAGGCCGCTCCTTCGAGTGGCACGAGTTTCGACGCAAAGTCGGCTGAAACGGCGCTATTTCAGCGGATTGAACGGGAGGGCGTCCTGCAAACCCGGCAATCCATCCGGGAAGCGCAGGAAAAGCGTCACACGGAAGTTTTAATGGACGCTCTATCGCACCACCCCGAATCCATCATCTGGGGCGGCTCCCCCAACGGACCCCGAATGTTCGGCAACGCCAGCGGAGTGCCCTGATTTAACAAGACGAGACGAACGGCTTGGTTCCGGGCGGTTTTTGGTTATGTTGGAGGCGTGACGTCGATCGCCGAACAGTTGGAGAATTTCACACCGCTCAATCGCGTCGCCATTCCCGATTTGTGGCAGCAGGAGGCGGTGGCGGCGTTGCGCGAGGGGAGGGATGTGGTGGTGCAGGCGCCCACCGGAGCGGGCAAGACGCTGATTTTCGAGTTGTGGTCCAATCAGGGGCGCAATCGGGGGCAGGCGATCTACACGGTGCCGACGCGCGCGCTGGCCAACGACAAGCTTGCGGAATGGCGGGCGCGGGGTTGGGACGTGGGGATAGCGACGGGCGATCTGGCGGAGAATTTGTCCGCGCCGGTGGTGGTGGCGACGCTGGAGACGCAGAAGAGCCGGCTGATTCAGGGGGAGGGTCCCGCGCTGCTGGTCGTCGATGAATATCAAATGCTGGGGGACGCGGACCGGGGTCTGAATTACGAACTGGCCCTGGCGCTGGCGCCGCCGCAAACACAGTTGCTCCTCCTGAGCGGCAGCGTGGCCAATCCGCAGGCAGTCGCGCAGTGGCTGCAACGGCTCGGACGCCAGGCTGTCCTGGTCCGGAACGATTTGCGCCCGGTGCCGCTGGAGGAAGTTCATGGCAATCAGCTTAATTACCATCTGCCGTCGGAAATACGGGGATACTGGCCGCGGCTGGTGGCCAAGGCGCTGGCGGAGGATTTGGGACCGATCCTCATTTTTGCGCCGCGCCGGCAAGGGGCTGAATCGATGGCCAATGAATTGTCGCGCCAGTTGCCGACGCCCAATCCGCTGAGCTTGAGCGCGGAACAAAAGGCGCTGGCGGGTGAGAACCTGGCCCGGATGCTCAAGAGCCGCATCGCGTATCATCACAGCGGATTGAGCTACGCGGCACGGGCGGGGGTGGTGGAACCGCTGGCCAAGGCCGGGCAATTGCGGGTGGTGGTGGCGACGATGGGTCTGGCGGCGGGCATCAATTTCTCGCTGCGCAGCGTGGCGCTGGCGGCGGAGTCCTATCGAAGCGACGACCGGGAGCGGCTGCTGCGGGCGGACGAGATTTTGCAGATGTTCGGGCGCGCCGGGCGGCGCGGGCTTGACGAGACGGGGTTCATTGTCATCACGGCCAATGAACTGCGGCTGCTCGATGCCCGGCCCGGCCATTTGGCGCGGGGCGGGTTGGTCGATTGGAACGTGCTGCTCGGTTTGATGGACGCCGCCGCCGCCCAGGGACGCGATCCGTTCAAGCAGGCCGTGCGGGTGCAGGAGCGTCTTTTCACCACCCGTCCCATCGCGCTGGGCGTGGAGGAGTCGATCCAGCATCCGGACGCCCCGTGCGGATTGAGGACGGATGCGGAGCGGGCGCGGCACGCGCGGCGCCGCGCGCGCCAGATGCTCAACAGCCGCGGGGAGTGGGAAAACTATCCCGCCGCCGCGGAACGCCCGGCGGGAGAAGTGCGGGTGATGGAGAGCGCGGAAACATTGCGGACGCACTCCGCGCTGGCGGACACCGCCGCGCTGGAGAAACTGGGCGGTGGGAATCTGTGCCTGTTAAGCGAGGACGAGCGCGGAAAGATTTACGGGCGGGCGGCGACGATCGGCGATTGGACCGGCGAGGATCGCGTTCTATTGACAAAATGGGTGCGGCGCCTGACCAATTGGAACGGACGCCACGCGTCCCGAGCGGTCTGGGACCAGAAAATCCTGCCGCTGCTGGGCAGGAGGCTGGGGGAGAAGAAGACGCCCGTGGCGCGGCTGGCGCTGGAAGGCCAGCGGATTGTGGCGCATCTGAGCCTGGCCGAAGCGGTGATGCGCGCGCCGGTGGACGCGCACGGGGTGGCGTTGTGGCGGCCCATCGAACGCGAGGTGCTGCCGCCGGATTGCGCCGTTTGCCCGCTGACGGCCGTCTGCGCGAATCTGCCGCCCGGCACGGGCGTGGCGCTGCTCTGGCGGCGGCTGGGGCTGATTACGGCAGAGGGCAAGCCGACGCGGCGCGGGAAGATCGCGAGTTTCTATTCGCAGGGCGACGGGCTGGCGGTGGCGGCGGCGCTGGAAGACGATGCTTATCCTGTCAACGAATTGATTTACGATCTGGCGAATCTGGATGCCAGTTTCCGCTTTTGCGGGGAGGAGAATCGCTGGTCCGGGCGCCTGGCGATGGCCTGCCAAAGGGCCTACGGGACGCAGTCCGCGCCGGGCTATCTGGAATCAGGCGTGCCTCCCAAATACGGGGCGGGCGCGGAGCAGGTGGTCGCGTCGGTGCACAAGGAGCCGTCGAGCAAGCACGGGTGGGTGACCGAAACGCTGGGGGCCGGGGACATTGACCGCATCATCATCGAGTGGCGGAGCACGCTGCGGCAGACGGCGCACGCGCCGGAAGTGGATTGGGAGCGGTGGCGCGAGTTGCAGAAACGGGCGCGGGAACTGTTAAGCGAAACCCAATCGCCCACCATCACCGACCTGCCGCCGCTGGAGTATCACCAGACCAAACGGGTTGACCACCGGCTGATTCTGCGGCGGCATTGAAGGGATGGATGTCGGCCCCGGCGCGTCTCAAGGATACATCAGCCGGAAGAAGACGCTGCCGCTGGCGGTGCTGATGGGAGCGACGATCTGGTTGGTGGCGGCGGTGCCGGACACCGTCACCCAGTTTGAGCTGATGCCGACGCCGGGCGGGTTGGTCTGCGCCTGCAATTCCCAGCCGGTATGGTTCGACGGCCAGGCCAACTGGACGCCGTTGCTTGTCATCCCAAAACTGAGTTGCGGCTGGCTCAAAGAAACCGGTCGCACGGCAATCTCCGCTGAATAGGGGGATTCTTCCCCAAGGATATTCAAGCCGGTGACCACATAGTAATAGGCGACTCCATCGACAACGGCCGTATCGGCAAACGCGGTGTTCGTCCGCGCATTGGACACTTGCGCGTAAGGGCCGCCGGAGACGGTCGCGCGATAGACGTTGAAGAAAGGAACGGAACCGCTCCAGCCAAGTGTCACGGTCTGGTCTCCCGCCTCGGCAGAGAGGCCGCCGGGTGTCACTGGCGCGGTGATCGAAACGGGTTGGTAGGGTTTGATGAGCCGCCATTGGGTCGCCGTGCTGGGGGCCGGATCGTTGATCATGCTGAATGTTATTGCGGGAGCCGTGCCGGTGGCTCGGATGCTTTGGGATGCCGCCAAGTTGTCAAGGTAGTAGTAGCCGCTGCTGTCCGGCCCGTTGAACCACCAGTCCACGGAGGCATTGGTGGTCCCCACGGGCGCCAGGTCCAGGGTTCCGCCGTCGTTGCGCAAACGCCGTCCGTCGTTGAGTGAAATGATGTACCAGTGATTCGTGGCCGGCGCGGGCAGAAGCGCCCATTGCGCCGTCGCGTTTGTCATGTAGATTGTGGCGGGCACGGGCGCGCCCATCGTGTGGGTGCCGGTTAAACGGAAACTGGCGCCGAGATTGTGAATGAAATAAGCCGTCCGCGAGTGCAGGGCGAGATCGCCATCCCAGGTCGCGTAAAGCTCGCCGTAGGGAGTCAGCGTGGCCCCGTCGGGCTGGAAAAATGTTCCGGTGTAACCATTGTCCACCCACGGGCTGGCGCTGTTGGTCCCGCTAAAAGGGAAGATGGCGTAACGCTTCAGCCAGTCCTGGCCCTCCGCCTGCCACATGAATTCGGCGAGAAAATTATAGTCGTCGTTTTCCGACCAACACTGGCATCCGCTCCAGTCAACCGGGGAGAATTCCGTCAGCCAGACCGGCCGGCCATACGCGGTGTAAACAGAATAGAGATCACTGATGAGCGAGGAGGCGTTGGGCGGCACATATTCATGGACGGCGGTGTAATCCACCCGGAAGTTTTGACTGCCGATCTGGGAGAAAAAGCCGTTTTCCCACGCATCTTCGGTGTCTTGCGTTGCCGGGCTGACAAGGGGGACGTTCAAAGCCTGGAGCTGAGGCCACAGGCCGATGACCTGGTTGGTGGTCATGTTCGCCTGGGTACTGTTGTCAGGCTCATTATACGTCAAAAGGTAGTCAGGCGGCACCTGGACGCGCCAGCCGGCGGCACGGGACTGGACATCGCTCAGCGGCTCCCAATTTGCGTCATGGATCATGGGCGCGAAATCCACCGACGCCGGAAGCGCAACGCCGGTATTGTCATTGTAATTGTAGGCCCACGCGAGGCCAAAGGGCGAGTAATCGCCTTCATAGCCGGCGCAGCCTTTCTTGGGATAATGGGTTTGATAGTTGAACTGCCAGAGTTGAAACGCGCTCCCCGACGGGGCCGCCAGAGTGACAGCGGGCGCAGCGCCATTATCAGTCTGGAGAACCAGATTGCTGGCGGCGTTAAAAATGCGGAAGCAACCGCCGCCGGCATCCACGATGCGCCACTGCTGCGCGCTCACTCCCGTGTAAAAAACCAGGGGAGCGCCCCCGCCCGGGACCGCCTGGCTATTCTTTGCGCCAAGACAAAACCAGGTGGACCGCTGGCGCAGCCGGAAGGTGGCGTTCTGAAGGTTGTAGAGGACCTCGAACTGCTGTTCGGTCGCGCCATTGGTGTAAGGCTCCTGGCCCGCCCCGGAGAAACTGGCGACCAATGCCTTTCCGTTGCCTTGATTGCTGACCGTCCAAAAACCGTCGCCAAAGCTGTCGAATATAAACCGATTGGTCGCGAACCCCGCGACGGCAACACTTTGGGTGACGCTCAATCCGCCGTAGGATGCGACGATGAGCGCCGCGGCCCCCGGCGCGACGGCACTGAGGAGGCCCGAGGAGGAAACGGCCACGACGTTCGTATTGCTTGACACCAAGCCGGGCTGTCCGTAGGCGAAAAGGTTGACGTTGCTCACATTGGCGAAATTGCCCGTCAGGACCGCCTGCTGGGTGGAACCGGCGACCATCTGGTTTGTCAGCGCCAATTGGATGGAGAGCAGCGCGCCCGGGCTGGTCACGATCTGAGCGGGGCCGCTGGCGGCGTCCAGCGCGATTTGCGGCGCGCTCAAAGGCCCGTTGTAAATACGAAACTCATCCACCTTGATCGGGGCGTATGGATCCACTGTGTAGAGCGACCGTCCGATGTAACTGTAAACGTCATGCACCGGGGCGAGAGTGGTCGTGACAGCGTCATTGGCGCCGGCCAGGACGCCGTTGGTGTAAACCGCCATGTAATTGGCCGGCGGGTTAAAGATGGCAACGACATGCAGATTCGCGCGACCGGACCAACCGCCGCAATAGGCGTTCTGTTCGCCTTCCCAGCCTGGATCGACCCCGCTGATCGTGATGCGAGCCGCCTGGGGGGCGCAGAAAATGTAGTCCTCCCCGGCGCCACCGCTGTCTGTGTTCCCGAAGGAAAACAAATAGGAATTGACCGGGAGCGCTCCGTAATCAGCCCACGCCTCGACGGTCACGGCGGAATCGCCGGTAAACAGCCCCCCGGGAAGTTTCGCGTAGCATCCGCTGGAACCATTCAAAACCAATTGGCCGCCGCTAATGACGGCGGCTCCTTGGAGGGAGCCGTTGGCCGCGCCGACGCTATCCGCAACCGTCGTGCTGCCATTGGTCTCGTTGAAGAAACTATACCGATGAGTCAGCGTCTGCGCCGAAGCCGCCGGCGACAGGATCATCAAAGCAAGGAGAAGAAGACAGAGACCCGGCACGCGCAAATTGAAGGCATCCGAATTCATAACATGTTACCGCGCGCCAATTCGCAACACGGTGAGCGAGTTGCCTGGAAAAACTTGTTGGAAGTCAGGGCCGCTGACGCTGAGGGGAAGAGTTTTGGGCGAAACCTTGGTGGGCGCATCCAAGGAGTTCTCGTCGGACGGGTTGTCCGAAGAAAGCACGATGGATTGGCCGGCGCCGGACAGTTTGGGGGCGCCTTCGAGGTGGATTGCGGTATCGATCTTCTCCGAGGCGCCGTTGACCACTTTCAGGATGAGGTCGCCGGACTTGGAATCGCGGGTGGCGCTGGCGTAGAGACTGGGCAAGGACGCGTGCTGAACGGAATGAATAAGTTTTCCGTCGAGATAACACTTGACGGTGGGGCCCGTGACTTCGACGCGAATGTCATACCAACGGCCCGTTTGAATGCTGCCGGGAATCTGAGTGACAACGTCGTTCATCTCAATACCGTAAGCGGTGTTGCCCCAGCCGCCAAGGTTCCACCAGGATTTGTCGTCATCATTGTTGACTCGAAAAAGAACAAGAAAGCCTTCGTTGCCGCCCAGTTTCCGGGCTTTGAGCGAATAGGTGTAATTCGTCCAGGATTTGTCTCCGATGATTGCGCGGACGAATTCATTATCGCTGCTCTGGCGCAAGGTTCCATCGGCCACGCTCCACTCCCCGGGACCCAAAAACCGCCAGCCGTTGGTGCCCGCGGCGAAATCGGATGCATAGAGTGTTTTCCCGCCGCTGGTCACCTGGATATCCTTATATTCCACGCGGGTGCGCCAACTGCCCACGCCAATGGCGCCGGAATTGGGGGCGGCCTCCATGTTGGGCGAATCCACAGTGATGGGGAGAGTGACGTCACCGCGGTATTGACTGAACAACTGCTGAACGTAGTAACCCGGCAGGCCATACCAGCGGGCGCTGTCGAAGTTGATGAGGTCCGGGTTCCATGCGCGATGGTTGAGATTGACAAAGAGCGGGGCGTAGCTGGCCATCACCACGATGTCCGAGTTGCGCTCCAATCCGGTCATGAACGCGGCTTCGCCGATGGCGGCGCGAAGATTGCCTTTGCCGACGCGCTCGGTGACAGCGTATTCGCCGACGAAAACTTTCGGTCCGTGACGGTCATAGGTGTCGTAACGGCTGGCTTGGCGCATGAAGAATTCCGGCGCGGCGTAGTAGTGCTCGTCGATCATATCCGGCGGGGGGCTTTCCGGGTAGCCACCCCAGACCGGGGTGCAAAGTTGCATGTCAGGGTAAGTCTGCTTGATGGCGTGATAAATCGCCCGCCAGCGTTCGCGATATTCGGCGCCGCCGTTTTCGTTGCCGATTTCCATGTACTTCAAACCGAAGGGCGCTGGATGCCCGTTGTTGGCGCGGAGGGCGCCCCAAACAGAATTGGTGGGGCCGTTGGCGTATTCGATGGCGTCCAGTGCGTCCTGGACCCATTGGCCCATTTGGCCCATCGGCACACTGTCATGCAGAGAGAGGCCGGCGTTGATGCAGAACAACGGAGCGGCTCCCAGGTCCTCGCATAATTGAAGGTACTCGTGGAAGCCGAGGCCCTGGGTGGTATTGTAGCCCCATGTGTTCCAGAGAGGCGCGCGGGCGTCGATATTGCCAATGGTGTTTTTCCAATGGTACATGTGCGCCACATCATCCCCTTCCACCCAGTTGCCGCCCGGAAACCGCATAAAGGATGGATGGAGCGCGTCCACCGCTTGCGCCAGGTCGGTGCGCAGCCCGTGGTTTTTCCATGTTTTGGCGGGCAGGAGCGAAACCATGTCCAGGTAAAACGCGCCTTTGCCCTTGGCGGAAATTTCCAGGCGGGCTTTGGGATCGCTCGATACGGGCGTCAGCTTCAACGTATAATACTGCCATTCGGAACCCAGCCCGTTTATTTCGCCCCTGGCCAATTCATCGCCCGCGGCGCCAAGCACCCGCGCCAGCAACGGCCCCGAAAAAGCCTCGTCGGCGCGAACCGCAACTTTGAAAACGCAGGTCTGGCCGCGGACCATGTTCATTCCCCAATAGCCGTCGTTTTCCAAGGCAATCGAACCGTCCAAACTGACGCGGAGGCTGTGGCGATTGAACGCGTTAAGCGGGTGGCTCGAATCAATGGCGATGCTGCTCTTGCCGCCGTTGGTATTGGACACGGTCCAGAAATCAGGCTGGGCGGAATCCTCGAAGGATCGATTGCGGATTAGTTCCGGATAAAGGCCGCCGTCGGCGGAAAGGTTGATATCTTCAAAGAAAACGCCCCATAAGGCGGGTGAGACGGAGTGACCTGGTGTGTTGACCTGGACCGTCAAGCGAGCCTGGCCAAAGGCCGCGCAAGTTAACAGGGCGGAGGCGCAGACCAGGAGGGCAAGACGGGAGCGGCATTTCGAGGAGTTCATACGTTGTTACTGGATCAAGCGGAAAAACCGCGCGTTGGTGGACAGCGTGACGATGGTCTGCCATTGGTTGCCGACAATTTGCGGAGTTACCGTGGCATTTGTCCATCCATTCTGGGCAAGGTTCGTGGATGTCTGCAAACTGAATCCGGCCGCGGCCAGCGGCCACGCCAGCGTGAGGTTGCCATTGGTCGTCCACGCGCTCAAGGGCGGGCTGGCCTGGAGCAGGAGTTGGCTGGGTCCCATCGCCTGTGTGGCGGCGATCTCAGCGGGATACAACGCGCCGCTGTAAATGCGGAATTCGTCAAGGATAATGTCGGGATAGGGATCCACGTTGTAGAGCGACCGTCCAATGTAATTGAGGAGCGGGCTGACGGAACTGAGCGGCACGGTGACAGCGTTGTTGAAAGCGGCCAAAACGCCGTTGGTGTAGAGGGCCAGGAACCCGGCTGGCGGATCGTAAACCGCAACGAGATGGAAATTGCTCTGAAAGCTGAAGTCAGCGGCGCCGGCGGCATTTTGTTCGCCTTGCCAGCCAGGGTCCGCGGCGGTAATGGCGATGCGCCCGCCCTGCGGCGCGCAAAAGATGTAGTCTTCCCCGGCGCCGCCGGAGTCGGTATCGCCGAATCCGTAGAAGAAACAGTTGACAGGAAGCTGGCCGGGGAACGTGGCCCAGGCTTCGATCGTAACCGCGGAGTAGTTGCTCAGAATTCCAGCAGGCAGTTGAACATATTGCTGGCTGTTGGAAGCCAGCGTCAATTGTCCGTTGGCGAAGTTCCCGCCATTGGGCAACGTTCCCTTCCAAAGAGGGCCGCCCACGGAGTCCGCGACGGTCGCGCTGCCGGGGGAGTCATCGAAACTGTAACGGTGGACCAAGGAAAAAGGCTGGCCGATGACCTGGACGGATTGCGACGCGGAAAGGCCCAAACTGCCGTAGGTGGCGACGATGGACGCGGCGCCTGGTCCCTCACCTGTGACATTGCCGTTCATATCCACCACGGCCACGCTCGTGTCAGTCGAATAATAGGTGATCGCATGATTGGTGTTGGCGGTAAGATTGACTGGATTGGCCCGGCCGGACTCCCATCCCGACAACTCAGAGGCGACGGTTTGGCCGGCGTTGATCGGGGAAGGGATCTGGAATTGCAGGTTGGTGATCGCGTGCAATCCGCTGACGCTCAGACGCAGAATGGAAAGTGAGTTGGCCGGCAGCGTGAGCGGAAACGTTGTTCCGGCGTTCGTGATCGTGTTCGTGACCGGAAAGACATTGGCCGGCGCCGCCAGCGAGTTCTCGTCCGCGCCGCTGCCAGATGTCAATTGAATCAAGGCCGCGCTTGGGGCGACAGAATCAACTCCATTGATGCTGATTGTTGCTGGCACAGGCACGCCGGCTGGGTTGACGGCCTTGACGATGACCTGTCCGGCGGCTTTGGAATAGGTGGTGGAGACATAGGTGCTGACGCCGGAATAGGTGATGTCGTGGATCAAGACGCCGTCGAGGTAGCACTGGATGCGCGGGCCGGTCAGGACGATGCGGATGGAGTACCATTGATTGGCGTTGACGCTTTCACTGATCTGAGGGCTGATAAGGGACTTGACGCCGCCGGACATCTGCTCGATGCCGTCCAGCGTGTTGCCCCAACCGGCGATGTTCCACCACGTCCAATTGTTGTCATCCAGGAAATTGAACAGGATGAGGAACCCCTCGTCGCCACTGACTTTGCTGGCCTGGAGAGTTATCGTGTAATTGGCCCAGTTGGTGTTTCCGGTGGTGGAATAGCAGTCGGTTGTGATGTCGGTTTGCTGGTAAACGCCGTCCCCAACGCTCCAGGTCCCGTTAAAGACCCGCCACCCCTGGGTTCCATCATCGGCAAAATCGCTTTGGTAAAGCGTGACGCCGTTGCTCGTGACGACGACGTTGGAGTATTGCACCGAAGTATTCCAGGAACCGAGGCCCATCGCGCCGTGAACCGTGCCGCCGGTTCCATCATTGGTGGCGGCAATGGAGACGGGCAATACATAGTCGCCGCGATTCAGGGAAAACATCTGCTGCGCGTAATAGGAGGGCGTGCCATACACTTCGGTCCCCGTGAAATAAATCAAGTCCGGGTTCCAATCCTTGTTGTTCAAGTTCGCAAAAAGCGGGGCGTAAGAAGCCAATTCCACGATGTCGGAGTTTCGCTCCATGCCCGTCATGAACGCCGCCTCACCCAAGGCCCCGGCCAGGTTGCCGTTGCCGCTGCCGGAAGTCACCGCGTATTCGCCCACAAAAATCTTCGGGCCCGCCCGGCTGTAACTGTCGTAACGCGTCGAATTGTTCTCGAAGAACGCGGGGTCGGAATAGTAATGCTCGTCGATGATCTCCACCGGACTGGAAGTTGGAATCGTTCCCTGGGAATTGGCGATGAGATGCATGTACGGATAATTGGATTTGATGGCGGTGTAGAACATCGAGTAATTGGCATTGTAAGCGGAGCCGTTGTTCTCGTTGCCGATCTCCATGAATCGCAGATTGAACGGCGCGGGATGGCCGTTGGCGGCCCGCTGCGCGCCCCAGAACGTGTTCGTGTCATCGTTGGCGTAAGAAATGGCATCCACGGCTTCCTGCGCCCACGATCCCAGTTGGCTCGTCGGCACGGCGTCTTGATTGACATCCATTCCGCAGTTGACGGCAAATAACGGCTGCGCGCCGATGTCTTCGCACAGTTGCAGATATTCGTGGTAACCCAGGCCGTTATCAACCACGTACCCCCAAAGGTTCCAGCGCGGAACGCGATTGGCGGGATTGCCCACCGTCGGTTCCCAGTGGTACGCATTGGTAATGGCTGTGCCATCCACCCAACTGCCGCCGGGGAAGCGGACGAACGAAGGTTTTAAATTAGCGAGCATTGCAGCCAAATCGGGCCGCAACCCATTGGTGCGGCCATGGAACGTCTGAGCCGGAAAAAGGCTGACGAAATCCAGATAGACCGTGCCCGTTTGCGAGATGCTCAAGACCAGTTGCGCCGCGGGGTCCGTGGTGTTTGGCACGAGGGACAGCGAGAAATGCTGCCACGCCGTGGTGAGACCGACGACGGCGTCCGTCGCATACGTGAGGGTTCCACTGGAGTTCTCAAGCGATGCGGTGATCGCCCCGGTGAAGCCGGCGGAACCGCGCGCATAAAAACCCAGGTTGTATGTCGCGCCCCGCGTCAGCGCGATGCCCCAATAACCGCTGTTGGCGGCGCTGATGCTCCCGCCGCCGCCAAGCTTGGTCAAAGCCAGGGCATGGGTGTTCGTCGCGCTCAGTGGCAGAGAAGTATCGAGGCTCATTTGCCCGGTTGCCGTGCCGTTGCTGGACAGCGTCCAATATGCCGGCGGGTTGGCGGAGTCCTCAAAGGAACGGTTGCGGATCATCTCTGCATAAATGCCGCCGTCGCCAGCCGAATTAATCTCCTCAAAAAAAATGCCGAAGAGATTGGAGCTGACCGAAACGCCGGGTTGATCCGCCTGAATGGCAATGGCGGCGGATTGCGCCGGCGCCCGCAACGCCAGGAGCGCCAGGCAAACGCAGCACAGGGCGCTCGCGCGGAGCGTTGGAAGTTTGCGGAGTTTCCGTTTCATCGAGGAAGGGGTCAGCCGGATTCCATGTCAGATTCGGAAGAACAATAGCGCCAGAGTGTTTCTGGTCGGAGGGATTGAGATTGAGGCAGATTGGGCGGCCGGCTCAATAATAGAAATACGGGGAGCCCGAGGTTCGGTTGATCATCTTTTTGAAAGGGCGCCATTCCACATGGCCGTCTATCATCCCCATATTCGCGCCTTCTGGAGTTGTCTGGTTGGCCAGGTGTGCGCTGAGGTGTGGCTTGGTAGCGCCGTTATACGTATAACCGCCGTCAACGTTGTTCCAAGTAGTATAGCCCAGCATCGTGGCATATTCGTCACTGTCGCCGGAAGAGTTAAGTGTTGCACATGCCGTAAGAACGCGCTTGGCGGCAGGCCCAATAGGGACGATGGGGCCTGGGGATGTAGTCGAGGTCTCTCCCAATTTTTGAGTGGTATTCGTGGCAAATTCACCCGCGTATGACGCAGTGCCATAAAACGTCTGGGCATAGCCTACAACCCGAAAACCGTCGCCGGGCTTTGCGCTTGGATCGGGATAAGGAGCATTGTCGTAACACCACAGGGACGCGCCACCGCCGGGCACAGTCCCATAGGGCACGGTGCCAAACCAGTCAATCGGGCCAAACCTGGGTGCTGTTCCCGGGTCATACCACGTCACTGGCGTCGATCCATAGGCGATCAATTGGTTTGCCAGAGCGCAGTCCATGTCCCAAGCCCAATTGCCACCCGAGCCGTCGGGAAGAAAATCCTTGCACTCCCCCGCGTACATCGTCAAAACCAAGAGCTGTTGCTTTTCGTTGTTCACGCACTCGGTTTTGATGGCTTGTATCTTGGCCTTGGCCAAGGTCGGGAGCAGCAGGCCCGCCAGGATGGCGATAATCGCAATGACGACCAGCAACTCAATCAACGTGAAGGCTCGTTTGCCGCAGTGTGAAATTTTACCTAAGCTTTTTGACATATTCTTTCCACCTCTTGTCTGCATTCGGCCCGGCCTTCAAATTCCGAGCCTCTCACATTTCCATTCACTTGTTCAACTGCGTGGGTGGCTGGGAAGTATCAGCCACCCACGCCGGATTCATCTGGCCCGGCTTCCAATCCCCTTTCAGACCGTCATCTCTTCAACACGTAGAATTGTGTCGCGCCGCCGTTGGGGGAGATGGTCGCTTGATAATTCTGACCGGCCACGGCGGGCGCCGGTATTACCGGAGTCCACACGGCGTTTGGCCCCAGGCTGCTGCTGGAATAGAGCGTAAAACCCGCTCCAGCCAGCGGCCACGAGATCACGACCTTGCCGGCCGATGGGGACGCGTTCAGGGTCGGCGCGTTGGTTAGCAGCACGTTGGGTCCAAGGATCTGGGACGCAGCCACTTCATCCGGCATCAAGGCGCCGTTGTAAATGCGGAATTCCGAAACTGAGCCTTGCATTCCGGGGTCGGGCCAGAGATCCGCGCCAATCTTGTTCATCACCCCCCAGACACCTGCCATCGAAATGGTGACGCTGTTGTCAACGCCCGCCAGGACGCCGTTGGTGTAAACGGCCTCATAACCGACGGGGGGATTGAAGACGCAGACAATATGCACGTTGGTCTGGCCGCGCACACTGCCAGTGGTGGTAGATACATTGAACCCGTTGGCATTGTCGGTATCGGAAATGCCGATGACGTCAGAGCCGCCGAGTTGACCGAAATGAATATCATACGCGGCATTGCCGCTGCCATCCTGATATCCGAAGTCAAAGAGGGCCGCCCAATAACCTTGGGAAGATGCAAACGAAGCCCAGGCTTCAATCGTGACCGACGGGTCATTTTGGTTGGTGCCAACACCATTCACAGCATTCGTGAGGATGCCGTCCGGCAACAGCAAGTAGTCAGGCGCGGGCGCGGCTTGTGATGTGTTGGGGATGTTCAGCAGGCCGCCACTGATGGTGGCAGCGCCCTGAAGTGTGCCGGTAAACGCGGGACCACCAACAGAGTCGAACGCATTATTATTTGTGAAACTGTAGCGGTGGGCCAACGAGGAAACAGGGGCGCGGACGACGGTGACTGCCACGCTCTGAGTCGTGCCCTGATAGACGAGGGTGATAGTGGCCGTGCCGGGATTCACACCTGTGAGCGTGCCGCCGGAAATGGCCAGCACTTTGGGATCGCTGGAAGTGACGGTCAATCCCGCCGGCGGAACGATGCTGTTGCCAAGTATGTCCCAGTTCGTCAGGCTGGCGTAGTTGGCCAGCAATTTCAATGACCCAGTCTGAAGCCACTGCAACGTTGCCGGAGCTTGCAGAGTAAAGGACTCAAGCGCGCCGGGACCGTTGAGCTCCCCGCTGGCAACCGTGTTCTGGCCTGCTTGATAGCTGATGGCGGCGCCCTGCGAAGTAACGGCGCCATTGAAAATGCGGAATTCCGAAACCGAGCCTTGCATTCCGGGGTCGGGCCAGAGGTCCGCCCCGATCTTGTTCATCACCCCCCAGACGCCTGCCATCGAAATGGTGACGTTGTTGTCAACGCCCGCCAGGACGCCGTTGGTGTAAACGGCCTCATAACCGCCGGGCGGATTGAAGACGCAGACAATTTGCACGTTGGTATCGCCGCGCACAATGCCAGTGGATATGGAATCATTGAACCCGTTGGCATTATCGGTGTCGGAGATGCCGATGACGTCAGAGCCGCCGAGTTGACCTAAATGAATATCATACGCGGCATAGCCGCTGCCATCCTGATATCCGAAGTCAAAGAGGGCCGCCCAATAACCTTGGGAAGGAGCAAACGAAGCCCAGGCTTCAATCGTGACGGCCGGGTCATTTTGGTTGGTGCCAACACCATTCACAGCATTCGTGAGGACGCCGTCCGGCAACAGCAAGTAGTCAGGCGCGGGCGCGGTCTGCGCTGTGTTGGGGATGTTCAGCAGGCCATTACTGATGCTGGCAGCGCCCACAAGTGTGCCGGTAAAAGCGGGACCACCAACCGAGTCGAGCGCATTGTTATTTGCGAAACTGTAGCGGTGAGTCAATATTACAACGGGGGCGACGGCGGTGAGGATTTGCGAGGAAGTCAGCGACCCGTAGGTGGCCGTGATCGTGGCGGAACCTTGTCCAACGGCTGAAATAACGCCATTGGTATCAACCGAGAAGATATTAGTCTTGCTCGACGAATAAGTGGCCAGCCGCGTAACGTCGATTGGACCGGAGAACAACGTGGCTTGGGCGACGACCGAAGCGGATTCCTTGCCTCCCTGAGCGATCTGATAGTAAGGCGTGTTCAGTTGGATGTTCGTCACCGTGCCGGCATTGGTGCCGACAACAGTTGAACCGGAAAGGTCGCTGCCGGCGACTTGCAGCGAGTTGAGCGCGCCGTTCCAAATGCGGAATTCGAGCAGAATAACGTCCCCATAGCCGTCGCCCGTGTAAAGTGATCGACCGATGTAATTGAGCACGTCGGCCACGGCGCTCATTGGGACAGTGATGCCGTTATTGAACGATACCAGGGCGCCGTTGGTATAAAGCTCAATGTAACCGGCGGGAGGGTTATAGACCGAAGTGACGTGGACGGTCTGGCCGCTGAAATTGCCGGCGCCGCCGCAACCTTGCTCGAATTGCCAGCCGGGGTCACCCCCGGTGATGGCGATTCGCCCATTTTCCGGCTGGCAGAAAATGTAGTCATCCCCGGCGCCGCTGCCGTCGGTGTTGCCGAACCCATAAAGGAAACAGTTGGCTGGAAGCGTTCCGAAGGTCGCCCAGACATCAATGGTCACCGCAGTGTAATTGCTCAGGATTCCCGCCGGCAGTTGCACGTACTGACTTTGAGACGCAGAAAGGACCACGCCAGGTTGTATAAACGTGCCGCCGCTGGGCAATACGCCATACCAATTGGTGCCGCCGACGGAGTCGGCGCAGTTTGTGCTGCCAGAGGCATCGTTAAAACTATATTCATTGACCAGAGTTTGCGCCCTGGCTGTTAGCTGGACGGCCAGCAAAAAGGCGCAACTCCAGAAGATTGTTAGAAACTTGGCATGTCGATTTTTTTTCATATTTTTGTGTTTCCGGTTCACGGGTTTCAATTATCAGCGCGGAGTTGAGGCTCGAAACCCGCCAATTATTTTAAAAATCCCCAAAGTATTGGCGCAGAGGGATTTCAGCGGGTGACTTCAATCGGCTGGGGAGAGATCGCCGGGCCGCCCATGAGGCGGCTGGCTTCGGTGAGAACGATTTGTCCGAAAACCCAATCGCACCAGAAACCCTGGGGCGTGCTGCCCACATCCAAGCCGCTCTCAAATTTGCCGTTAATCGATTCCCGGCCGAGCGCCAGCACGGTATGGGCCTCGCGTTCCTCGCCCAACTGGTGAAGAGACATGGCGAGAATGACCTGGGCAGTGGCGACTCGCGCCGGATTGAATTCGCGGCTTTCAAGACATCGCCGGCACCATTGAACCGCTTGAGCCGCGTTACCGCGCCGGTACTCCATCAGCCCCAGTGAGATGCACCGCCAACTGGCCAATAGATCATCGGAGACGGCATCGGTCCCTTCCAAGGACTTTCGCGCCGTCTCGAACAGCGGCCGGAGGTCGTCCAGCGTCTTTTGGTCGGCAGGCAGGAGCAGACATGACTTGACGGTCCGCTCGGAGAAGACCGGGTCGGTCGTTCCACTGAGACGAACGATGGCCGCCTGGCGGAAACGTTCGTAACCCGCGGTGTCACCGCACTCTATGAGCGGAGGAGCCGCATTTATCAAGTCACCGGTAATCGTGTCCCAGGAATCGACCTGGTCCACTTGCAGCAGCGTGGCGAACCGGTCCGCAGCCAGGCGCCAGCGACCATGGATCGCGTGCCATGTTCCCAACTCGCGGAAAAGACTTGCCGCTTCAAGGGAACGGGGAATCGGAGGGGTCAAACGCACGAGAACATCAGCCTCATCGAGGCGCTGTTCGTTGGCAAGTATCCCCGCTTGTGTGATGGTTTCTCTCAGTTCAGATTCGTGGCGCAAGCGCGACTCCGCCTCGCGGGCTTCTCGTTCTTTAAGGTAAAGCCAGGTGGATGCGCCCAAGCCGGCCACCAAGGCGCCGGCCACGGCGGCCCCGGCGATGAATACGACGCTGTTCCGCCGCACCAGTTTGCGGAAGAGGTACGACCGGCTGGGCGGGCGGGCAACAACCGGTTCATGCCGAAGGTGGCGCTCAATGTCCATGGCCAGGCCGTTGGCTGTTTCATACCGGCGCTTGCGGTCTTTCTCCAGAGCTTTCATCACAATCCAATCCAAGTCCCCGCGCAACATGGAAACCAGCTTGGGCGGGTCAGCCTGGCGATGGTGGGCAGTAAGTTTCAGTTCCTCCCCCTGGAGGGTTGTCACCATGGTCGAAGGACGTTGCGGTTCCTTATCGCGCAGTGTCCGGCGCATGACTTCCAAACCGGATTGGAGGAGTTGCCGGCCGTCAAACGGCGTCTTGCCAGTCAGCAGCTCGTAAAGAAGAACGCCCAAGCTATAGATGTCGCTGCGCGTGTCAACGTCCAGTCCGCTTAACTCCGCCTGCTCCGGGCTGACATAGGTCGGGGTGCCGACGAACTGGTCGTAGGCCGTGAATAACGTTTTGTCAGTCAAAGAACCCTCAATCGCTTTGGCAATGCCAAAATCGATCACTTTGGGAAACGGCACCCCGTCGTGCATAGTGACCAGAATATTCGACGGCTTGATGTCCCGGTGGATGATGCCTTTCTGATGGGCGTGTTGAATCGCATGGCAAATCTGGATGAACAGGCCCAGGCGCTGGGCTGTGTCCAGGTTGTTGTCGTCGCAGTAATCCGTCACCCGCACGCCACGCACCAATTCCATCACAAAGTATGGCCGGCCCGTCTCGGTCGCGCCGGCATCGAGCACGCGGGAGATGTTGGGGTGATCCATCAGGGCCAACGCCTGACGCTCGGCCTCGAAGCGGGCGATAACGCTCCTGGTGTCCATTCCAAGTTTGATGATCTTAATCGCCACGCGGCGGCGGACCGGCTCCTTCTGTTCCGCCATGTAAACCACCCCGCAGCCTCCCTCCCCGATTTTTTGCCGCAGCCAGTAATGTCCGATGCGCATCCCCACCTGCTCCTCGGCGGAGAGATTCGATCGCTCCGACGAAGCAACTTCCCCGGAGAGGACAACTTGCCGGACATCCCCGGCTTGTGCCCGCAGAGAAGCGCTGCTGCTGGCGAAAAATCGTTCGGCGTCGGAATGGGACTTAAGCATGTCTTCGACCGCCGCGCGCAGGCGGTCGTTGTCGAGGCAGGATTGGTCAAGGAAAAGCTTGCGCTGCGCCGGGTCTTCCATGCTCAGGGCGGCGTAGAACAGAGCGTCCTCTAATTGTTTGGCGTTCGGCATCTCCAAACCTTCCTCTAATTCACGCGCATCCGGGCCGGCCTTTCCGCCAAAAATCAACTCGGTGTCCGAATCGCGCGGAACAACCTGGTTTTGGCGCAAGCCCACTGGCGCTCGACGGTGCGTTCGCCCAATCCCAAATTCTCCGCCACCTCCTGATTGGTCAACCCGCCGAAAAACTTCAGAACCACAATGCGCGCCTGCTCGGGGTCCTCCTTTTCCAGCCGCTCCAGCGCTTCGTTGATCAAAAGCACGTTTTCGTCGGGGCCGGCGGCGGCGATTTCCAAATCTTCAATGTTGAGCCGCTCGCGGTCGCCGCCGCGCTTGAGGGCGGCTTTGCGCCGGGCGTTGTCGATCAGAATGCGCCGCATGGCATCGGCCGCCGCGCCAAAGAAATGGGCGCGATTCTTCCATGTGCGGTCGCCCGCGCCCACCAGTTGGAGCCACGCCTCATGGACCAGGGCAGTGGGTTGTAAAGTCTGGCCGGACGCCTCCCGCGCCATCCGCGCCGCCGCAAGATGGCGAAGCTCCTCGTAAACCAGCGGCAATAATGCCTCTGGCGCGTGGCTTTCCCCGCGTTCGATGGCTTGGAGCAAGACTGTGACTTCACTCATGCTTGGGCGCATCATACACCGCGCCCCCTCAGTTGACTACCCTCAAGTTCGGCCCGAAAGCCTGCGATGGGCTTTCCCGATCGCGTCAATGGGCACGCCCCCCCGACCCAAACCCGGCAGGGAGCGGCGGGCGAAAGTTTTCCCAGTTTTTACTTGAGGAATGCTTCCGGTCAACCGATAGTATGAGTAGATAAACGCGCGGTTGGAGCGCGGCTGTTCTTTGGCAGAAACATGGAATTTACCCTGCCATGCTCGTGATTAGAAACAAAGTCCTTGAACCGTAAATAAGTCAATACGGAGCCTTAACCTCGTTTGCAGCCGACAGGCCTTGACTGGACGTCGAAAACAACCGACTCGGCTCCATCTGTTCCTAGACGAAGTTCATAGGAGCTGTTACTACACGGCATTACGGCGGGGTTTTTTGCGTCTTTTGTTTGCGGCTTTCCCCATTTTCGTTGGTTTCGCGGACGTTTTCAGGCTATTTTCTCAATGTGACCGGCAAAGATTTGTTTTCGGACGCCGCGGCCGGCCCGGCCCAGGATGAGGGGAAGGCCTTTGCCTCGCAGCCGCTGGCGGCCCGCATGAGGCCCCGCAACCTCGACGAGTTCGCGGGGCAGCGGCATGTCCTGGCACCGGGGCAGTTGCTTCGGCGCGCCATCGAGGCCGATCGCGTCCAGTCCCTCATTTTTTACGGGCCGCCCGGCACGGGCAAGACTTCCCTTGCCCAAATCATCGCCCGCCAGACCCGCTCCAGGTTCGAGCGCCTCAGTGGCGTGGAATCCAACGTCGGCGACATGCGCCGCGTCCTGGCCGCCGCCGCCAACCGCCAGGAAAACACCGGGCAATCGACCATCCTGTTCATTGACGAAATTCACCGGTTCAACAAGGCCCAGCAGGATGTGCTCCTGCCCGACGTCGAAAGCGGAGTCGTGCGCCTCATCGGCGCCACCACCCACAACCCCTTCTTCTTCGTCAACTCGCCCCTGGTGTCCCGCTCCCAGATATTTGAATTGACACCCCTGTCGGAAGAAGACGTGTTCCCCTTGCTGCGGCGCGCCTTGGCCGACGCCCAGCGCGGCCTGGGCCTGATGAGAATCCAGGCCGATGACGACGCGCTGCGCCACCTGGCCAAGGTGGCCGACGGCGATGCCCGCAAGGCGCTGAACTCGCTGGAAATCGCCGCCCTGACCACCCCGCCCGACAGCGCCGGCCTGATCCACATTGACCTTCCGGCGGCCGAACAGTGCATCCAGAAAAAGGCCATCGTCTATGACGCGGACGGCGACGCCCATTTTGACACGATTTCGGCGTTCATAAAGTCGATGCGCGGGAGCGACCCGGACGCCGCGCTTTATTGGCTGGCCAAGATGATTCACGCCGGGGAAGACCCGCGTTTCATCACCCGGCGCATCTTGATTTGTGCCGCGGAGGACGTCGGATTGGCGGACCCGATGGCGCTGGTGCTGGCGGCGGCGGCACAGGAGGCGGCGGAATTTGTCGGCTGGCCCGAAGCGCGGATACCGATCGCGGAAGCGGCCATATACATTGCCACGGCGCATAAGAGCAACAGCGCCATCCTGGCCATTGACGCCGCCTTGGAGGATGTTAGATCGGGCCGCACTCTGGCCGTCCCGGAGAGCTTGCGCGACGCCCACTACGCGGGCGCGCAGCGCCTGGGGCACGGGGCCGGTTACGAGTACGCGCACGATTTTCCCGGCCATTTCGCGCCGCGGGATTATCTAGGGGCGGCCCGGAAGTATTACGAACCGACCGAGCAGGGATCGGAGAAGAAGATAAAAGAACGGCTGGAAAAATGGCGGGAGCAGATCGAGGCGGCGCGCAGCGCGGCCACCGCGCAATGAAGGAGAAATCCGAACTGCGCCCGAGCCTGCGCTCCGCCGCCCTCCGCCTGGACGCGGCGGAACAGGCCGCCGCCTCCGCCCACGCGCGGTCCCTGTTGCGGCGGCAGCCGGTTTGGAGCGCCGCCCGCGCCGTTTTGTTTTACGCGCCCATCGCCGGTGAAATAGATTTGACTCCATTGATCCAGGAGGCCCTGGCGGCGGGCAGGGCGGTCGCGCTGCCGGGATTTGTGCCTGCCGCGGGAGTGTACGCCGCCTTTGCCGTCTCCGACCTCGCGCGCGATTGCGCGCCCGGCAAGTTCGGAATCCGCGAACCGCGGCCCTCGTGCGCTCCCATTGCGCTGAACCGGCTGGACTTGGCGCTGGTGCCTGGATTAGGATTCGACCCGTTCGGCCAACGTCTGGGCCGGGGCGCGGGATTCTATGACCGCCTGCTGGCGGGCGTGGACGGGACCAAATGCGGGGTCGCCTTCGACGCGCAGATCGTCGCGCGGCTTCCCGCCGAAACGCATGATATTCGCATGAATGTGATATTGACACCGACTCGATGGCTGGCCGTTTCCCAATCCGTTCCGGCACAGCCATGAATTCAGAACTTATTGCGGGCGCGGCTCTTCTGGTCGTTGGCATCCTCATCGGCGTCCTGTTCTCCCACTGGCGGGAACGCAGCCGCCGGGCCGCCCAGGAACAAGAGGGCGGCGCGATCCTCGACAAAGCCCGGCGCGAGGCCGAATCCATCGCCCGCGACGCCCGTCTGGCGGCCAATGAAGAGGCGCTGGCGCGCCGGGCCGAGACCGAGGCGATCATAGCCATCCGCCACAAGGAGTTGGCCGTCGCCGAGCAACGCCTGGTCACGCGGGAGGAACTGGTCAACGGCCAATTGGAAAATATCGCCAGCCGGGAGAAAGACCTCCGCGCCGAAAGGGAGGAGGCGCGCCGCAAATCCGGGGAGATCGAGCGCACGCGCGAGGAAGCCGCCAAACTCGTCGCCGACCGCCGGGAGGAACTGGCCCGCGTCTCGAAAATGAGCGAGGGGGAGGTCCGCGCCGCTTTCCTCAAGCAGGTCGAACAGGAAAGCCTGCGGGACGCCATGCAGCTTTCCCAGCACATCATGGAGGAGGCCAAATCCCAGGCCCAAGACAAGGCGCGGCGCATCATCAGCCTGGCCATACAGCGGTACGCCGGCCAGCACAGCTTCGAAACCTCCACCGCCACCGTCAACATCAAGGGCGAAGAAATGAAAGGCCGCATCATCGGACGCGAAGGCCGCAACATCCGCGCCTTTGAGGCTGCCACGGGTGTCACGGTGCTCATTGATGACACGCCGGGCGCCGTCGTCCTGTCGGGGTTCGACCCGGTGCGCCGGGAGATCGCCCGCGAGGCGATGGAGAGGCTGATTCTTGACGGGCGAATCCATCCGGCGCGCATTGAGGAAGTGGTGGGGAAAGTTTCGCAGGAGATCGACGCGGTCATCCAGAAATCCGGCGAGGATGCGGTGATGAAACTGGGTCTGGCGCCGATGCACCCCGAATTGATCAAGCTTCTGGGCCGCCTCCATTTCCGCCACAGCTTTGCCCAGAATATCCTCCAGCACTCGGTGGAAGTCGCCCAGTTGATTGCGCTCATGGCCGCGGAATTGGGCCTGGACGTCGTCGCCGCCAAACGCGCCGGCCTGTTGCACGACATCGGCAAAGCCGTCAACCACGAGGTCGAGGGCGCTCACGCGCTCGTCGGGGCCGACATCATCAAGCGCTACGGCGAATCCGAAGAGGTGGTCAATGCCGTGGCCTCGCATCATGGCGAAGCGCCGCAAACGGGCCTGACCGGCATCCTGGTCAGCGCGGCTGACGCCATCAGCGCCTCCCGTCCGGGCGCGAGGTCGGAAACGGTAATGACCTACATCAAGCGCGTCGAGGACCTTGAACGGATAGGGCTGTCCTTCCCAGGCGTCGAGAAATGTTTTGCCCTCCAAGCGGGGCGCGAATTGCGGGTGTTGGTCACCCCAGGCCAGGTAACCGACGAGCAAGCCTTTTTCCTGGCCCGCAACATCGCGCACAAGATTGAGGAGGAATTGCAGTATCCGGGCCAGATCCGCGTGACCATCGTGCGGGAAACCCGGTGCGTCGAGTTCGCCAAATGAGGGCGCCTAACGGCCCTGGTTGATGGTCGAAGGCATTGGGCCTTCCCAATTCTGCGGCTTGTTCCACGGCGTTTGCGAAACGTCATCCGGGTCGTCCGACGCGCAGCCCCCCAGCCATCCTGCCGCCGTCCCCAACACGATCGCCAATAACATGGTTCTCAGCAGTTTCATCAATAAAGCACTTCGTCTTCTTCCATCACCTGCAGCCGCGGGTCCGCCGGCTTCCAATTAGGAAGTATGTTGGCCACGCAGCGGTCTTTCTGGACACTGGCTATTTGCACCTTGCCAATGAGCTTGCCTCCGCGGCTGACCATCATCTCGCCCCGTTCCTTGGCTCCTTGATCCCTGCCGATGTTCAGCACGACAAAGTCATACTTCGGATCGACGACCAAAACTTTGCCGCGCAAACCGGTGGGCAGGATGACCGGGCCGTTGTTGGTGCCAAAAATCGTGTCCCAGCGATACTGGAGTTCGTCCCGCGCGGCGGCAATGATCTTGTTTTCCGCGACGACGGCGTCGCGGGCCTTCTTGGTGTTTTCCAGCTCGGCAATCAGGTCTTTGATCTGGCCGGGTTTCAGCCCGCCGGGAATGAGGTGCCATTGTTCAAGTTCTTGCTGCGCGGTATCGCGCTCGCCGCGGGTTTTCTCCAATGTTGTGCTCAACTCGGCGTTTGCCTTGCCCAGTTCCTCCACCTTGCCGTTGGCGGCTTCCAGTGCGGTCTTGGTCTCGGCCAGATTCTGTTTGGTGGTGGCCAGATCTGTCTGAGTCTTCTTCAGCGTGTTCTTGGTCGCAACGTGCGCGGTGTACTCCGTGTGGTACTTGCCGTTCCATTCGTCGCGAGCCGCCCGGGTGGTGACGATGATGTCCTGGACTTTGATAAAGGTAAGCGTGCCGGTGGCCAAGCCGGCTAAAATCGCAACAATCAGGCTGATTCTGAGCAACATTTGAGTAAATCCTTTTTAACTTTCATTTAAACGTAACCAGAAACCCCAGGCCTGTCAACGCTTTCTGGCGCGAAAAAGGAACGGGGGGTTAAACATTGCCTTGGGCGGTGGCCAATTCACGCCGCGTGAAACAAATAATGCCGAACACGCAGAAGACGCCGCCCAGCAAAAGGACAATTTGCGCCACGGCCAGCCCCAATTCGCCCCAGGTCACGCTCTTCCCGGTGCTGAGAGAATCGACAGGTGAAAAACTCTCCACCAACTTGACGATTTTGAGCGCCACGCCGAAAGCCGGAACGATTACCAGATCAATCGGGGAGTGGCTGTAGCCGCCCTTGGCGGAGTCGTAACCCATGATCGTGCCTTGTTCGACGACCGTGCTGAGAGTGCCGCTCGAAAGACCCATGAGCAGGAGGCCCAGCGACGCAAAGGCCGCCACGGGGAAGGAGAGGAAACTGGCCATCGCCAGGCCAATGGACGCAAGAAGGGCCAGCCAGCAGAAAATGATCGCCAAACCGCGCACAAAGTTGACCCCGAAGGTGCTTTCGGGATACAGCAACTCAAAACCGTCCTCCATCGGAAACGACAGCGAAGTCTCATTCGGGTTCAAGAAATCAACCCATAGAATCCCCTTGTCGTCCAGCACATTGGGAATTTGGAACTCCTGAAACGAATCCGGCGGCAACCTCTGCTCGATTCCGACCTGCTGCGGAGAATTGGGGGGGCCTACGATCCACCCGGTCAGGTAGCGTATGTCCGGGTCCGGGTTGGCGGTGTGGAATTTCACCCGTAGTTCAAGAGCCTGGCCGCCCAACCGCTCGCGCAAGCTGTGCAGGTCGATGCCCCAGCGCCGCCGATGGCCCGGCGTCACCTCCGTTATGCTGGAACGGACGTCCCCGGTTATCTGCTGGCGGATTTCGGCAAGGGTCGCCGGGTCCATCGCCGCGGGGTCCTTGACCCGTTGCCGCATGCGCTTTTCAATTTCCCCGGACAAGTCGGGCGGATGGTAGCGGACGGCGGCGCGAGCGATAAAAATCTCGTCGCGCAGGATTTTTTGCTCGGCGGCAGGCAGCCGGCCGGAGCGCCATTGCAACAGGGCGAAGATCGCCGCCCCAGCGAGCGCGAGAAGGGCCGCGTCCAGGGCCAGAAGGCCCAGCCACTTGCCCAGCCAGATCTGCCAGCGCGCGATGGGCTTGACGGTGACAACCTGCATCTGGCATTCCTCCACCTCTTTGGCGAGGGTGCCGCAGGAGAGCCACAGGGTGGCGATGCCCAGAAGGGTCGAAACCGCGCCCAAGGTGTATGTCAATAGAATTTGCACCAGGCCTTTGGCCGTCCCGTCGTCCTTGAGCATCAGCGGAAGGCCAACCACCGCTCCCAGCAGCAGGGCGGCCATGATCCAAAAGAGGCGGTAACGAAAGGCGGATTTCCAGGTCAACCCCGCGATGGCCAGCACTTTCTTCATCTGTCGGGCGGCGGCCCAAGAAGCGACGAGAGCTTCTGATTGGCTTTATCCATATCGACCGGAGGCGGAGGAGAAAGAGACGGCGACGGCGGCTCAGGCGCGGCGGCCTTGGCCAGGGACTCCAACCGGGCCTGATCCACCTTCGGCGCGCCTTGGGCGGCGGGCGCGGGCGCCGATTCCACCGCCTTGGGCGCGGCGGAAAGTGTCAACCGCTCCAGAACCTTGTCCGTCTCAGGAGCGGATTCGGCATCGCCGCGGAGGTAGGCCGCGACGCGGCTGCCGGAAATGGCGCCGGAAGTTTCGGCCAGGCGCTCTTTTGCCTGGCGAACCACCTCCAGGAAATAGCTTTCCAGGTTTTGCGTCGGGTTGTCGATCTGGATTCTCTCGGCGGCGACATCCTGCCGGATAATCGCCAGCACCTTCTCCATCGTCTGGCGGGAAAGGAGCGGGGCGGTAATGCGGACGGTATCGGGCTGGACGAGCAATTCCTTCAAGGAACCCATCGCATGAACGCGGCCGCCATAGTAGATCACCACGCGGTCGCAGACATCCTCCACATCGGAAAGCAAGTGGCTGCTCAGAATGACCGTCTTGCGGCGCCGCGCCAGAGCCAGGATCAAGTCTTTGACTTCCCGGCAGCCAATGGGGTCCAGGCCGGCTGTCGGCTCGTCGAGGATGACCAGGTCAGGATCATTGATGAGCGCCTGCGCCAGCCCGATGCGCCGCTGCATCCCCTTGGAAAACTCGCCCACCACCCGCGTTCGCACCTGGTTCAAGCCCACCATTTCCAGAAGCTCTTCGTTGCGCTGCCGGCGCTGGGCGGAGGTGAGATCAAAAAGATTGCCGAAAAAGTCCAGCGTCTCGTGCGAATCCAGAAAACGATACAGGTACGATTCCTCAGGCAGATAACCAATCTTGGCCTTCGTCGCCACATGCCGCGGCGAGTGGCCGAAGACCTCGATATGGCCCCGCGTCGGATACAGAAGTCCCAGCAACATTTTGACGGTCGTGGATTTGCCAGACCCGTTCGGGCCAAGCAATCCGAACACCTCCCCGGGGCGGACCTCGAAATCGACGTTATCGACCGCCTTGGCCCTCGGTCGCCCCCAGAAATCCTTGAAGATTTTCGTCAAACCCCGCACAGCGACGACCGGCTGGCCGGACGCTGGATTTGCCGCCGCAGGCGCGGCATCCGCGGGAATGACTGCGGAGGCGCTCATGCGGGGACAGGTTTGGAGGCCAGAGCTGGAGCGGGCGGAGCGGGCGCATCCGGCGCCGGGGCAAGATGCGGCTCCAATTCCTCGCCCTGCCGGACAAGCCGGGCGCTGTTAAAGACGACGATGAGAGAACCGACGACATGGAGGATGGCGGCGAATATCGGTGTAATGGTGCCAAGCGATGACAGGATCAAGCCGCCAATGACGAAGAAGATGCCGACCAGGAAATTCTGGTTGATGACCGACCGGGTCTGGCGGGAAAGGCGGACCAGGAAGGGCAAACGGCGCAAATCGTTGTTCATGAGCGCGATGGTGGCGCTGTGAATGGCCACTTCACTGCCGGCCGCTCCCATCGCTATGCCCAGATCGCCGGCGGCCAGCGCGGGGGCGTCGTTGACCCCGTCGCCGACGACCGCCACGCGGTAGCCCTTGGCCTTCATTTGCCGGACAAATTCGACCTTGTTCTGCGGCAGGCATTCGCCCATGACCTCTTCGCAGCCGATTTCGCGCGCCACGCGGGCGGCGACGGGCTGGCGGTCGCCCGAAACCATGGCGATGCGCCGGACGCCCGTGGTTTTTAAATCGGCCAATGCCTCGCGTGCCTCGGCGCGGGTCTGGTCTTGCAGGCCAATCCAGCCAAGGCATTTGCCCCCGCGCGCGACGAAGATGAGGCTGAAGCCTTCGGTTTCATTGAGATCGACCGATTTTAGAAAATCCTCGGCGACGCCCTGTTCCTTGAGCCACTGGGCGCGGCCGACCAGGACCTCAGCTCCTTCGACGCGGGCGCTGACACCCCGTCCGGCGGCTTCGGCAAAGTCCTTTGGCTCGGAAACCGGCACGCCCGCCTCCCCCGCCAACTGCGCCAGCGCCTTGGCTGTGGGATGGTTGCTGTATTTCTCGGCGGACGCGGCGACGCGGAGCAACTCCGCCGGAGTCGCCCCGTGCATGGGCTGCAGGCGGCTGACGGCCAGGCGGCCCGTGGTGAGGGTGCCGGTTTTGTCAAATATAAAAGCATTGATCCGCGCCGCCAGCTCGATGTCCCCCACGTTCTTGATCAGGATTCCCAGACGCGCCGCGGCGGACAGGGCCGCCACCATCGCGCTGGGTGTCGCCAGAATAAACGCGCAGGGGCAGGCCACGATCAGAACGGCAATGACCCGGCTTAAATCAAAGGTGAAGGCCCAGACCAACGCGCCAATGAGCAGGACCAGCGGCGTATAGAAGCCCATGTACTGGTCGATGATCCGCATGAGGGGCAGTTTGGTCTTCTCCGCCGCCAGAATCAGATCGCGGACTTTTCCCAATGTCGTGTCCTGGCCCGCCCGGCTCACCCGGATTTCCAGCGCCCCGGTCAGGTTCTGTGTGCCCGCAAATACTTCATCGCCGGGCTTCTTATCCACCGGCAGCGATTCCCCCGTGATATTGGCCTGGTTGAAGGAACCCTGCCCCGTTATGATCACGCCGTCGGCCGCAACATTGTCGCCAGGCCGCACCCGGATGACATCGCCCACGGCCAGGAACCGCGTTTCGATCTCCTCCTCGCCGCTCTTTGTGACACGGCGGGCCTTGGCCGGAGTGAGCTTGATGAGGGATTCGATGGACTGTCGGGCGCCTTCGGCGGTGCGGGTCTCGATGATTTGTCCCATCAACATGAAGAAGGCGATAACGCCCGCCTGCTGGTAGCCGCCGACCTGGAAATTGGCCGACCCAAAGGAGGCGACGACGGCCAGGGCGACCAGTTCGTTGGTGGTCAGAAGACCGCGGCGCAGGTCGCTGATCGCCGTCCAAACAATCGGGTAGCCCAGGATGATCGCCCCGATCATGGCGCTGCCTGCCGCGATGGGACTGGCCGCGTCGGCAAAAAACCAGGTGAAGACAAAGGAGTTGACGACAAAGACCAAGCCAATAAAGGTTTGCGCCAAAGGCAGAACCGCGTGGTCGTGATCGTGGCCGCAACTGGCGCACGACTCACCTTCCTCGTGGTGGTGCTCGTGCTCGTGCTCGTCTTCGCGGCGGCTCAGGAGAGAGGTGACTTGCATAAAATCAGGGTGCCGTGATGATATTGTTGGTGGATGGCGCTTCCGGCTCGCGGCTCAACTCCAATCGCAACTCCTTGGTGTGGGGCGGCAAAATGATCTTTTGCTGGGCGTTGGTATAGACCTCCTCCAGCACCGCCATCTGGCGGACGCGCTCGAAAAAGGCCGGGTCCCGCTCGTATTGCCCGCGCAGTTTCAGGAATGTGTCCGCTTGCGCCTTGACCAACTCCACCAGGCGCCTGCGCTGGGCGTCGGCGACATACACCCGGTTGGTCGCCTCGGCGCGTGCTCCGGCGTCCTTGGTGGTCGCGTAACTCTGGGCCTCCGCGATCATGGTGTCGCGCTTGATCATCGCCTCATCCACCTCGTCAAACTTGGGCCTTAGATTTTGCGGGGGACGCGCTTCGACATCCAATTGATTGACGGTGACGCCCAGTTTCTCGGAATCAATCAAGGCCTTGGCGCGTTCGGTGACCTGCTCTCGAAAAACGATCCGCTGGCGCGTGAGTATGTCATCGACTTTCATCTGGCTGCTGACAAAGAGCAACGCATTGTTCAGGGCGTTGGTGATGAGCGTCGGGGCATCGACAAACTTAAAGTGGAAGGCGATCGGGTCCGTAATCGAGTACTTCACGGTGGCCATGACATGGATGATGTTCGTGTCCGCGGTCAAGGCGTAGGTGATGGAGGCGGGATTGAACTCGGAGACGTTCGGGGGCGCGGCGTTCTTGGCGCGCTCGGCGGGCGTCAGGTCCCATCCGACGGAGGACTCGGCGTTTTGAACGGAGGTGAAGGGAACGTGCTCGACTTCATCGATGGGCCGTGGAAACGCCCAATGCAATCCGGGGCCGAGCAACGCGGCATCGCCTTCGCCGACGGGTTTGCCCAGGCGCAGAATGACAGCCTTCTCTTGCGGGCCGACAGTGAAGAAGCCGGAGCCAAGAAACACCAGGACAAGCCCGGCCATGATGATCTTGACAATGAAAAAGCTGCTGCTCAAGGCCTCGGTCAACGCTTGCGAGCCGGCGTCTTCCACCGCGGCTGGCGCCGGGGCCGGAGGCGGCGGGGCCGCGGGCGGCGGAGAGGGCACAATGGGGTCCTGCGGATTCATTTGGCGTCGATATTAAAACCTCAGCGTCGAGTTGGTCGCCTGATGGGAAGGTTCCGGCACGGCGGGTTCCGTCATTTGGAGCCACTGGAGCGGGGAACTGCTCGCATCCAGAACGAGGGTCGTCTTGTCCTTGAGCAACTGCTGCAGCGCCGAATTCTGCATCAGGAAGTTGGCCAGCGCCGGATTTTGCTGCAAGACCGCAAGATTGGTCATCATTTGCGCCTCGCCGTCTCCCCGGATTATCTTGGCCTGCGCATCCGCGTCGGCCAGCGCTATAAACGCCTGGCTGTCCGCTTCGGATTTGATCATTTTCGCCGCTTTCTCACCTTGAGATTGGATGCTGTTGATGTAGGTTTTCCTCTCCGACGTCATGCGGTCGAAAACGGTTTTGGTGACGCTTGCCGGAAGACCGATCTTCCTGATCTGAATGGACGTGATGTCCAGGCCGTTGCTGAGTCCGGCAACTTGCGCGCGGACTTTTTGCAGGATTTCGTTTTCGATCTGGGCGAACTTCATCTGGCGCTCATCGGTGGAGACGAAATCCGAGAAGGGATGCTGGCCGGCGACTTCGTTTTTGGCGCTGCGGACCAGGTCTTCGAGTTGCTGCTTCGCATCGGTGACCGAGGCGTTGGTGTATTTGGGGAAGAAGGCCCTGGGGTCCTCAATGCGGAAGCCGACATAGACGGACAGGAAAATGATGTTCTGGTCGGGGAGCTTGAATTGCTCAAACTTGCCTTCCAGATTCTGAATGCGCTGGTCGAGCTTATAGACTTTCTCGATGGGCCACGGCAGGCGCAGGCCCGGACCAGACTCGGTTTTGACACGGTTAACCGCGCCAAAGCGGGTGACCACCGCGGCCTCGGATTTGCGCACCTCATAGACAAAGAGCAGCAAGCCGAAGATGATAATGACGAAGAAGGCGACGAACAGTGTTAGGGGATTACGTTTCATTTCACTTTTCAGAGGGTGACGGGAGACGGTCCATCAGATCGCCCCGGATTTTGTCCTCCAGATTAAAGATGAGGATGTCGGGGACGTTTGTGGTGGCAATGATGTACTTGCGCGCCTGGCGGCCGCCATCGACGAGCGTTTCCAGGTAGGCGCGCTGTTCATAGACGCCGTTGCGGCCCGGCGCCGCGTTGTAGGCCATCTGCTGGCTGGCGAAGAGCGTGGCGCGCGCGCTGGAATTGGTCGCGGCGCTGTGGCGCCCCGCCTCGGCCGCCGCGATTCTGCTGAAACTTTCCCCGCTGGCATACGCGTTGGTGGCCACCGCATCGGCCCGGGCCTCGAGTATCTTCGAGTCCCGCGTCTGCGCCGCGCCGACCACTTCTTCAAATATCTTGGCCACATCGGTGGGCGGGTGGATATCCTCCAGACCGACGAAGAGGATGTGGGCGCCCAGGCGCGCATCGTCCGCTTGCGCCTGGATGTGGCTGAGCAGCGCTTCAGCGGCGGCGGCGCGTCCGCTGGACATCAACTGATCAAAGTCGGCGCTGGCCAGGTACCGGGTGACCTCGCGTTCGGCGATGCCTTTGAGGAGGGATTGCGGGTCCTGGTTCGTGTAGGCCCAGGCAACAAGATTGGTGATCTGATATTGCACGGGGATGCTCACCGAAAGGAGGTTGACCGGCGGGCTTTTGGACTCGGAGGTCCGGTTGGACAGGATGTCCGGGCTGAGATCGCGGCTGGCCACAAGAAAATTCTCCTCTTTGGCGTGAATGGCCGCCCAGGCAATCGTCTCGTTCTTTTCAGGTTCGGCCCCGACAATGAAACTTTGGATTTGCTCGGTGTGATACTCGGTGGCGATGTCGATTGGCCAGGGCAGCTTGAAATGCAAGCCAGGCCCGATCACCCCGTTCTGGCCAAGCGGCCGGCCAAAACGCTCCAGCAGAGCCTGATCGCCCGATTGCACGATGACAAAGCAGGTCGAAAGCACCAAGGCGCAAAACTGTGCCAGAATCAGCCAGCCGAGCGCCCTTTCCAGAAAGCGATAAAACCACGTCTCGGATACCTTGAACCCAAATTGGTAATCCAGCGCGTGCGCCGCCGTCGTGATGATCGCCTCCGGCTGGCCCAGCAATCCGACCAGGCGGCTTTCATACAACAGGCGCGTGTCGCGGCCGCGCACACGCACCCGATAGATTTCCAGGACCAATCCCAGCAGGGTTTCCACTGCCGCCAATCCCGTGATCACGCACAAGGCCCGCCCCACCAGGAGGTCGGCCTTGGGAAAGCCGGCCAGCACCGCGGCAATGGTGACCGCGCCGATAAAGCAGGCATAGGCGCTGAGCAGGAGATACGCCGCGCCTGGTCGCAACAGCTTCTGGTTTTGCAGACGGGCCAGTCCCGCGGAGTACTTGCCCAGGAGAAAGAGGATCATCCCAAATAGACCCAACAACGCCATCGCCAGGGCCGAATTCATCGGGATCAGTGGCGGCATCTGGGCGATCTTCCCCCAGAGCCACCAGGCGGCCGAAGCCTGCGCAAGGAACAGCAGCCCCGCGAACAGCGGGATGACAAAGCGCTCGAATTGTTCGCGGGAGCGCCGGGCCGGAAAAGTATCGGCCCCGGCGGAGGCAAAAAGGGACTGGCTGCCGCGGGCTTTGCTCAATTCCTCCATTTCCATCTTCTCGAATTGCTCGCGCTCGACCAGGCTCATGTGGAAGTAGCTCAACAGCGCCACCAGCAGGCCGAAGGTGGTCAGGAGCATCACCAGCACGCTGGCGCGGGAGCTGACGAAACGGGCCACCAGCAACAGGCCGATCGCCGCGCCCAGCAGCACGATCCAGTTCATCAAACCGATTCTCTTCGCGTTGTATTCCATGTAAAAACTCAACTCAGTTCGCGATCCTCAAACAAGGCCAGGGCCAGGGCCAAAATCGCGCCGATATAAGCGCAGGCGTATCCGAACGCGCGGCCCAGGTAACTCAACGGTATCTGCTTGGTGCCCTCCAGCGCGTCCGCCATCCAAAATAATTGCCAGTTCGGCGTCACCGCGTAAAGCACCGATGCCCACCAGGAACCGCCCTTGGCCCGCGTGCCCCAGAAATAATCCGATACCAGGCCCATCATAAACAATGCCGAACAAATAGCCAGCGTCGGGACCATCTCCACGCGCGTCGAGCAGGCCAGGGCCAGCGCCGCCAGAATCAGCACCGCCATATATAGCAACGCGGACGCCGGTATCACCCGCCAATCAATCCCCTTATAGTCCACCCCCATGCGGCCGGCTTCGCGCGGAATGAACTGCAAAACCGCGAAGGCCACCATCACCATCACGACCACGCCCAAGACCGCGTCCGAAACAAACGGGCGTCGCAGAAAAAAGTTGCTGAAACCGGCGATGAGATAGGCCAATACCAGCGAACCGCAAAAAACAGCCAGCCCCGGATAATCCACCTCGCCGTAGGCGTCAAAGGCCATTCGCGTGGCCAGCAGGGCGGCGATACAGTTGACCAGACTAAGCAAGGCCAGAGCCACAGCCAGACCGGCATACTTGGCGAGCAGAAACTGGCCGCGGCTGACCGGCTTGGCCAGCACGGCCAGCGCCGTGCCGCTGCGGATTTCGCGCGCCACGGAGGCCGACGCGCTCATGACGGCCCCAAACAACCCCGCCATCAGCGTCACCGCAAGCGCGCTGATCTTGACCAGCTTCGGCTCGTCGCCAAATCCGAAATAATTGACGCAGGCCAGAAAGACCTCAAACAGCGAGGAAACCGTCATCAGCAGCAGGAAAACCGGCTGCCGAATCAGCTCCATGAAGGCATTTCCGGCGATTGTTACAAATTGTCGCATGATGCTCTCAGGCAGGTTGGGCTGCCGGATGCGGCGGACAGGTTACGACGACTTCGCTCATTTGCAATGGCTTATTGCGAAAGTTTCTGAACAAAACTTAAGACACCCAGCCCGGCAAATGATTCAACCTTCCTCCCCCATTGCCCCGTGCGTTTCAACGCACAGGGCCGCGCGGCCCCGATGCGCATCCCATTTTTTGAGCGATGCCAGGCAAATCGCTCGCCGGGAGCCTCGCCATCCGCCATAAACCCCTCGGCAGGGCGCCTGTTCTCCGTGGCAGCACTATTGCGGATGGAGGAAGGCTTCTGCCGAGCCGGGCGTGTTCAGAAACCGCCCATAAATCCTTTCACACCTTCATCACGGCGCTTCTGCGCTCCGGCCTACGTTTTGCCAAACCCAAGACCGTCATAATCCCAGGACACTTTGGCCCCCCCAAGGCATCCGCGCCATCTCCAGCCACCTTACTGAGGAGTCCGCAGGATGGAATACAACGAATTAGCCGCGAAAATGCTCAAAAAGCGCAAAAGTTCGCTTGTTTTTGCGTCTTTTGCGCTTTTTCGCGGCTATTCCTCTGGCCTTACATGTAGTCTATGCAACGGATTTGGCAGTAAGCCCGCCCCGCAACCCGCATCAGGCGAAATGTTAAACGTGTAACCACGTCCCCAATGTCCATTCACGTTAGTTCATCAGCGACATGTCCGTTGCCGGGTGGCGGGAGCGGCGAACCGGCGGACTGCAATGAGGATGGGAACCGCCAATAAAAGCAACTGCAAAGTGGATGGCTCCGGCACAGTGCTGGCAGCCACCCATTCCCCAGATTGATCACTCACTCCGACAGGCTGATACACCGATTCATCGAAAATCGCTCCATAACCGGGATGTGCATCGAAATCTGCATCCTCGAATTCCGGGCTCGGCCCTGGTGTAACTAAATCCATGTTAAGTATTTGGCTGGGATTCCATTGAAAAACCACGAATGGAGCACCGGTGT
>Ga0224558_1000275_pt1 | contig 61294 bp, 50 predicted proteins | sample 714S32024metaG_FD_180682 | JGI IMG/M metagenome (GOLD analysis project Ga0224558, IMG submission 180682) | Peat soil microbial communities from Stordalen Mire, Sweden - 717 S3 20-24 | ecosystem: Environmental > Terrestrial > Soil > Wetlands > Peat | place: Sweden: Norrbotten County, Stordalen... | reverse complement strand
CATCCGTCCCCATTCCCCAAAAATGGCGAGAAATTGGCCGGTCAATGGGCATTATTGTGCGAAGTTGTGCATCGGTTCGCCCTGCACTTTTTTTGGCCGAGCGTACCCAATTTGTTATATCTTGTTTATTATCATTGCATTATAGGCAATTCTCCGCATCTCCGATCAGGTTTACGGAGTTCTTGAAGAAACTCAGACCGAATCTCGGGATGTCCGAGCGACGGGCTTGCCGGAGGGATGCAACCAAGAGCCGGTTTTTGGGTTCGGGTTGCATCCGTTTGCGGCGCGTTGATCCGCGACTCGGATCATAAGGAATATTCAGTTTTCAAACAACGTGGGCAGAGCCCCAGTATGAGGATGGCCCCGACGTCCCGCACAGCCAATTTCGGCCAAGGATTCGGCACTTGGTCCTGCGGAATGCTTGTCGAGCGAGTGCGCGGTACGTTCTTACCCGAGTTATAGCACGCCCGTGGAAGGGATCTGGCGGGCCTGACGCCGTTAGGCGTTTGTTTTCAGTGCGGCGGCGGGCGCGAAATCGGGTGACCGGTGGCGATAGCGGCGTACGGGCCGGTATAATGACGGTATGTTCTTTCGCAGGCAGCGTCCCATCGAGTTCACATTCCAGAACAGGCTCGACAACCTGAAGCGCGCGGGATTCAGCGTGACGCCGCGGGCCGACGGCACGGTGCTGGTGGCCAAGGGGGAATGCGGGGTCGCGCTGTGCGAGACGGGCGGCCAGGTCCGGCGCGCCGAATTGGCCGGCATTCTGATGGGGGGCGAGATCGGCTCGCTGGTGGATGGCGGTTATCAGAAATTCTTCCGCACCCCTTCGGGGAAGAGCAAGCCGGCGCTGGCGTCCGAGTTGAAGGCGCTGCACGATTTCGAAGAGGATCTGAAAGAGGGGCTGGGATTGGAGAGCCTGTATAACGAGTCGCTCGGCACCGTTTCGACCTATTATATGTACGACCGCGTGAAGGACCGGGATCGCGGCGTGCCCAAGCGGGTGTGGGAGCAATAACGCGCCAATGCCGTCCTTTTTGAGACGGCCATGGACGTGAAGTTCGCCATCCGCATCCCGCCAACGTCAGCCTGGATCTGGATATCGCTGATTTGTTGACGCGGCCAGTGGGCAGACCGCCATTAAGGCGGTGATTTGGCACAACGGGTCTTTCCGTACCGGGCGGCCGTTGCAAGGAAGCGCGGCGCGAAGGTCCAGTTCCACTCGGAGTGCTGTCCCCCGCGCGGGATTCATCGTGACCAACCTGGAAGCGGACAGCCGGACGTTGGTTGCGATTCCCGGGCGTACAGGGATGGCGATTCACGCGGACGGCGGTTTGGCTAGAATTAACATGTCTTAATAAAGGTTTTTGAACGACTGGTTTGGATGTACACTCCCGCGAACACAGGAACCCAAAATGAGAATCCCGCAAAAATACCTTCTGCACCTTCGGCCTTTGTGCTATCCTATCCCCTCCGTATTATATGATCAAAATCCGCTGCTTCATTTCATATTGCCATGAAGATACCGACACGGACTCCCTTGACTATCTCCTCAATTGGCTCCAGTTGGAGGCAGGTCAAGAATACGATATTCTTGTCGACCGAAAGCTACCGCCCGGTGCTGCGCTGAACGAGTTCATGAACCAGATTCAAAGTGTCGATGCGATACTACTCCTATTATCGCCAGAGTACAGGCGGCGGATACTTTCAAGAAAGGGAAATGTGTATGACGAATTTCGACAATTCATGAGCCGCTTTCAGCGGCAGCAGGAAGAGCGTCTGTCCACGTCTGCCCATGACATGCCGAACTATTTCGAGATTATACCAATCCTTATGGCGGGAGACATTCAGTCCTCTCTACCAGACGAACTGATGCATCTACTTGCAACGAACTTCGTCGGCCTGCACTGGACTAAAGATGATCGCGGCAACTTTCTATATACGACCGCTATCAAACAGAAATACGGGCCTGCTGTTAAGGCGATCACTGATCAACTTAAGGCAATTCGTACTATCAAGACGCCGGAATTCAAACAGCGGTACCGCGCCTACTACAAATCGCTATTCTTGGATGTTAAGGCCCCGGTTCCTAGGGCTGAGCCAGCCTTGCAAGCCTACCAGCCCGATGTTTTTGTAGAAACCGCGGCTTATAAGAGGATCGAGCAGCAAGCCGTCTACTTCGTGGTCGGTCGAAAAGGAAGCGGAAAGTCCACAGCAGCGGGAGCGATGGCGGCCCGTCAGCGCCACCGGTACAAGGGCCATGTCTCGATCATCGCTAACGATTTTAGCTTGGAAACTGTGCATAGCCTCTTTGGCTTCCAGCAGATCCGCTCTGACGTACGCAATGTCTTCGATGAAACCAAGTGCTTTCAGTTAGCTTGGGAGCTCTTTCTGCGCCTCTGCTGTATGCAGATTCTTGATCGCCTCGATCACGAGCGGCACCTCAGCGACGACCAGAGCCGCCACATGCCGGCAATCAGCGGTGGGCTTGCCGCTATTTTAGGCGACCACAACATCCGGCTAGACGAAAAGACCCGCAATCAGTTCTGGTTCGACTTTTCGTTTAATCGCATCGTGGATTTTGCCAAACACTGCATTGAGTCGGCTAGGGAGAAGGATGAGTACTTCATCCCAGACGTTAGAGCAGGTTTTCGCAAAGCCGCCTTTATGGAATATGCGCTGGGGCGGGAAGCGGTTGAGTCCTTTGAGGTCATACTGTCAACCTGCAAGAAGCTGTTTCTGGTAACACTCGACGGCTTTGACAGCGCGTTCGATGCATTTCGCCGCAACACCAATAACATGCGGCGACAATCCGATAGTGAAGCTCAAGAAAGAACTCGGTTTGAATTGGCATGGCTGAGGTCCTTGCTGCAATTGGTCATCGAGATCAAGGAGCCTCATGATCGCGTAGACAGGACAAAATGGCAAGATCTCATTGAATTCTGCATCACGGTCCCAACAGATCGGTTTGATGAAATCGAACGTACCGAGCGTGACGGGTACGTCTATATAAACAGGGACTCCCACCTTGATTGGAGTGGACTAGAGCTATGCAGTTTGGTGACGAAACGCTTGGAGAAACTCGGCGAACAACCAGCGGACAACAAAAAGAAGCCCCATGAGCGACTCATCCAGGCTTGCAGTGGCGATCTAGGATTTCTTCCGAAGGAGCTGTCGTTTGTGTTCAAGGGGCGTTCGATAAAGACACATTGGTTCTTGTACATTATGCGACATACGTTTTGGCGTCCGCGCGAGATCCTGATGCATCTCGCGCCGATTATCGCTGCGGCTGATGAGTTAGCATCGCACAGTTCGGAGATTACTACGGAGACTGTAAGACGAATCGTTAGTCATACGGCAGTCGATGTTGTTCGTTTAGAGTTTATCGGTGAGTGGGAATCGACGTTTACGAACATCGCCGAGGTCGTGGCAGCGTTTCGCGGTAAAGCGCAAGTGCTCGAATATGAGGAAGTGCGGGGCATCCTAAACGATGTGCGATTTGTGTTCGCGGCGGAAAATGTTCGCATCGATGAGGTGTCAGCGAAGATTCAGTGGCTGTATGAGGCTGGCTTTTTGGGTGTAAAGCTATCAAGCAAGCAGCAGGAACAGTTCAATATCACCTATCCTTATGCGTTCTACTACTTTGGTGAAGGAAGACGCCTGATTCGCCTTAATGAGCCTGGTCTTTTGGACACGTATCAGTATGTCATTCATCCGGCGTTTGCGGAGTATTTGCGTCTAGAGCGTACAGAGTACGTGCTCGACATCGGATGGGATGATTTGTACGCCTAGGAGGGCGCCCAGGCATCGCTTCTGGGTCCTTGCGGCTCCCAAAAAGGGATGGCGTCGGTGGTTCACGCGGGCTGACAAGGGGTGGCCTGGACGGAAAGCCAGGGCGTTCACGTAGGGCATGGTTGCGAAAGGAGCACAGATGTGGTGCTTTCGACGAAAGTTCGAGAGGTCGCATTACGGCGATGCGGGTGGACGATTGGCGGCGATTCGCGCCGCGTCACCTGGTTGATTTTGATGGTTCGAGCAACGCCGCAGGCAGTTTCCGGGCAACGACCAACGTACCTCCATCAGGTTTGCAGGAACCGCTGAAGGCGCTGCCCGACCTGTTCATGGGTTAGGTATTCGCCCCGCTCGAAAGCTTCCTCGCCGCGCTTCACGGCGTCGACGAAGCGGGCCTCTTCGTCGAAGTAACGCGTAAGAGCATCCTCCACCAATTGTTCGGGGCTGCAGCCCTGCAGGGCGGCGGAGTGGGTCAACTTTGCTTCCAGTTCCCCTGTGACGTGCACTTCCATTTCTACGGCTCCTTCTCTCAAGAATACAACGAAGGCCGGCGTGGACGCCTGGCGACCACTCCCTTACGGTCGTGGCTCGGTAACGTTGGCGGGCTTAGCCTGCTTGCGCACTTGCTCGAAATACTGCTGCACGTAAGCCTGCAACGCAGCCGGGACCTCGTCGCGATTGATCTCGCCGCCGGCCTGGGCGTGATGCGCGTCGCGCGGGGCGTACGGCGTGCGCAACTGTCGATTACTATTCTCGACTTCGACGGTAACCTCGCCGGTGACATTGGCGGCGCGCTTGCCGATGATTTCGCTGATCTTGCCCATGGCCGCAAGCTGTTCGGCGAGCTTCACTTCTTTGCTGCCGTCCTGCCGTCCGATGCCGCTTCCGGGCTGCTTGGTGGCGGGCTGCTGTCCGCTTTCGCCGGGACTGCCCGATTTCGAATTCTGGGCATTCTGGCTATCGTCTCCGGGCTCCGCATCCTTGGCATCGGCCTGCTGCCCGTCTCCCGGCTGCTGGCCCTGTTTGCCGTTCTGCCCCGGGTTGCCGGACTGGCTTTTCTGCTGGCCGCCCTTCTGCGCGCCGGCCCGCTGCTGCGCCCCCTTGGCCCCCGCCTGCTGCCGCATGCGATTCATCAAGCTGGACATGGCGTCGCGGAATTTGCCGAGCAGGCTGGAGCTTTCACCGGAATTGCCGGAGGCTTGCTGGTCGTCGCCCTGCCCCTGTTTCCCTTGTCCCGGACCCTTCCGGCCATCGGCGGACTGCTGGTCGCCCGGGTTGGCACTGATTCCCTCGGGCTCCTCGCTCACGTTCTGTTCCCCTTCGAGTGGAGTGGATTGCGCCAGCTTGGAATTGTCCGGACGGCTGGATGCGGTCTTGTCGACGTCCGGCACGCCCACGGTGTCCAGAGCGGAGTCCGGCGCGGCATCCAATTCGCCGGAGCTTTTCTGTTGGGATTGGTCGAGCGAAAAGCCGGGCTCTTCGGGGCGCTTGGGATCGCGGGCGGCCGGGCGCTGGCGGTCGCGCGCCGCCTGCCGCGATGCGGGATAGCCCAGTTTCTCCTGCACGATGCGAGCCAGCGGCGCACGCAGATCCAATCGGCGATCCAATCCATAGCGCAGCCCAAACAGGCTGGCCGCCACTAGGGCCAGCAGCGCGGCCCCATAGAGCGCGCGCGGCATGCGGATGGGAATGGCGCGCCGCGGATCCACGCCGGCTGCGATGCGTTCGGCTTGCGACCATTGCGCGCGACGCGTGCCGGTCGATCGGGCAGATCGATCCGCCGGGGCGAAGAAGAGGGCCGTGGAGAGGGTATCGGCGAGTTGCAGGTTGCGGTCCACACGCTGCGCCACCCGATAGAGGGAAGGCGCGCCGCGCCAGGTCGCGTAAGTCCCGGCGGCCAGCGCGATGGCGGGCAGCAGGAGCAGCCACGCCCAGGCGAGGATCTGAGTTCCCGCCAATAGAAGCAGGATCAGCGAAGCCAGCGCCGCGCTGACCGAATAGGCGGCGTGGCGCAATGCCTCGTTGGCGAGGATGCGATGGCGGGCGCGGCGGACCGTTTCGAAGACCATTAGCCCTGGTGCTTCTTATTATCGCAAAAGCGGGAACCGCTCCCTCACGGTCGCGGCTCGGTAACGGTCGCGGCTCGGTAACAGTCGTGTGGAAATGCGCCCGGCGTTACAATAGCGGAAAACACACTGGCACAGGCAAGCCGGGAGGCCTGCCTCACCCGAAGGATTGAATCTGTTGAGAGTTCTGATCGTTGACGACGAACCCGCGCAGCGCAGCGGACTGGCGGCCATGGTATCGGCCTGGGGCATGACGGCGGAGACCGCATCGGATGGCAACGACGCGCTGGAGGCGTTGAGCCGGAACATGCCCGACGTGATCCTGACCGATTTGAACATGCCCGGACTGGACGGTTTCGGTTTCCTGGAGAGATTGCGGGAAATGGGCGATATGCCGCCCACCATCGTGCTGACGGCTTATGGCAACGTGGAAACGGCGGTCCGAACCGTGCACGAACTGGGCGCCTACTGGTTTCTGGAGAAGCCGATCCAGCCGAAGAGCCTGGAGGTGCTGGTGAGCCGGGCGGCGGCGCATGCCGGTCTTCGCAACGACAAACAGGCTCTGCTCAGGCAACTGGCCAACAACGGCTCGCTGGGCGATTTGGTGGGCAATTCGCCCAAGATGCGGGAAATCTTTGCGCTGCTGCAGCAGGCCGGACCGAGCAAAGCTTGCGTGCTGATCACCGGCGAGAGCGGGACCGGCAAGGAGATGGTGGCGCGCACGATTCACAAGCTCAGCCTGCGGCGGCAAGGGCCGTTCATCGCCATCAACTGCGCGGCGCTGCCGGAAACGCTGATCGAAAGCGAACTGTTCGGGCACGAGAAGGGGTCCTTTACGGGCGCTTCGGAGCGGCGCGCCGGCTGCTTCGAACTGGCGCAACACGGGACGCTATTGCTGGACGAGATCGGCGAGATGCCCCTGCCCACGCAAGCCAAGCTGCTGCGCATCATCGAGGATTCCAAAGTGCGGCGGCTGGGCGGCAAGGCGGAATTTGAAGTAGACGTACGGCTGGTGGCGGCCACCAACAAGGCGCCGGACGACGCCATCCGGGGCGGCCATCTGCGCGAAGACCTGTTCTACCGGCTGAACGTTTTCCATATTCACCTGCCGCCGCTGCGGGAGCGCAAGGAGGATGTGGCGCCCATTTCCGAAGCGCTGATCGCCAGCCTGAACCGCAAGCACGAATGCCGGGTGACGGGCATCGCGCCGGACGTGCAGGACGCCTTCGAGCGGCACTCCTGGCCGGGGAATGTGCGCGAATTGCGGAACGTGCTGGAGCGCGCCGTAATTCTAGCGGGCGAGGGAACCGTCGAGATCAAGCACATTCCCGCCTTTTTGCAGGGCCGCGCGGCGATGGCCGCGGCCGGCGCTCAAACGGCCGCCGCGACGGACGATCCGGAATCCGTGCGCTTCAGCATCGGCACTACGGTGGAGGACGCCGAGAAGGGCCTCATCTTGCGGACCCTGGAACACACCCACAATAATAAGACCCGCGCGGCCGATATTCTGGGCATCAGCTTGAAGACGCTGCACAACAAGTTGAAGGAGTACGGCGGGTAGGGCAAGGCGAGCGGCGGCTGGCGGGCTGAGAGCCTGCCCCACAAAGGCAGAGCTATTTCATTGGCGAAAAGTCCGCGGCGTCCATGAAGACGGATTCCACTTTATTCACAATCTTGCCGTTGGCTTCGGAATCCTTCTGCACTTTCTGCCACTCCGGGTCGTTGCGGAATTCGTCCCAATTCTTCTTGGCGGCTTCGCGGCTGGCATGCGCGATGACGTAGACCAGGGTATTTTCGTGAGCCGGCGAATCCTGCGGCACCCAATACGCGATGTTGGTCATGCCGTGCTTCTCGAAGAGGCGCGTGGTGTGGTTGCGGAAGCGCGCCAACAGGTCCGGCAGCTTGCCTTCGTTACAAGTGTAGGTGCGCAGTTCGAAGACGCGCCCATGCTCCTGGGCAACCGCGGATGGGATGCTAATGGAGGCGGCCATCGCCGCCGCGAGGAATAGAACCGTTTTCAACGCCATGCTGCCAGTTTACAATGGTGCACGGCATATGAAGCGCACTTTTATTTTGATCGCCGCCGCGGCCTTGTCCGCCGCGATGCAAGCCGCGGGGCCGCCCACGGTCCACGAAGCGCAGAAATTCATCGAAGACGCCGAGGCCCGGCTGCTGGCCTTGTCGGTGGAGGGCCAGCGCGCCGACTGGGTCAAGTCCACCTACATCACCGACGACACCGAGGCCCTGGCCGCCAAGGCCGATGAACGGGCCATCAACGCCGCCGTCGATCTGGCCAAGAAATCCACGCGGTTCGATGCGCTGAAGTTGCCGGACGATGTCCGCCGCAAGATCAATCTGCTGAAGCTGTCGCTGACGCTGGCCACGCCCGCCGACGCCAAGGAGAGCGAGGAACTCACGCGCATCGCCGAGTCCATGGAGGGCACCTACGGCAAAGGCAAATACTGCCCGCCAGGCGCCAGCGCTTGCCTGGACCTGGAGGACCTGACGCGCCTGATGGCCGCCAGCCGCAAGCCCGCCGAACTGCTGGACGCCTGGCGGGGGTGGCACGCCATTGCGCGCCCGATCCGGCCGGAGTTCGTGCGCTATGTGGCGCTGGCCAACAAGGGCGCGCGAGAGCTGGGGTTCGCCAACAACGGCGCCATGTGGCGCGCCAAATACGACATGCCGCCGGACGATTTCGCCAAAGAGCTGGACCGGCTTTGGGAACAGGTGCGGCCGCTGTACCTCTCGCTGCACGCCTACATCCGCACGAAGCTGCGCGAACAGTACGGCGCCGGCGCGGTGCCCGCTGATGGCCCCATTCCCGCGCACCTGCTCGGCAACATGTGGGCGCAGACTTGGGACAACGTATACCCGCTGGCCGCGCCGCGCGATGCCGATCCGGGCTTCGATCTCAGCGAGATCCTAAAGAGCCGCAAGACCGACTACAAGCAGATGGTGCATTATGGCGAGCATTTCTTTACGTCGCTGGGATTCGCGCCGCTGCCGGAGAGCTTTTGGGAACGCTCGCAGTTTGTGAAGCCGCGCGACCGGGAGGTGGTCTGCCACGCAAGCGCCTGGGACATCGACTTTGTGGAAGATGTGCGGCTGAAAATGTGCATCGATATCACGGCGGAAGACTTTCTGACTATCCACCACGAGCTGGGCCACAACTTCTATCAGCGCGCCTACGACAAGCAGCCGTTCCTCTATCGCGACAGCGCCAACGACGGCTTTCACGAGGCGGTGGGCGATACCATGGCGTTGTCGGTGACGCCGGATTACCTGGTCAAGATCGGGCTGCTGGACAAAGCGCCGGATGGTTCGAAGGATATCGGGCTGCTGCTGGGCAAGGCGCTGGAGAAGGTGGCGTTCCTGCCGTTTGGCCTGGTGATCGACCAGTGGCGCTGGAAGGTGTTCTCGGGCGAGATCCCGCCGGAGCGGTACAACCAGGCATGGTGGGAGTTGCGCCGCAAGTATCAGGGCGTGGCGCCGCCGGTCGCGCGCGGGGAGGACGATTTCGATCCCGGCGCGAAGTATCACGTGGCCTCGAATACGCCTTATATGCGCTATTTCCTGGCCGACATCCTGCAATTCCAGTTTCACCGTGCGCTGGCGCGCATCGCAGGCTGCCACGAGCCGCTGCACCGTTGTTCGATCTACGACAACAAAGAAGCTGGCCGGCGTTTTAATGAGATGTTGGAAATGGGTCTCAGCCGGCCGTGGCCGGAGGCATTGGCGAAGCTGACTGGCGAGCGGAAGATGGATGCGACGGCGATCCGCGATTACTTTGCGCCGCTGCAGAAGTGGCTCGACCAGCAGAACCAGGGGAAGCCGGTGGGCTGGTAGGGCCGTTGCATATACAGCCTGCGATTGTCGTGGCCCAATCTTGCCGGAATACCGATCGCGGAGGGCCGCTACGCGGAAGCCGAAAAGACGCGATCGAAAGGAGAGCAATTCCAGACTCCGCCACACCCCTTATCTCCAGGAACTCATCGCCGCAGTCAGACGCCCGCCCAGAAGTGTTCGAGTCCAATCGCCCTTTCCGGCCAGTCCAGCCATTAAATTTACTTAATGATCTACTCGGTGAGAAAAGCTCTGGTATATTACATGAACACGTCATTCAGTTTCTTGACCACCGGAAGATCGCCGTTAAGGACAATGAAATGAAAAGGTTGATGACGGGAGGGCGAATCAAGCCATCCGGCACCGGCGCGGGTGCTCCAGGCGGAGGCACAGATTAGAGTGGATAGTTGTCAGAGAATCTATCCTAAGAGGAAATCCCAATGTCAGTCGAAGAACGCGTAGACGCGGTTGTCGTCAAGTGGTGCGGCCAAGCTGGCCCGTACCCCTCGGGCCAGAATCTTCAGGAATTGTGGGTCTCGACCCTCGACAAACACGATTACGACTTCCAACCAGAAGGCGTGAGAAGGCTTATCGTGGCGCTGGTAAATGAGTTCAACACCGGCGACCCGAGATTGGACGTCAAGCTTGCGCCAACCAACTTCGAGCCTAAAGGGACGGTCAAGACGATTTACCTCCTCGCGAAATGGGTGGCCGCGTCGTCTCCTAAGACGGCTGGACAATGAATAGAATTCACTGTCTCGCCATCGCGAGCCTGCTTTCGGCGTCCTGCATCAGCGCTCAGGAGGTCAGCGCTCAGCCGTTTCCTTGCAAGCAGCCTGTCGACTATAAAATCCGCGACGCGAACACGCTACTGGTTGTTTGCGACGCCGTCGTCCCGGTGCGGATCGACGCTACAGGTTTGCTTTACTCGGTTGTGAACGAGAGCATCGTCCGCCCGTCTTTGACTAGCGCTACCGCCGGTAGCCACGACCCTAAAGACACAGGCCTCGAGCCCCCTGATTACCTGGTCTTCAAGTTCGTTAAGCCGTTAACAGGGGACACGGATTACGAGCTCCAATTCGATGGCACCGTTACCATCAAGGTGGTGCGAGTCGGCAACGAAGTAAGCGAGCAGCCCCAACCCTTCAAGAACGCGCGCTTCCGCTTCACAACCAAACCCAACGTAGCCATAGCGGTGGAAGGGGCTCTCGTTGTTGATTCCCACGTCGCCGTGAAGCCGGAGACGCTGCGCGACGGCAAGCTCTTTGAAAGGAACGCTTCCGGCAAATGGGTAGAACTGACGTCGGCGACATTTAGACAACAGAAAGATGAGGGTGAACAACCTAGCCCAATACAACTCGGCGAGATTACTATTGATGGCCTGGGACCATCGCTGCCTAAGGGCCCCTTCAAGCTCGAGGGGCTCAAGGACGTGTTTGGTAAGGCGCTCGTGGTCGCGCCCACTAAGAACGCTCCGCCAATCTCGGTTCCGAAGTCCAAAGCGGACGCCAACTACTATATTAATTTTTCGCAGCAGGCTGGCTGGGGGATCACGCCAACTTGGGCCGCGGACGTTAAGATCGCGCCTGTTCTCGGGCGCCCTTGGGGAGGCTGGTTCTTGGCACCCTCGTTTCTGGCGGATGTCGGCTATGGAAGCGTGGGTGATACCAAAGCGATGGACCTGATCAAACCTTCGATCGGTGCGACGCGCCTGTTCAGTTTCGACAACAGCTTCATTCAAGGCATCGGAGTGATACCTTCCTTCAGCTACGAAACAGACCGCGAGAACGATAAGCGCAACGCGTTATTCGACGGAGATCTGCGTTTTTATCTCAGAGGCCTCTCGAAAACCAGGGCGGAAAGCTCCCTCCAGAAGCTCCTGGACGCGCGCAAGAATGACGCTAAGGTCCAGGCCGACGACCCATCGGTCAAAGAGAATTTCGGTTACAGCGTGCAGCTTTTCCTCGGGACCGAGGCCGGCGGAGCGTTGATGGCCGTCACTGCGCAATCTTCGGATAAGAGCTCGAAAGTGGTGGTGCCCAGCTACACGATTGCACGGCTTCGTCCCCGAGCCACCACCACGCTGGAGTATAGGGCGGTCACATTGAATCTATCGGTGGTTCCCCGGTATTTGTTCACCACGGAAGACGTCACGCGCCAAGTTCTCGTGCCTAAGGCGACCGGGAGCGCCAAGGAGAACATCTACCTTGCCAGCGTTTCGGGCTGGCGTCCCTATGGCGAAGTGGGCGCCAAAGTGGCCCTCGATCCGGGAGGACATTTCGCTCTCAACGCGACCTACAAGGTCGGTTCCCTGCCGGGGAATTTCAACAAAACCAACCTGTTTCAGACCGGGTTGCTGATGGTCTATTAGGCGCTATAACCCCCAGGGCTGGCCCACAAGCGCTTACAGTCTCCAGGCCCGCCCTTTCTCCCCATACGTTGCAGTGCGTTTTCGACCTTCTTTGCAGGATGAATTCCGCGCCGTTCATTAAAATGAATTCATAATGTCCGCGATGACGGCGGCTTTGATTACCGGTCGCTGAAGGAGCGCCTGCGCACGCTGGAGGCCAAGCAGGTGCTCGACAACCAGTGGGCACTGCGCAGCACTTATACCGCATCCGCATCGCGATCGCCGGAGTGGGCCAGCCGGCGGGCGCTCGTGAACATGGCGAAACTGTGATTCGCGCCCCGAGGAGCCTCGGTATGCTTAAATAATACAAGGAGAGGGAAAAATCCGATCTATGGCGTCTTCCCGGCAGCATGCCGCTCCGTCAACTCCGGAGCGCGCGCCGGTTCCCGAGCCCACGCTTGCCGAGCGCGGCCGCACTCTGGTGCAGCTTGGGCGCATCGGGACGCTCTCCACCCACTCGCGCAAACAGCCCGGATTCCCCTTTGGCTCCGTGATGCCCTATGCTCCCGACGAACAGGGGCGGCCGATATTCCTCGTCAGCAACATGGCCATGCATACGCAGAACCTGAAGGCGGATGCGCGCGCCAGCCTGCTGGTGATGCAAGAGAGCGGCGAGGCGGACCCGTTGGGCGCCGCCCGTATTACCCTGGTCGGCGAGGTACTGCCGGTGCCAGAGACGGAGACCGGCGCGGCGAGGGAACTGTACCTCAGCCGCCACGAAAACGCCCGTTATTGGGTGGATTTCGACGATTTTGGTTTTCGCCGGATGCAGCCGGCCGACGTCTATTTCATTGGCGGCTTCGGAGTGATGGGCTGGGTTGCGGCGGACGAATATGCCAGCAGCCAGCCGGACCCGCTGGCTGCCGACTCCGCCGGAATCCTGCGGCACATGAATGAGGACCACGGCGAAGCGCTGGTGTTGCTGGCGCGTGCAGCCGGCGAAACGGGCGTGGAAGCCGCTACCATGACGGCCATCGACCGCCTGGGATTCCACCTGCGGTTGCGCAGCGGCGAGCGGGTGCACGGCCTGCGGATCGCCTTTCCGAGGGAAGTCCTCGATAGCGGGGAGGTACGTACGGTACTGGTGGGAATGGTGCGGGCGGCCCGCACCGGAAGATAATGGGATTTTGTGATCGTATTTTCGCGGAATCGAATTCGCTTGCAAACGGGCCTGATATAAGTTTAAGATAACGATGTGGATAACTCCGAATTGGAGGGAATCGAAGGATGATCTACTCTCGGTCCGCAGAATACGCCATTAGGGCTTTCGTGCACTTGGCGCAAGTGCCGGATGGAAAATACGCGATGGTCAAGAACATCGCGGAGCAGGAGGAAATTCCGGCGCACTTCCTGGCCAAGATCTTGCAGCAACTTGCCCGCAAGGGATTGTTGCGCTCGAGCAAAGGTCCCACCGGCGGTTTCGCGCTGCGGGTGCCGGCCGCGGATGTGAAACTTTGGGACATCGTGGAAGCGCTGGACGGAATGTCGCAGTATACGGCCTGCGCCAGCGGTCTGTCGGAATGCTCCGACGATATGCCCTGTTCCATGCACGATAGCTGGGTGGCTCTCCGCACGCGTATCATAGATTACTTGGAGCGGAATACGATTGCCGACCTGGTGAAGGCGCTGGATCAGAAGCGCAAGACGCTCGCCAAACAGCGCAAGCCCAGGCGCGCGGTTGCGGCCCGCAAGTAATCTACTGCATCAAATAGCTAGGGGGTGCCCAATGGGCCAATCTGTCTTGGTTCCCATGGTAGTCGAGCAGACTTCGCGTGGGGAACGTGCATACGATATTTATTCGCGATTATTGAAGGAAAACATCATCTTTTTGGGCACGCCGATTGACGACAACGTCGCCAATCTGGTGATCGCCCAACTGCTGTTCCTGGAGGCCGAGGACCCGGAGAAGGACGTCTCCATCTACATCAACTCCCCAGGTGGCTCGATTACGGCCGGGCTGGCCATTTTGGACACCATGGATTTCATCCGCCCGGATATCGTCACCATTTGCGTAGGGCAGGCGGCCTCTATGGCGGCCGTGCTGCTGGCCAAAGGCACCAAGGGCAAACGCTTCAGCTTGCCGAATTCCCGCATTATGATCCACCAGCCGTCCATGCAGGGGTTGGCCGGCCAGGCGGCGGACATCGATATCTACGCCAAGGAAATCCTGCGCATGCGGGAGACCTTGAACTCGCTGCTGGCCGATGCCACCAGCCAGCCGGTGGACCGCATCGCGCGGGATGTGGACCGCGACTACATCATGAGCCCCGAGCAGGCCGTGGAGTATGGCATGATCGACCGGGTGATCGCCAGCCGCGATCTGGCGCCGGTGGTCTTGACCAAGTAAAGTCTGAACGGATGCCGCCGATCTACTTAGCGTATGAACGTCACAAGTATCGAGTGGCGGGATATCGATCCCCACGAAAGACGTTTCCCATCGGGTCAGCGGCGGCGGCGTGCGCCGCAGCCGACGGATTCCGGCGACGACGATGTCGTGGAAATCCACGGCCAAGCCGACGAAGAGACAGCCGACGGCATGGACGAATTCGACTAAGGCAGAGCGGGACTGAGAGTCCCGCGCAGGCCGAGGGCCTGCCCCACATAGACGGTCCAACCGGGCAGCTCCACGTCCGCAACCAGCTCATAACGCCCCAACATATCTCGAAGTGCGCTCGACCGGAGCCACTCCCCCGGTGGAACCGCAATGACTTTGAATCCGGATGGAAGACCCGCTTCGATTTGATGTGAAGTCAAAGGGTATCCGGTAATCTCGCGATCGTAGATGGAGTAATCCACGTGATATACACTGCCGTTCGATAGAAGGCTAGCCATCGGGTTGTAAGGGAAATATGCCAGCCCGGGATGTCGCAGCTCATACCGTAATGCCGCCTCCGGCGCGTTCTGGTGAACATCGCGCAGACGCGAGGGCAGGCTGAGCGCCGCTCCCGGAGCGATACCGACCAATATTCCCAGAGCGGCGCACATCCAGCCGCTGCCGCGCAAGAAAGAGTTGCCGGGATCGGCCAGGCACTGCTCGATTGCCAGGCCCGCCGCGACAAACAGTAAATAGAGCGCTAATCCCAGATGGTTGACATCGGCGCCGACCGAGACGATCGCCTTCGCAGTCACTGGAATCAGCGCCGCCGCGGCCAACGCAAACGCCAACCACCGGTTCGCCCGAACGAACTCCCGCAACTCGGGCCGGCGCTCGGCTCGTATCCACTGAAAGCCCACCAGCAGCAATATCGGAAACAGTGCCGGAAGCGCATCCAGTTTTCCCTCCCGGTAAGACTTCACCAGGAGCTCAACATACCCATCCTTGAGAGGGCGGTGCGCCGCCAGCGTGACCGTGTTGAACAGGAAGGCATGCGCCGGCACAAACGCCACGATCGCCCCCAGCAGTGCCGTGCCGCCAACCGCCACCGCAGCCCCAAAATGGGCCAGCAGCCTGGCGCCGGCGCTCGCGCCTAAGAACAGCGCAATCGCCAGCACGATCGGCGCCATGGTCTGCTTGCTTCCCGCGGCCAGCACACAACCCACGCCCGCAAGCCACACTTGCGGTACGGTGATGGGTTTCCGCGGATTACAGAATACGCCGCAAGCTAGCGTGGCGAAGGCCAGGGCGGCCGCGTCGGTATGAATCATCGAAGCCGTGTGGAAAGTGCCTGGCGCTTGCATAATCAGGAATCCGCAGAACAGAAACGCGGCACTGGCCGCTAATAGGCGATCACGGGCGCCCTCGCCGGTCCGAAGCAATACCCAACCGAGCGGCACAAACACGAGCAAAACGGACAACAGCGATCCCGCGAGCAGTGCATTCGTAGGGCTATGAAATCCGGCGGCTAACAAATAAAGGCAATGGCTCACTGGAGTATGCAGCGTGCCGATTACCGGGCCGATTGCGTCCCTGTCTAAATAGAGACTGAAGCCATGCAACATAGCTACGGAACGCGCCAACCGGATCTCGTTCCAGACAAAAGACGGGGCATTCAGTATCCCCGCGGCAGCCTCGACCGCCAGTAAGCAAAAGAGAAGAGCCAGCGCGACTCCCACCCACCGCCTGGCTGGATGGAACGTCAAGATCGCCGCCGCTGGAGTTCGCTGCGGATGCGGCCCAATTGCCCGAGATACTCGAACCAGTCCCGCAGCCGCACGTGGCTCCGTCCGCTGCGCCGCGCCTGCATGGTGTACCCGTGTTCCACTACATTTCCCACCCGCCCGCGCGCCAGGACTTCTATCAGCGTCTTAAATCCGGCGGGCCGCAACTCGATATCCTCGATGGCCCGCCTGCGAAACATGTAGCATCCGCTGAGCGGGTCGCTGACCCCGCGGAATACCCTGGGTGCAAGGAGCACCCCCACGTGTCTCGCGCACGCCGACAAGAACTGGCGATGTACGGGAAATCGCCCCACCGAACCCTCCGCCGCGTAGCGCGTGGCGACCACCAGGTCCGCGTTGTCGATCTTGCGCAGCATCTCCGGAAGAATCGAGGGCGGGTATTGAAAATCCGCGTTGATGGTTGCCAGCACGTCTCCGCGCGCAGTCTGCCAATCCCGCACCACCGCGCTCGCCACGCCGCCCTCTCCCGCCCGCCGCACCACACGCAGGTTGGGCCAATCGGCCGAAATTCGCGTAGCAAGCTCGCCCGTGCCATCCGGACTCTCGTCGTCCACCACGATCACCTCGTAGCCGCCGGCGGTTCCCGCATCCAGACAGGCCCTTACCGCTGCGAGAAACGGTTCGATATTGGTCGCCTCGTTGTACTTGGGGACCACCACGGAAAGCAAGGGGCCAGCGGCGGACGGCTCAGCGGCCATAAGAACCCATAATAGCGTTCCCACGGCAGGAACAGAGCGTAACCAACCAAATGCGGCGTGAAATACACGCCCAGCATCAGGGCGATGAATACCTGCATCGCGAAAAGCCCAACCAGAGTGAGAACCCGCAGACGCCGGACGAATAATGCGGGCAGCGCCGACAATTCGACGATCACTGTCGCCACTGCCGCAAACTGGCTCAGCCACGTCGACTTTGCCAGAAGGCCGCCGAGAGCGGTCGGAGGGGTATGGGTGAGAAGCTCTCCCAACCAGATGGAGCGCATGTTGGCAGCGGTCATCCAGGCCAGCCCGCCATTCCGGAGCTTGGCGTAGCCTGCCGCGAAAAACACCAGCAGGAAGAGCGTCTGCGCGAGGCGAACGGGCCACCTGTATTGCCAGGAGGCTCCGGTCCGCGCCTGCCGGCCGCGCCGCATTTCTCGATTGCTCCGCAGTGCCCCGTCGACCGTCAACGCATCGCTGCAGCGCGACAGCGCCAGGATGGTGAGGAGTAACACCGGAAATCCGTCGAGATGATGGATCTTTCCGAAGCAGTTAGGCAACCCCAGGAGAAAGAAGCCAAGCGCTGCCGCGGTCGCCATGCTCGCGCGCGAGACCAATCCGATCGCCGACGTCAAGAGCGAAATCTTCCATAGGATTTGCAGAACACCAATCAGCGCCGCGTTGCCTGGGGGGCCGGAGAGGAAGCGGAACGCCGAAATGGGCATCCAGAACACCGGGGAAACTTGGGTCCAGCCGCGGTCGTCGAGCGGCAGATAGATGAGAAACAGCAGCCCGTATCCGATCGCCCGCACCAATGCCAGGTGTTCGGCAGTCGCCGGAGTGAGCCAGTAGCGCTGCCAGTTTCGGACCATCATGGCCCGGCCTCGGCGTCGTCCCGCGTCGCCTGGGCGACCAGGATTCGCTCCTGGGGCGGTTGGGGGCCTTCGAAACCCGGCCGCAACACCCAGCGCACTGCATACAAGCGCAACGCGCGGAGAGGCACGCTGTGGGCATGCCGGCGGTCGTACAATCGCATCAGATTCCGCAGCGCCTCGTCAAGCTTCTGCTTTCCTCCGTGCGCGCTTTCCAGCCGTTCGAGCGCCATCACCAGGCGCGCTTCATCGAATGGAGCAAAATCGCGCTCGCCGCGCAGCAGAATCTCGCCCCGATCCGTCACCCCATAGAGCCGCAGCCAGGACCGCTGTTCAGAATAGAGCAGAGAGTACATGGGGTAACTGCCGAATGGCCAATGTTCCAAACCCGTAAGGATGTCGATACAGGCAACTGCCAGGAAACCCAGGATCGCGAGATTCGCCAGTCGCCAGCCGACGCAGTTTTTTTTGCCTTCCATTTCAATCACTTGCGCAAATTGCCCCCCAGACTGCCGCGCGCCCCATGTCATTGTGAAATCAAGAAAGGGCGCTGTGCTGACTTGGCGGCGCACCTTACGAGAAGCGTTTTGGGGCGCTTCTCCTGTCCCCAGCCGGAATTCAGCGGCCGGCTGGCGGCGATCCGGAACTCGGAGCCCTTGAGAAAGGCTTGCCGGGCAATTACGACGGTTGCCCGGACGGGTGCGCTGAAGAGGCTTGGCGGGCCTCCAATCTGCACCGGATCTCCGGGCTCGGCCTCCTTCATAGGGGGAGGCCGGGCGGCGACGGTCTTCCTACTTCAGCGTCGCCAGCCGGCGCGCGGGATCTGTCAGGAAAGCCTCATCCACGTTGTCCAGCACCTTCACGGTGCCCATGGAGATGGAGGCGTCTTTCTGGGTGTTGATGTGATCGCTGGCCAGTTGCAGGCCGCCCACCTTGGTGTATTGCCAATCCCACAGACCGTTGTCCGCGCCTACGCTCCAGTGTTCCAACAGGTGCGACCGCCGCGAGACGTACGCTTGGTAGCGCATGCCTTCGGCCGCGCCGGGCTGGTCGACCGTCACTTCCACCACGTCGAATGCCTGCCCCTGGAGGCTCTTCTCGCCCACGTACTTCAGATGGACTCCCGGGTCAAGCCATCTCCATGGCAAGGTCAGCCAGTCTATGTCCATGCGGTAGGTGCGGTAGGCGCCCTTCAGAGCCGCCGCGGCAGGCTCGCCTTCCAGTTTTTTTCCGCTCACATACGCCGTGCCCCGCCGGTCGCGAACATTGAACAGCACCACGCCGGGGCTGTCGTTCGCCGATTTTTCTTCCAGGCGATAGCGGCCGGTCTGCCTGTCCCACAGGTGCTTGCGCTCGATTCTCACCTGGCCGCGAGTCTTCACCACAAAATCGAAACGCACATAGCGCGCCTGCTTCCAGGCGGCCTCGCCACCCATCGCCTGCATCATGGCCCGCGCGATCTCGACGGCTTTAGGCTCGGGCGCCGCCGCGGGCGCCCTCATGATGGCTGACAGCGCGATCAATGCACGGATTCCTGTCTTCATCTCCATTTCATTTTCCGTAGTGAGTCAGTTTGCAATTGCCCGCAGCCGGCTTTCAGCGGGCCTTCAGCCGGCTCTGGCCGCCTAAAAGGCGGCTGCGGCCAAGATTGGCCGCCCTCCAAAACGTTGCTAGACACTGATACATGCCTTGGCCAGTATGCCCCCGTCGCACACCAGGTGCGAGCCGGTCACATAAGACGACTCGTCGGACAACAGCCAGACCACGGCGCGCGCGGGCTCCTCCGGGCTGGCCAGGCGGCCCAGCGGCACCTCTTCGCAAATGCGCCGCAGCATCTCCGGCATGGCCGACGGTTCCACATTGGCCCACATAAGGCGGGTCTCGGTGGCGCCGGGCACCACCGCATTCACGCGGATGCCGTACTTGGCATAGTCCACCGCCATGCATCGCACCAGCGCCGAAATGCCGCCTTTGGAAGCGCTGTAAGCGCCCGCCGCGCCCGCCGCGAAGGACACCGTGGCCCCCGGCGACGAAGTGCACACGACGGACCCCGGCGCTCCGGTTTTCAGAATCTGTTGGAGCGCATACTTGCAGGTCAGATAGACACCGGTCAGATTGGTGTCCAGCACCCGCTTCCACGTCTCGAACGGCAGTTCATGCACGAAGCCGCCCGCATCCATACCCGCATTGGCAAAAGCGCCATACAGCGGACCGAGACTGGCGGCGATCTCTTCGAATGCGCGCACTACGCTTTCCTCGCGCGAGACGTCGCATTCCACCGCCAGCGCGGCGTTGGCTCCAGCGGCCAGCGCGGCGGCCGCGGCGCTGTGGGCCGCTGGGCCGTCGATATCCAGCACCGCGACACGATCGCCGCGCGCGGCGCACTGCAGCGCGACCGCGCGGCCGATGCCCGCGCCGCCTCCGGTCACCACGATGGTTCTGACGGGGGTGTTCATAGGACGATTTCCTTCAATGTTTCTGCGATCTGCCGGTTGTGCCGCGCATTATGCAGCGGGATGTAAAGCAGCCACTGATAGGCATTTAGCATATTGAAGACCGGGAACGGATGTTCGGCGCAATGGTCCTTCACGGGTTGGTCAACCTGCTCCACGAACTGCAACGTCCTGGCGCGTCCTTTCTTGTAGCGGGCCAGGGTCTCCTCGCGCGTCCAGTGGTGATGCGGCTCGAGCGGCGCCGGCGCGGCGGCCTTCAAGCTGCGATCCGGCAACACGCGATCGAGGAACCTGGTCTTGCGGGCGTCCTCGACGGCCCAGTCCGGATTGGGCGGCGCGGCTAGAGCCAGCTCGATCATGGTGAGCATGGCCGTTTCACCGAGCACCAGGTGCTCGGCGGTCTGCGCCACCGACCAGCGATCCGGCGCGGCCTTCCAGGTCCATTGGTCGCCGGTCAGGCCGGAGATCAGTTCCAGGAACTCGTTTTCCGAATCGCGCAGAAGACGCGTGACGTGGGCGCGCTCTTCTTGGTTGAGATGTGGGGCGAGGCCGGGTCCGGGCGTGCTCATGGATGACTCGGTTTAGTCTATCAGACCTTGCCGGAGCGCGTGAACGTCACGGTCGAACTCACTCCGCCGTTGGATTGCTGCACCATGCTCCCGCCGAGCTGCCTGGTCAGAATGTCCACAATCCGCATGCCCAGGGATTGCGAACGCTTCCCGCCGATGTCCGGCGGCAGCCCCACTCCGTTGTCCACCACCGTCAGGGTCACGGTTCCGCCGTCCCCGCTCCGCAGCGACACGAGAATCTCGCCGCCGCGTTCTCCGGGGAAAGCGTATTTCAGCGAATTGGTGACCAGTTCGTTCAAGATCAGGCCGCAGGGTATCATCTGATCCATGGCCAGCGATACCGGGTCGAGCGCGAAGCGCAAGCGTGCGCGTCCCCCCGCGGCTCCGAAAGATTCGAAGAGGTCGCGGGTCAGGCGTTTGGCATACTCGCCGAAGTCCACCTCGTGCATGTCCTTGTCGCCGTACATCTGCTCGTGAATCAAGGCCATGGAGTGCACCCGGAGCTGGGCATCGCGCAGGGCCTGGCGCGCGGCGAGATCGGGCAGCAGCGCGGCTTGCATATGCAGCAAACTGGAAATGGTCTGCAGATTGTTCTTGACCCGATGGTGTACTTCCCTGAGGAGCAAGTCCTTGGCGGCCAGCGCCTCCGACAAGGCTCTTTCGGCATTCTTCTGCTCGGTAATATCGACGGACACGCCACCCAGCAGGCGGCGGCCGGCCGCGTCGTGGAACAGGAAACGGAAGCAAAGCGCCTGGCGAACCAGTCCTCCGGCGGTGGTCACCTCTTCAATGCTTCGCGAAGGCTCGCCGCTCGCGAAAACCCGCGCATCGCCGGCGTGGAGTTGGGCGGCGATGTCCGCCGCATCGTGCGACGGATTGTTGACATACAATATCCGGCCGGAATCGTCTTTGATAAACGCCAGCGCCGGGCTGTGGCGCATGAAGCTTTGGAAGCGCACCTCGCTGGCTTCGAGTTCACCCTCGGCCTGGATCTTCTCCTCGCGGAGTTCGTTCTCCATCAGCGCGTGTTTAACCGCGCTGGCTTCGAGTTCACCCTCGGCCTGGATCTTCTCCTGGCGAAGGTCCTTCTCCATCAGCGCGTGCTTGACCGCCGGCCCCAGGCGGACCAGGCGATCCTTCAGCAGGTAGTCGGCGGCGCCTTCCCGCATGATGCCAACGGCCGCATCCTCGCCGATGGTCCCGGACACCACGATTAACGGGATGTCCAGCCCGCGCTCCTGCAACAACTGCAGCGCCCGCCGGGCGTCCAGTTCAGGCCCGCTGTTGTCGGCCAGGATCACGTCGGGCGGCGGGGTGAGCCGCGCCAGAAAGTCCGGCTCGGTGTCCACCCGCAGCCACTGCGGATCGAAGCCGTCGCGGCGCAACTCGCGCGCCATCAGCTCGGCGTCTTCGGGCCGGTCTTCCAGGATCAACACGCGCAGTAGGGTGTCGCTCACGTCAAGTCGCCTCGTTGGTTGCGGCATTGGCGATGGTGCGATCCATCGCGTTAGTTGCAGCCAAGGCCTCGCGCACGGCCTCGGCGAATTGGCCAAAGTCCACCGGTTTCACCACGTAGCTGTGGGCGCCCAGTTCGCGCGCCTGCTCCAGGTCGCGTTTCTCATACGACGAGCTGAACACCACGATGGGGATGGCGCTGGTGCGCGGATCGGCTTTGGCGCGGCGTAACACTTCCAGGCCGTCGATTTTCGGCAGCTTGAGATCGAGCAGCAGCATCCGGGGTGGGTTGTGGGGGCCCCGGCCCGCGTAGGCGCCGGTGCAGAAGAGGAATTCCAGAGCTTCGGCGCCGTCGCGAACGATTTTTACGCGACCGGCGATGTGGCCGGCAAAGTGCCGGCTCAGCACATGCAGGGTCAACTCCTCGTCGCTGGGATTGTCTTCCACCAGCAGAATCTCCACGGGATGGTTCACGGTTCCGGCTCCATGGTGAAGTAGAACGTGGCCCCCTGGCCAACCGCGGCTTCGGCCCAGGCGCGCCCGCCGTGCCGGTGTAGGATCCTCTGCACATTCGCCAGACCGATGCCCGTCCCCGGGTAATCGGCCGCGTGGTGCAGGCGCTGGAAGACCCCGAACAGCTTGTGAACGTAACGCATGTCGAAGCCCACGCCGTTGTCCCGCACATAGTAGACGGCGGCATGCCCGTTGGCGCGCGGCTGTGCGCCCACTTCAATTCTGGCTTGCTCGCGCCGGCCGGTGTACTTAATGGCGTTGGAGAGCAGATTGACGAAAACCTGCTTCAGCAGCGCCGGGTCGCCCTCACAGGGCGGCAAGTCTCCGGCCCGGATTTCGATGCGCGGCGCAAGCTCCGGGCTCAAGTCGTGCAACGCTTGCGCGACCAGATCCGCGGGCGCGATGGGCTGTTTCTGCAAAGGCTGGCGGCTGAGACGCGAGAAGGTGAGCAGATCGTCGATCAGCTCTCCCATTTGCAAAGCATTATCGCGGACAACCTCAAGATAATGCCGGCACTCCGGGGAGAGCAGCGGCGCATGCTCCTCCATCAGGATTCGCGAAAAGCCGTGGATGGCTCGCAACGGCGCGCGGAGATCGTGGGAAACCGAATATGCGAAAGATTCCAGTTCCCGGTTGGCGGCCTGCAACTGTGCGGTGCGTTCCTGAACGCGTTCCTCCAGTTCGGCGTTCATGGTACGAATTTCCTCCTCCGCGTGTTCGCGCGCCCGCTCCTGGGCATCCCGCTGCAACCGCGCTTTGAAGATGGGCGCGGTATCGCGCGCGATGCGCTCCAGCATCTCCCGATCGCTCTCGCCGTAATCCGTGGCCTTGTTGGCAATGGCAAACAGTCCGATCGGTTCCTTTTGGAAAAAGATGGGTACGGCGAGAACCCGGCGGACCGAAGCGCTATCCGGCGGCGGCGGCGGTTCGTTGGAATACATCGATCGCCTTTCGATCAGCGCGCGGCCCCAAATGCCGGTCCACTCCCTGCGGCGGAAGCGAACGGCTTCACCGGGGGCGCCGGAGGGGTGGCCTTCCCCCCAAGTCCAGATCGGGAATACCAACGCGCCCGCTTCGTCGATGTAGCCGAAGATCCCTTCCGGGCTTTGGGTGTGCTCCAGGACGGCGTCCAGCACGGCGGCGAATATCTCCCGTTCCGGCAGCGTCAGAAATATCGTGGCGAACCTGGTCTTCAGAGCCAGCTCCCGCTGCGATTGCCGCGCTTCCTCCTCCGCCCGCTTGCGCTCGGTGATATCGGTGCACGAGCCGATCCATTCCCGGACGCGCCCTCCCGGTTCCAGCACCGGCACGCCGCGCACGGTCATGTGCCGGTACTCGCTGTCGTGCCGGCGCAGCCGATATTCCGTCTCGTACACCGTGCCGCTGCGCAAAGCGTTGGCGAAGACCGGCGAGACTCTCTCGCGGTCGTCGGGGTGTACGGCGTTGGCCCATCCTCGGCCGGCAAGTTCGCCGGCGCGCTGGCCGGTGAAGGCGCGCCACATGGGCCAATCCTCAACCGCTTCGCCCTTTGCGTTCATGGTCCAGACGATCAGCGCGCCGGACAGCGCCAACGAACGGTAGCGCTCCTGGCTGAAGTGCAGAGCGTCTTCCAAAGCGGCCCGTTCGCCGATGTCGCGGCCAATTGTGGAGGCGCCCACCACACGGCCCCCGGCGTCGTAGATCGGAGAGACGGTGACGGACACGCCGACGCGGCCGCCATCTTTTCGCATGCGCACGGTGCGATGGTGGCGGATGGTTTCTCCGCGCGCGATTCTGGCCAGAATGCCGGAGATCTCGCCAGGCAGTTCCGGCGGTTCGAGCAGCGCGATGTGCCGGCCGACGACTTCCGGCGCGGCATAGCCATACAGCCTCTCCGCCCCCCGGTTCCAAGTCTCGATGACGCCATCCAGCCGCTTGCCGATGATCGCGTCGTCGGAAGAGTCTACAATAGCGGCCAGATAGGACCGCAACTCTTCGATTGTCCGCTCCTGGGTCTGTCCGGCCATCGGCACGCTCATGCCTGCGAGGGCGCTCCGGCGCCCAGGAGTGTGCGCACTCTCCCCAGAAGTTCCGTTGCGGAAAATGGCTTGGGCAGAAAGCTCCGCTGGCGGTCCAGCAAGCCATCGCTCTCGAAGAAATCGTGCGGGCAGCCGGAGACGAACAGCACCTTGAGATCCGGCCGGAGAGCTGCCAGGCGGTCCGCCAGTTGCGGCCCGGTGATGCCTGGCATCGCCACGTCGGTGACCAGAACGTGGATGGGCTCGTCGTAGCGCTCCGCGATGATCTCGGCTTCTTCGCCATCGCTGGCCTCCAGCAGTTGATACCCCTCTTCCTCGAAGAGTTTATGCATGGCGCGGCGCACACTGTCCTCATCCTCGACCAGCAGAACGGTCGGCGTAGCATCCGCGGCGGCGGCCGCAAGGCTTTGCCGACCCCCAATATCGCGCAACCTCTGAAAAGCGCCCACCCGCGGCAGCAGGATCTCGAATGCCGTGCCCAGTCCAAGTTCGCTGCGAGCCGCGATGTTGCCGCCGCTCTGGACCACGATGCTGTGTACCATGGATAAGCCCAACCCGGTTCCGAATCCGGGTTTCTTGGTGGTGAAGAAAGGCTCGAAGATACGCGCCAGGGTGTCCGGGTCCATGCCTTCCCCGCAATCGGACACCAGCAGCCGCACGTAGGGTCCGGGCGGAACCAACTCCGCCTTGGGGCTGGTGGCCCGGACATCGATGTTGGAGGTTTCCAGGCGCAACTCCCCACCCAGGGGCATGGCGTCCCGCGCATTCAGCGACAGGTTGAGGAGGACTTGCTTGAATTGATTGCGGTCGGCGCGCACCTTGCCCAGATTCGCCCCCAGGTTGGTGGTCAGGATGCGCATCCTGCCGAGGGCGCTCGAAATGGCGGGCTGCATTTCGACGATGGCTTCGTTGATGTTGACCGGCTCCGGGCGCATGGCCTGGTGGCGGCTCAGGGTCAGCAACTGGCTGGTGAGGGCAGTGGCCAGGGAGGCGGCGTGCTTGATCTCGAAAGCCCGATCCCGGGCGGCGCCGGTAAGGCTGTCGCAAAGCTCATCGGCGCAGCCCAGAATGACGGTGAGCTGGTTGTTGAAATCGTGCGCCAGCCCGGCCGCCAGATTGGCGATGGCCTCCATCCTCTGCGATTGCATCACACGCCGCTCCAGGTCCCGCCGGCCGCCGATATCGCGCAGCACCAGGACCGCGCCCAAGCGCTCATCCGAGCGGTTCTCAAAACAGGCGATCTCGATGACGGCGGAGTCCCCCGCGCGGGAAACCAGCGTGTAGGCCCGATGCGCGCGGCTGGGCGTGCCGGGTGGGTCCACCTCCAGCAGTTCGACGATGGGGTTTTCCGCGGGCGCTCCGGTGGATTCCTCATGCAACGCAAGCACTTCCATGAGCAGGCGTCCATGCGCGTCGGTCGCGGACCAGCCCGTGAGCCGCTCGGCCACCGGGTTCATGAAGACCACTTCGCCGTCCGTGTTGGTGGCCACCACACCCTCGCCGATGCTGCGCAAAGTGGTTGCCAGCCACGCTTCGCTGGCGCGCAGGCGGCGTTCCATCTCGTGCTTGTGGATGGAAATCTGCACGGCGCTGCGCAGTTCGGAGTCCCGTATGGGTTTCAAAATGTAACCGAATGGCTCCGTGCTGGTGGCCCGGTTGATGGTTTCCTCGTCCGCATGGGCGGTGATGTAGACCACCGGCATTTCCAGCTCGGTTTTCATGGTCTGGGCGGTGGCGATGCCGTCCATGTCGCCCTTCAGACGGATGTCCATGAGGACGAGATCGAACGGCGTAGACCGGGCAAAGTGGAGCGCCTCTTCGCCGGTGCGCGCGATGGCTGGCACCTTATAGCCCAGCCGCTCCAGCCTGCTTTGGATGTCCGCGGCGATAATGCCTTCATCTTCAACGATCAGGACCTGCTTGTGTGGTTCCGAGGTAAATTGCATGGGTTTCGTCAACCTTCGAATTTCAGTGTGCGGAAGGGCACAAGTCTCTCATGCAGTTTTTGGGGGACCTCAAAATTTCCGCGGCGGCGACCCAAATGCCAAATTCGTGGGGCGGTCCCCCTGGACTGCGGTCGACGCCCACGTCGGCCTGCAGCGGTAGTCGAAAGCTTTGATTCTCCGGACGAAAGAGGGGGGCCACGCGAACCTGCGCGCGGTCGAAAACTCCGCAAGTTACTGAAATTGGAGGGCGGGCAGGGTCTTCATCAGCCTGCCCCACTCAATCCGAGGTGGCCTTCAATCGGTCTATATTAGCCGGGGGACTATTGGGGCGCTTCCGGACACGGCTGAGGGTTGGGCCGGGAGGTCTGCCTGGGCCCCGTGAGCGACCGCTGGCAAGCCGTTCCAAACTCAGAATGGCACGGTCGATATCGTCGCGCTGCTCGCGCAACTCGGTAAGAGCTTTGGCCAGATCCATGACAGGCGTCCCGCTTGGCGGAACAGGCGGGCGCGTTCCCGCTCCAGATATCCTAACACGCCGATTGTGTGAAATCTTGCGCATTTATATGGTTCTGTGACGTACAGTACCAGACGGAGGGGAGGAGATCCGGTCCACCGTCACTTTGCAATTGGAGGGCGGGCAATTTTGCCCGCAGCCGGCTTTTCAGCCGGCTCTGGCCGCCTAAAAAGGCGGATGCGGCCAAGATTGGCCGCCCTCCGAGCGCGTGGTGCTGTCTTGGGCCGGCCCTGACCACGCAGGAGGTGATGGAGGCGAACGCTCCCGGCCTGGGAGAACCGACGCACGGCGCTCCGGTGGAATCCCAGATCCGCAAGATCGCTCTCGGCGGGCGATGAGATCCCCTGTTCGGAGCACGCGTGTTACCTTTCCATTGATGACCAAAATCGAACGCGTCCTGATCAGCGTCACCGACAAAACCGGCATCGCGGCGTTTGCCCGCGAGCTGTGCGATCTGGGCGCACAATTGATCTCCACTGGAGGCACGGCGCGGTTGCTGCGCGATTCCGGCGTGCCGGTGCGCGACGTCTCGGAAGTGACCGGCTTCCCGGAAATGCTGGACGGGCGGGTGAAGACCATGCACCCCAACGTGACCGGCGGAATTCTGGCGATGCGCGGCAAGCCCGAACACATGCAGGCGCTGGCGGCGCACGGCATCCAGCCGATCGACATGGTGGTGGTGAACTTGTATGCGTTCGAGGAGGTGGCGGCCAAGGCGGATGCCAGCCTCGCGGAGCTGATCGAGAACATCGACATCGGCGGGCCAACCATGATCCGCTCGGCCGCCAAGAATTACCAGGATGTGGCGGTGGTGGTTTCGCCCGCCGATTACGCGGGCATCGTGGACGAGATGAAGGCGCATGGCGGCGCGCTCTCGGTCGAAACCAGGTGGCGGCTGGCGCAGAAGGCCTTCCGCACTACGGCCGATTATGATCGCGCGATTAGCGCCCGCCTGGCGATGGTGGATGGCGCCGGGCCGCTGCCCGCCGTGCTGGATCTGCGCGCCGGGAAGATCATGGATCTGCGCTACGGCGAGAACCCGCACCAGTCCGCGGCGCTCTACGGCAGGCGCGGTGCGGGAATCGCGGGAGCGGCGCAGCTTCAGGGCAAGGAACTTTCCTACAACAACCTGGTGGATCTGGATGCCGCCTGGCAACTGGTGAACGAATTCGATACGGCGGCCGCCGCCATCATCAAGCACACCAATCCGTGCGGCTGCGCGGAGAGGGGAACGCTGGCCGAGAGCTACCGCAAAGCGTTCGAGTGCGATCCGGTGTCGGCGTACGGCGGCGTGATCGGATTCAATCGCACGGTGGATGAAGAGACCGCTCGCGAATGCGCCAAGACGTTTCTGGAGGCTATCGCCGCGCCGGATTATGCGCCGGAAGCGTTGGCGGCGCTGCGCGGCAAGAAGAATCTGCGGCTGATGCAGGCAGCGGCGGGCGACGATGGGCTGGTGCTGAAATCGATCTCCGGCGGATACCTGGCGCAGACGCCGGATACGGCGCGCCTCGACCGCGCCGCAGCGCAGGTGAAAACGAGGCGTGCGCCCAGCGACGAGGAATGGGTGGCGCTGGAATTCGCCTGGAAGGTGGCCAAGCACGTGAAGTCGAACGCCATCGTGTTTGCGCGCGCCGGACAGACGGTGGGCGTGGGGGCCGGCCAGATGAGCCGCGTGGATTCGGTGAAGATTGCGGCCATGAAAGCGGTGCTGCCGCTGCCCGGCACGGTGGTGGGATCGGATGCCTTCTTTCCGTTTCCGGACGGAGTGGAGGAAGCGGCCCGGCACGGCGCGACTGCGGTGATCCAGCCTGGCGGATCGGTGCGCGATGCGGAGGTGATCGAGGCCGCCGACCGGTTGGGGCTGGCGATGGTGTTTACCGGGGTGCGGCACTTCCGGCATTGATGGGGCTAAGAGGGGAGGCGGCCTGAGAGGCCGCCGCAGGCTGGGAGCCTGCCCCACTCCACCTGCACATCCTCACGGGCGAACACCTCCGGGCAGAGATCCACGCCCAGCCCGGGACCCGGCGGCAGGGCGAATTCGCCGTCCGCTGGCGGCAATGTCTGGGTCACGATGCCGCGGTATTCATCCAGGTAATGCCGCCGGACGCTCTCCACGATATACAGGTTCGTCACATTCGCCGCCAGGTGCAGCGATGCGGCATGCAATACCGGACCGCCGCAGTTGTGCGGCGCAACCGGCAAATAGTGAGTCTCGGCCATGACCGCGATTTTCTTCGCTTCCGAGATTCCGCCGCACCAACAAATGTCCGGCATGACGATGCGCGCCGCGCGGTTCTCCAGCAGCTCGCGGAACCCGAAGCGCGTCATCAGCCGTTCGCTCAAACACAGCGGCAGGCGCGTGGCGCAGGCCAGTTCACGGTAGGCGGCCAGGTTGTCCTGCGGCAGCATCTCTTCCAGCCACATGGGCGCATACGGCTCCAGTGCCTGGGCGATGCGGATGGCGCACGGCAGGTTCCAGTAGCCGTGAAACTCCATGGCCACTTCCATCGAGTCGCCGAACTCTTCGCGAATCAGCCGCAAGGGCTCGATCCCCCGGCGCAGTTGGTCGGCGGTGATGTATTGGCCTCCAGTTTCCTTAGCGATCGGATCGAAAGGCCAGATCTTCATCGCGTGGATTCCGGATTTCGCCAGTTCGCCCGCCAGCCGCGCGGGCTCCGTCAGAAAATCGATATGGTCGTAGCAGGTGTTGTAAGTGCGGATAGACGCGCGCGATGCGCCGCCGAGCAACTGGTATACCGGCATGTTCGCCACTTTTCCGGCCAGGTCCCAGAGCGCGATATCCACCGCGCTGATGGCGCGCATCTCGGCGCCCGCCCAGCCGCTAAACGAAACCGCCTGGAACATATCCGCCCACAGCCGGTCGATCTGCGACGGATCGCGCCCCAGTAGCACGGGCGCAAGGGAACGCAGCACCACGGCTTTCTCGGCCTCCGGGTGCGGATACGTTTCGCCCAGCCCCACCAGGCCGCTATCGGTATGGATGCGGACCCACAGCCACTGGATGGGACCGGCATGCAGCGTGACGCCGCGCCGCAGATGGATCGTTTCGACAGCCGTGATGCGCATACAATAGAAAGTATCAGCTTGTTAATCGTGATTGCGGTCGCGGCCGTCGTAGTGCTGCTCATCCTGTGGGCACTGATCGTACAGCGCCGCTGAATTTCCAATGCACTTAGACTTCGCCAGCGCACTTCTCAACGTAGCTCTGCTGTGGCTTCTGACCACGCCGCACGAATTCGCGCACGCCTGGACGGCCACCCGCCTGGGCGACGACACGCCGCGGCTGCAGGGCCGCCTCACCCTGAACCCGCTGGCGCACGTGGATTGGCTGGGCACCACCATCCTGCCGGCGCTCACGTCGCTATTCGGCGGCGGGTTGCTCGGCTGGGGCAAGCCGGTCTACAGTAACCCGTCCAAGCTGCGCTGGGGATTGAATGGGCTGGCGCTGGTGGCCATGGCCGGCCCCGCGAGCAACGTGGTCTTCGCCGTGATTCTGGCCGCGGTCGCGCGCGCCACCGTTAGCTTCGCTCCGGCGCTGGCGCAATTCGCGGCACGCGGCGTGAATCTGAGCCTGTATCTGGCTATCTTCAATATGCTGCCCGTGCCGCCGCTGGATGGTTCCAAGCTGCTGCTGGCCGCGCGCATTCCAGTGGTGGTCTACAACGAACTGGCGCGCGCCGGATTCCTGCTGCTGATCGTTGCGGTATCGGTTTCCGACCTGGGACGTTGGATGTCGCAGTGGAGCTACGAGGGTACGCTGCACATCTTCGGATTCCTTCGATGATAAAATGTGGGGCAGGCTCTAAGCCTGCGGCGGCCTCTCAGGCCGCCTCCCCGTGCAGCTAATCAAATGAACGTCTTCTCCCTTTCCGGCAAGACCGCGCTGGTAGCGGGCGCAAGCCGCGGCATCGGCCTGGCGATCGCGCAGCACCTTGCCCAGGCCGGCGCGAGGACCATACTGGCGGCAAGATCCATCGACAAATTGCAGAAACATGCTCAGGCATTGGAAGCCAGCGGTTTCCAGGCCAGCGCCCTGCGCCTGGACCTGACCGATTCCGACTCCATCCGTGCGGCCGTGGACGGGCTGGAGACGCCCGACATCCTGGTCAACGTAGCCGGCACAAACATCCGCAAGAACTTCGCCGAATACACGAAGGCGGAGTACCAGCACATCATGCGCACGAACCTCGACGGCATCGTGGAACTGACGCAGCAGATCGGCGCGCGCATGATCGAGCGCGGCGCGGGCGGCAAGATCGTCATGATCGGCAGCCTGATGTCGCTGCTGGGCCTGCCGTATGTTTCCGTGTATGCCATGACGAAGGGCGCGCTGGGGCAGCTCACCAAAGCGCTGGCGGCCGAGTGGGGGCGCTACAACATCCAGGTGAACTGCATCGCGCCGGGTTTCATCGTCACGGACCTCAACCGCCAGATGTGGGAGCCGGCGCGGATGCGCGAATGGTTGAAAGGCGCGCAGGCCAATCCGCGGCTGGGCGCGCCGGACGATATCGCGCCGCTGGCCGTCTTCCTGGCCGGACGGGGCGCGGATTACATCACCGGCCAGATCATCGCGGTGGATGGCGGCTACACCACCACCGCGGTTTGGCCCTTCGAACCGGAACGCTGACCATGCGCCGCCTGCTCGGCTGCTGGTTGGTGGCGGTGCTGCTGTGCGCGCAGCAGGCCATTGAGTTCACCTGTCCCATGGATCGCGATGTGCGCTCCAAGACTCCCGGCAAATGCCCGCGCTGCGGCATGACGCTGGTGGCCAATCTGCCCGAGCCGGTCGAATATCCGGTGGAATTGCGCGTGGATCCGCCGCAGATTCCCAGCGCGCGTCCCATCGCGCTCGAATTTCGCATCGCCGATCCGCGCACCGGAGCGCCGGTGAAGCAGTTCGAAATCGTGCACGAGAAGCTGTTTCACCTGTTCATCGTCAGCCAGGATCTGCGGTATTTCGCGCACGTGCATCCGGATTTCGATGGCGCGGTTTTCCGGCTGAATACCGTGCTGCCGAGGCCCGGCGCCTACCGCTTGCTGGTGGATTTCTATCCCACCGGCGGCACGCCGCAACTGGTGCCCAAGACCATCACCACGGCCGGTTACACGACGCCCCTTGAAGCCGGCATTCCGCGGCTGGCGCCGGACCTCTCGCCCCAGCACGGCGAGAACCTGGAGGTGGAACTGAAACTCGATCCGGCGCAGCCGATCGCGGGCAGGAAGACCATGCTCTTCGTCCACGTGACTCCCGCGGAGGGTCTGGAGCCATACATCGGCGCGTGGGCGCACTTACTCGCGGTGAGCGACGACTTAGTCGACACCATCCACGAGCATCCTTTCATCGCCGGCGGTGGCCCGGATATGCAGTTCAATATTTTCTTCCCGCGCGAGGCGGCTTACCGGGTGTGGATCCAGTTCCAGCGCAAAGGAGTGGTGAACACGGTGGCATTTACAGTTCCGGTGACGGCGTTGCGATAGAAGCGCTATGATCGAATCGATGGGGCAAGTGCGCATGAGCGAAGCCGAAGTAGCTGGGGATCTTCATGGCGTGTTGGATAGAGTCCAGCAGGGCGTTGAGATCGTCGTCGAGCAGGACCATCGGCCTGTGGCCGTCATCCGTTCGCCGCTGCCAAAGGGCAGGCTGCTCTCCGAGTGTATCGCCCTGGCGGAAGCGCGCGGTTCCATGGCGACGTTGGATGAGGGCTTTATGAAGGACGTCGAGGAAGGAATTGCACGGCGCACGCAGCCATGGAACCCGCCAGCTTGGGAGTAATTCTCGACTCCAGCGTTGTGATCGAAGCGGAACGCCGGCATCTCAACGTCGCCCAGTTCCCGAGACAGATGGTTCAGAAGATCGGTGAGACGGAAGTGGCCCTCTGTGCAATCACCGTTGCCGAATTGGCGCATGGGATTTACCGCGCGGACACCCCCGGGCGACGAGAACGCCGCAGGGTTTTCCTGGATGATCTGAAAGCCGCCGTCCCCGTGTATCCTATCACGGACGGCACCGCGGAGTTGGTGGGCAAGATCGGCGCTGAGTCCTCTGCTGCAGGCGTAACCATTCCTTTCGACGATCTGCTGATTGGGGCGTCGGCGTTGGAGAGAGGGTATGCCGTGGCGACACGGAACCTCCGCCACTTTCAGAAGATCCCAGGCCTCAACCTGATCTCTTTCTGACGCCGGCGAACTACCGCCGCACGCGAGCCACATTCGAATACGCCGATTCGCCGTTCCTATTGGCTGCCCGCACCCGATAGCACACTACGCCCGAGGGAGCGCTGCCGTCTGCGTACTCCGCACTGGCGGACGGTTGCGTGGCGATGCGGGTCCACGATCCCGCGTCCCCGGCACGCCGCTCAACAATAGCGTTCGCCGGATCGCCGCCATGCGCCTGCCAACGCAATCGCACGGAGTTGCCCGCCACGGCTGCAGTCAGCGAGCTGGGCGCTTCGGGCAGCACCGGCCAATCGAAGTAATCCTCATCCGCAATGGCCATGACACTGTCGCGCAGGGGCAGGTTCGGAAAGACATCGCTCGATTCCGGCTTGGCGATCGGCTCGATGGCGCCGGACACTACATCGATCAGCACCGGATGCCGGATGCCCATGTTCGCAATGGTCAGGTCGGCATGGATGGGCGGGAACGCGCCGCCGGGAACGCTGTGCGCGGCCAACCAATAAGCCACGATCGGCTTGGCGGCCTTGCCGCGGAAACCGTAAGCCAGGAACGGCTGTGAATTGTTGTGCAGCGCGGGGACATCCGCCGGGCTGACTTTGATGGACGCGTCGAAATGCGTATCCGCAAACAGCGCATTGGTGTTTTGGAGCGCGTAGAAGACCGGGCGCGGCGTGAAGTCGTCAGGCAGGTGCCGCAGCCCGTGGATGAAGCCGAAATCGTCGTATTCGTTGCCGTCCGTGGCGGCGGTCAGCAGCCAGACGAAAGTGCGCACGCCCCGCGCCCAGTTGTAGATCATGCCGCGCGGAATGTATTTCGACTGCACGGATTCGTCCGAGCCCGGCCACGCCGGGATGGAATTGAACTCGTCGTCCCAGAAGGGAATGTTAGGCCGGATACCGGGATATGCGCGCACCATCTCGCGCAGTTTGGCGGGCGACTCATCGCCATACGCGCCATAGTCCATCGACTCCGGATTGAGGTTTTGCCCGTAACCGGGGTAGGTGTGATAAGCGAATACGTCGATTCCCGCGGCGCAATCGCAGGCGTCCAGCGCGCGGCGCGCGAAGTCGCGGGTGGGATCGGCCTGCCCGCCATAGATGACCTTCGCCTGCGGATCGGCGCCGTGCACCGCCGGGATGACAGCTTTCAACAAGCGCCCGTAATCCTCCGGATTGGGCAGCGGATTCCAGTAATCGATATCCTGTTCGTTCCACAACGCGTAATAGTGGATGCGGCCGCGGAAATGTTCCACCACGAACCGCACATACTTCACGAACGCCGCAATCTGTTCGGGCGTCTTGGGGGGCCAGAAAACGGAGTAGAGACTGCGGTCGGGATTGTGGAAGCCGCCGGGCTCGGGCGTAATCGCATCGGGCAGTTGGCCGGCGGGCGATGTGTACATAGGGTTGCCGTACAGCAACTGCACCTGCACCTTGACGCCGTTATCCACCAGCGAGTCGACGTAGTCGTCCAAGCCCGGCGGAATCGCCAGGACGCCGCGCTTTTGCTCGATCCAATCCCAACTGGTGTAGTCGGAAGTGTTTTCGTACTGGCCGATGCGGATCCAGCTCACGCCGGCGTCGAACATGCGGGTCCACCAATGGCGGTCCCATGGCAGATACGGGTCGCGCGGGAGGTCGGCGTTGATGCCGAAACCGTCCTGGATTTGGGAGGAGCGCTTGGGCGGCACGTGTTTCTGAGCGGCCAGCGGGAGGATCGCCAGAAAAAGAATCGGTAGAGCGCGCATAGAGTTCCTTTATACACCAGAGCGCGCGGTGAAAAAAGGATTTCCCAAATGGCTCCCTTTTGGAGTATCCTAGTAGCGGGACCGGGGCGTGCGAGCCCCGATCCCGCTCGACCATTACCGCCGGCCCTTACGGCGCCATACGATAATGATCGTGACACTGCCGAGGAGCAGCAGGTCAACTAAGAGTAGGATCATTTTGACCCTCCTTTCTGCTTCGAATTGGAAGGCCCGGGCGTAACACCGGGCTTTCCCAATTGGAGCTTGAGTACACCTTTCGGGAACCCGCTCTTCCAATCTCTGCAAAAAGGACTCCGTTTGTGCAGTGCGCCAAGGGGCGCGGAGTTCTCAGAAAAAGGCTAATCCGACGGCACGTCCCTGATGCCAGTCAGTTCGTCGATCAACTCCGCGATCAGAGCTTCGCGGCCAAGGTCGAAATCGGAGCGCGGGGCAGTGGTGCGGTGCGCTTCGAGCCATGCCCGCACCAACTCGGTGACCGGTTTGGCGACGGCTTCTTCGGCCCCAGGCTCGAAGCGCAGAGGGATCTCGGAACGCTCGATGGAGGCTTTCAGCACCTCGGCGAATTTCATTTGGAACCCCCTTTCAATCCTGTAGCGGCGTGATGATTTAACGGACCGGCGCCGTGCCCCAGGCCGGGGTTGGAGCGAATGGCCTGGGTGACGTAACTCTTGGCGCGCGCCACGGCCGCATCCAGAGTGGCGCCGCGGGCCAACTCCGCGGTAATGCCCGCCGAGAGAGTGCAGCCGGTTCCATGCGTGTGCGGCGTATCGAAATGCGGGGCGGTAAACTCGCGCCAGTCCTGGCCATCGAATAAGACATCCACCGCGCTTTCCTGCAAATGGCCGCCTTTCACCAGCGCGGCTTTGGCCCCCATTTCGCAGAGGCGTTTGGCGGCTGCCCGCATGTCGTCCACGGTGAGCACTCGAATGCCGGTCAGCTCTTCGGCCTCGTGCAGATTAGGACAGATCAGCGCGGCGAGGGGCAGCAGCAGTTCGCGGATCGCAACAATCGCGTCTGTCGAGACCAGCGGTTGGCCGTGCTTGCCGATCATGACCGGATCGACCACCAAGGGGAAGCGGAATCCGGCGGCCGCGGCGGCGATGGCTTCCACGATCTCGCGGTTGCCGAGCGCGCCGGTCTTGGCGGCCTGCGGCGGAATGTCTTCCAGAACCGCCGCCAACTGTGCCAACACCAGTTCGGCGGGGATGCAGTCCACGCGCGTCATGCGCACCGTGTTCTGCACCGTCAGCAGCGTGATTACAGCTTCGCCGTATACACCAAACTGATGAAATGTTTTCAGGTCGGCCTGAATACCCGCGCCGCCACTGGGGTCGGAACCGGCGACGGTCAGCGCGACAGGGAGCATGCTGCAAATAGTCTAACACCGGGCCGTAGTATACTGGCTTGACTCACTATGCCCGAAGCCTTCGACATGCGCCTGATCCAGCGCGGCGCGCGCCTGCGGCGGTCGCCCTTTTTCGAAGCTACGCTGCGTTATGGCTGTCGCGCCTACACCGTTTACAACCACATGTTCCTGCCGAGGTGGAGCGAAACACCGAAATCACCGGCCCGGACGCCTTCCGTTTGACGCCGCGCGATCTGAGCAAAGTGCGCAGTGGGTCAGGGCAAGTACGTGCCGATTACTACCGAAGACGGCGGCATCGTCAGGCGGGCGCCGACCGTCCGCGAGCCGGATGTTTCCCCCGTGCAAGTGCAGGGGCCTAAATCGAAGGGCTGGCCTTGCGCTATTATTACTTCCTGGAGACCGATCTGGACGGCATTCCGGTGGTGGTCACGCGCACCGGAGGGACCAGCGAGGTCGGCTATGAGATCTACCTGCGGGATGGCAGCCGCGGCGACGAGTTGTGGGAACGCATCATGGAGGCGGGCCGTCCTTTCAATATCCGGCCTACTGGACCGAGCGACATTCGCCGCATCGAAGGTGGATCTGGACAAAGATGCGGAGTTCTTGGGCCGGGAAGCGCTTCGCAGAGTGCGCGCGGAAGGCGTGAAGCGGCGCTTGGTGGGGGTCGAGATCGGAGGCGCCCCGATTGAGTTCAATATGACTCGCTGGCCGGTGCACAAAGGGAGCGAGAACATAGGTCAGGTGACTTCGGCTATCTATTCGCCGCGTTTGGAAAAGAACATCGGTTACGCGATGGTTCCGGTGGCGCACGCGGCGCGATGCGCGACGTGGCTGGTGATTAGTGGCTGGTAGCTGGTGGTTATGTCCTGCTTTGGTCGGTATGAGTGCCGGACTTTGTCTGGCGGCTGAACCGGCTTCTGTCATCCTGATTTCGATCGATACTCTGCGCGCCGACCACTTAAGCGCGTATGGATACCGCCGCATCCGCACTCCCAACATCGATTCGTTTGCCCAACAAGGCACACTATTCAGTAACCTTGAATCGCAGGTCCCTCTCACGCTTCCTTCGCATACGTCGCTGTTCACTTCCACTTACCCGTTTCAGAGTCAGATTGAAGAAAACGCCGAGCGCGTACCGCCGGGAGTGGTCACTCTGGCCTCCGTGCTGCGGTCCCATGGATACAAGACCGCGGCCTTCATAGGCAGCGTGTTTCTCGAAAGTGAGATGGGCCTGGACCAGGGCTTCGATCTGTACGACAGCCCGTTTCATTTCGAAGCCTTCTCGCCCATCTCCGGTTCCATGTTCTTCGGCGGGGCGGGCCGCAACCGCTACGGGGTCAGGGACCGGCGCGATGGAGCCTTAGTGCTGGGCGCGGCGCGCCGCTGGCTGGCTGCCAACACGATCCAGCAGGGCGCGGGGGTGTTCGTGTTTGCGCACCTGTTCGATCTGCACAAGCCTTACATCCGCGCCGGATACGATGGCGAACTGGCGTACACCGATCGCATCCTGGGCGCGTTCAAGCAGGCCCTCATCCAAAGCGGGTGGTGGCAACGCTCGCTGGCGATCGTGCTGTCGGACCATGGCGAAAGTCTTGGCGAGCACGGCGAAGACAGCCACGGCTACTTCGTCTACGAAAGCACGCTACGGGTGCCGCTCATCATTCACTGGCCTGACGGCGCGCCGGGCCGGCCCGCGCGCGACGACCAGCCGGGCGGTTTGATGGATGTCGCGCCCACCGTCCTGGACTTTCTGCACATCGCAGCGCCACCGTCGTTTGAAGGGCGCAGTCTCCTGAATGCGGGCGGGCCGCCCGGCGTCTACAGCGAGAGCCTCTACGCCCACGACGGCTTCGGCTGGGCGCCTCTGCGCAGTCTGCGAGACGGAGCGTATAAGTATATCGATGCGCCCCGCCCGGAACTCTATAACTTAGCCGCTGACCCGCGCGAGCAGACGAATCTGTATGGCAAAGATCCAGCGCGCGCGCGGACGCTATCCGGCGAACTGCGGAAGCTGCTGGCCAGTCACGCTCCCAAGCAGCCGGCCTCGCCCGCCAATATCTCGCCGGCCACGCGCGCGCTGCTGTCTTCGCTGGGCTATCTATCCGGCCGTTCACGCGCAGCGGCCGGAGCCGCGATGCCCGACCCGAAAGACCGGCTGCCGGAATACCGGCTCTACGAAAGGGCGCAGGCGTTGCTCTACGACAGACGGCTGGAAGATGCTGCCGCCACTTTCCGCCAGATTCTGGCGCGCGACCCGCGCAACACGCTGGCGCGCCGCGACTTGGGCGGTACTTATGTCGAGCAACATTTATACGGCAAGGCGCGCGAATGTTTTGAGCGGGTAGTGACAGCCGCGCCAGACGACTACATGGCTCAGTTTGAGTTAGGCATCGCCGATAAGAAGCTGGGACTTACACACGACGCTTTGGAGCACTTACAGGCGGCTTGTAAGTTGGCCCCCGGCGCGGAGCAGTGTAGGAAGGAGATGGAAGGGCTCGAAAAGTGAACTTGAGGGCGGTGTGGGTCTCGGAGAAGCGCGCAACCTTGACATCCACCAGCCCGGCTTGGCGGCCCGCTTGTATGACGCCAACTTCCGTGATCTGCGGCTGGCCCTTTGGATAGATTACCCAGATGGCGCCCTTGGGTTTGAGCGCCTTCTGCAGAGAGCGCAATTTTGCCAGGTCTTTGTCCTTCTCCGCTCCGAAGAAAATCAAGTCCGATCCTTTGGCCGCGGTGCCTTCCGTAATGTCACGGGTGCGGCCCTCCAGATCTACACTGACACCCACCAACGAGACGCGAATACCCGGCTTGATATCGAGCTTGTCGGCCAGCGTGGGCGGATTGCGGATCTTGTGCGCCCACTTATCAGCCTGCGCGCCCAGCGTGAAGAGCGCCGTGCCGGCCGGCGATGTGACATGCAGCACGCCATCGGCGGCCTCCACTGACTGGATACTCTTCAGCGGAATCGACAAGCGGAAATCGCCGCGGAAGATGAGATCGCCGGTTTCGAGCAGCGCTTTGCCTTGCGATACTTTGCCGCCGAAGCGGACTTCACAGTTAGCTTCCAGTCCCATTCGTCGATTCCTCCAGCGACTGATCCAACAGCCGCGCGAACTCGTCCACATCGGATTTCGAGATATTCAGCGGCGGCGAAATGCGGATGCAGTTGCCGTAGGCGCCTCCCTTGCCGATCAGCAGGCCATTGCGGCGCGCGGCTTCCATCAACTCGGCGGTGGCGCGGGCGGCGGGCGCTTTGGTCTGGCGATCCTCCACCAGCTCCAGCGCCTGCATGAGGCCCATGCCGCGCACATCGCCGATGACGGCATGTTTGTCGCGCAGTTCTTCCAACTTCCCCCGCAGGTATGCGCCGGTTTCGGCGGTGTTGGCCAGCAGGTTCTCCTCTTCGATTAAATCCAGAACGGCTTTGGCGGCGGTAGTGGCCACAGGGTTGCCGCCGAAGGTGGAGATGGTGAGTCCAGTGACGCCCGCGGCCACCTCGGGCGTGGCGACAGTGACTCCGATAGGACAACCGTTGCCCAAGCCTTTGGCGCTGGTGATGACATCGGGAACGACTCCGTAGTGTTCGATACCGAACCACTTGCTGCCGGTGCGGCCCCAGGCCGTTTGCACCTCGTCGCTGATGAAGATGCCGCCCGACTGGCGCACGATATCTGCGACGATGGCGAAGTACTCTTTGGGCGGCGTGATGAATCCGCCGACGCCTTGTATCGGCTCGGCGATGAAGCCCGCGATGCGGCCCGAGGTGGACGTGCGGATCAGATCCTCGATGTCGCGCGCGCAGCGGACCTCGCAGGAAGGATAAGTCAGTCCGAACGGGCAGCGATAACAATACGCGTTATGCGCGTGCACGATGCCCGGCTGGACGGCGCCGCCCAAGCGCCAGGCGGCTTGGCCAGTGAGGGCCATAGTCATGGCCGAGCGGCCATGATAGGAATGCCGCAGGGCGACGATCTCGGTGCTGCCGGTGTAACAGCGCGCGGCCAGGATGGCGGTTTCGTTGGCTTCGGTGCCGCTGTTGGTGAAGAACGATTTGGTCAGGCGGCCGCCCGGTGTGAGCGACGCGATTTTCTTCGCCAGCGCAACCTGCGGTTCGGTCACGAAAACGGTGGAGACGTGTTGCAGCGTGTCCACCTGGGCGTGGATGGCGCGATTCACCCGGTCGTTACAATGTCCGACGCTGACCGTAAGGATTCCGCCGAAGAAATCCAGGTAGGCACGGCCGGCGGCATCGTACACGAACTGGTTTTTCGCGCGCGCGATCACCAGCGGCTCGCGGTAGTAGTGGAAGACCGCCGGGAACAGGTAATCCTGGCTGGCGAGGAGAAGTTCGTTGGTATCCATGGGGAAGAGAGGAATCAGTGTAGCAAACGTCTCAGTGGGGCAGGTCCCGGGCCGGGCCCCCGGCCTGCGGCGGTCTCTCGGGCCGCCCAGACGCGGCGAGAAGACGGCGCGACAGCGCCTGCAACCGGCAACCCCTCTTCCGATTTCCGTTGTGTGTCCGGTAAATCGGCGCCGGCTGGAACGCCAAATAAGTCATTTATTGACGAACGAAGCCAATAAGTTTCAACCAGCAACGCTGGAGTCCGGCACGAGCGCCCTTGCGCGGGCGTGCTGGATTGCGGTTCCCGATTTCCGATTTGTCGATTTCACTGTAGTACGGGGGTTTGTACGGGAATGGTTAGCAGGGGGCGCGGGGCAGTGGCGGATGGGCAGTAGGTTATTGAGGGCATGGGGGATGGGGAGCGGTGGGTTTTGTGACCGCCATGGCCTCGGCCGGCGGCATGGGAGGCCGGGCCCAGAAGGCACCCCGGCCGGGGGCCTGCCCCACAACTCTCGGGTAGAATGAAGACATGCTGAGAGCCGTGCCGCTTATCCTTGTGGCGACCGCAAGTTTTGCCCAGACGCCGCCAGCCATACCCGAAAACTCTCCCCCGCAAACCTCCCCGGCGGCTCCGCCGGAGGTGGAGGCAGCCTTGCTTGCGCGCGTCACCCAGTTCTACCAATTGGAAGTGGAGGGAAAGTTCTACCAGGCGTTGCAACTGGTCGCGGAAGACACTAAGAATTCGTACGTGAGTGTAAACAAGCCGACGATCCGGAGCTTTGAGATCGAAAGCGTCCAGTTTTCCGACGATTTCACGAAGGCGGATGTAGTGGTTTTAGTTCGGCGCCTGCTGCCGCTTGAGGGATTCATGGGCCACCCCTTAAGCTTAAAGGACTCCCGCCACTGGAAACTGGAGAACGGCCAGTGGTGCTACTACGTGGATCCACGTGCCGGGTTCAACATGTCCCCATTCAAACAACTACGCCGCCCGGTCAGGGACCTCCCCCCTGGAGGACCTCCCGGCGCGTCAGGCCCGGCGGCGCCCACGCCGGGTAACGTTCCGCATCCGCTGGCGCTGACAGTGGACAAGGCAAGCGTGCGGCTCAACTCCTCGGGCCCATCCTCGGAGCAGGTAGCCATTTCAAACCCGTCGCCCTGGCCCGTGGCGCTTACTGTTTCCGATCCAAAGATTGCCGGCCTCACCGTCAGCCTGGATCGCTTGACCCTGAAGGCGGGCGAGAAGGCCATCCTGAAAGTTCAGTCGAGCGGTGCAGTTCAGATTCCCACGGCGCAAATCACCATCGCCGTTAGAGTTCAGCAGACCAACCAGATTATCCCGATCAAAGTCTCTTTTGCCAATAAGTAATTAGTACGGCTGAAAACCGCTCCCTTACGGTCGCGGCTCGGTAACAGTCACCGAAGGTAAGGCAGGTCCCCGGCAAGCGGGGACCTGCCTGCGATTACTTGATCGGGATCAGAGATCCGTTCCCGAACACCACGGTATTACCTTGTTGCACCACGACGGCGAACGGCGCATTGTTGCCTGGGGCGGCATTGTTCGGCACCTGGAAATCCACTTCGTAGACGCCCACCATGCCGTAAGCGTACTTGGCCGACAGAACCAGCGCCCCGCCGTTATCGACCCCCACGATTACGCCGGCGTTCACTGGCAGATTCTGCGGCACCCAAGTGCCGCTTTGGTCGCTCAGGGGATCGAACTCGTCGGTAAACAACGGTGGCGTTGTCTGGCCGAGTCCCGTGACAAACATGCGCAGGGTATCTCCGGGCTGCGCCGGATTATTCACCGTGATGAAGGACCCATCCTCCCTCACCAGGACGGCACGCGTTTGCCCATCGGAGTCCGCAAACTGGAAGATACCAGGGCTGTACGGCGTTACCGGCACAGGGAAGGTGGGAAAAGCTACGTTATCGACAGTGACCACCATGGGGACCGTGGCAGGCGGGACAGCGGCCGACGAAGGCACGTCGCAGGGCACCTGGGCCGACAAGGATTGCACGCCATTGAAATTCGCCACATACAGAATTGGCGCGGGCACACCGCCGAACTGGACGCTGACGCCCGCTACCTGATACTGCGGAGCGATGAAGGGGAGCACCAACCCTTGCAGCCCAGTGGCCAGCCCCGTTCCATAAATCGTAACGAGACTGCACGGCGAGGCTGCCGAAGGGGACTGGTCGAAACCAGCCGCGTTCACGACTGCGGTGACCCCAAGGGGCGGAAGGACGGTCAGGTCGAAGGTCTGCGTATACGTCGTGGTTCCGGAAACAACACTGGCGGTAATCACGACTGGGCCGGGAGTGGCGCCCGCCGTAGCGGTTACCTGGGCCTGCCCCTCTGCATTGGTCGCAGCGCTAGGTGCACTTAGGGTGGCAGATCCGCTGGTGACCACATAGTTGACGGTAGCGCCCTGGACCAGCAAGGCGTTGTCGTTCACCTGCACGAGCAGCGGAGCGGTGAAAGGCGATCCCTCGGTGGCCTCCTGGCCACTGCCGGAGACAGCCTGCAGAGCGGTGACGACGATGTTCACATTGACCGTGAAAGTATATTGCACGGAGGGGGTGCCGGTGAGCGCGACCTTTACTCCGACCGGTCCGACAGTCGGGGTTACGAAAGCCGAGACCAGTCCGGTGGACGGCGAGGATGTGATGGCGCTGGTGAGGGTCGCGGTGCCCGCTGTCACAGACCAGGTGACCGCGGCGGCGTTGGACGGATTTCCGCTGGTATCGGTCACTTCAGCAATCAGCGCGAAGGGCGCCTTGACACCCGAATTAACGCGTTGGCTGTTGCCGCTAATGTACCTGATAATAGCCGGCGGTCCGCCAGTGACTGTAAGCGCCGCCGACGGAAGGCTCTGGAAGTTGCCCCCCGCGACGATGGTGTATGTCCCGGTTCCCACCTGACCGCCATAGACGGGATAACACTTGGCCGTGCCCGTGGTATCGGTAAGAACAGTGCCCGCCGGCTGGCCCGCTTGCGTGGCACAGCTTACGGTCGGGCCGGTTGTCCCGGATTGAAGCCTCACCTGAATTCCGGAGAGAACCGGGCCTCCTCCAAATATTCCGTTGGTTCCAGCCACACTCACGACAAGCGGCGTGGCGGCCGTCGTGCCTACGGCGCCGCTCAGCGACGGCGGCACCACAGCAGAAACGAGTGTGACGGAGATGGGAGCTATAACTCCACTTGCCAGAGCCGACGTCTCGACGAACTGAACGCCGGCACCGAGGGCCGATGCAAGCACCGTAAACGGAAAGAAGCTAGGCCCGATGTACACTCCTTGAGGCCCCAGCGCATAGGAGGCCTGACCGTTCGTGCCGGTCGTGGACGTGGCCACCGTCAACTGGCCATTCGGCTGTGTGTCCGTCCAGGTAACGGTTGCGTTCGCCACGGGACTCCCGGTCGCATCGTTCACCTGCACCACCAGTGGAACGAATTGCGTGGCGCTCAATGGACAATTCACGCAAACCAACTGTCCGTTACCGGAAACGATCAAAACGGTTTGGGCGGAACAAAAAGCTGGGAAAAGCAACAACGCGGTTAGAAAGCTGCCAGCGGCAAGGTGTTTCTGCATACACGTCCTCCTGACGTAGGGAAAGAATAAGAATGGTGGACGCGGAAAACCATGGTAGCACCATCCGGCTCAAAAAAAAAGGGGGGAGCTAAAAGCTCCCCCCTTCTCACGACGAGTGCCGTGAAGGTTAGTGAACGAGTTGCTCGCCCGTTTCCGTGGTGCAGTATAGAGCACCCGTCGAGCAAATGAACGGTTGCGCGGTACGAGGCGTGGCATCGGGGATGACCAGCGCCAGGTAAGCGGCCGCGAAATGCTCCAATTGATAGTCGCTCACAAAGCTGTAACCGTGAGCATATTGGAAATTGCAAGTCGCGATGGCGTAACCGAATGGTATCGCCGGCGTCCCAGGATAGTTCGTATCGAGGCCCGCCAGGGTGAAGGCATCGGTTCCGCCTCCAGGAATAACCGCCGTGGTGTAAACGGGCAGGGCAAGAGCACCGCCGCTGTAGAAGGAGACTGTGCAGGCTCCGGTATTCTGCGGGACTGTCCCAAGACCGTCCATAGAGGTGTTGGAGATAGCGATACCGGTGTCAAACCCGGCGGCATCGGTAATGTACGGGAAGAGCAGGTAAGTCACGCACTGTGAAGCAGTGAACAGCGTGACGCCAGTGCTGGGCGGGGCCGGCTGCGCGGATACCGTGGAGGAGAACGTCGGGATCAGCTCAGAAGAAGTGGCGCTGCCAGCCTGCGGATAGTATCCGCCCCACGCAGTAGTTGCCAGATTGGGGAGGGTATTGTTCGGTTGGCCGATGAAAGACGCGTAGATGTTGAACGAATACGAATCAATCGCGCTGGAATTCGTGTTGGTTACTTCCCAAATGATCCAGCCACTGGTAGCTGTGGTGCCAGTGCTATTGTCGAAAACTTGAGTTATGGTGTTGCTCCCGGGATCGACGGGAGTGGGGGTCGAAGTCACACCGCCGCTGCTCGTCACAGTGGTAACTATGGTGGCATCCGAGACCAGCGTGCAACCAGCGTCGCTTGTGCCAGGAGCGGGAGAAGGGCCACTGATGTCGGAACACCCCACAGAGGAGTTCGGAGACTGCGCCCAGCCGTCCGCGTAGATAATGGCGCCCGGCGGCACATTGTTAATCATCACCGCCAGCCTTGTCCCGTGATCGGCAATGCCGATGTTTGTGCTGCCATTAACCTGGATCTGAAGACCGCCCTCCGAGTTGTAGACTACACCCGGCACGTTTTGCGGGCTCGGCGGGTAAATGGCCGCGTTGTAACCGGTCCCTGGGCTGCTGATGACCTTAAAAGCAGTCGCAAAGTTCTCGGTAAAGGTCGCGGTGCCTATTTTGGTCCTATTAGCGTTTTCGCATTCCAGGAAAGACGGGGTCAGACCCGCCACGACCGGCCCATTACCGGTAACGTCCTGACTCAGGCCCATGGTGGCATACCCAACCACAGCCGTATCCTGGCCGGCGACGATACCGATGGATGTGCTGCCGCTGGATGTGACGAGCGCAGTCAAGGGTATGCCAACCGCAACATTCGACGCATCTACGCGAATATTGGTGATGCGATAGGTGAGCGACCCGGTCGCGGGCGGGTCAACCGGCACGCCCAGAAACGTGATCGTTTGCGAGGGGATGCCAGGCCCACCAAGACCAGTGATTCCCTGGAAAATATTGGGAGATGTGGTGAATTCCGAGCCAAAGCCGTTGGCGACAGCCGCGCACGCGATCGTCGGGTTATAGGGGTTTGTGCAAGGAACCTGAGACCCCGGTTTCGGATCGTCGATGAGCAAGAGCGCTTCAGTCAAGTTCACGTTCGCGGGGGCCACCAGCCCGGTGGGCACACCAAGAACGCGGCTGGTGATCGGCGCACCTATGTTGACCGTGATATTTGCCTGTGCGACCGGAGTACCCGTCGGCGTAGACACCGACCCTGGAGCCTTCGCGCAGGTCACCACGATGTCGCCCACGAGTTCGGTAAACCCTTCGTGACGAAGCGTGGGGGCCACACCGGCGGAGGCGGTACAAACAACACCATATTGTGCGCTCGCCGGAACTACCGATCCTAGAACCAGGACCAGCGCGGCGAACGCTAGAATCCATCTGCGAAAATCTGCCATTTCCTTCTCCTTGTGAATTGCGAAATTGAATCGGTCGAAGTTCTCTCTCAACCTGAGCCTCTCTACAACTACCTTAACCTTACCACTTGGGGAACTTCTCCGTGCGGGCGGAGATTTCATTAAGATCTTGCCGGTCAACCCTACAGCCTGGCACCGGGTACTACCGAACTATCCCCTGCGATGGGGCTGCCTCGTTTCTGTTTTTGTCTTTGGCCGGCTCGCAGGATTGCCCAAAAAATTGCATTTGTGGCGAACTCAGTAAAGATATTCATAACGTATCGCTGCGCCCGTGTCAAGAGAAATTCTTTGCCTTCAACGAGCAACCAGCCATTTTCGAGCCCCTAAAGCACACATCAGACGATACGCTCGAATTAGATCACGATGCCTGCCCGCCAGTCAACAGTTTCACACCGAATCGTCTCATTTTAACGATTTTTAATGAAAGCGGCTGCGAGAACGCCCGGCACGCTTTCCAGGATGCCGCGTTATCAATCACTTGGGAGCAGAGTTCACAGGCTGAAGCCTGTGCTACCTCACAGGCTGAAGCCTGGGCTACCTCAAATTCGCAGCAGATGCCCGGCAGCCTCGCGTCCGGTGAGCTTCGATAGTGCGTAAAGATACCATTGCAACTGGCGCTGGTAGCGGGCGGCGTCGCCGGAATCGCTCTTGAAATCGACTACGACCCAGCGGTCTTGCTCGACGAATGCCAGGTCGATCACGCCTTCCAGCAGCCGCCCGTCTTCCAGGCGCAGGTGGATGGGCAACTCGCGGTGGCAGCGCTGGGCGGCGCGCGCGCGTGACAGCAGCGGGTGCGCCCAGGCGGCTTCCACCGCCGCGGCGGCGGCATCGGATTCTTCGCCGGGCGCGTCCAGCAGGCGCGCGTGCACTCGCGCCAGGGCGGCGATTTGACCCGGCGCGCCTTGCAGATCGAGGTCGCGCAGGATGGCATGCACGAGTGTGCCGAAGCGGCGGCCGCCGGGGCGTTCGGCCACCGTTGCAACGGATTCAATAACGATAGAGCGAAGCTCGGGCGGGTCCTCGATGCCTTCGGTGGGCGATACGATCCGGAAGGCCGGCAACTGGCCGCTTTCGATGGTCCGCTGCCGCTCCGTTTGCCATTGCCGGTAGCGCGCGATGCCCTCGGCGGCGCTGGCGGCTGGCTCGGGCGCCAGAATGTCCTCTTGCCGCAGGCCGAAGCCCGGCGCAACTTCCAACCGCAGCCCGATGGGGTCCCACCAGACCACCTGGTGATCGCCCGTTTGCGGAGTGTGCAGGCCGGGACGCACGGAATCCTCGGGCTGGCCGAAGTGTTCGGTGGGGCGCTGGAGCACGGTGCGGTCGCCCGCGAACGCCGGGCAGCCCCGGGCGGCGGCCTTGGCGCGGTGCTGGCCGCGCGCGGGATAGATGGCTTTATTCAGCGGACCCAGCCAGCCGTCGCGCTGCTCATCGCCCACCGCGGGAACGACGAGCAGATCGCGGGCACGCGTGGCCGCCACATACGCCACGCGCACGCCTTCGGCGAGCTCACGGGTGCGCTCGTGCTCTTCGTGCTCCAGCAATTCCCATGGCGCGGCACCCAGCAGGCGGGTCGCGCACAATGCGCCCTCGACGAAGCGTTCGGCTTCGCGCGACGCGAGGTTGGCGGTCATGTCGGCGAGAATCACCACCGGAAATTCCAGGCCCTTGGCTCCATGCACGGTCATCAGGCGCACGCCGTCGGATGCCTCTTCGAGCACCGGGGCTTCGGTGGATTCGGCCTTCTCCGCCTGCGCCGCCAGCTCTTCGACGAAGCCGCGGAAGGAAAGCCCGCCGGTCAGCTCGAAAGTGCGGGCCAGATCGCAGATGCGGTACACGTTCGCCAGTGCCTGGGAACCGGCGCGGCGCAGCGTGAATCCGGCGTGCGCGCGCGTGGCTTCAAGCAGCGCATTGATGGTATCCGCAACGGGGCGCGCGTTGCGATGGCGATGCAGGTCCGCCAGGATGGCCAGAGCTTCGGCAATGGATGCGAACGCGGCCGCGAGCGCGTCGGGCGCGGTCCGGAACGGATGCAGACGGCCCACCTCGAAACGGAAGCGCAACAGCAGATCGTCGGGGATGGCGAACAACGATCCGCGCAGCGTGCCGAAAACCGACAGCTCGTCGTCCGGCCATTCGATGGCGGCCAGCGCCACGCGCACGGTTTCAACTTCTTCCCTGTGGTAAAAAGACTTCGATCCGACCAGCAGGTGTGGGATGCCGCGCGCCTCGAGCGCCCGGGTGTAGTCGCGCGAAAGGTCCGCGCCGTAATTCGTCATGCGGCGGAACAGCACGCAAATGTGCTTGGCCTGCAGCGGCACGCGCGCGCCATCCCGCGGATCGCGCACCTGCCAGCCGCTGTCGGTCCTGAGCCAGTCGATATACGCCGCGATGGTGTCCGGCAGGCACTCGTTGATCTTATCCTTGCTGATGCGCATCGTGCCGTACGGCTTGGGCGCCGGGAGCACTACGATGGCCGGCTGCGCGCCGTAGGCCGGTGTGTGTTGTTCAAGCGGCGCATAGCTCGCCTGGCCGCCGGCGTGATCGCCGGTCATCTCCGGGGCGAAGGCCGCGTTCACCAGTTGCTGAATCGGCGGCACCGCGCGGAAGCTCTTGGTGAGATGGATGCGCGCCACTCCGCGCGCGGCCAGCGCGGCGCAGACATTTTCATATAGCACCACGTCGGCGCGCCGGAATTTGTAGATGGATTGCTTGGGATCTCCCACCACGAAGAGCTTGCCGGGGATGGGCGTGACCTTCAGCCAATCGTTTTCGGCGGGGTCGCCGGCTGTGAGCAGAATCAGGATTTCGGCTTGCAGTGGATCGGTGTCCTGAAATTCGTCCACAAAGACGCGGGCGAAGCGCTCTTGCAGGTAATGGCGGACTTCCGCATTGTCGCGGACCAGGTTGCGCACCAGCAGAAGCAGGTCGAGGAAATCGAGCTTCCCGGCGCGCTGCTTGCGCTCGGTGTAGGCGGCGACGAAGTCCTGCATTTCGTCTCGCAGCGCGGCGGCGAAGTCCGCTCCGGCATCGCGGCGGAAGGCGGCGAGATCGCGGAGCAGGATGTCACGGGAGTCCAGCACCTGCTGCCGCGAGATGCCCGGCGCGAAGTTTCCGGAGCCTTTCTTGAAATCGCGCTTGAGGTCGCCCTCTAGTTTCAGGAGGCGCGCTTCCATCGTGTCGTGATCGGACGGGCCGCCGGACAGATCCAGCAACGGATGCATGGAGCGTACCAGGTTGTCGCTCGAGCGCGGGCACTGGCTCACGACCGCGGCCAGCGCACGCGATTGCGCCAGCAGCGCGTCGATGCGGCCCGGGCGATCGAACGGCTCTCTGCGCCAGGGCGCGGTGTGGTCGCGCCAATCCACCAACTGCTTGCCGGTGTACTTGAGCGACTCCACCGGCGGTGTGTCGGATTGCACGCCGCGCCACGTCTCGCGCCAGGCCAACCGCGCCAGCGCGCGCCGCAACGCCTCCGACCCCGCGTCCAGCTTCCGCTGGAACCACAGGTCGAAAGCGCGGCCCCGCAGGCGGTCGGCTTCGGGCTCGGTAAGCTCTTCGAAGTCCGGATCGATGCGCGCTTCCACGGGACGCTCGCGCAGGATCTGCGCGCAGAAGCCGTGGATGGTGCCGATGGCCGCTTCTTCCAGGCGCTCCAGCGCGTCTTCGAGATTCGCGCGCTCCTGGGGATCGGCGCATGCGGCGCGCGCTTTGTCGAGCTCCTCGCGCAGCCGGATCTTCAGCTCGCCGGCCGCTTTGTGGGTGAAGGTCACGGCCACAATCTGGTGTACGGGAGTGCCGGTGGCCAGCACGCGTACGATGCGCCGGATCAGCTCAGAGGTCTTGCCCGTGCCGGCGGAAGCTTCCACGATCAGGCTCTCGCCGAGGGAATTGCGGATGCGCTCGCGGGCGGCTTCGTCTTGTGTCTGCGGGGCTGAAGCCCCGCGCGGGATGAATCCCGCCCCCCAGATCATGGAATGTTCCTCAGATCCTGCAGCGCTTCCAGCGGCTCGCGGCGTTTGCGCGCAGTGCGCCGCTCTTCGTTGGGGCCGCAGACGGGCAGATAGTCGCACATGCCACAGGCGCCGGATTGCGGCGCGGCGGGCAGAAATCCACGATCGATTTGGCCGTCGATGATCGACATGGCGTGGGTGAAGAAGGCGCGGTGCCGGGGCGTGATGTCGAAGCGGATCTCCTGGTGGCCGCCGCGCTCGGTACAGTACGAGAGCCGGCTCACCTCGGCGGACGCGCCCAACAGCGTCTCGGCCGCCAAGGCGTACGCCAGCGGTTGCAGCAATGTGCCGCCGCCCACGTACTTGGGCAATTCCTGCGGCGGCTTGCCGGTCTTGTGGTCGGTGATGCGGAGGGTGCCGCGCAGCGGGTGCTTCTCGATCAGGTCGATGGCGCCGCGCAGGCGTACGCCGTTATCCAGGACGGCTTCGGCGTTGGTGCTGTGGGGGTCGCGCAATTCGTCCGGCTGGATGCCAAAGCTGAATTCGAAATGCGCCGGTATCCAGCCATCGTCCAAGGCGGCGACTTGTTGAATCCAGCCGCGCAGATCGATGCGCAGGTCCTCGATTTCGCTGCGCCACACGCGCGGGATGGCGGGGGCCAGCTTTTCCTCGTTGTCCGCCGCGACGCGATCGAGCACGCCGTCGGCGATTTCGAGAATGCGCGCGGCATTTTGGGGACGCATGGGCAGCAGTTGCGCGGACTGCAATTCGCCGAACAGGCGGAATTGCGCCTGGTGAAACAGAGCGCCGCGGGTGAGCGGGTCCATTTGCTCCAGCGCCACCTTCTCCTCGCGCGGCCGGAGCCGGTGGATGGCGTGCAACAGGAAACGGTACGGACATGCTGCAAAATGTTGCAGCGCCGATGGCGAGTAACTGCGCGCCGCCAGGCGTTGGGTAGCCAGCACGGCGCGCGTGGCGGCGTCCGGTTCGACGATGCCATCGGCGGGGAACCATGCGGTGCGGTTGCGCCGGGCGTAGCGGCGCAGGGAATCGGCCAGATAACGGTTGGCCGCGATCAGGTAGTTTCCCGAACCTTGGGCGTCGGTACGGCCCAGCGCGGCGAGGTCGAATTCCGCATCGTCGATGGCTTCGAGGGGTTCCAAGGGCGCGGGCCAATCGAGGCGCGAGGGAGCGCCGCGGCGGGCGTGCTCTTCGAACTGGCGCAACTCGGGCAGGCGTCCATGCGCCGCGCGCACGATTTCGAGCGCATAGAACGACGGCACGCGCGGGCGCGATTCCACGGCGTCCATGCGGGGGTAGGAAAAGACAAGACGCGCGCGGGCTGCGGCGCAGGCGATGTGCAGACGGCGGCGTTCGTCGGCCACGCGGTCGTCCTGGACGCGCAAGAGAGCGGGGACACAGGCTGAAGCCTGTGCTACCTTGGCGCGGTAGACATCCAATAGGATGGGATCTTCATGGGCGCGGGTGGGGAACAGGCCTTCGCAGAGTCCGGGGAGGAAGACGATGTCGAAGACGCGGCCGCGCACTTCGTCGATGCCGGAGACGAAGACGTGGCCGTAGCGGCGCAGGGGCGGCTCGCGGCGCAGGAAGCGCAGACGGTCGGATAGGACGCCGGAAACTTCATCGAGACCGACCGGCCCGACGTCGGCCATGGCCTGCAATTCGGCGAGCACTGAGAGGACCGATTCCGGCCGGCGCAGGGCGGCGGCGGCCAGCGCGGTGAGATGGTCGATCCAATCGCCCCAGGCGGCGTGGCGCGGCAGGGCGGCGAGCCGGTCGATCAGCGGCAGGGCGAAGCGTTCCAGATTTCTTAGGCGCGCGATTTCGCGCTCCAAGTGCGGACGGCGGCCTTCCTCTTTTTGGCCGAGATCCGCGAGACGGACGCGGAACTCCGCTTCGAGGCCGCGCAGGCGGCGGGCCCAGCGGTCGCGCCCTCCGATGACGGCGGCATCCACCAGCAGTTTCTCCCAGGCTGCGGGCGATTGCAGCGTGCCTCCGATTACGGCGGCATCTTCGTTTTCAGCCGGGTCGGGGTCGGGGTCGAGTTCCGGCGCGACGGGTTCGTTGCGTTCGTAGAATCGTGCGAGGAGTTCGTCGTCTGGCGGCAGGGGGGCGGCGGCGTTGGCGGGTGCGCGATCCAGCGGCGGAGCTTGACCTAGCGAGAGGTATTCGGCGAAGCGTGTGGCGGAGCAGCCTTCTCCGGCACATGCGAGGAGTGCCAGGAAGGCGCGGCCGGCGGGATCGGGGCGCGCTACGCCTCGGCTGAAGTATGCCGGGATGCCTGCTCGGCGGAGCGCTTCTTCTATTAGCGGCTGGTAGCGTTGCGGCGAGCGCAGGAGGATGGCTATGCGGTCGAAGGGTACTGCGTCGGCTGCCGATTTTTGGATGCGGCGGGCTATTTCTATGCATTCTAGGGACTCGCCCGCGGCCGAGAAGTAGTCTAGGGTGGTGTCGGGTTCGGCGGGGGGGGAGAGGGATGGATTGAATAGAGACTCTCGGATGCGGTCTAGGGTAGTGGCGGCCTGAGAGGCCGCCGCAGGCTGAGAGCCTGCCCCACTCGTCAAACAGCCGTCGAAGACTTCGGGGGAGCGCTCCAGCAGTGCTTCGGCTAGTTGGCTGCGCAGCGCTGCGTCGAGGTCGACGTCTAGCAGCACTACGGGGATGCCTAGCAGGCGGTGCTTCCCTTCCCTGGCGGCCGCGATCGCATAGAGCAGCAGCAGCGGGAAGTCGGCCGCGGCGCGGTTGGCAAGTTCCTCTTCGTAGAGCGCCGCCATGCGCGCGAGATCGCGGCCGGGCAGTCCCGTGGCTGCCACTTGCTCCGGCCGCACACCTTCCAGGCGCAATTCGGCTATGGTACGCGCCACCGCGCGCGCCAAGCCAGGCGTATCGGCCACCGGCTGAAAGTACGGGATGGACTCCGCCTTCAGCTTGTGGATCACGCGCGCCACCATGGCCTCCGCGCCCAAGGCGCCTACGGGCGTCAGGCCGGCGCGAGCCAGCGGCCCTTCGGCCAGATCCACCGCCAGTCCGGTGAGCGTCATGCGATGCACACCTACGAGGCCGGCGCCGCAAGATGCGCGCGCGAAATCGTCGGCCGCGCCGCGCGATTGCGCCAGCACCAGGACTTCCGCGTGGCCCTTCAGCGACGCGAGAAACTCGGCCGCGCGATCGAGCAAAACGGCGTAGGAGGCGGACTGGACCAGACGGCGCACTTAGTCGCAGTGTATCAGCCTGTAACAGAACCGCGATTCATGTCACAATACATGGAACGCTCGGGAGGATTTCGATGAGCCTGTTCGATGGTCTGTATCCTTACGAAGTGGTGCTCCTGATCCTGGGGGCGCTGTTCTTTCTGCTGCTGGCCGTGCTGCTGGTCTTGCTGGTGGTGCGCGGCAAGTCTTACACCGGGATGCTGGCTTTCTTCGCCATACCGATCGTCATGATCGGCTACTCCAGTATCCAGGAGATCACGTTCCAAAATGGCGCGGTCACCATTCAGAAGACCACGGCGCAGTTGCAGGCGGCCCCGACCGACGGCACGGTGCGGTCGAATCTCGAGAGCCAGGTAGCCAGCATGGCGAGCCGCCCGACCACCGACCCTTCCGCGCTAACGAGCATCGCCGGAGCCCAATTCGCTCTGGGCAACCGTAGCGCGGCGGAAACCAATTTGCAGAAGGCCATGCAGACGTCGCCGGCACTGCCTCAGGCGGTGGCACTGAAGCAACGCATGGATACCGATAGCGCCCTCACCAACCTGACCGCGCAACTGGCACAACATCCAAACGACGCCGCCACTAAACAGAAGCTGGCGGATACCGTGGCTCAGGCCGCTCCTCTGAAGATTGCCAATCCCGGGTTCCTCGCGCATTTGTCGATCGCCCACGCCGCGCTGGGCGACAAGGCCAAAGCGCAATCGTTTGCCGCTACGGCGCTCAAAATCAAGCCGGATCTGGCCGAGGCGACACAACTGAAGAGCCTGGCCACCGGTTCGGGCACGCACATATAGGACCGCGGCCGGAACGATCAAAGCCCAAGTGGTTGGATGTAAAGAGGGTTCTGGGTGCTGGGTGCTGAGGTTCGGGCGCTTGGGGCGCCGGGGCGGGGCCCGGACTCGGGGTTTTCGCGGCTGGTGGGGAGACAGTGGTTGCGTACCGATTGGGATCGTGGGTGGGGTTGTCAAAGAGCCGGTGGGCAGGCGACTAACGGGTGTCGGGGGTGACGGGGGCGCAGTAGATCGGATTCGATTGCTGGCCCTCCGACATGATGTAATCCGGGCGCGGTGCGGGCGGGTCGGCGGGCTTCGCAACTGACGCGGGCGCGGATTTTGCGGCCGGGGTTTGGATGGGCTGCGGCTGGGGCCGGGCCTGCCGCTCGTTTTGCGACTGTTTCATATCCGCGATGGCGGTGCGGAAGGAGCGCTCCAGTTGCGCGCGTTGTTTGGCCACGTAGCCCAACATTTTGAAGCGTTCTTCGCCGAATGCGATGAACAGGTAGATTTTCTGTTCGCTCTCGGCAACCCGCTTGAGCAGCCATTGGGAGGTGACCATGGTTTCCAGGTAGAGGCGTTCGGTGCGGGTTTGCGGCTGCCAGTCGGCTTCCATTTCGTCCCAGAGTTGGGAGTAGTCCGCGGCGTTTTCGTCGGGGAGGATGGAGGCGCGGGTGCGGAGGCCGTAGGTTAGGGCGTTGAAGCGGATGGCTTCTTTGCCCGCAGGGGTAGCCGGACCGGTAGAGTGCTGCGCATTGCGCCGGTTGGCTTCTTGTTGCTTCTGTGAAATGATCATGCGGAAATTACCTTCCGACTCAAGGATAGCGGGCGGGTGTTGAGCGAACGACCTGCCAAGGAGGGTGGCAGGTTAGTAAGTGTTTTGGTTGGCGTGGGGTGCCGGGGAGGGATTTATTTTCGAAACGTGTGACTGAAAACGGGCCGAAGCGGGGCGGGGCTAAAGCCCCGCGCGGACTAAAGTCCGCCCTCCAGCGGGCTGTTTCGCTAAAAACGTGTTAATCGCCGGGGAAGAATGATGCCGGCGGCGCGATGCAATCGCATACCCGCGCTCTTATGGAGCAAAGATGAAGACATCTTCGACATTCTTGCCGAAAGCTCGCGCGATCCGGAAGGCCAGCAACAGCGATGGGTCGTACTTGCCGCCTTCAATCGCCATGATGGTATGGCGTGTCACCCCGGCAAGTTTTCCCAATTGTTCCTGAGTCATTTCTCCGGCATCGAAGCGCAGCCGGCGGATGTTGTTGCGGACCACCTCGCCTTTACCCGGCACGATACATCCGGATGGAGGCCGCCGACTTCGCCGTCAGAATGACGATCCATCCGCCCCAGATTACTGCGCTGAAGGCCCACACCGGCACTTGCACCAGCGTGTCCCACCCCAGTCGAACGCCCATTCCCACCGCACCGATCACGATCAAGATCCAAAAGAGACTCATCGCCGCCATCATCGACTTGCGGTCGATCTCGCGGTCCCGCTCATCACTGGCTGGCTGGCGCAACCGGAAGAAGGGCATCCCTGACAGCCCGAGGATGCCAAAAGCCCCCGCCGACGCGGCCGGCTTTCGAGTCACGATCCAAAAGGCGGCGAACAGCACAACGGCGCCCACCGCGACACAAAGATTCCACCATGCACGTTTTTCAAATTCGGCCATGGGTGCTCCGAAGTGTACCTGAAGTAACTTGTACATTACTTTAAGTAATTTGTCAAGCACTTTGGTGCTACTTTTTAGCCCGCTTGAAAAACCACCCCCGCAGGGTTGGAGGCGCGATAGGGCACCAGAGCGGAGGAGGTGGCCACGCGAGCGATTGCCGACGGATTCCCCCGCTGGTCGGACTTCAGCACCGCGCGCCGCGAGAGGTCTGTAGACCTCAGCCACAGTAGAGAAAGCATGCCGGAAGATAGTGCGCGTTTCTGCGCTGTGTCAAGGGAAGAATGAAACAAGACGATCCTGGGAGGGCACAACCGGCGAGCGCGTCCAGACCGGCTACAACGGACGGCCGCGGTTTCTCCGCCAATCGCGATCTACGGCCGGGGCGGCCTGAGAGGCCGCCGCAGGCTGAGAGCCTGCCCCACAATGGACAGTAGTACAGTTTATACGCTGACTACCGGGCATGGCGACTGCCGGATGATGGCGTAGGCGTTGGTGCGCAGTCTGCCAAAAACTCCCGCCGCCGATCCGCGCCCGATCACCAGCAATCCAGCGTGGCGTTTCTCCGCCATCTCGCAAACCACCTTGGGCGGATCGCCCGCCTCGATCGCCAGTTCCGCCTCCGTGCCGAAGCGCTGCTGCAGACGGGCCAAGTCGTCCCGCACCGCCAGCTCCATCTCGCGCGCGCGTGCGTCCTCCTGCCCGGCCGCCGGCGAGACGGCCATGGCATGCACCACCGTCAGCCGCGAGCCGAACTCCTTCTGCATGGCCGTGGCCCACTCCAGAGCTTTGCAACTCTGCGGCCCCAGATCGATCGCGCACAGGATGTCCCGGAATGCCATCGGCTCGGTCTGCGGCGCCTCTTCCAGGTGCACGCCGGTCCACACCGGACAATCCGCGTCGTGCAGCACTTTGGCCGTGATGGATCCCAGAATGAATTGCCGGAAGGGCCCGTACCCGTGCGTGGGCATCACGATCAGCCCGGCATTCTCTTCGTGGGCGTATTCCACGATCTGCCGCGCCGGATCGCCCTCCAGCACCACCCGCCTGGCTTCGGTGCCCGCCAACTCGCCGGCCAGAAACGTCTCCAGCTCTTTCTCCACCTGCGCCGCGCGATTGGTGTACAACTCGGTCAACATCGAACCGCCGATCTCCAGCGCGCCAAACTCGTAGTGCGGCGGAGTCAAGACATGCAACAAAGTCAGCTCGGAGTGGAAACGATCGGCCAGCGTCTTGGCATACCGCGCCGCGCCCAGCGACCGCTCCGAAAAATCCACCGGCAATAAGATCTTACTTAAAGACTTCATGGCAACCTCCTTCGCGTCGCCTTCACTTCCGTCCCTTGCTCTCCACGACGCCCAAATCCGTGAGTATCTTAGGCGCCGCCTCTTCCAGCGCCAGCAGGTTATGACAGGCGCCGCAGTCCTGGGTCACCTTCCGTCCATCGGCGCTGCCATGGCTGTCGTCGTGACACCGGAAACACCCCGGAAAATCCGTGTGCCCGATGTTATTCGGATACGAGCCCCAAGTGACTTTCATGGCCGGAAACACATTCCGGTTGTAAATCGCGAGTAAGCCCTGCGCGGACTTGACTACTTCCGCCTGGCGATCCCGGTAAACAGCGGGATAAGTGTCGCGATAATAAGCCTCCCATGCCGCCGGTATCCGGGCCGCCGCCGCTTCCCGGCTGGCATACTCTTTCTTCAGGATCTCCACGCTCTTCTTCCGCGCGAACGGCAGGCTGGCGGAAAGATCGCCCGCAGACATAGCCTCATCCACCGCCCGTTCCGGCAGCTTATAACTGTGGGACGGCCGGTTGTGACAGTCGATGCAGTCCATCTCCCGTATAGTTAATCCCTTGCCATCCGCAGCCGCGCCCTCGGCCCGGTATACGGTCTTTCCATCCGGTCCGTCGTACTCGATCCACGGGATGACCTGGCGCTGCGCGTCGGAATGCCCGTAGCGGATGTGTACCCCCGGACCAAGGTGCGTGCCGTGGATCCCGATGCCCTTATTGCCGCCGCCGATCTTCATCAGCAGCACGGTCTTGACCGGCGAATTATTTTCGTCGTCGCCGAACTTGTTGATGACCTGCAGCCGGTCTTCGCCGTACTTCTGCGGCCAGTGGCAGGCTTCGCACGTCTCGCGCGCGGGGCGCAGACTGTGCACTGGCGTGGGGATGGGCGTCTCGTAAGTGTGGAACGCCACCGCGAACACCTGCCGGATCCCGGAGAGCTTGCTGCGCACAAACCAGGACTCCCCCGGACCGATGTGGCACTGCACGCACTCGACGCGCGAATGCGGCGAACTCTGGTACGCCGTGAATTCCGGCTGCATCACCGTATGGCAGGTTTGCCCGCAAAACGAAACCGTCTCCATGTAAGAGACCGCGCCGTACGCCAACTGGCTGGCGATCACGATGTTGGCGAACGTGGTGACCCCGACAAACGTGAGCAGCCGCCGGAATTCCACGTTCTTCAGGTTCAACGGGGGAAAGGTGGCCGGATACAACCCGCGCCGCCTCTCGCCCTTATTCTGCCGGTAAATCCCCAGCGGAATCAGGAGCAGTCCCAAAACGAACAACCCTGGAAGCAGGAGAAACGCGAGAATCCCGTTATAGGGGTTGTGTATCTCCCCGCGCATGGTGGTGGGCAGCAGGAATAGCCAGAACACGGTAGCCGTGGTCACTACCACGACTCCGATGAGGCTGATCCAGTTATTGGAAAGATGGATTAGTGGAGAAAGTTGGGCGGGTACTCTGCCCGTCGGTGCTTCGCTCATTTGGGTATGGTCCCGCCGCCGGCGGCGATTTCGGCGGGATGGTCCTCTTCCCGCGGCTTGGGCTGCGCTGAGTGGGGTTCCGGCTCCTTCACGCTCACGCCCGTCAGCCACGCGGTGTCCATGGGGTAAACGTCCGGATCGAAGATCACCGTATAGAAGTGCCAGACCACGATCGCCAGCGTAGCAAGCAGCGCTTCATAGAAGTGAATCGAGGTGGCCACGTCCAGCCATAACTTGGGGAACAGGGCCAGCATCAGGTTGTTGCCCCAAAGCATAAACCCGGTCACGATCATTACCCCCGCGCCCCAAACCACGGCCCAGTACTCCGCCTTCTCGATGTAGCTATGGGAGGAGCGGCCTGGCGGCGCCGAGCGCAGTCCCATGTTGTAGCTGAAATTGGCCAAGGCCTCACGCGCATCCCGGACCTTGGGGAAGAGTTCCGTCCAGTGCCGGCGCAGCCGCCGGTTGGCTATCAGCGATATCGCGTGGGCCAGCGTGACCGACACGAAAACCACGGCCGCGATGCGATGCACGATGCTGCGCAGGTTGCCGTCCCGCACCATCGAAGGGCGCGCCCACCACTGGTCCGAGAACTTTAGCGCGAATCCGGTCCAGGCCAGGGTCACGAACGAAACGACCAGCAGCGCGTGTTCCACGCGTTCGAACGGCAGCATCCGCACATTGGGGCGGCCCGGCAGTCCGTCGCCGCCCGGCCTATGCGCCGCGCCGCCGCTGCCGCGCAGCCGCAATAACTTACGCACCCAATCGCCGCCATTATGCAGCAGCATCAACCCGATGGTCAGCGGGATCGCCAGCAGATAGAACTGCTGCACCCAGCGCATGGCGGGCGCTTCCTTGCCACCCTGCGCGATGTGTACCTGGCTGATGGCAAAGCGCCTTCCGGCGCCCTGGTGGCACTTGCCGCAGGTCGCCGCCAGATTCTTCGGATTGGTCGTGGAATGCGGATCGGACGACGGCAGAATGTTGTGGACCCCGTGGCAGCTCGCGCAATTAGCCACGGTCTGGTTGCCCTCTTTCGCCGCCAGCCCGTGGAAGGAAGCGTCGAAGCTTACCACGCGGTCGGCGGGAAGGTTGAACCGCCGCGACAACTCCACGTTCCCGTGGCAATTCCCGCAGGTATCCCGTATGTTGCCGGCGTTTACCGGCGAAGCTGCGTTGCTGGGCGCCAATATGGAGTGTTCGCCGTGACAATCGGTGCAGATGGGCGCCTGCGTAATGCCCTTGGCCAGCGCCTGCCCGTGTACGCTCTTGGCGAATTGAGCGGCCACCTCGCTGTGGCACATCCCGCAAGTTTCAGGCACCTTCTCGCGGAACTCCGCCGATTTGGGCCGCAGCAGTTCATGCGCGGTCCCGTGGCACATACCGCAATCCGGCGCGGCCGCGTTGCCGTTCTTGATGGCCTGCCCGTGTACGCCGCGCTCATAATCCGCCTCCTGGCCCTGGTGGCACTGGCTGCAGACCGGCTTGGGCACGTTCGCCGGATGCGGATATTCGTCGTGTTTCACATGGCAGGAAGCGCAAGCTACCGAGGCGTGGGCGCCCTTGTCCAGCTTGGCCCCCTGACCATCGTGGCAGGCCGTGCATACCGAGTTGTCGGCCCCGCGCGCCGGAGACGGGGCCGCGGCCGTCCATAGCATCAGACCGGCCGCAGCCGCAACAATCCCCCATGCGCTTCGTGGTGCCCTGTGCATTTGTCTCTCTTGAAAGCAGAAGACAGAAGACAGAAGACAGAAGTCAGAAGCCGGACGGCTACGCTTCCTCGATTTCTGGACTTCTGACTTCTGTCTTCTGACTCCTGACTTCTTCTTAATACGTCGGGACGGCGTTCCAGACCTGGTACAGGTAGATGGCGGCCAGCGCCACGCCGTACACCGCTACCACTATGGTCAGCGTCTTGCCCCATTTATCGATGGCTGCCAGCCTGTGGGCCAGCGCCACTTGTTGCGTGGGCACGCTGCCTTCCAGGTGGATCGAATCGTCTTCGTGGCTCGCAATCTGCTTGCGGTAGATGATCAGGAATACTACAACGATGGCCAGCACGCCCCAGAATATGGCGTATGGCATTAGGTTGATGTTCATAGGTGACCTCCTCTTAGAGTTGAACGGAAACGGGCCGGTCGTTCGGCCGGTTGGGCAGCGGCCTCCCGAAATCCTTGCCCGTGGCTTCTTCGATGGCCTCCACCACCAGCATCAGATACGCGTCCAGCGCGCACTGCACCTCCTGGCGGAGACCGCA
>Ga0224558_1000273_pt1 | contig 61453 bp, 55 predicted proteins | sample 714S32024metaG_FD_180682 | JGI IMG/M metagenome (GOLD analysis project Ga0224558, IMG submission 180682) | Peat soil microbial communities from Stordalen Mire, Sweden - 717 S3 20-24 | ecosystem: Environmental > Terrestrial > Soil > Wetlands > Peat | place: Sweden: Norrbotten County, Stordalen... | reverse complement strand
CGGGGACCTGGGAGACCGCCGCCCCGACGGCGGCGTTGGCCAGCTCCACGACCACCCGGATGTCCGGCCGGAGCTCGCTGACGACCAGCGCCTTCTCCAGGGTCTGGACCTCGGTCCGTTCGGCGCGGACCACCGCCCTGGCCGCGGGCAGGGCGGCCCGGTCCAGGATGGCGGTGATCCTGGGGCTCCCCACGATGCACGGATGCCCCAGGCCTCGAGGATCCGGACCGGGCGCGGGTCGGGCTCGTCGTCCACCACCTCCCCCACCCCGGCCTGGTGGAGCTGCTCGACGGTCCGGAGACCGACCCCTTGGAGGCCGCAGACGATGACATGGCCCTCCCGGCGCACGCTGTCGGATCGCTCCATATCCGTATGGTGCCCGACCTGGGCTTCTACCGGATCGCCGGAGTGTTTCGGCTGGAAGCACGCTTCGACCGGCCGGCCGGGGAAACGGCCGGGGGAATACATGTTCGATCCGACTGTTGACTTTTCCACAGCCAGAGACAGTCGACGTCGGAGGAACGATGGACAAGCCAAACGAGAATCTGCCCCTACTGCCCCTCACATCGGGAGTGGTCCTGCCCGGCATGGTGTTCACCATGGCCCTCGAATCGGACGAGGCCCGGGCGGCCGCCGCGGCAGCCGAGGCCGCCGGCGGCCACTTCGTGATCGTCCCCTTCATCGACGGGCGCTACGCGGCCGTGGGTGTGGTCGCCGAAGTGATGGAGAAAGGCGATCTCCCCGGGGGGATGACGGCGGTGGCGGTGCGCGGCGTGGAGCGGGCCCGCCTGGGCACCGCCGTGCCCGGGACCGGGCAGGCCTTGTGGGTGGAGGTCGAGCCCATCGACGAGGGAGCACCGTCCGACGAGGTGGTCGAGCTGGCCCGCGAGTACCGGGCGGTGCTGGAGAACATCCTGCTGAGCCGAGGCGCGGGGCGGATCGCCGAGCGGCTGGCCGACATCACCGATCCCGGCCGGGTGGCCGACATGGCGGGCTACTCCCCCGACCTGTCCCTGGCCCAGAAGGTCGAGGTCCTCGAGACGATCGACGTGGCGGCGCGACTGCGCCTGGTCATCGCCTGGGCCCGCGAGGTCCTGGCCGACCTGACCCTGCGCGAGCGGATCAAGACCGACGTCGAGGAGGGCATGGAGAAGACCCAGCGGGAGTTCCTGCTCCGTCGTCAGCTGGAGTCGATCCGCAAGGAGCTCGGGCAACTGGGCTCGGACGACGAGGCTCCGGACGACTACCGTTCCAAGCTCGCCGGACGCGAGCTGCCCGAGGCCGCGCACAAGGCGGTCGAGCGCGAGATCGACAAGCTGGAACGGATGAGCGAACAGAATCCCGAGCACGGGTGGATCCGCACCTGGCTGGACACGGTGTTCGAGCTGCCCTGGGGCGAGGTCTCCGAGGACCGGCTCGATGTGGGCGAGGCGTCGCGCATCCTCGACGAGGACCACGACGGCCTCCAGGACGTGAAGGACCGCATCCTCGAGCACCTGGCCGTCCGCAAGCTGCAGGCCGAGCGCGGGCTGGCGCCGGTGTCGGGACGGGGAGCGGGCGCCATCCTGGCCCTGGTCGGGCCGCCGGGGGTGGGCAAGACCTCCCTCGGCGAGTCGGTGGCCCGGGCCCTCGGACGGTCGTTCGTCCGGGTGGCCCTGGGCGGGGTCCGTGACGAGGCGGAGATCCGCGGCCACCGGCGCACCTACGTGGGGGCCCAGCCGGGCCGCCTCGTGCGCGCCCTGCGGGAGGCGGGGACCTTCAACCCGGTCATCGTCCTCGACGAGGTCGACAAGCTCGGGGCCGACTACCGGGGCGATCCGTCCTCGGCGCTGCTCGAGGTCCTCGACCCGGCCCAGAACCACACGTTCCGGGACCACTACCTCGAAGTCGAGCTGGACCTGTCCAAGGTCCTGTTCATCGCCACCGCCAACATGGTCGACACCATCCCCGGGCCCCTGCTCGACCGGATGGAGATCATCCGGCTGGACGGCTACACCGAGGAGGAGAAGGTGGCCATCGCCCGGCACCACCTGGTCGGTCGCCAGCTGGAGCGCGCCGCCCTGCTGACTGACGAGGTCACCGTCACCGACGACGCCCTCCGGGCCATCGTGGGCGACTACACCCGCGAGGCCGGCGTGCGCTCGCTCGAGCGCGAGCTCGGGCGGCTGCTGCGCAAGGTAGCCGCCAAGGTCGCCTCCCACGAGGAGGAGACGCCGGTCACCGTGGACGCCGTCGACGTCCGCAATTGGCTCGGGCGGGCGCGGTTCTTCTTTGAGGCCGCCGATCGGACCGCGGTCCCCGGCGTGGCCACCGGGCTGGCCGTCACCGGCACCGGGGGCGACGTGCTGTACGTGGAGGCGTCGGTGATGGACGGCCCCGAGGGCCTTACCCTCACCGGCCAACTCGGCGACGTCATGAAGGAGTCGGCGGAGATCGCGCTGTCCTACGTGCGCTCCCACGCCGACGCGCTGGGCATCGACCCGGGAGCCTTCGTCGGCAAACGGTTCCACCTCCACGTTCCGGCCGGGGCGATCCCCAAGGACGGCCCGTCGGCCGGGGTCACCATGACCACGGCCCTTGTCAGCCTGCTCCGGGACGAGCCGGTCCGGTCGGTGCTGGGCATGACCGGCGAGGTCACGCTGCAGGGACGGGTGCTGCCCATCGGCGGTGTGCGTCAGAAGGTGCTGGCCGCCCACCGGGCCGGGCTCACCTCGGTGGTGCTGCCGGCCCGCAATGGTCCCGACCTCGAGGATGTGCCCGAGGCGGTACGCGACCAGATGACCTTCCATCTGGCCACAGACATCGGCGAGGTGCTCGACGCCGCGCTGTCGCCGGGGTCCGACCGGGCCGACGCCGGGGCGGTCCGGGCCGCGGCCTGACGGTCAGCCGGCGACGAGGTACCCGTCGAGGATCCGGGCCAGCTCGAGGGGTCGGTCCCCCTGGATGCTGTGGCCGGCGCCCTCCACGGTGACCACCCGGTCGCCGGGGCGCCGCCGGTGGAACTCGGCCTCGTCGGCGTCGTCGACCACCGGGGAGAGCGATCCACGGAGGAGCAGCACCGGCACCCCGATGTGCTCGAGGTCGTCCCACAGAGGGCCGAAGTCGATCGAGCCCACGTGCATCCCGCTCGAGCCGGCGGGTCGGCCCAGCTGGTGGCGCCACGTCCAGGTCCCGTCGTCCCGCTGCACCGAGTTGTGGAGCACCCCGCGGCGGAGCGACGACACCGAGCGGGTGGGGTTGAACTCGATGGTGCGCTGGAGGATCTCGTCGAACGAGTCGAACGACTCGGGACCGGCCAGGAAGGCGGCGATGTCCGAGCTCTTCTCGCGGGTGACCCCGGGCGTGATGTCCACCAGGGCGAGCCGGCGGACGAGGTCCGGGTGGGCCGCGGCCAGGGCGATGGAGGTCGCCCCGCCCAGCGACATCCCGACCACCAGCCGGGCGGCAGGGGCCAGTCGTCCGACGACCCCGGCTACGTCCTCGGCCATGGCCCGCGGGTCGAGGACCCGGGAGTCCCCGGGCCAGTCCGAGTGGCCGTGCCCGGGGAGGTCGACGGCCACCAGCGGCCGGTCCAGGGCGAGGGCGACCGTGTCCCACGTGTGAGCGTTCTGCCCCCCGCCGTGGACCAGCACCAGCTCCGGTGGCCCGGTGCCCCACACCAGCGCACTCACCCGCCGTCCGGGTGCCACCTCCACCGACTCTCGTCGCACCGTCGGTGGACCGGTCCACGGCAGGCCGGACTCGGTGGCGTTCTCCTCGAAGAGGGAGAACTCGTCGTAGTGGTCCGGGGGCACGCTCATGCCGGAACCGACGAGGCGTGCCCGAGCTCGGCGACGACCTCACCCAGGGTCTCGTCGGCCACCAGATAGGGGGTGTAGAAGGCCACCCGGTCGACCAGGCCGCCGAACCGTCGGACCACCTCGGTGGCCACCTGCTTCGGCGATCCCACCGCGGCCAGCGCGGTGAGCATGGTGTCGTCGATCATGCGCGGCATCTCCTCCCAACGTCCCGTCTTGGACAGCGTATTGAGCTCGGGCTGCAAGCCCTCCCATCCCTCCACCTCCAGCACCGGACGGTAGGCCGGGGTGGACGCGTAGAAGGAGAGGAGCCACCGCCCTGCGGTGCGCGCCGTCTCCAGCTCCTCGTCGTCGCGACCGCAGCACACGACGACCTCGCCGGTCAGGGTGAGGTCCGACCTCGACCGGCCACCCCGGGCCAGCCCCTCCTCGACAGCCGGCAGCGTCCGCTCACGGAAGTGCCGGCCGGTGTTGAACGGCATGACCAGCAGCCCGTCAGCCACCTCGGCGGCCAGCCGGACCATCTGGGGCCCCAGGCCGCCAATGGCGATGGGGGGCGGACCGAAGGGATTGGGCCCGGGGTTGAACATCGGCGGCATCAGGGTGTGGGACGTGAACTCGCCGCGGAAGTCGAGGCGCTCCCCGGTCTCCCAGGTGGTGAAGACAGCGCGGAGGGCGCCGACAAGCTCGCGCATCCGGGCGATCGGCCGGTCGAACGACGCGCCGTAGCGCTTCTCCACCTGGGCCCGGATCTGCGAGCCGAGGCCGAGGGTGAAGCGTCCTCCGGACAGCAGCTGGAGGTCGTAGGCCTGGTGGGCCAGCTGAACCGGGTTGCGGGGAAAGGCGATGGCCACGTTGGTGGTGAGCTCGAGCGATGTGGTGGCTCCGGCGGCGAGGACCAGGGGGGTGAACACGTCATGGGGGCCTTCGAAGGTGAACGCCCCGTCCACGCCGGCCTCCTCGAGGCGTCGGGCGTGGTCCGCGGCGCCCGAGAGCCCCGACAGCTGGGTGTCGATCTTCATCGGCCCATGTTCGCACCCGGCAGCCGGCCCGTGCGCCCCGGCCCGTCGGTAGCCCGTCGGCACGGGCGAGGATGACACACTGGGGCGATGCCGCCCACGTTCTGCTCACCGACCGAGGCCGCCGCCCTGATCCGCCCACGCGACACGGTCGGGTTCGGGCTCGGGCCGGCCAATCCGGACGCGTTCTTCACCGCTCTTGGTGACCGCGACGATTGGGAGGACCTGACCTTCGGCGGGGCACTGCTACTCGGCTACTTCACCGTCCTCGCCCACCCCAACGTGTCGTACCGGAGCGGATTCTTCGGGCCGGCCGAGCGGATGCTGCTCGCCCAGGGGGCCAACATCGAGCTGGTCCCCGGCGGGTTCCGCCAGTTCGCCCCCATCCTCCGCCGGTACTCCCCACGGGTGATGACCGCCCAGGCTGCCCCGCCCGACGACAGCGGGACCGTCAACCTCTCGCTGCACCTGGGTGCCACCTACGACGAGCTGGTCATGGCCGGCCGGGACCCCGACCGGCTGCTGATCATCGAGGTAAACCCCAAGCTGCCCCGTACCTGCTCGTTGCCCCCCGAGTACACCAACGCCCTGCCCCTGGACGTGGTCGACGTGGTCGTCGAGGCGGACGGCGCACCGTTCGCCCTGCCCCAGACGTCCCCCGACGACATCGACCGGGCCATCGCCGACCAGGCCCGCTCGTACGTCACCGACGGTGCCACCCTGCAGATCGGCATCGGGGCGGTGCCGGACATGGTGGCCTCCCGGTTGGCGGAGAGTCCGGGGGGCAGGTATGGGGTCCACAGCGAGATGTTCAGCGACGGGCTCATGCACCTCCACCAGTCGGGCAAGGTGACCAACGACGAGAAGGGCATCTTCAACGGCGTGTCCGTCACCACCTTCGCCCTCGGTTCGTCCGAGCTCTACCGGTGGCTCGACGGCAACGACCAGGTGGCCTTCGTGCCGGTGCAGGTGGTCAACGACCCGACGGTCATCTCCCGCAACCACGCGTTCGTGTCGATCAACGGCGCACTCAGCGTGGACCTGTATGGGCAGGTCGTGGCCGACAACATCGACGGTCGGCAGATCTCCGGGGTGGGCGGCCACGAGGACTTCGTGGCCGGTGCCGAGCTGCGCCTCGACGACCACTCGCTGATTTGCCTGCGCTCCACCGCCGTGTCCAACGGAGTCACCCGGTCGCGGATCGTGCCCCTGCTGCCGGAGGGCTCAGTGGTCTCCACGCCGCGGCACCACACCGGCGTGGTCATCACCGAGTACGGCAGCGCCGACCTGTCGGGACTCACGGTGCGCGAGCGGGCCACCGCCTTGGTCGAGATCGCCCACCCCGACTTCCGCGCCGAGTTGGCGGAGGTGGGCTCGACCCTCGGCCGACGCTGACGGATGGCCGACGGGGATGCCCGGCCCACGCTCACGCTGGCCACCTTCAACGTGCACCTGGGTGTCGACGGGTGGGGTCGGCCCTTCGACGTCGTGGCAGCGTGCTCGGCCCTAGAGGCCGACGTGCTGGTCATGCAGGAGTCGTGGGCGCCCGATGACGGGGGCCCGAGCACCGCAGGCCTGGTCGCCGACCAACTGGGCTATCGGGTAGTGGCCGAGGTCACCCTGGCCCACGGACGGCTCTATGCGCCGCTCCCGACCACGTCCCGGAAGTGGGGACCGCTGCTCCTCCAGGTCCAGAAGACCTTCCGCCTGGACAACGAGCACTCCCGGCCTGGGGGGAGACCGCCGGACCGGCCCTCCATCCGTGGTCGCTGGGGCCTCGCCCTGCTGTCGCGACTACCGGTCCACGACACCGACGTCATCCCCCTCTCCCAGCTCCGGCGCGATCCGGCCCGCCGGGCGGTCATCCGGAGTACCGTCCGGCTGCTCGGAGGCGACCTGGTGGTGTGCGGGACCCACATGTCCCACATCACCCACGGCTCGCACGCCCAGTACCGCGCGTTGAGCAGGGTGCTCCCGTCCCCGGGTTCGGCGGCCGTGCTCGCCGGTGACATGAACCTGTGGGGGCCGCCGACCACCTCCTACCTCCGGGGGTGGCGGCGTGCGGTCATCGGCAGGAGCTGGCCCGCCCACCGTCCCCACAGCCAGCTCGACCACGTTCTGGTCACCGCCGCGGTGACGGTGGTCCGATCGGGCATCGCCGGCTACGCCGGCTCCGACCACCGCCCGGTGGTGGTGACCCTGGCGCTGGCGTGAGCGTCTGCTCCGGCGGTGAGGGCCGGGGACGGGCCGGTGCCCGAGGGGTAGCGTCGCCCCATGACCGACGCTCTGACCGGATTCGCACCGTCCACGTTCACCCACCGCGGCGAGACCCGGACCGTCTACCGGATCGGGTCGGGGCCGGCGGTCATCGTGATGAGCGAGATCCCCGGCATCACCCCGGGGGTGGCGGAGTTCGGGAGGAGGGTGGCGGCGGAAGGCCTCACCGCGGTGCTGCCCCATCTGTTCGGCGACGACGGCCGGCCCATCTCGTCCGGCTACCTGGCGTCCTCGTTCGCCAAGGCCTGCATCGCCAAGGAGTTCACGGTGCTGGCCACGGCCCGCACCAGTCCGGTGATCGACTGGCTGCGCGCCCTCGCCGCCGACCAGCACCGGCAGTGCGGCGGCCCGGGGGTGGGCGCGGTCGGGATGTGCTTCACCGGGGGGTTCGCGCTGGCCATGATGGTCGATGACGTCGTGGTGGCACCGGTGCTCAGCCAGCCGTCGCTTCCGATCGGCATCACCCGGGCCCAGCGGAGGGACCTCGGCCTGTCCGGCGAGGACCTCGACCGGGTGAAGGAGCGGGCTGCGGCCGGGATCTGCGTGCTCGGCCTCCGGTTCACCGGCGACAAGATGAGCCCGCCCGAGCGCTTCGCCCACCTGCGCGAGCTGCTGGGTGACGCCTTCGTGGGCGTCGAGCTCGACTCCTCCCCCGGCAATCCCCACGGCCACAGGACGAGGGCCCACTCGGTCCTGACCGAGGACCTCGACGACCGGCCGGGCACGCCGACCCGGGCCGCACTCGACCAGGTGCTCGGGTTCTTCACCGAGCGCCTCGCCGGGTGAACGCGCCCGCCGAGGCGTGGCGGGCGCGTGGGGCACACCGGACCCTGTGCGGCCACCGGATCTTCACCGTCGACGTCCCGGCGGCCAGGGACGAGCGCCGGCCCCCGCTGCTCGTGCTGCACGGCTTCCCCACCTCCTCCTTCGATTTCGACCGGGTGGTCGACCGGCTGGCCACCGACCGGCGGGTGCTCCTGTTCGACATGCTCGGCTACGGGCTTTCGGACAAACCGGACCGCCCCTACGACTTCCCGCTTCAGGCCGACATCGCCACGGCCCTGACCGCCGAGCTGGGGCTGGACCGGCTGGGTCTCCTCACCCACGACGTCGGCAACACACTGGGGGGTGAGCTCCTGGCCCGACAGCTCGAGGGGCGGTGGGCAGTGGAGATCACCGACCGCGCACTCACCAACGGGAGCATCTACGTCGACCTGACCCGCCTGAGCGCCGGACAGCAGCTCCTCCTCGGCCTTCCCGATGCCCGACTCGCCGACGACACCCCGCTCGACCGGGATACCGTCATGGCCGGGGTGGCCGCCACCTTCAGCCCCGCCTCGACGGTCGACGAGGAGGAGCTTGCTGCCCAGTGGGAGATGATCAGCTGGCGCGACGGCCAGCTCCTGCTCCCGAGGCTGATCCGCTACGTGGAGGAGCGGCGGCGGAGCGAGGGCCGGCTGACCGGTGCCATCGAGCACCATCCGGCTCCGCTGGTCGTGGCCTGGGGCACCGACGACCCAATCGCCGTGCCGGCCATGGTGGAGCGCCTCGTCGGGCGCCGGGGCGACACGCAGGCCCACCTGCTCGAGGGAGTCGGCCACTACCCCATGGTGGAGGCCCCCGATCGCCTCATCGCCGCGCTCACCGGGGGTGGCGACTGACCGGAGCGGTTCGCAGCGGTTGGCGAGGGGGGCGACCTGCCGGTCACACTGTGCACACCACCTCGCCGTGGAGCATGGCGAACCAGCCGTCGGGCGAGACCGCCCAGCGACGCCAGGCGTCGGCGAACCGGGCCAGGTCCCCGGAGTCGGCCAGGCCGTTGACCAGCAGCTGATCGGCCAGCGAGGAGCTGGTGAACCGCTCGGCCCACAAGCCGCCCCACCACGCCCGGTCGGCCGGGGCGGCGAAGCACCAGGCGGAGCCGGTGGCGGCCACCGACTCGAACCCCACCCGGTTGGCCCACTGCAGGAGCCGGCGGCCGGCATCCCAGTTGGCCCCGTTGACCCGGGTGAGCTCCCCGTAGGTGGCCAAGGCCCGGTCGAGGTCGGCGTCCTCGGGGAAGAACCGCATGGTCGGGTAGTCCGAGTCGCGGGCGGCTACCAGCCCTCCGGGGCGGCAGACCCGTTTGATCTCGGCGAGGGCGGCGACCGGGTCGCCGACGTGCTGGAGCACCTGGTGGGCATGGACGACGTCGAAGGTGTCGTCGTCGAACCCGAGGTCGAAGAGGTTGCCCACCTCGAACGAGAGCGAGGTGGTGCCCCCCTCGTCCAGTAGGCAACGGGCCTCGGCCACGACCCCGGCGGCGGCATCGACGCCGACCACCCGGCCCGGTGCCACGATGCGGGCCAGGTCGCGAGTGACGGTGCCGGGCCCGCACCCTATGTCGAGCACCGACATGCCCGGCCGGAGATGGGGCAGCAGGTAGCCGGCCGAATTCTCGGCCGTACGCCACCGGTGAGATCGCAGGACGCTGTCGTGATGGCCGTGGGTGTAGGTGACGTCGGTCATCAGCCCAGCATGACGGGGTCCTTGTCCATTAGCAATCCCGATTTTCTTACTCTATGTATAAGCTCACTGAATGGCTGCCCCCGACTGGCTGCGCACGTTCGTGGCCATCTACCGCGCCGGGTCGGTGAGCGCCGGCGCCGCTCAACGAGGCCTGTCGCAGTCCGCGGCCAGCCAGCAGCTGGGGATGCTGGAGCGCCGGGTGGGCCGGCCGGTCTTCATCCGGACCCCGACCGGGGTCGAACCCACCCGCAGAGGTCGGGAACTCTACGCCCAGGTCGCCGACTCGCTCGACCGGCTCGAGCACGTGCTGACCGGACTCGACGCCGGAGCGGTGGCCACGCCCGACCCCCCACTGCGGATCGGGTCGGCGGCGGAGTTCTTCTCCTCGGCGGTCGTGCCCAGGCTCGGTCCCGAGGCCCCGGCCCTGGCCGCCCGGTTCGGACCCGACAGCGAGCTCCTCGACCTGCTCGAGCACGGCGAGCTGGACGTGGCGGTGACCAGCACGGCACCGGCGCGCCGGTCGCTGACCTCCACCCCGATCGGCACCAAGCAGTTCATGCTGGTGGGGGCGCCGGGGTCGTTCCCCGGCGCCCCCCCTGCGTCGCTGTCGGAGCTGGGTGAGCGGCTGGTGCGAGCGCCCTGGGTGGCCTACAGCGCCGAGCTGCCCATGACCCGCCGGTTCTGGCAGTCGGCGCTGGGCCGTCCCTTCGCCGGCGACCTTCGACTGGTCGCACCCGACCTCCGGGCGGTGACCGCCGCGGTGGAGCACCGGGTCGGGATCAGCCTCCTCCCCGACTTCGCCTGCTCGGACGGGTTGCGCCGGGGTGCAATCGTCGAGGTGCACCCGGTGGGAGGTGTCGTCCCCACCGAGCCGTGGTTCGCCTGCACCAGGGTGGCGGACCTCGACCGGCCGGCGGTCACCGGGTTCGTGGAGGGACTTGGCGGCCCCGTCCTTCCCTGACCGCGGGGACGATCAGGGACCCACGCCGGTGACGGGTCGGCCGTCCTCGAGGTAGGCGGTGCCGGTGCCCACGGCCAGGGCCCGGCCGACCCGACGACCGACCGGGCCGCTGAGGAGCCGGTCGGCCTCGTCCGCCGTCACCCAACGGCACTCGCTGATCTCCTCCTCCTGCAGGACGATCCGGTCGCGCCGGTCATCGTCGACGCTCCCGCAGTCGAACAGGAAGCGCATCCCGCCAGGCCGGACCTCCTTGGGCCGAAGGAAGTCCACGCAGACCAGGCGGCCGGTGGTGACGACCAGGCCGGTCTCCTCGAGCACCTCGCGCCGGCACCCCTCCCACGGCGACTCGCCGTCCGCCTCGATCTGGCCCCCGGGCACGGTCCACCCCGACTTGTAGGTGGGCTTCAGGATGAGCAGGCGCCCCCGGCTGTCGCCGATCAGGCCGCCGGCCGAGGCCGGGATGCGGGGGATCACGTACTCGGCCACCGGCCCATCATCACCGAAATGCTTCCGGCCCGGTGCCACTATCGGCGCATGTCCTCTCTCTTCCAGCACATGCCCCACCCGTACATCGAGGAGCGCAAGCTCCACGCCCCGACCAAGGTGGCCGACCAGCTACCGACCACCGGGGCGGTGACCCGGTTCAACTCCTGGCTGGCCATCAAGATCACCGGTGCGGTGGGGACCATGTGGTGCGCATATGCCTTCGCCCTGCTGGCCCTGATCAGCCTGCCCAACGCTATCAAGGCGGGCCGGGCCGCCCTCATCTCGTGGATCGCCCAGACCTTCCTCCAGCTGGTCCTGCTGTCGATCATCATCGTCGGCCAGAACATCCTGAGCGCCGCGTCCGACAAGCGGTCGGAGGCCACCTACAAGGACGCCGACGCCGTGCTCCACGAGGCCCTGCAGATCCAAAAGCACCTCGAGGCCCAGGACCAGGCCATCGAGAAGATCCTGGCCACGGTAGCAACGGCGGGCACCACCGGTCCGCCTCCGGGCGGCACCGCCGGCTGAGCCGGACCGGGGGGCTGCCGACATCGGCGGCACGCGCCGACCTGTCGGTCCGCTCAGTGCCCGCCCGCAGATCAGCGATGCGCTCGCCCAGTCACGACCGGACCTCGTCCAGGCCGGCGGGGATCCCATCGAGCCGGTGGTGGGACAGCGCGGCGGCATTGGGCAGGACGACGTGGCCGAGTTGGGAGATCTTCTCGTGGGCCAGCTCCTCGATCTTGGCCGCCGTCAGCTTGAGGTCGGGGTCGTCCCCCGGATCATCGCCACGGGTGCGGTCGACGCCGTCGCGACACGGCGGCTCCAACCGGAATGGAGCGTCATTCCGCGGCTCGGCCAGGTTGAACGCCTGGGAGAGCAATGGCGCCGCCGCCGCACGCCTGGTGAGCGGTGGTCCCGGGTCGAAGCGTTCGTGCACGGTGCGTAGGGACGAGGCGTGGTGGAACTGATCCACGATGACGGTCTTGTGGGCCGTGTAGGCCGAGACCAGGATGGCCGGGTCCCGGGTGCCGAACCGGTCGAAGGCGAATCCCTCGTTGCTGACGAACTCATCCGCGACGGGAGCCGCCGGTGGTGGCATTCGGACGAAGGTGCCACCGTGCTCGTCGAACCGCACGAGCAGAACCGTCCCCGCCCATGATGGTGAGCTGCGGACGGCGTTGTCGACCTCGGCCGGGAAGTGCTCCCCGGTGCGGATGTCGGTGGGCGGGTGGTAGCCCTCGAGCTCGCCGGGGAGAGCATGTTCGGATCGGCCCGACTGAACGCGGGCGGTGTTCCGGCCAGACAGTCCTCGAAGAACCGTGTCTTGGCCTTCGATCGGGCCTCTCGCATCCGCCGTGCTTGGCACCGCTCAGGCCCGGTGAGCACCTCGAGAACTTCTGGCTGAAGTGGAAGGAGTCGGACCAGTCGATGTCCTTCTCCTCGGAGATGACGACGACCCGGTGTTCGATCGACTCCACCGTTCCGACTCGCCCTCTGCTCGGGCTCCCCCTCGGCCATGTCCACCCTACGGGGGCAGTGTGCCCTGGACCATGGACGAGGGCGCCTTCCGGCCCGGCCGCACGGCTGCAGTCAGGACCGTGCTGAACACGGGACGAACCGATCGTCGGGTAGCTACACCCGGGCCATGTTGTCGAAACGGGTGTGGTGGCCGATGAAGGCCAGCCGCTGTACGCCGGTCGGGCCGTTACGGTGCTTGGCCACGATGATCTCCGCGGTGCCCTGGCTCTCCGTCGACTCGGGATTGTAGATCTCGTCGCGGTAGATGAACATCACCACGTCCGAGTCCTGCTCGATGGAGCCGGACTCCCGCAGGTCGGCCAGCATGGGCCGCTTGTCCTGTCGCATCTCCAACCCGCGGGAGAGCTGGGAGAGAGCCACCACCGGCACCTCGAGCTCGCGGGCCAGGATCTTGAGCCCGCGGCTGATCTCCGACACCTCGACCTGCCGGTTCTCTGCGCCATGTCGGCCCGTCATCAATTGGAGATAGTCGACCACCACGAGACCCAGGCCCTCGCGGCTCTTGAGGCGCCGGGCCCTGGCCCGGATGTCCATGACGGTGAGGTTGGGGTTGTCATCGATGAAGATGGGGGCCTCGCTCATCCGGCTGATGGCATTGCCCACCTTGGCCCAGTCCGCTTCGCGCAGGTTGCCCGTCCGCATCCGGTTGGCGTCGACCCGCGCCTCGGAACCGAGGAGCCGCTGGGTGAGCTCCATGTGGCTCATCTCGAGGGAGAAGAGCAGGGTGGGAACGTGCATCTTGATGCCGGCGTGAGCCACCATGCCCAGCGCGAACGCCGTCTTCCCCATGGCCGGACGGGCGCCGACCACGATCAGGTTCGAGGGCTGCAAGCCGGACAGAAGCTGGTCGAGGTCGGTGTAGCCGGTGGGCAAGCCGGTGATGGCGTCACCCTGGTCGTAGAGGCGCTGGAGATGGTCGAGGCCCTTGCCCAGCAGCTCGCGCAACGGGGTCATCGAGTCCACCACCCGGCGTTGGGCGACGTCGAACACCAGGCTTTCGGCCCGGTCGAGTACGTCGGAGACGTCCTCGGGCAGGCTGTAGCCGAGCTCGGTGATCTCACCGGCCACCCCCACCAGGCGCCGCAGGAGGGCGTGCTCCTCGATGATGCGGGCGTAGTAGTCGGCGTTTCCGATCGACGGCGTGTTGGCCTGCAGGGAGACGAAGACCGACGGGTCGCCGATGGTCTCGAGCAGGCCCCGGCGGCGCAGCTCCTCGGTGACCGTCACCCAGTCGGCGGGCTCTCCTTGGCTGAACAGGGAGGTGATGGCCAGGAAGATGTGACCGTGCGACGACTTGTAGAAGTCCTCGGGCTTGCAGATCTCCATGGCGGAGGCGATGGCGTCCCGGGACAGCAGCATCGCACCGAGGAGGGACTCCTCCGCCTCGAGGTTGTGGGGCGGGACCCGGCCGGCCGGCATGCCGCCGCCCCCATTGGAGGTGGGCAGCCGGCGGGGCCGCGTGTCGTCGAAGGCTTGGACCATGATCCCTCAACCCTCGCCGAGATCCCCTGTGGAGCGTAAGGGTCTCTTCCTGCGGAAATAGCCACCCGGAGTTGTGGAGGAACCGTGGACAAGCTCGGTCCGGCTGCGGACAGGATGCTCCATGCCCTCATCATCCCCGGGGGTTGTGACGCCGCGGTGGATGTCAGGCCGCGGCCGGGGCCGCTCAGCCCTCGGCGACGACCTCCACCGTCAGCTCGAAGACCACGCCTCCGACCAGCTCGACCCGGACGTTGTGCTCGCCGAGCACCTTGATCGGCTCGTCGAGCACCAGGTCCTTCCGGTCGACCACGGCACCGGTCTGTTCCTCGACCTTGCGGACGATGTCGGCCGCCGTGACCGAGCCGAACAGGCGGTCGCCCTTGGCCCGTGCCGCAAAGGTGATCACGTTGCCCACCAGGGTGCGGGCAACCGTCTCGGAGGACTCGCGGTCCCGGGCGTCGCGGAGGTCCCGCGAGCGCCGCATGGCCGCGGCCTGGCTCTCCACCCCGGCCGACGCCACGATGGCCTTGCCCGCCGGGAGGAGGTGGTTCCGGGCGAAGCCACCAGAGACATCGATGATGTCACCGCGCTTGCCCACGCCGTCGATGTCGCTGCGCAGGAGGACCTTCATGTCAGCCCTCGCCCTCTCCGGTCGGCGTGTCGACCTCTTCGATGACGAGCACGTCGCCGTTGTCCAGGGTGATCTCCTCGACCACCACCTCGGCCACCGGGGCCGCTGACGGGGCGTTGTCGGAAACGGCCGTCGACGTGGCGTCGGCCGACAGCGAGCGCTCCTCATCACGACGTCCGCGACCGGCGCCCCCCTGACCGCCGTAGCCACCCTCTCGGCCTCCCCGGCCCCCTCCCCGGCCGCCCGGCCGCTCGGTGGTCGTGCGCTGGGTGTACGGAAGGAGAACCAGCTCACGGGCCGTCTTGATGGCGATGGCCACGTCCCGCTGGTGCTGGGTGCAGTTGCCCGACACCCGCCGGGCCCGGATCTTGCCCCGGTCGCTCATGTACTTGCGGAGCATGCCGACGTCCTTGTAGTCGACCCACTCGACCCGGTCCTTGCACAGGGCACAGGGCTTCTTCTTGATGCGACGTCCGGTGTCCTTGGGGGAGCGCCGGGTGGTACCTCCACGATCGTTGTTACGCGCCATGACTAGAAAGGCTCCTCGCTGTATCCGTATCCCTGTGGCTCGGCAGCCGGTGGAGCACTGCCGCCTGCTGCCGGTGGTCCGCCGCGGCCGGTGGCCGGCGCGCCGCCGTCGCCGGGCCCCCGGCGCTCGTTCTTGGTGACCTGCGCGGTGGCCCAGCGGATGCTCGGCCCGATCTCGTCGGCGACCACCTCGACCTTGGACCGCTTGTCGCCGTCCGGTGTCTCCCAGCTACGCTGCTCGAGGCGACCGGTCACGATCACCCGTGAGCCCCGGGACAGGCTCTCCGCGGCGTTCTCGGCCATCTCCCGCCAGCAGACCACGTCGAAGAACGATGTGGCCTCCTCCCACTCCTGGGTCTGGCGGTTCTGCCAGCGCCGGTTGACGGCCAACCCGAAGCTGGCGGTGGCCTGGCCGGTGTTGGTGAAGCGCAGTTCGGGATCGCGGGTGATGTTCCCCACCAGCGTCACGACGTTTCCGTTCGCCACGGTCAGCCCTCCCCGCTGGTGGAGGCGGCGGCGGCACGGCGGCCGGCCACCTTGTCGGGCAGCCGGATCACCTTGTGGCGGAGCACCTCGTCGGCCAGCACGAACACCCGCTCCATGTCGGCCACGGCCAGGGGTTCGGCGGTGATCTCGATGACCACGTAGTAGCCCTCACGCTTGTGCTGGAGCTCGTAGGCGAAGGTACGCCGTCCCCAGCGCTCCACCCGCCCCACGTTTCCGTCCTTGGCCTTCAGGGCGTCGAGCGCCCGGTCGAGGACGCCGTTGACCGCCGCCTCATCGGCACCGGTATCGAAGATGACCATGGTCTCGTAGGGCCGCATGGGCGGCTCACCTCCCTCTGGATCGGGCACCGGGGCGCCCGAGCCCCACGGCGTGGGGCAGGTCGGAACTGGATGGCCGCCCGGGGGGCGGCTGGCAGGACCGGTCCACTCTACCGGCTTTCGGCGGGTCCACCCGACCGGGGGTGCCGGCGCCGCTCAGTGGTAGCTCTCGACCTCCGCCGGGAACGCCCCCGAGCGCACGTCCTCGGCGAACGCCGCCACCGCGGCGGTGGCCGCCGTCCCCAGCTCGGCGTAGCGACGGACGAACTTCGGCACCCGGTCGTTGAACCCGAGGAGGTCGTGGAAGACCAGCACCTGGCCATCGCAGTCGGGACCGGCGCCGATCCCGATGGTCGGCACGTCCAGGGCCTCGGTGATCGCCGCGCCGACCGGGGAAGGGACCCCCTCGACCACCACGGCAAAACAACCAGCGGCGGTGATCGCCTTGGCGCCCACGGTCAGCACGTGGGCAGCTGCGTCGTTCCGGCCCTGGACCCGGTATCCCCCCATGACGTTGACCGACTGCGGGGTGAGGCCGAGATGGCCCATCACCGGGATCTCGGCGGCCACCAGAGCCTCGATCATCGGCACCCGGTTGGTACCACCCTCCAGCTTCACCGCCTGGGCGCCGGCACGGATGAGCACCGCGGCATTGCGCACTGTGTCGACCGGATCGAGATGGTAGCTCATCCACGGCAGGTCGGCCACGATCAGCGGGCGCGGCCGGGCCCGCGCCACCGCCGCAGTGTGGTGGGCCATGTCCTCCACCGTCACCTGCAGGCTGTCCTCGTAGCCCAGCACGTTGTTGGCCACCGAGTCGCCGACCAGGATGAGGTCGACGCCGGCGGCGTCGGCGATCCGGGCGCCGGGCGCGTCGTACGCAGTGACCATCACCAGGGGGTCGTGTCCGGACCGCCGTTTGGCGGCGCGCACGACGGGAACCGTGACAGGAGACGACCGGGGATCGGGCATGTGATTCCTCCTGATCGACCGTCCAGCGCCTGGAGGCTGCCGGCGGCATTGGCGGCGGCCGGAGGACGCCACGGAGTACGGGTACTGCCCCTCCAACAGTAGTGGCCCGGACGTCCCGGGGGAATGGCCGGCCGGCTCAGGTCCCGGGCTGGGAGCCGGTGCGGCCCCGGACCGGCTTGCGAGCCGCCGGCTCGACGCCGGCACCGGCCGGGTACATCCTGGCCAGGTGGTTCCAGGAGCAGCCAGTGCAGACCTCGATGACGTAGCAGACCACCGGATCTTTGCGGCGCCGGTAGCGGTCGAGCTCGGCCTGGGTGGCCACGCACCGACCACCGGCCGGGAGGCGCGCGCCGAACACGAAGGTGACGTCGACCAGGTCGGCCTCCTCGCAGATCGGGCACTGGTCACCCGTGGGCCGCCCCAGGTTTCCCGCCGCCCGGAGCAGTTCGGGGTGGGCGTCACAGACGTCCAGCCGGGAGAGGCGGCCCCTGCGGTACTCGCGGATGACCGCGTTGCGGGCGAGCAGGTACTCGACTCGTCCGCCGCTGGGGGAGGTCTGCACGCCCTCGAGCGCTCCGGGTCGGAAGCTCACCCCGCCAAGGGTAATCCCTCAGGCCCGCGAGAGCAGCGTTCTCGACGAGCCGCTCCGATCCCGTACGGTCAGCGGTCCGGCCCCCGTCACCGGCTCCCCCGGCACCTCTGGAAACGGGGGGATGTATTGCATTGATATATCGAACTGATATATCATGGCGGGTATGCAGTTGGTGAACTCCGGTCGGCCCCCAGCGGTCCGGCCCCCGACCTCCGCCGCCGACGCCGTGCACCTGCGGCACGTCTGACGTGCTCGACCTGGCCATCCTCGGCCTCCTGCACGACCAGGAGCTGCACGGCTACGAGATCCGCCGTCGCCTCCGCGACGAGCTGGGCCTGTTCGCGAACATCTCCTTCGGGTCGCTGTACCCGGCACTCTCCCGACTGGAGAAGGCCGACGCGGTGACCGTCATCGAGTCCTCCGGCTCCACCGCCCCCACCCCGGTCCCGCCGACCGGCTCGCTGAGCGGCGAACGTGCCGGCCTCCGCGCCCGGCGCGCCTCGGCCCCCCGGGCCACCCGTCGGTCCCGGAAGGTGTACCGGATCACCGACCGCGGGCGCGAGCTGTTCGAACAGCTGCTCGACGCCGACGAGCCCGCCGGCACCGACGACGCACGTAGCTTCGGATTGCGTCTCGCCTTCGCCCGGTATCTGGCGCCGCAGGCCCGGCTGGCCCTGCTCGAACGCCGCCGCGCCCAGCTGACCAGGCGCCTGGCCACCGACCGGGAGCGCGCCGCCGGCGACCGCCTCGACGTCTACACCCGCTCGCTCGTCGAGCACAGTACGGAGGCGACCGAGCACGACATCGCCTGGCTCGACCGCCTCATCGAGTCCGAACGACAGAAGCAGGCAGCAGCCCGAACAGAGAGTCGCGACCCCCGGAACGGGGACGCCATGACAGCAGCGAAGGGATCCAGACCATGAGCACCATCCGAGTAGCCATCGCGGGCGTGGGGAACTGTGCCAGCTCCCTGATCCAGGGCGTCGAGCACTACCGCGGGGCCGACCCCACCGAAACGGTCCCGGGGTTGATGCACGTGGTTCTGGGCGGTTACCACGTCGGCGACCTCGAGTTCGTCGCCGCCTTCGACGTCGACGCCGCCAAGGTCGGGACCGACCTGGGCAAGGCCATCTTCGCCGGCCAGAACAACACCATCCGGTTCGCCGGCGTCGGCGAGCTCGGCGTCACCGTGCAACGGGGACCCACCATGGACGGGTTCGGCAAGTACTACCGCGAGACCGTCGAGGAGTCGCCGGCCGAACCGATCGACGTGGTGGCCGCCCTGAAGGACTCCCGTGCCGACGTGCTGGTCAGCTACCTGCCGGTCGGCTCCGAGCAGGCCCAGCGGTTCTACGCCGACGCCTGCCTGCAGGCCGGCGTGGGCTTCGTCAACGCCATCCCGGTCTTCATCGCCTCCGACCCCGAGTGGGCCCGCAAGTTCCGGGCCGCCGGCCTGCCCATCGTGGGCGACGACATCAAGAGCCAGGTGGGCTCGACCATCGTCCACCGGATCCTGACCCGTCTGTTCGAGGACCGGGGGCTGGCCCTCGACCACACCTACCAGCTCAACGTAGGCGGCAACATGGACTTCAAGAACATGCTCGAGCGGGACCGGCTCGAATCCAAGAAGGTCTCGAAGACCCAGGCGGTCACCAGTCAGATCGAGCACGGGTCCCTGCCGGCCGACGACGTCCACATCGGGCCCTCGGACCACGTGCCGTGGCTCCACGACCGCAAGTGGGCCTACATCCGGATGGAGGGCCGTAACTTCGGCGACGTCCCGCTCAACCTCGAGCTCAAGCTCGAGGTGTGGGACTCCCCCAACTCCGCCGGCGTGATCATCGATGCGGTCAGGTGCGCCAAGCTCGCCCTCGACCGCGGTGTCGGCGGCCCCCTCCTCGGTCCTTCCGCCTACTTCATGAAGTCGCCCCCGGTCCAGTACCACGACGACGTCTGCCACCAGATGGTGGAAGAGTTCGCCGCCGGTGACAGCGGGCCGGTCTGGCCCGAGGACTGACCGGGACCCCCGGACGGTCAGGACCGCTGCGACCACCATTCGGTGAGCCGCCTGGTTGCCTCCTCCTCACCCAGGGGGCCCTCCTCCATCCGCAGCTCGAGCAGGAAGGAGAGGGCGCGGCCCACGTCGCGACCGGGCTCCAGCCCGAGCACCTCCATCACCCGGCCCCCGTCGAGGTCGGGCCGGATGGCGTCCAGCTCCTCCTTCTGGCGGAGCTCGGCGATGCGTGCCTCCAACTCGTCCATGCGGCGACCCAGGGCCCGCGCCTTGTTGGCGTTGCGGGTGGTGCAGTCACACCGGGTGAGCTCGTTGAGCCGATCGAGGAGCGGCCCGGCGTCGCGCACGTACCGGCGCACCGCCCGGTCGGTCCACCCCAGCTGGTAGGTGTGGAAGCGGAGATGGAGGTTGACCAACTCGGTCACCATCTCCACGTCCTCGTTCGGATACCGGAGCGCCTGCATGCGGGACCGGGTCATCCGCGCCCCCACCACCTCGTGGTGGTGGAACGTCACGCCGCCATCGACGAAGGCGCGGGTCTTCGGCTTTCCCACGTCGTGGAAGAGCGCGGCCAGGCGCAGCAGGCGGTCGGGACTCGTCTTGTCCATCACCGCCAGGGTGTGGGCCAGCACGTCCTTGTGGCGGTGGATCGGATCCTGCTCGAGCGAGAGACCGGGCAGCTCGGGCAGGAACTCACCGGCCAGGCCGGTCCGCACGACGAACCACAGCGCCACCGACGGCACCGGTACCACCACGATCTTGTCCAGTTCGTCCCTGATCCGCTCGGCCGACACGATTGCCAGCCGCCCGTGCCCGGAGCGCACCGCCTCCACCAGCTCGGGGGCCGGCTCGAGATCGAGTTTGGCCACGAAGCGTGCGGCCCTCAGCATTCGCAACGGGTCGTCTGCGAAGGACTCCTCGGGGTCGAGCGGCGTCCGCAATCGGTGCACCGACAGGTCGGCCAGGCCGTCGAAGGGGTCGATGAGCTCCAGCTCGGGGAGCCGGAGCGCCATGGCGTTGACCGTGAAGTCCCGGCGGGCCAGATCGTCCTCGATACCGTCGCCGAAGGCGACGTCGGGCTTGCGCGAGTCAGGGCGGTAGGCCTCGGCCCGGTGGGTCGTGATCTCGTACTTCTGACCGTTGCGCCGGCATCCGATGGTGCCGAATCGCTTGCCCTGGGTCCACACTGCGTCCGCCCACCCGGCCACCACCGCCTCGATGTCGTCCGGTCGTGCGTCGGTGGTGAAGTCGAGATCGCGCTCGGGGTCGGCCGGCGGCGTGTCGGCATCGACGACGATGGCGTCACGCACTGACCCACCCACCAGGTAGAGGGTGTGGCCAGCCGACCGGAAACGGTCGGACAGGTCGGCGGTGGCCTCCACCAAGGGTTGCAGTCGCTCCGGGAGCACGCCGCCGAGGGTAGTGCGACTGGCGTAGGCTCCCGTCCGAAGTGGATCGGGAACGAGGCAGCCAGTGCCCCAGCGGCAGCCACCCCCGGGCCAGCGTGCCAATCGGGGACGGGCCCGCCCCGATCGTCGGGGTGGCGCTGCGTGGCGCCCGGTCGCGGATGGCACGACCACGGCGTGGGCGCCCGACCGACCGCACCCGGGGCCGGCGCTGGAGCCTGGGTGCCCCCGGGGCGACCGCCGCGGTGCTGGCCACGCTCCTCCTGTCCCCGGTCGCCTCCTCGGCGGCCCCGTCTGACCCCGCGGCCGGCGCCACCGCGGCTGCCGCACAGACTCCGCCCGATCGGACACCGCCCCTGGTCCTGCTGTCCCAGACGTCCTGGGTCGCGCCGGGGCAGGCGTTCGACCTCAAGCTGCATGTGGCCGCCGGCTCGACCCCGTCTGCCCGGCTCGGACTGTCCGTGGCCGTCTTCACGTGCCTGTCGAGCGTGTCAGGCTTCGACCAGTCGATCTCGTCGGCCGGGGCGTCGGGGACCCGGATCGCCGGGACGACCGCACCGATCCCCGTCAACGGGTTGCCGGTCGTGGCCGGCGGGGGGATCGACCTCTCGATGCCGGTCACGGTGGGCGCCGCCGGCTCCCCTGCCGGGTCGGGAGGGTTCTCCATCGACCTCACCTCAACCGGTGGTCAGTGCGGGGCGTACCCGTCGGGCGTCTATCCGGTGCGGGTCCAGTTGGTGGACAACGCGGCCGGAGGGCAGGTCCTGGCCGGGATCACCACCCACCTCGTCTACTCCGAGCCCGCCGCCGGTACCCAGAAGCTCCGCTTCGCGGTGGTCCTCCCCGTGCAGACCCCCCTCACCGCCTCGCGGACGCCGACCCCCTCCGAACTGGTGGCCCGCCCGGAGGCAGCCCTCGCTCCCCCGTCCGACGCCGCCTTGGCCGGGGTCACCGGCGTGGTGGCGGCCCTCGCCAAGGACGAGCCCGACGTCCCGGTCACACTCGCAGCCAGCCCCCAGACCGTGCTCACCCTGGCCGCCACCGGCCACCAGTCGACGGTGGGCCAGCTCGCCGCGCTGGCGTCGACGCCGGACGTCCACCAATTCGCGTCGTCGCCCTACGTCCCGGTCGACGCCCCGGACCTGGTGGGCTCCGGCCTCGGTGGCGAGCTGGACCTGCAGGTGGCAAGGGGGACCCAGGTGCTCACTGCAACCGTGGACCGCACCACCGACGCCGGGTCGGATGCCACGGCCGGGCACCTCGGCGCCTGGTTCACCAACGGCGGGATGGACGACGCCACCCTCGGCCAACTGCAGGCCGCCGGCTATGGCGAACTGGTCCTTCCCGCCAGCGGCGTGGTGTCACCACCGACAAACGGCTCGACGGTCGAGCCGTTCACCCTGCCCACGGGTCGGGGGGGGGCGGTGACCGCGGTTGCGTCGAGCGCCGACCTGGCGTCCCGGTTCACCGGTAGCCCGGGCGATCCGGTGCTGGCCGCCCACCAGCTGGTGGCCGAGCTGGCCCAGATCTACTACGAGAAGCCCAACGACACCTCGCCCCGGGCCGTCGTGGCCGTGGCGCCGTCCGGTTGGTCGGACGACCCGACCTTCGTCGACGCACTGCTGTCCTCCCTGGCCGGCAATCCGATCGTCCAACCGGTCACCACCGCGGAGATCTTCGCCACCCTCCCCGGTGCCAGCTGCCGGGGCGGCTGCAGGCTGGAACCCACCTCCGGAGGGAACGGGCTTCCCGTCCGGGACATTCGAGCCCAGCGCCAGCGGATCGACGGCCTGGCCGGAGCCGCCCCCACCGCCAAGGTCCTGACCGCGCAACTCGGTGACCTGGTGCTGGCCGGCGAGTCGTCGGTCCTGCGGTCCGGCCAGCAAGCCGCCGTCCTGGACAACACGGCGGCGGCCGTGGACGCCCAACTCGGACAGCTGGTGGTGGCCGGCGACCGGTCGATCACCCTCACCTCCCAACGGGGAAGGATCCCTGTCACCATCCAGTCCAGCGCCACGTACCCGGTCAGCGCCTCCCTGACCCTGACCAGCGACAAGCTGCTCTTCGCCAACGGCACCAGCGAGTGGACCACGCCGACGACGCTGCTTCCCTCACACACCAATGTGATCTACGTTGCCGTACAGGCACGGGCGTCCGGTCTCTTCAAGATGTCGGTCGCCCTCCACTCCCCCACCGACGGCCTCCTCCTGTCCAGCGGCGAGGTGAGCGTGCGGTCGACCGGGTCGTCGGTGGTGGGGGTCGTCCTGTCGGTCGGGGCGGTGGTGGTTCTCGGAGCGTGGTGGATCCGGACGTCGCGGAAGCGCCAGGCCCTGCGCAAGAAGGATGCCGCGGAGGACGCGGCCGCGGAGGCCCGGTGAGCGAGACGGAGATCGACGGGCTGCCACCGGCACCGGGAGGCGGCCGGCGGCGCCTGGCCGGAGCCACCGCCGGCATGGCGGTGGGCACGACCCTCTCGAGGATCACCGGGGTCGGTCGGGTGATGGCTCTCACCGCCGCGCTCAGCAGTGGACCGTTCGCCGACGGCTACAACCTGGCCAACACCACTCCGAACATCATCACCGACATCGTCATCGGCGGCGTGCTGTCGGCCACCTTCGTGCCCGTCTTCGTCGACCGGCTGTCCACGCGCCCGGGCAAGGAAGCCTGGGAGGCCATCTCCGCGGTGGTCACTGTCACCATTGCCGTCCTGGTCGCCTCCACGGTCGCCTTCTTCGTGCTCACCCCGGGCATCATCGACCTCTATACGGTCACCAATCACAGCGCCGATGTGCATCAGCAGCAACAGGTGGCGATCTTCCTGCTCCGGTGGTTCGTCCCCCAACTCGCCTGCTACGGCCTCATCGCTCTGTTCACCGCCCTGCTGAACACCCGGGGCAAGTTCGCCGCACCGATGTTCGTCCCCATCGCCAACAACCTGGTGGTGATCGCGGTCCTGCTGTGGTTCCACCACCTGGTCCCCCACCCCAGCCTGGCCTCGGTCGACGCCAACCACCGGAGCCTGGTCGTCCTCGGGATCGGGACGACGCTCGGGGTGGTGGTCCAGGCAGCGCTGCTCCTGCCGTCCCTCCTGCGGGCCGACCTGCATCTGCGCTTCCTGTGGAAGCCGATGCACGAGGCCATGCGCACGATCACCCGGCTGGCCGGCTGGACGTTCGGCTGGGTGGTGGCCAACCAGATCGCCCTGTTCGTCATCCTGGCCCTGGCCGACGGGGTGGCGGGGGCTGTGTCCTCCTACACCTACGCCTATACCTTCTTCCTACTCCCCTACGGCGTGGTGGCCGTGTCGGTGATGAGCGCGGTGACCCCCTCCCTGGCCTCCCGGTGGGCCCGGCGGGACATCGCCGGGTTCCGCCACCGCATGGCCTTCGGGCTGCGGGGGATCCTGGCCATCATCATCCCCTCGGCGGTGGGCATGCTGATCCTGGCCCACCCGCTCATCGACCTGGTGTTGGCCCACGGGGCCGAGACCACGGCCGATGCGGAGCCGACCGCCGTGGCCCTGGCCATGTTCGCCCTCGGACTGCCCGGCTTCTGCACCTTCCTCTACATGGTCCGGGTGTTTCAGGCGATGCAGGACACCAGGACGGCGTTCAAGCTCTACCTGGTGGAGAACGGCATCAACATCGTGTTCGCCGTGCTGCTGGTCCACCCGCTCGGGGTCCGGGGCCTGGCCCTGTCGGTCTCCATCGCCTACTCGGTGGCCGCCCTGCTGGCCATGGCGGTGGTCCGCCGCCGGGTCGGTGGGCTCGGGGGGCCCGACCTCACCACGCCGGTCAAGCGGGTGGTCGGCGCGTCGGCGGTCATGGCCGTCGTCACCGTGCTCACCATCAACATCTCGGGTGCCGACTCGGGGGTGGCCCTCCTCGGGCGAGTCGTCCTGGCGGTGGTGGTCGGCGCGTCGGCCTATGCGGCGACTGCGGCCGTACTCGGCACCCGGGCCGCCCGCCGAACCGAGGAGCTCCGGACCGCCCCGCCGGTCGGGAGCGGTCACCACTCCCCCGAACCGTTCCGTGACAGACTCGAGACGCCCTCCGATGATCCGCCGTATCGGCACCTGCGTCCGGTGAGCTACCCACCGGGGGACGACGCAGCGCCGGCGGAGCCCAGTCAGCCGGGGGACGACGAGGAGGACTTCGATGGCCCGCATACGGGTGGTAACCGATAGCGCTTGTGACCTCTCGGCCGAACTGGCGGCGGAACGTGACCTGACCATCGTCCCGCTCTCCATCCGCTTCGGCTCCGAGGAGTTCGTCGACGGGACCACCCTCTCGACCGACGACTTCTGGTCCCGCTGCGCCGCCAGTCCGGTTCTCCCCGAGACCTCGGCACCGTCACCGGGCGCGTTCCAGCGGGCATTCGAAGCCGCTGCCGAGGACGGGTACGACGGAGTGCTCTGCATCAACCTGTCGGCCGGCGTGTCCGCCACCCACCAGTCGGCCGTAGCCGCGGCCAAAGCGGTGCGCGACCGGATCCCGGTTCGCACCGTCGACTCCCGGTCGATGACCATGGGGCTGGGACTCATGGCCCTGGACCTGGCCGACCTGGCCCGGACCGGCGCCGACCTCGACGCCCTGGTGGAGCGGGCCGCCCACCTCATCCCCCGCACCCAGGTCTACGGAGTGGTGGACACCCTGGAGCACCTCGAGAAGGGCGGCCGGATCGGTGGTGCCCGGGCCCTACTCGGCTCGCTGCTCTCCATCAAGCCGGTGGTGACCCTGGTCGACGGGGTGGTCGAGGAGGAGTCGAAGCAACGCACCCGCAGCCGCTCGCTGCGCTATCTGGCGGAAAAGGCGAAGGAATCGCCGGCGATCAGCAGGCTGGCGGTGTGCAACGGGGCGGCACCCGACATCGACCAGTTCCTCGAGATGATCGACGACGTGCACACCGAGCACCCCCGGCTCGTGGTCGACCTCGGCCCGGTGGTCGGGACCCACACCGGTCCGGGGACCATCGGGATGTGCCTCGTCACCGTGGACTGACCGGGTCCGCCGGCCACCGGGCAGGCCAAGTGGTCGGTCGGGCCGCGGGCATCCGGGCAGGCCAAGTGGTCGATCGGACTATCCTCGCACCATGGATCCGACGTCCGAGCAGCCTCCCGCCTCCCGCCTCCCCGGTTCCGGGGCGATCGGGGACCTGCCCACCCGCGGCGCCGACTGGGTCGACACGCTGGTCGAGCTGCTCCGGGACAAGACGGTCCGCCCGCTGACCCTGGCCACCCGGGCGGTCGTGTTCGGGATCATCGTGTTCGCCGCCACGGTGGTCACCGTCGTCCTCCTCTCGATCACCCTGATCCGCCTCCTCACGGTCTACGCATTCGACGGTCGGGTGTGGCTGTCCGACCTGGTAGTCGGGATCCTCTTCGTCGTCATCGGCATCGTGGCCTGGACCAAGCGCACGGACCCGGAGGCCGCAACCGAGGGAGCGGCATGACCGAGGCACGACAGGTGGTCATCGTCGGCTCGGGGCCGGCCGGTCTGACCGCGGCCATCTACGCCAGCCGGGCCCAACTGTCACCCGTGGTCATCGAGGGTGAGCCCTCCTCGACCAGCGACCAGCCGGGCGGGCAGCTCATGCTCACCACCGAGGTCGAGAACTTTCCCGGGTTCGTCAACGGGATCATGGGCCCCGAGCTCATGCAGGCCTTCCGGGAGCAGGCCGCCCGATTCGGCGCCGACTACGTGACGGCCAAGGCGTCGCGGGTCGATCTCTCCGCTCGGCCCTTCGGGATCTGGGTGGGCGACCCCGACACCGCCGAGCCGACCTACACCGCCGAGGCCCTGATCATCTCGACGGGGGCCCAATCGCTCATGCTCGACCTCCCCAACGAGGAGCGCCTGCTCGGCTACGGGGTCTCCACCTGCGCCACCTGCGACGGGTTCTTCTTCCGGGAGCGTGCGATCGCCGTGGTCGGCGGGGGCGACTCCGCGCTCGAAGAGGCCCTCTTCCTCACCCGGTTCGCCAACAAGGTCACGGTGATCCACCGACGCGGCGAGCTTCGGGCGTCCAAGGTGATGCAGCAGCGTGCCTTCGCGCACGAGAAGATCGACTTTCTCTGGAACACCTCCGTCGTCGACGTGCTGGGCGACAACACGGTGAGCGGAGTCCGGGTCCGCAACAACCTGAGCGAGGAGGAGTCGGACCTCAAACTGTCGGGGTTGTTCGTGGCCATCGGACACCAGCCCAACACGTCGCTGTTCAAGGGTCAGCTCGAGATGGAGGACAACGGCTACGTCCGGACCTTCGACGGAACCCGCACCAACGTTGACGGTGTCTTCGCCTGTGGAGACGTCCAGGACCACCGGTACCGGCAGGCCATCACCGCGGCCGGGTCGGGATGCATGGCCGCCATCGACGTGGAGCGCTGGCTCGAGGACCAGGAGTCCACCGACCCCGGATAACCCCCACCGTCACCGGTGGGAATGCTTGGTGCCCTCCGGTGGTTGACGTAGCGTGTCCCACCGAGGGACGGTAGCGGCAGGGCCCGGAGACCGGGCAGGAGGAACGGCCATCATGAGCGAGAAGATCACGAACCTGAGCGACGCTAGCTTTGACGAGCATGTCAAGTCCTCGGACGTTCCGGTGCTGGTGGACTTCTGGGCGGAATGGTGTGGACCGTGCAAGATGATCGCCCCGGTCCTCGAGGAGATCGCCTCCGAGCAGGAGGGAAAGCTGGGGATTGCCAAGCTCAACATCGACGACAACCTGGACGTCACCCGGCGGTTCGACGTGATGAGCATCCCCACCCTGATCCTGTTCAAGGACGGCGAGCCGGCCGTCCGGATCGTCGGGGCCAAGGGGAAGGGTCAGCTCCTCCAGGAGCTTTCGGCCCACCTGTAGCACCAGCGGCGCCCCCGTCAGGGTGGCGCCCGATCGCTCCAGCGTGCCCGGTGACATCGGCGTGAGCCCGGATCGTGAGATCCGTCTCGAGGTTGGCGCCACCGGGGCGGCCACTGCGGACGTACAGCGTCGTCTCGGGCAGCTCGGGTTCACGACGGGGATCGACCCGGAGGGGGAGTACCGGGCCGGGACCCGGTCGGCCGTCGAGGCGTTCCAGTACCGGCGTGGCCTGCGGGTGGACGGGATTTGTGCCACCCAGACCTGGTCGGCGCTGGTGGAAGCCGGCTGGCGCCTGGGTGACCGCTTCCTCTACCGGCGAACCCCCATGCTGCGGGGTGACGACGTGGCGGAGCTGCAGCAACGCCTGAGCGCGCTGGGCTTCGACACCGGTCGGGTGGACGGCATCTTCGGGGACATGACCTCGGCGGCGCTCGGCGAGTTCCAGCGGAACGTGGGGATTCCCGTGGACGGGATCGCCGGCGCCTCCACGGTCTCCGAACTGCTCCGCTTCGGCACCCGCCACGAGGACACGGAGCTGGTCACCTCGGTGCGGGACCGGGAGCGACTCCGCCAGGCACCCCGCACCCTTGCCGGTCGGCGGGTGGCCATCGGTGAGGAGGGCGGCCTGGACGCCGCGGTGGCTGCCGTGCGCCGCCTGCTGGTCAGCCACGGTGCGGTGGTCACCACCCTCCACCATCCTGACGGCTCCATCCAGGCTTCCGAGGCCAACGCCGGCGGGGCCGACGTCTATGTCGGGCTCCGGCTCGACGTCAGTGCCCAGCACTGCTCGACGGCCTACTACGCGGGCTACCGTTACTCCTCCCCCGGCGGGCGCCGCCTTGCCGAGCTCCTCCAGAAAGCCCTCTCCGGGTCACTGGGCCTCCCGGACGGTGGAAGCCGGGGCATGTCCCTGCCCCTCCTGCGGGAGACCCGGATGCCGGCGGTGATCTGCGAGATCGGTCCGGCGTCCGTCGTCGTCGAGCAGGCCGCCACCATCGCCCGCGCAGTCGTGGACGCCCTCACCGAGTGGGTGGGTTCGGCGTGGGACTGACCCTGATTCCCTCAACGTCCACCTTCGCTTGATCCCCCGGTCTGGACGTAATCCACAACTTCATGCACAGGTTGTGGATTACGCTCTACCGTGCCTTCAGGGATCTATTCTCACTTATAGTGAGCAATTGAGAGTATTTCTGCACATTATGTTAAGTGATCCCCACTCTCAGTGGTATCACTGTCAGAGCGCATTCGCCTCGGTCCGCCCCACCATCAGTTTGTAGATCCTCTCGAGGTCCTCGAGCGTGGCGAACTCGACGACCACCTTCCCCCGCTTGGAAGAGAGATCGACCTTCACCCGGGTGTTGAGATGGCTCGAGAGGAGGTCCTCGAGCTCGAGTATCCCCGGAGGCGGCAGCTCTCGTGTCCCGCCGGCACTGGATGGGGCCCCGTTGGACGTCACCTGCGGTCCAGCCCCATCCGGGCGGCCGGGACCCGCTCCTCCCCCGTCGCCGTGGTCACGGACCAGATCCTCCACGGCGCGCACCGTGAGATCTTCGGCCACCACCGCCTTGGCCAGGACCTCCTGATAGCCACGATCGGGAGTCCCGAGCAGTGCCCGGGCGTGCCCGGGCGTGATCTGCCCCTCGGCCAGCAGGCGTTGGACCCCGGCCGGGAGCTGCAGGAGCCGGAGGATGTTGGTCACCGCGGTGCGGCTCTTCCCGACGCGCTTTGCCACATGGTCGTGGGTGTAACCAAACTCCTCGATGAGCTGCTGGTATGCCGCTGCCTCCTCCAGCACATTGAGATCCTGTCGATGGAGGTTCTCCACCAGGGCTTGCTCGAGGCTGTGCGTCTCGACTGAAGTCTGAATGAGCACCGGGATGGTCTGCAGTCCGGCCCGACGGGCCGCCCGCCAGCGTCGTTCCCCGGCAATGAGCTCGAAGTCGTCGGCCGCCTCTCCCCCGACCTGGCGGACCAACACCGGTTGGAGCACACCGAGCTCCTTGATCGAAGCGGCGAGGGAGGACATGGTGTCCTCATCGAAATTGACCCTGGGTTGTCGCGGATTCGGCTTGATGCTGCCGATCGGGACCTCTCGCAACGCCGACGACCGGTCGCCGACGACCTCGGTCGGGATGAGCGCGCTCAGCCCCTTTCCCAGTCCGCTACGACGTGCCACCGCTGACCTCCTTGGCTAGTTCCCGATAGGCGATGGCGCCACGGGAGGCGGGATCGAACGCCGTGATGGGCTGTCCGAACGACGGCGCCTCGGACAGACGCACTGTTCGTGGGATGACGTTCCGGCACACCTTGCTGCCGAAGTGGAGGCGAACCTCGTTGGCCACCTGGTCGGACAGCTTGGTCCGGGCGTCGTACATGGTGAGCACGATGGTGGAGATGTCGAGTTTCGGGTTGAGGTTCGAGGCCACCAGGTGAACATTCCTCATCAGCTGGCTCAGACCCTCGAGGGCGTAGTACTCGCACTGAATGGGGACGAGGACCTCATCGGCCGCGGCCAACGCATTGACGGTGATGAGGCCGAGGGACGGGGGACAGTCGATGAGGACGTAGTCGAAATCGTCAAGCACCGATTCGATGGACTTCTTGAGCTTCAACTCCCGGCTGAACGCGGGTACGAGCTCGATCTCAGCGCCGGCCAGGGCGATCGTCGCCGGGGCTACGAAGAGGTTCTTCATGCTGGTGGGTTCGACACAGTCTTCGAGTGAGGAGTCTCTCATCAGCACGTCGTACATCGAGAGTTCGAAGTTTCGGGCATCGATACCGAGGCCAGTCGTGGCGTTTCCCTGGGGATCGAGGTCGATGACCAGGACCCGGAAGCCGATCTCGGCCAGGGCGGCGCCGAGGTTCACCGAGGTGGTCGTCTTTCCGACGCCTCCCTTCTGATTGGCCACAGCGAGTACCCGGGGGAGGGGATTTCCGGACGCAGCCTGGGGCTCCCGATCCGTCCCCTCGACGCTGGCGTCACGAGATTTCACCGGTGGCGCAGGCCGCTCCGATACCGGCGCCGGGGCTTCCGGAGCAAGGGCCGCTCGAGCTTCTGCTCGAGGTTCGACGTGGGGCACCTCGACACGGGCGACCGTCCCGGTCCGACGGGCCGGCGTATCTGGATGGTCGGCCACGGGGGCGACCGGGGTGTCGCTGACCCGTTCCGTGACCGGTGCCTTCTCGGCCGCAGGCGGGGCCGAGTTCTTCTCGGGGGGCGCCGGCGGCGCCCCGTCCGGTCCCGTGGACGAATCCGTATCCAGCGGAGTATCCACGGACGGCGGCAACACGTTGTCGAGCTCCGCATGGGCCGTCTCTACCTGGGAGATTGTCTCCTTGAACCGGGTGGGTGGAGACTGAGTGGAGAAGTTGGGAGCTACCGCTTCGGGGATCGAAGCAGGCTCGGGAACGGACGGATCCGGTGCCGATTCGGCGAGTGGGGAAGTGCCCACCAGAGTCACCGAACCGGTGGATTCGGGCTCGCCCGGTGATTCCTGGTCGGGGTCCCCGTCTCCCTGAGTTGAGGGTTTGTTTCTCCCTCGACGGAGGCCACGCACTATCGTCTCTTCAGATCAGCTGGACTCAAGACACTCATACTCCCTTGCGTCGTCACCCAGGTCAAGCATTTGACTCGGAATGTTTCACGTGAAACTCTCGACCACCGTCGGAGAATGCAGCGCAGCATACAGCGCCCACGATCGAAAGTGGCGGTTGCGGTGCTCGGGCCGTGGGTTCGAAGCCCATCGGCCCCCTGGCCGCCGACCCAGGCAACCGGTCCGCCCGAGGTCGACCTGCCGGCGATCTCGGGACGCGAGCCGTCCGGACCGGGACCTCCCGCTCCTCTCTTCGATTCTTCCTCGGCTCGACGACACCCACCGGGCGGCGGCTGGATCACCGGAGCTCCTTGGAGGGTACTCCGACGAGCTCCGGAGTGGGCGCCACGTGATCGTGGCCACAGAACCGATCTGGCTCCGGAAGACCCGTCCCCGCCCTCGTCGTGGGAATGCTCCATGGATTCCGCGATGCTCCGATCCGCCGACCCTCAATCCGGCGCGGATGTCACCCGGCCATTCCGGCACCCTTCTCGCAGCTGGCACCCTCTCCCACCCGTGCATTGCGGTCGAGGACATCCCACACAGCACCTGGCTGCGTCTTCGCCCGTTCGGTAACGTCGACTCCTCGAGCGACGAGGGCTTCGTGGGAACCGGACCGGCCTGGTTCCGTCCGAAGGTCGGGGCCGGCCTCTTGATCTGAACCGGCCCGGCGTAACTGCGTCGTCACGGCGCAGACCTATCCTTCTCCCGTCCAAGTACAGCCCGAAGAACCCGCAGTGACGTTCCCGTGGGCGGCGACCCCGCCAACCCCCACCTCGATGCCGAGCAGCTCGACGACGAGTCTGCACGGGAATGCGGCAACTGCACGGCTGCCCAGCGGTCAGTGCCGTCCGAGTCCTCACCACCGGACCGGCTCCCGAATGACAACGCGTCGGCAGTCCAGCCCACGTGCAGAACTGGCCCCAGGGCCCTGGCCGACACCATCCACGTGCTTCACCTGGCTTCGCTGGTGTCTGGACCCTGACCTGAGGGCCTGTCTGCCGGGCCCGACGGCGCAGACCCAACGTCGGGCCCGGGTGCCGCCGGTGCTGAAGGCCAGGCCATGAGGTCGATCGGCGCTTGAGGGTTTCGGGCGAAGGGCCCTCCGCGCCGGTCGGCCGTAGCACGGGACCCGGACGGGTGTCCGGCCTCCACCGTCGCTTCGCCACGGCCAGTTCCGCACCGACTTCACAGATGACCCTGCTCGGCCGACGGATCCGACTTGACCCCGGGAGCGTTTCACGTGAAACGTAGCGAGTCGGGCTGGGCGAGCCTGCGCCGGAACCCAGCACCTCCTCTGACACGCCGAGAATCAGAAGAGAGGGCGCTTGGAAGGAATGCCGACCCGCCTCGGATAGCGCTCGTCTGTGGGCTCACTCTTCAGCAGGACCCGGTAGCCGAATCGATCATCGAACCGTACCGTGGAAGAGGTGGACAGCCCCACCACTCCGATACCGGCATCCGGCCAGCGGATCTCGCCGTCTCCTCCCGGGGGCTCGGAGACGACCAACACCCCGTTGACCGCCAACAGCGGTGCGGCGCACTCGGCGGTCACCGCCGGCGCTCCGAACGACCGCGCCGTCACCAACTCGAACTGCTCCCGCCAGCGGTCCTCGCGCCCGATCTCCTCGGCTCTTCCCCGTACGACCTCGACCAGGCCGGGACGATCCCACACGGTCGTCCGTTCTCTCAGGAACTCGGTTCGCCGTTCGCTCGAATCGAGGAGCACGATCCGGGAAGACGGCCAACAGTCGAGTAGGACCAGACCAGGAATCCCTCCACCTGTGCCCAGATCGACCACCGAATCCGGAGGACGGAGCAGCAGCGTCTCGGCCGAATGGACGAATCCCAGTGCGTGGTCGATCTGATCGGGGATGGGCATCGCTCCGAGGAAGCCCAGATCCCCCGAGGCCAGGAGAGCCGCTTCGACCCGACGGGTGACCCGCTTCCGGAGAGCCGTGAGAGCGTCCGAGCTCATCGTCGGACAAGCGCCGGCGTCAAGACAGCCGGGGGCGTGCCTCCCGGGTTCCCATCCGGATCGCTCCCTGCCTTCACTGCTCGCGCCGGTGTCTGCGGGTCGAAGGCACCAGGGACGTGAATCGCCCAGACCAGCAAACGACTGCGGCACCGGGGAGAACCCGGTGCCGCAGTCGAGGAGAGGAGAAGTCCCCGAAGACCATCAACTCGAAGGTTGGATCACCACAAACCTCGAGGGCTCATTACCGGCGGACCGGGTCTCGACCCCTTCGATCTCATTCACAGCGTCATGGACGACCTTCCGGTCGGCAGGCGACATCGGCTCGAGGGCCCGCTCCTCGCCCGAGCTCTTGACCTCTTCGACGATGCCCTCGGTGAAGCGTCGCAGAGCGGCAGAGCGCTTCTCCCGGTAGCCACCGACATCCACCAGGATCCGGTCGGTCCGGGTCTCCGACTGGCGCTGGACGAAGGTCCGGGTAAGGTCCTGGACTGCAGCGAGCGTCGCTCCGCGAGGCCCGACCAGCAGACCCAGGTCGTCGCCGACAGCTGCCACCTGTACGGTCTCCTCGTCGATCTCCACGGCGCTGACGTCGGCCTCGAGGCCGAACTCACTGATCAGCCCGGACACGAATCCCCGCGCCGCCTCGCCCTGTTCCTCGAGAGTCAATGATTCTTGCATGTCGTCCTCACTCTTCCCGGGCGTCTGGCCCGATCCTTGCTTCTGCTGCTTCGGCTGGTCGCCGTTCGAACTGCTTCCACCCCGTGATCCGCGCCGACGATTCGACCGGCCTGTCGATGATGATGTCCCGCCCGCCCCGGCTCCGGCGCCGGAACTGCCACTGTCGGGGGAGTCGTCGACTGCCCGGTCGTCGGACCGCGGCGTGCTGTCCTGGTCTACCCGGCCCGGGCCCCCCGGGCCTCCCTTCCGCGAGGATCCACCCCCGCGAGGCCGGTCTCCGCTCCGTCCACGCTCGGGACGTTGCCGCCGACCCCGTTTGGGCGGGGGTGCCATCGGTCGAACTCGGGCCTGCACCCGAGCTTCGCCCCGCATCCGGCCGAACAATCCCGCCTTCGGCTCGCTCAACACGACGAACTCTGCATCGTCCTCGGCCACCCCGAGGAGATCGAGCGCGATCTCCTTCGCTTCGGGCAGCGTCTTGCCGCTGGCTTCCACCCACTCCACTGCTTATCGTGCCTTTCTCTCGCGCTTGGCCTTCGAGCGCGGATGCTCCTTGGATGCGGTCGTCCCGTCGGCGTCGGCGGCCTGGTCCTGTGCGCCGTTGGATCCGTTGGAGGAGCCGGCGCCGTCGGGCTGCGCCGGCACCGAGCCGTTCCCCGGGCCGGTTGTCCTCCTCGTGTCGGCCCGACTCGACCCGTCGGCCGCACCGGTGGCCTTCTTGGCGGTGCCGGTGGCCTTCTTGGCGGTGCCGGTGGCCTTCTTGGCGGTGCCGGTGGCCTTCTTGGCGGTGCCGGTGGCCTTCTTGGCGGTGCCGGTGGCCTTACCTTGGGCGTCCTTGGGGCCGCCCCCAGCACCGTTCGACTTCGATGCCCCGGCGGCCTTCGGCTTGGGCAGCGCGCGCTCGCTGCGATCGACGGCAGGGGTCTTAGGCCCGGAACCGATTGCTCCGGCCACCGGGGCGGCCGGCGGGCCACCCACAATGCCCTTGCGGAAGAGGATCTCTTGGGTGAGGATCCGTATCCCGCTGGACACGATAAAATAGACATTCAGAATTGCCGCCACGTTGATGTAAATGAAACCGAAGATGAGCGGCATGTATTTCTGCAACATGGCCGCTTGAGGATTTGCTTGTGCAGCTCCTGGATTTCTTGCATTCAGCCTGGACATCTGCAGGTACTGAAGACCGACGGATCCCACCACGAGCAACAAATAAGGGATAGCGATCCAGATCGAACTGTGATGGGACAGGAGCTTGTCCGAGAAGTCCATGCCGAACGAGATCAACTGCCCGTGAGCTGCGACGATGTTGTGATACATCTTGCTGTCGGTCGGGATGTAGCGGGGGAGCGCCACCACCTTTTCCGGAATATTCTTGTGAAACCCATCAACGGTGACCGAGTGGGCCGCAGTGGTGATGGTGTTTGTCATTCCACGAATGACACTGTACAGAATGAAGAATGCAGGCATCTGCAATAGCATCGGAAGACACCCCGAGGCGGGGTTGACATTGTGCTCTTTGTAGAGCTTCATCATTTCTTCGTTCATCTGGACGCGATTCTCCGCGCCCTTGTACTTCTGCTGCAGCTTCTTCATCTCGGGCCCGAGGGCCTGCATAGCTGCCATGTTCTTCGTGCTCTTGACGGTGAGCGGCGTGAGCAGGGCCATGATCACGATGGTGAGCAGGGCGACGTCGATCGGGTAGCTGGGGACGATCGAGTAGAAGAAGGCGAGGACCCAGCCGACCGCGTCGAGAAGAGGCTGGAAGATCTTCCCGATCGGGGTGGTCAGTGATGCGTACATGAGGCCCTCCGTTCGGGCACCGGGTCGAGGCCGTGACCGCCCCACGGATTACAGCGTGCAAGACGGCGGGCGGCGAGGGACGAGCCCCGGATCACGCCGTGCCGGTCCACGGCCTCGATGGCGTACTCCGAGCAGGTGGGAAGGTACCGACAGCCGGTCGGACGACCGGTGCGGGCCAACTGGTAACCGTGGATCCACCAGATCAGCCACCCGGCCACCCGGCCCCGGGAGGCGTCCAGCGGGTCCTCCGTGGGTGGCGACGCCCGGTCCAGCGTTTTGCCGGTGGAGGTCACCCCACCACTCCGGAGCGGACGGCCGCGGTGGGGGAGGGCCGGGTCGGCCTCGACCGTGTGGCCTTCTCCAATGCTCGGCTCATGGCCACCTTCAGTTCGTCGAATCCCCACGTCGGGCCGGTCGGCCCCACACGTACCACGTAGGCGCCGATCGGCAGGGAAGGCGCCTCTTCAAGCATGATCGCCCGGAGCCTGCGCCTCAACCGGTTCCTTGCTACCGCATTTCCCACCCGGCGGTTGATCGCGTAGGCCACTTGCAGCTCTGACCAGCACTTCCGCTCCCAATAGCTCACGCTGATCGGGCCCGAGCGACCCCGCATCGACGTATGACGCAGCTCTTCGAACGTGGCGCGCGAGCGGATCGGTCCGACAGCTCCCCGTCGCCGCGGGTCGGCGGCCGGGCCGCTCGTCACACCGACAGTCGATGACGCCCCTTCGCCCGGCGCGACCGGATCACCGCCCGGCCCGCCTTGGTCGACATCCGCTTGCGGAACCCGTGGGTCTTCGCCCGCTTCCGTACGTTCGGCTGATAAGTGCGCTTCATCCATCCACTTCCTTCCTCGCCCTGGACCGTGGACATAGTGTCGCGTTCGGCAGGGGGCCCGGTCACCCGGATCGGGGCATTCCGGCACATGCTAGGCGCGATCGGTGCCCTAGCTCTAGTCGGAACCCGTGAGGCACGGAGAGTGGTCACGGTGTACCGTTCCGAACACAGTAGGCAGTCCCGCCGGCGTGGAGATGTTCTGCCGGTCACGACCCCTGCCTTGATGAACGACGTAGAGGAACCAATCACCAGAGCGCCCGGTGCTCGACCCTCGGGACGGTGCGCACACACATCGGTACTCGTCCACAGCTGTGGATATCTTTGTGGACCGATTGAACTGTGCAAGGGCGGAGGCCCACGTGAACGACACTGAAGGACTGTGGATTCTGTGCTCGGACGCCCTGCGTGAGCAGGTGTCCGACGCCATCTGGCAGGCCTACCTATCCGGGATCACGCCACTGTCCGTGAAGGACGGCGAGTTGGTGCTCGGCGTCCCGAACACCCTCATCCGCGACCGTGTCGAGTCTCGCTTCCTCGGTCTCATCCAGGACACCGTGACCGGGACGGTCGGACAGGATCTCGTCGTGCAGCTCGAGGTGGTCGCACCGGTGTACGGGCCCGCGGAAGAGAGTCCGTTCGATCCCGAGGAGGCCGATCCGCCGCTCGTGGCCGGTGGCATCGGGTCGAGCCGGGTGGCCTCCTCTTGGCGGGAATCCCCGTCCTCTGTGAATCGGGCAGGCAATCAGGGCCACATCGAGTCACCCGTGCTCGATCCCCGCTACACGTTCGACACCTTCGTCATCGCCTCGTCCAACCGCTTCGCCCACGCTGCCGCCCAGTCGGTGGCCGAGTCGCCGGCGCAGTCGTACAACCCCCTGTTCATCTACGGGGATGCCGGACTTGGCAAGACCCACCTCCTCCACGCCATCGGAAACTACGTGCTCGAGAATTTCAGTGGTCGCCACGTCCGGTACCTGACCACCGAGACCTACATGAACGAGTTCGTCGACGCCATCCGGACCAACACCACCACCGCCTTCAAGCGGCGATACCGCGAGTGCGACGTGCTGCTCATCGATGACGTCCAGTTCATGGAGCGGAAGGAGTCGCTCCAGGAGGAGTTCTTCCACACCTTCAACTCCCTCTACGGAGCCTCCAAGCAGATCGTCCTCACCTCGGACCGGCCACCCAAGTCCATCGCCACGCTCGAGGACAGACTCCGGAGCCGTTTCCTCTCGGGTCTCATCACCATCGTCCAGCCACCCGATCTCGAGACACGCCTGGCCATCCTCAAGGCCAAGGCCGAGCACGAAAACGTGGACGTTCCCGACGATGTCCTCGACTTCATCGCCACCCACGTCAAGGACAACATCCGCGAACTCGAGGGTGCACTCATCCGGGTGACCGCGTTCGCCAGCCTGTACCGCCAGCCGATGAGCCGCGAGCTTGCCGAGCAGGTCCTGTCCGACATCGTGTCGGCCGACCAGCCACGGCGAATCACCCCCCAGGTCATCCTGGACGCCACCTGCGAGACGTTCGGGTTCTCCGTCGACGAGCTCCGGGGCCCCAACCGGCGACGGCCGTTGGTCACCGCCCGCCAGGTCAGCATGTACGTCTTCCGGGAACTCACCGACTTCAGCTACCCGGCGATCGGCCGCGAATTCGGCGGCCGGGACCATTCGACCGTGATGCATGCCGTGGAGAAGATCGGTGGCCTCATGAAGGAGCGTCATCAGATCTACAACCAGGTCACCGACCTCATCGTCCGGATCAAGAGCGGTTCGTGACCGTTCGCCCTGATGGCCCGCCGGCGACGTTCTTTCCGGAGGTTGTGCACTATCTGTGGATATCCCCGGTCCCCGCTGGGGTAATTCTGTGAACTCAGATGAACTTGTCCATAACCCGTCACCCCCGGGACCGACCCCGAGCGGCCAGGCCGCGAAACAAGGGATGGACGGGGGATTGGGAAACTGCCCCCACCCTGGACGAACGCCGGGTTATCCACAATCCACAGGGCTTATTACCATCACTATTCAAATTCATACAAGTAAGACAAGAGACAGTATGAAGCGAGAAAGGACCTCCTGGTGAAGTTTCGATGCGAGCGTGACTCCCTGGTGGAGGTACTGACCACTGCTGGCCGAGCCGTGAGCTCCCGTTCGTCGACCTCGATGGCCCTGGGCGGAGTCCGGATCGAGGCCCAGGGCAACCACCTGGCTGTGGTCGGGACCGATCTCGACCTGACCGTGCACGTGTCGAGTGAGGCCATCGGGATCACGGACGGGGTGTGCGTGGCGCCGGCGAAGCTACTCGCCGACATCGTGCGGTCCCTGGAGCCCGGGGCGGTCACCGTCGAGGCGGACGGGGAGAAGGTAGAGATCGGCGCCGCCCGCTCGCGCTTCAGCCTGCGGACCTTTCCCGTCGACGACTTCCCGTCACTGCCCGAACCTCCGAAGCCGGCCACGTTCCTTCCCGCGGCGGGACTGGCCAGTGCCCTGCGCCAGGTTGTCCGGGCCGCATCGGGTGACGACGCCCGTCCCTTGCTGACCGGGGTCCTTATCGCTCCGGAGGGGAATGGTGTCCGGCTGGTCGCCACCGACTCGTATCGGCTGGCCATGAGGGATATCGAGGGAAGCGACGCATTCGTGGACACCTCGCAGATCCTCGTGCCCGCCCGGGCGCTAGCCGAGCTCCAGAAGCTGCCGACCCTCGGCATGTCGACCAAAGACGCAGGGGCCGCCGCCGGGGGCGGGAATACCGCCGGTGACGGCCCGACTCCGACCATCGGCCTGTCCATCGGAGACCATGACGTGACCTTCACCGCCGGGGACGTGAAAGTCAGCACCCGGCTGCTCGACGGGAGCTATCCCGACTACCGACAGCTCATCCCGGCCGAGTACCCGAACCGGCTCCATGTCGGGAAGGACTCCCTACTGGACGCTCTCCGCCGGGTACGTCTGCTCGTGCGGGACAACACCACCCCGGTGCGGCTGTCCATGCGGTCGGGCGGAGTCGACCTCACCGTGGTCTCCCAGGAGGTGGGGGACGCCAGCGAGACGGTCGACGCCGATTTCGAGGGTTCCGAGCTGACCATCGCCTTCAACCCGACGTATCTGATCGACGGCGTGGAGGCAGTCACCGGCGACGAGGTCCTGCTCGAGACCGTGGATGCCACCAAGCCGGCAACCGTCCGTGCCGCAGAGGAGACCAACTTCCGCTATCTCCTGATGCCCGTCCGGGTGTCCTGAAACCACCGCCGTCCCCACCACTTCGTGCATCTCGTCTCCCTGACCATCGCGGACTTCCGGAACATCATCGGGGCGACGATCGAGCCGGACCCCGAAGGGACGACGGTGATCACGGGCCGGAACGGCTCAGGCAAGACGAGCGTGCTGGAGGCAGTCGGATACCTGGCCACCCTGCAGTCGTTTCGCGGATCGCCCCGTGAGGCCATGGTGCGTCGGGGCGCGGACCAGGCGATCCTCCGCGCCGAGACGATGGTGGAGGGCCGCTCGGTCAGCATCGAGGCCGAGCTGTCGGTGGCCGGACGATCCAGGACGCTGGTGAACCGACAGCCGGCCCGTCGCCGGAGCGACCTCCACGAGGCCTTGCAGACAACCGTGTTCTCACCGGAGGACATCGGGGTGATCCGGGGAGGGCCGGCCGAGCGCCGACGGTTCCTCGACGAGACCCTGGCGGTGGTCGACCCGAAGGCCGCCCGAGCCGTCGAGGAGGTCGATCGGATCCTCAGACAGCGGGCGGCGCTGCTCCGGGGCTCGGGCCGGCGGCTCCAGCCAGAGGTCGCGGCAACGCTCGACGTCTGGGACGAGCGCCTCGACACGGCCGGCACCGCGCTGGTCGAGGCCCGGGAGGCACTGGTCGTCCAGCTGGCTCCGGCGACCGGTGCCCACTACGACCGCCTAGCCGGCCGCCCCAGCACCGTCGGGCTGGAGTACCGGCGGTCGTGGACGGGACAGTTGTTGGAGGCACTGGCCGCCTCGCGGAGCAAGGATGTCGAGCGCGGGGTGTCGACGGTCGGCCCTCACCGGGACGAACTCGACGTCACGCTGGAGGGCCTGACCAGCCGTACGCACGCGTCCCAGGGCGAGCAGCGGTCGCTGGCCCTCGCTCTGCAGTTGGCCGCCCACCAGCTGGCCACCGAGCGGCTCGGCTCGGCCCCGGTCCTGTTGCTCGACGATGTCTTCTCCGAGCTTGACCCCTATCGGGCCCGGGCACTGCTGGCCGGCCTCCCACCCGGGCAGGCCCTGTTGACCACGGCACTTCCCGCGCCGCCCGAGGTCACGGCGGCCAAGATCTATGCAGTGGAGGACGGGGGCCACGTGGCCACCACAGAGGGGACCACCCAATGAGCAGCTCCGACCCCTATGGGCGGGACCGGGGTCCGCAATCCCTCGACAGCTCCCTCGACGCCGTGTCGCGGAGGCTCGGGATGCAGGACTCGCGGGGGCTCGGTCGCCTGTTCTCCCGCTGGGGGGAGATCGTCGGCCCGGGCATGGCTGAGCACGTACAGCCGGTGCGGCTGGACGGGGAAGCCCTGGTCGTGACCGTGGACCACCCGGCATGGGCGACTCAGGTCCGCCATCTGGGTGAGGGGTTGCTCGATCGCGTCGCCGACGAAGTGGGCGTGGCCCGACCTGGTCGGCTCGAGGTCCGGGTGCGCCGGTAATTCCGGCCGGCCCGCGCCTGACCATCGGTCAGGCGCGTCACGCCCGAGGGCTACACTGGGACCTTGGAATCGGGGGATCGGCGCCGTCTCCGGAGCGCTCCCTGCGCACCGAAGGCAACCTCGTTGCGCTGGTTCCCGATCAGTCAATCGATGGTGGAAAGGGCGCGCCTGTGGCGCTGAAAACCGAAAACGATCGGACCGGGGCTGCGGCCACGTACAACGCCGAGGACATCACCGTCCTCGAAGGCCTGGAGCCGGTCCGGAAGCGCCCAGGGATGTACATCGGGTCGACCGGGCCCACCGGGCTCCACCACCTGGTGTGGGAGGTGGTCGACAACGCGGTGGACGAGGCCATGGCTGGCTTCTGTTCGCAGATCGACGTGACCCTGCTCGCCGACGGAGGGGTCCGGGTGGCCGACAACGGCCGCGGCATCCCCACCGGGCCGATGAAGGAGCACAAGGGGAAGTCCGCCGCCGAGGTGGTGCTGACCGTGCTGCACGCCGGCGGGAAGTTCGGCGAGGGCGGGGGCTACAAGGTGTCCGGAGGACTGCACGGGGTGGGCATCTCGGTGGTGAACGCGCTGTCCGTTCGACTCGTGCTGGAGATCGACCGTGACGGCGACCACCACGAAATGGAGTTCGTCGACGGTGGCAAGCCGACCGGAAAGCTGGGGGTGACCGGAAAGGCGCCCCGCGGCAGGACCGGCACCACCGTGACCTTCTGGCCGGACCCGACCATCTTCGAGGAGATCGAGTTCCGCGCCCAGACCGTCGTCGAGCGCTTGCAGGTGATGGCCTTTCTCAACAAGGGCCTCGAGATCCGGTTCCGCGACGAGCGGCCGGATGCGAAGCCGGACCAGACCTTCAAGTACAAGGACGGCATCGTCGACTACGTCCGCCACCTCAACGCGTCCAAGGAGGCGCTCTTCCGCAAGGTCGGCTCGCTCGAGCAGCGGGAGGAGACCATGGAGGTGGAGATCGCGCTGCAGTGGAACACCGGCTTCTACGAGAGTATCCATTCGTTCGCCAACGGCATCTCGACCATCGACGGCGGGATGCACGAGGAAGGGTTCAAAAAGGCGCTCACCAACGTGGCCAACAAGTACGCGCGGGGCAAGGGCACTCTCAAGGAGAAGGACGACAACCTGCTCGGAGAGGACATCCGCGAGGGCCTTACCGCCATCATCTCGGTACGCTTGCAGGACCCGCAGTTCGAAGGCCAGACCAAGGCGAAACTGGGCAACGTCCCGGTCCGATCACTGGTGGAACGGGCCACCAACGAGAAGCTGGCCGAATGGTTCGAGGAGAACCCCCGCGAAGCCGGCCAGGTCATCCAGAAGGGCCTGTTGGCGGCCAGGGCCCGAGTGGCCGCCCGGTCGGCACGCGACCTCACCCGCCGGAAGTCGGCCCTTGACGGCGCCGGTCTTCCCGGGAAGCTGGTGGACTGCTCGTCCCGAGATCCCCGCGAGAGCGAGCTGTTCATCGTGGAGGGCAACTCGGCCGGCGGGTCGGCCAAGGACGCCCGCAACCCCAAGACCCAGGCCATCCTGCCCATCCGGGGCAAGATCCTCAACGTCGAGCGGGCCCGCATCGACAAGATGCTGAAGAACACCGAGATCCAGGCGCTGATCTCGGCCATCGGCGCCGGACTGGCCGAGGACTTCGACGTGGCGAAGATCCGGTACCACAAGATCATCATCCTGGCCGACGCCGACGTAGACGGCTCCCACATCCGCACCCTGCTCCTCACGTTCTTCTTCCGCCAGATGAAACCGTTGGTCGAAGGGGGGTTCGTGTACGTGGCCCAGCCTCCGCTCTACTCGACCCTGGTGGGCAAGGAGAAGATCTACCTCAAGGACGACCAGGCCAAAGACGCCTTCCTCGCCGAGCACCCCAACCACAAGGCGGACTTCCAACGCCTGAAGGGTCTCGGTGAAATGGACTTCGGCGAACTGCGGGACACGACCATGGACACCGGTCAACGCTCACTGTTGCAGATCGCGGTGGAGCAGGCAGCAGTGGCCGACGAGGTCTGTTCGGTACTGATGGGCGAGGACGTCGAGCTCCGGCGGCACTTCATCCAGACCAACGCCAAAGACGTCCGCTTTCTCGACATCTGAAGGAGCGATCGAGCCGGCCGCTGCGGACCCGGCTCGCCCGAGTGCAGCACGAAGGATGAGGACACGGCATGCCAGGACGTGACAACGACGGAACCGCCGGCACGGACACCGGCGAGGTCTCGGGCTTCATCGAGCCCATCGAGATCCAGGAGGAGATGGAGCGCTCCTTCCTCGAGTACTCGATGTCGGTCATCGTGTCGCGGGCCCTCCCGGACGTGCGTGACGGCCTGAAGCCCGTCCACCGCCGGATCCTCTACTCGATGTACGACCAGCGCCTGTTACCGGACCGTCCCCACACCAAGTGCGCCAAGGTGGTGGGGGATGTCATGGGGTCCTACCACCCACACGGTGACTCGGCCATCTACGAGGCCCTGGCCCGGATGGTCCAGGAATTCTCCATGCGGCATCCACTGATCGACGGGCACGGCAACTTCGGGGGGACCGGTCCGGACGAGGGACCGGCGGCGATGCGCTACACCGAATGCCGGCTCGGGCCATTGGCCCTCGAGCTGATGAACGGCATCGACCAGGAAACGGTCGACTTCGTCGCCAACTACGACGCCACCTCCGAAGAACCCACCGTGCTCCCGGCCCGGTTCCCGAACATGTTGGTCAACGGGTCCCAGGGCATTGCAGTGGGGATGGCCACCAACATTCCTCCCCACAACCTGGGCGAGGTCATCGACGCGACCACCCATCTTCTCGAGCATCCCGACGCAACCCCGGACGACCTGATGGCGTTCGTCAAGGGGCCCGACTTCCCGACCGGCGCGCTCATCCTGGGTCGCCAGGGAATCATGGACGCCATCCGGACCGGCCGGGGCTCCATCAAGCTCCGGGCGGTGGCGGAGATCGAGGAAGGGCGGGCCGGTGACACCCGGATCGTGGTCACGGAGATGCCCTACCAGACATCGATCGCCTCGGTCTCGAAGAAGATCGAGGACCTGGTCCGATCGGGTGATCTCGACGGCATCGCCGAAGCCCAGGACGACTCGTCGGGCGGCAAGACCCGCTTGGTCATCCGCCTGAAGCGCGACGCCAACGCCAACGTCGTGCTGAACAACCTGTTCAAGCAGACCCCGATGCAGACCACGTTCAGTGTGAACGCGGTGGCCCTGGTCGATGGGGTGCCCCGCACCCTCAACCTGGCCCAGATGCTGACCCACTACGTGGCCCACCAGGTCGAAGTGGTCACCCGCCGGTCCCAGTTCCTGCTGGACAAGGCCCGGGCCCGGGCGCACGTGGTCGAAGGCCTCCTCCGGGCCATCGACATGCTGGACGCGGTGATTGCCGCCATCCGGGGTTCCGACGACCGGCCTGCGGCCCTCGAGGCGCTTCGGGCCGAGCCGTTCGAGTTCTCCGAGGAGCAGGCCAACCACATCCTCGACATGACGCTGGCCCGCCTGACCCGGCTGGGGCGTTCCAATCTCGAGGAGGAGCTGGCCAAGCTGCTCGCGGAGATCGCCGAGCTCGAGTCGATCTTGGCCGACCCGGCGAAGCTCCGGGGCGTGATCGCCTCCGAGCTCGGTGAGATCCGCGACAAGTTCGCCAACGAGCGTCGGACCGTCGTCACCCACGACCCCGGGGACATGAACGTGGAAGACCTGGTCGAGGACGAGGAGCTTGTGGTCACCATGAGCCGGGCCGGCTACGTGAAAGCGGTGTCCGCCGACGCCTTCCGGACCCAGGGCAGGGGAGGTCGTGGAGTCCAGGGGGCGAAACTCAAGGAGGAGGACCTCATCGACGGAGTGGTCCACACCTCGGCCCATGCCCACCTGTTGCTGTTCTCGAACCGGGGGCGGGTCTTCCGGCTCCGGGCCCTCGAGATCCCGATGAAGGAGCGCACGGCACGGGGGACGGCCATCGTCAACCTCCTGCCGTTGGCCCCGAACGAGGTGATCCAGGCGATCATCGGCACCCGCGACTTCTCCGAGGGTCACTACCTGGTGTTCAGCACCAAGCTGGGCCAGGTCAAGAAGACCTCGTTCACCGAGTACGACAAATCGCGGCGGGAGGGGTTCATCGCCATCAACCTGCGGGACGATGACGAGCTGGTTCGGGTGGTGGAGACCCACGGCCACGACGACCTGTTCCTCGTCACCTCGTCGGGGATGACCATCCGGTTCTCCGAGCAGGACGTCCGGGCCATGGGTCGGGACGCCGCCGGAGTGCGGGGCGTGCGGTTGAAGGCCGATGACGAAGTGGTGTCGTGCGACGTGGCCCGCGACGAGTCCGACATCCTGATCGTCACCGATGCCGGCTACGGGAAGCGGACCAAAGTCGAGCGGTTCAACCGGCAGGCCCGAGGAGGCCAGGGTGTCCGTGGCATCCGGCTCACGGCCAAGCGGGGGAGGGTGGTGGCCGCCTTCATGACCCGGCTGGAGGACGAGATCCTCCTGATCTCCACGTCGGGGGTGGTGATCCGGACCGCGGTCCGGGAGATCGCCTCCCAGGGTCGCGACGCCACCGGGGTGCGGGTCATGAACCTCGATGGCGGCGACGCGGTGGCCGCGGTGGCCGCGGTGGCGGGCGAGGTGGCCGGGGAGGACTGACCCGGCCGTTCAACCGGCGACAGCCGCCCGCCACATCGGGGGGTTGGTGTAGCGTCGTGCACCGGTTTACGGGGCTATAGCTCAGTTGGTTAGAGCGCAGCACTGATAATGCTGAGGTCGCAAGTTCGATTCTTGCTAGCCCCACCAGGTCAGAGGCACTTTTTCCAATCGGTAAAAATGCCAATGTCCTACAAATGTCCTAATATGGGCCCAGGACCGGTAGCGTGGGGCCATGGCAAGGACCAGCAGTAGGAACCGACCCGGGACGATGCGCGAGCGGTCGCCTGGCCACTGGCAATTGCGCGCCTTTGCCGGCTTCGACCCCGTGACCGGCAACCCACGCCAGGTCACCCGCACCTTCAGAGGTACCGAGCGAGCCGCATCCAAGGAGCTCGGCGCCCTAGTGGCCGAGGTCGAGGCCGGCACGTTCAAGAGAACGACAGCGACGGTGGGGCAATTGCTGGACAGGTGGCTGGAATTCGCCACACCGAGGCAACGCCCGCGGACCGTGTACGAGAACCGTTCAAAGATCAACAGCCGGATTCGACCAACGCTCGGCAGCCTGAGGCTCGACAAGCTCGAGGCCGATGCCCTCGACGGGGCCTACAGAATGTGGCTCGAGGAAGGTCTGTCGCCGTCGACCGTGCACCAGTACCACGCAATCCTGTCAGCAGCGTGTCGGCAGGCCGTGAAGTGGGGATGGATCGACAAAGCCCCCACCGACCGATCAACGCCTCCACAACCTGTCCGTAAGAAGATGGTCGTACCGTCTCCGAAGCAGCTGTCTGCGTTAGTGAAGGCAGCCGACGCCGAAGATCCGGTGCTGGGTACCGCTATGGCCCTCGCCGCCTTGACTGGAGCCCGGAGGGGCGAACTGGTCGCCCTCCGGTGGTCCGATGTCGATCTCGTGATCGGTCGGGTTTCCATCGCCCGATCGCTCACCGTGGCGCGAGGTGAGCAGCACACGGGGCCGACGAAGACTCACGCCAGCCGTGATCTTGCCCTCGATCCGATTGGCGTCGAAGTGCTGAGGCGACGACGGGCCTACATGGTCCAGCTCTCGGAGCGTGCCGGTTCGCAGCTGGTGGAAGACCCTTACGTGTTGTCGTACAACGCCAACGGTGGTTTGCCGGTCAACCCCGACACATTGACCCACGGATTCGGAAGAGTGTGTCAGGTGATGGAGCAGCCGGCTTTGGACAAGCTACGCCTGACGAAGCCAAAGGCCACCCGGGCCGATTTGTCTGCTGGGGAGCGCTGGTCCTTCCGATTCCACGACTTGCGGCACTTCTCAGTCACAACGCTCATCGCCGCTGGGGTGGATATTCGCACGGTTGCCGAGCGGCACGGACACGCCAAGGCGACGATGACGCTTGATCGGTACGCCCACGCCTTACCGGAGCGGGATCGAGAGGCCGCCGGCTTGCTGGGAGCAGCTCTGACTCTCGGCTGATATGGAAGCGCCCTCGTCTCACCCATACGGCGGCCGGTGGGGATGTGGCTGAGGTGGGACTCGTGCGTTCTCCGGGTCAGTCGTCCGGGTCATCTCCGAGCGAGTCCCAATAGTCGTCGTCTTCGAGGAAGTCGATGATCTCGATGTGGTCAGCAACCCGAATCGCGAAGAAGCCCAACACGGGGAAGAACGTACTCACGGTCATGTAGTAGCGGACCGGAGAACCCTCAGTATCCATCAGCGCCTGTTCGAAGTAACGGCCGAAGTACTCCCGTGCGGCAGCGAGCGGGCCACGTTCAAAGTGGGCCATGGTGGGCTCACCTTCGATGGCACCCTCGACCGGCCAGCGGCTTTGAGCCTTGGCCATCAGGTCAGCGCCTACCTCGACTCGGTCCTGTCGGGACACGGCGACGATGCCAGGTCTAGCGAGCGTCAGGCAGGCTGGCGGCCAACTCTCGCGCCCGGCGGCGAGCAGCATCGCTCATGGCTGCTCGCCGTGGGAGGTATGCGGTCGACAGGGGTATGTCCTCGCCTTCCTCGACCATGATCCAACCCAGCTCCTGGTGGGACATTTCGGACACCTGGCTCGCCGTCTTGCCCCAGAGTGCGGTGACGACTTGATCGACGACGCCCAGCTCCTGCCGGCTGAGGGCGTTAACTCGTGGTCCGCGCAGAGGGACGAGTCGATGGAGCGGCTTGCCGAAGTACTGGTCGACCTGGAGCCGGGCAGCCCCGTCTGCGATCAACCGCTCTCGAACCGGGATGAGCTGCCGGGGCGCTGGCCCTTGGGGGAGCTTCTGGTACGAGACACCGGTGATCGGCACGCCGTGAGCGCGGATATAGGAGCACTCGGCGTAGAAGAGGACCTTGTTGACCTTTGTTGCCCCGCCGGTCGGATCGTCCAGAAGCTGTCCCGCCGCGTACAGAATCAACTCACCGAGCTTGTCCTCGTCCGGCTTGTCCCACAACTCCGTCATTGCGCTCCATCTTCGCACGGGCGCGAGGGGCGGACCATGACCGAACATACGTTCGATCTTAGAGTACGCGGCCTGAGTCCATCAACTCGGCACTTTCCTGCACCAACACCATCGGGAGGTTGGCGCCGAAGCCCGCTGTCCGAGGAGCGAGCTCCCCGGTCATTCGGCCGGTGAGCTTCCATTGTGGATGGGGGAGTCCGTGACTCAAGTAGTCGAGGTGCCAATGGCTTCATGGTGTCTCGACTTCACCGTGGAGGTACTTCTCCAAGCGCGGCACTGACACCCTCCATCGGGCTCCGATCTGAAGTGCAGGGGGGAAGCGGCCGGTACGACAAAGGCGGTAGAGGGTGTCGGCATGCAGTCCTACCCTGCGAGCGGCTTCCGGGATCGAGATCAGATCTGCCACGACCATTTCGTCGTGATTGCTGGTCGAGATGACCACTACTGCACGCCGGCCGGCGACGGGCCGTCGCCGCAGAGCAGCTGACGACGACCAGCATGTACGAGCTGCGGCCGAGGGCGCTCAGCCGACGCCCTACGGGATCTGTTCACCGGTGACCAATCGACGCAAGGCCTCGAGCTCCTTCCGCAGCCGCCGGACGTCACTGTGGCTTGGACGACCGGTGGGCACTTCGTGGCGCTCCTCGAAGCGGGCGAACCACTGGGCACAATTGCGCTCATCGCGAGAACGGGAGCGAGCGCCATCACGCGGTGTTCCCGCCAGGCGACCGTCCCGCCGCTGTCTGGAAGACGGAGCTCTGTTCATGCCGCACCACCCCCGAAGGGTGATTCGGACCAGCTGACGAGCCGGCCTCGGCTCAGAAGCTGGGCCACAGGTACAGGGCGAGGGCGCTGCGTCGCTCTGCTCTGCGGCAGATCCCGGGCTCTCCCAAGGTGCTGACCGCGGGCGCTTCTGTTACTGGAGATCCGCAGCAAACGCGTCGCCTGGGCCGGTGAAGCGACCAGCGGGACTTCGAAGCCGCTCTCGGTAACGAGTACGAGCCTCAGGTCGCCTGGCGGCGGGGTCTCGTCTTCGGGCAAGTGGTCAGATCGTTCGACCACTTGGAGTCGGGTCCCCTCGGCTCTTACCGCCGGTATCACTACTCCCAGGGGAGCACCTGCACCCGACACCCGGGCGGAACTTCCTTCTACGGCTGACGATGATCGGGACATCAGGTCTCCCTTGTTCGTGACAGGGGCCTTGTACTCCCGTCACGATCCATCGTCCAGACGGACGTCACCCCGAACGTCACCTTGCCCAAAGAGAGCCCTGACCAGGGACGCAGCTCGAGACTCGAACGTCACCCTCTTTCCAACACGTGGCGCAAGGGGTACCGAGGTGACGTCACCTTCGTCTCACGCGTCGAGGTCCCGATGGCCGCTGAAACTCCGCGATGTTGCTACAAGTTCCCTCTCCGCTGAAGCGAAGGAAGGTCGCGCTCGGCTCGTGGGAGTTCGGCATGGACAGTCTCCGCGCCAGTCAGATGGCCGCTCCCGGGGAGAGGACCGGTGACGCCGTTCACCGGGGAAGGATGAAGAGCGACAGCAGGCGGATTTCAGTCCTCGGGCCGCAGTGTCGATGACGACTCCATGGTCAGAGCCGTCGACATGGACGCCGAGGCACCTAGGGGTGGCTGATCGCCTTCTCAAGCTGCGGTATCCCGCGACCTGTGTGAAATGCGGAAGCGATCTCCCGGCAGGGGCGCGCGGTTGGTGGGACTCTGAAACTCGGTCGGCGACGTGCACTGCCTGCCTCCCGCCTCAGCCCCCCGATCCCTCAGCCCGTCCCCCCGTTGCCGCCATCCCTGACACCGTGCAGGGTTCTCCGGCGAGTGCAGCCGGCGCCTCCGCCCAACTCATGTACGAACAGAAGCATCGACGCCGAGAAGCTGAAATCGACCAGAAGTGGGGCCGGTTGTCCGGGGTAGTCAAGTTCCTCTCCGACGATCCCCAGTCGACCACGGCGTGGGCCAAAGGTTCAGACGGGGAACGAAAGCTGGCGGCCCACCTTGTGCGCACCGTTGGAGACCGAGCCGTCATGCTCCACGACCGAAGGATTCCCGGTAGCCGGGCGAACATCGACCACTTGGTCGTTGCCGCATCGGGCATCTGGATCATCGATGCCAAGAGCTACAAGGGCAAGGTTGAACAACGAGACGTCGGCAAGTGGCTCCAGAAGGACAACAGGCTCTACGTCAACGGGCGCGACCAGTCCAAACTCGTTGGCGGCCTTGCCCGACAGATCAATGCGGTGCTCGAGGCTATCGAGGATGCCGACATCAAAGTCAGTGCCGCGCTGTGCTTCGTCGATTCAGAGTGGGGTGTGTTCTCGAAGCCGTTTCACCAGGGTGGTGTCTTGGTGACCTGCCCCAAGAGGCTGTCTGAGGCGATCGCTGAGCCAGGGCCGCTCAGCCCGACGATGGTGATGAACGTTGCTGACCGCCTCGCCGCAGCTCTGCCACCGTCCGTCCGAGTCGGATAGGCGATGAGGGGAGCCACAACTCCCTGAGGGTTCGGCCTAGTGCTCTGGGGGTTTCGGACCGGAATGGCCGAAGGGTGGTGCCGCTGCGGTCCTCGCCGTCGCTTGCGGAGCCATGGATTGAATCCCCAGCAACCTCGGGACCGAGGGGATGGCGGTGGAGGATGGCCCACGCCTCAGTGGCTGTTGCGCATCGCACTCAATCTGCGGATTGCCATCGCCTCAACGCAATCCCAGCCCAGATGAACTCGACAACGCCGAAGGGCCATGCTCCAGAGAGAAATCCGTACGTGCTGGAGAGAAGGCAGCCAAGAGCAAACAACAGGATGAACTGCTTGCCGCGTCCTTCCAGGGCATACATGACCATCATGAATGAGACTGCACAGACACCGTAGATGGTCACGCCGATACTCACCCCGTTAGTCAACCAGGGCGCCGTGTCATTCGTGGGCTCCGATCAGCGGTTTCGACTGAGGCCGTCGCGCACACGCCTCCCCGGAGGCGATCCTTACAACGGGCCCCCAGTTCGGCTACGGTCGGCCCGCCGCTGACCCCGGAGCGAAAGCGCCATCACATGCCGAGTTGCCTGGTTGTCCAACACCTCGAGCCCGAGTCCTCCTACGCGATCGGCGAGGCCCTGGCCGCTGTCGGGATCGAGGTTGACCAGCGGCGCACCGATATCGCCGAACCTCTGCCCGAGACCCTCGAAGGCTTCGACGGACTCGTCGTCATGGGCGGACCGATGTCCGCCGACAGCGACGACGGCTTCCCGACCCGCCGACAAGAGCTCACCCTCCTGGCCGAGGCGGTCGAGTTCGGCCTTCCCACCCTCGGGGTGTGTCTGGGCGCGCAGCTACTTGCGGCGGCGACCGGCGGTCGGATCCTCCGTGGCGCTTCAGGACCCGAGATCGGGTGGGCCCCTGTCCACCTCCAAGCGACTGCCGCCGACGACCTCCTTCTCGCCTCGGTGCCCGGCGAACTGTCGGTCCTCCACTGGCACGGCGACACCTTCGACCTTCCCCCCGGTGGCGTCCTCCTGGCCTCCAACGACCGGTACGACCACCAGGCGTTCCGCATCGGCCCGAGGGCATGGGGCTTCCAGTTCCACCTCGAAGTGGACCAGGACGCGGTTTCCGCATTCGCCCACGCCTTCGACGCCGACCTGGCCGCGGTGGGCACAACCGCCGACGACCTCCTGGGGGCCACGCCCGCCGAGTTGGCCCGCCTCGAGGTGCACCGCCGCCCCGTGTTGGCCCGATTCGCCGCCCTGGTCGGCGCCCGACCCCTCGGCGTCGACGACTCCGACCTGGCTGTCGGCCTCACCTGAGCAGAAGCGACCCGGCACCCTCCGTCGCGCTCCTTTTCGGACGCGTGAAGGGATCATTTCCGCCGTGTGAACAATCCGCAACTTGGGTTGTCTTTCAGACAACACCGCCGTAGGTTGCCTGCATGGGACCGGAGATCGGCCTGGCGCCGCCAATCGGAGACTGTCTGCGGAGCGCCCGCGAGCATCGTGGCCTGACCCTCGAGCAGGCGGCCGAGACCTCGGGCATCTCGAAGTCACACCTCTCCCGGCTCGAGTCCTCCGAGCGCCAGCCGTCGGTCGCATCGCTGCTGGCTCTTTCCGAGGCCTACGGCGTGCCCGTCGGTGTCCTCTTCGGGGAGTCGCAGGGCACCACCACGATCGCCGTGTCCCCACCCGACCAGCCCCGGCACACCTCGAAAGGTCTGGCCATCGCCGCGTGCAGTGGCTATCCCGGCTCGAACGTGATCGATGCGCTCCGGCTGACCATCGATCCCGACCGGGAACCACCCGTCCCCGCCCGTCATCCCGGTGAGGAGTGGCTGTACGTCCTGAGTGGCACCCTCCGGCTCGAGTACGACGGCGAGGCCCATCTGGTCACCTCGGGCTCAGCCGTGCACTTCAACGCCGAAGTACCCCACCGCCTCGGCGCCGAAGGGTCGACCGCCGAGGTGCTGCTGGTGGCGGCCAAGCCTCTCCGCAACCTTCACACCGTCCACTAACCCCAGGAGGAACCATGAGCATCACCGAAGCCGAATCCACCGCCCTCGAGGCGACAGGCACCGCTTTCGAACTCGACGGCTACATGGCCGTCCGGGCCCGGACCCGCAAAGCCGTCCATCAGATCGCCGACCAGATCACCCCCGGACTTTCCGAGGACCAGGCCAAGGAGATCGCCCGGACGACGCTGAAGGAGCTCGGGATGCGTCGAGGCTGGCACCACATCATCGTGCGCTGCGGCTCCAACACCACCAAGGACTTCATGGAGCGCTCGGAGCCCGGGGTCGTACTCCAGGAGAATGACATCTTCTTCGTCGACATCGGCCCGGTTTACGGCGACTTCGAGGGTGACGCTGGCGACACGTTCGTCCTCGGCGACGATCCGATGCACCTCAAGGCCAGGCACGACGTGCGCCAGATCTGGGAAATCGTCCGGGACAAGTGGTTCACGGAGCAGATCACCGGGGTGGACCTCTACGACTTCGCCATCGCCACCACCGAGGAGGTCGGCTGGAAGCTCAACATGGACCTCTCGGGCCACCGGCTCTCCGACTATCCGCACTCGGCGCACTACGACGGCCCTCTGGCCGAGGTGACGTTCAAGCCCAGTCCCAACCTCTGGGTCCTCGAGATCGCCATCGCCAACCCCGAGAAGACGTTCGGCGCCTTCTACGAGGACCTGCTGCTCGAGGACCAGTCGTTCCCGGAGGGGACACTGTAGAGCGCCTACTAATGGTGGGTGCAATTTACCTCAAATAGGTACCAGAACATGAACATTTGGTGCCATAAGAGACCTGGCTGTGTGCCGTCGACGCAAGCGACAATCAGGCCGCTGAACTGGTAGTACATCCAGAATCAGGCGGACGTCGTGGTGTCGTCGCGCCTTCGGGCAGCATCAATCCCCGTTCATATTCCGTTCACAATATTCCTCTTGCATTTACTTTAAAAGGGGCGCAACTTGGACGCAGGAGACCAGCGGTACGACGCCAGTCGTAGCCGCAGACGATGGAAGGAGACGACCGTGAGCACCATTGAAACCACCAGGCCGACGCCACTGGGTGCGTCGAGCGAGCACAGGCACCATGGCCTACGAACTCGGGCGCTCGGCTTCCCGACCGTCCTGGCCCAGTCGGTGGCCGTGATCTCGCCGACCATGACGGCGGTGCTGATCATCCCGCTCTGCTTCGCTAACGCGGGCAACGGGACGTGGCTGGCCTACGCCTTCGGTACGCTGATGCTGCTCTTCGTGGCCCTGTGCCTCAACCAGTTCGCCAAGCGTTCGGCCCTCCCGGGTTCGATGTACGGCTACACGGCCAAGGGCCTCGGGCCGGCGGCCGGAGTGATGTCAGGCTGGTCCCTCATCTGGTGCTACCTGTTCATCGGGATCGCCGGCCTGACCGGGTTCTCGATCTTCGCCGCACAAATCGTGTCCTCCATCGGGATCCACGCGACGATCCCACCGGTCATCTTCTTCGCCCTCTCGGCCGCCGTGTGCTGGGTCATCGCCTACAAGGACATCAAGGTCTCCTCCGTGCTGACCCTGGTCTTCGAGGCGGTCTCGGTGGCCTGCATCCTGGCCCTCGCCTGGGTGATCCTGTTCAAACACGGGTTCACGGCCGATACGGCCCAGCTCAAGGTGTCGGGTCTGACTCTCCACGACCTCTCACTGGCCATCGTGATCACCGTCTTCTCCCTCGTCGGTTTCGAGAGCGCGACCGCGCTCGGCGGGGAGGCCCGAAAGCCGCTGCGTAACATCCCCCGGGCCGTGGTTGCCAGCCTGCTCATCACCGGGGCGTTCATGGTGTTCATGAGCTACGTCGAGGTATTCGGGGCCGGGCATGCCGGGCTCAACCTGGCCACCCTCTCGGCTCCGCTGACCAGCCTGTCCCAGGCCTACGGGGTGCCGTTCTTCCGGATCCCGATCGACATCGGCGCCATGGTCAGCTTCTTCTCGCTCAGCCTGTCGTGCCTGAACGCCGGAGCCCGGATCGTCTACCCGATGGCCAACCACCAGGTGCTGCCGGCTCCGCTCGGTCGGACCCACTCGGCCAACAAGACGCCCTATGTAGCCATCACCACATTCGTCCTGGTGATGCTCGCCGTGCCCAGTGTGCTCATGCTCTTCACCAACCCGCTCACCACGTTCGGTGATGCCGGCACCCTGGCCGCCTTCGGCTTCATCACCGCCTACTACCTGATCACCGTGGCCGCCCCCTTCTACCTGAAGAAGCGAGGCGAGCTGAAGCCCGGCCATGTGGCGATCGCCGTGATCGCTGGCGTGGCCATGGCGGTTCCGACGATCGGCAGCTTCTACCCCGTTCCGGCGTGGCCAGTGAACGTGTTCCCGTACATCTTCCTCAGCTGGATGGCGGTCGGGGGCGCCTGGCTCTTCGCCTTGAGTCGGCGTCGTGCCCATGTGTTTGCCGACATCGAGCTCGATCTCGAGTCGTCGATGAGTGCCTCGGTCCGGGACCACCACGAGGAGATGGGAACTTCGGCGCCGCTCGTCCGTCCGATGCCCCCGACCTTCGAGGAGCTGGAGCTTGCCATGGCCGGTGCTGCCTGAGCCGGACGCAACTGCATACTCTGACGCCCCCGTTGGATCGGATGATTCGCCGGACCCAGTCGTCGGAATGATCACCTGATTGAACGAATGGCGGACCGGGACGGGCCACCGTCGCGGTGCCCAGGTGGACCTTGGAAGTGCGGAAAGACCCCGAACCAAGGGTTCGGGGTCTTTCCACTTCCTTGAACGCGTCGGCGACGGAGGCGAATACTGGTGGCAAGGTGACTTGGACCCCTCATGGCTCGCTGCCCTGGGGGTATCAGCGCTCTGAGCTGGGACTTCACACCCCGAAGCCATTTTCTTGACCCCACTCACGAGACATGGGGTAACTGAATGCTGAGGAACCTCCGGACCGGGGGGATGGCGGTCGAGGATGGCGCACGCCTCGGTGGAAGATGCATATCGCTCGAATCAATTCCTCGCCGTATTCGGTACCGGCGCTCGCGAACCTCCTATTGATGTCAAGCCCCGCTTTCGAGGATCTTCGGGAGTGGAAACAGCGGGCGAATCAATCAGGAGCCACACGGGGGCGCACTCTTATCAGGCCACGCGTTTCAGAAGATCGAGAGCCCCGGCAGCGGGTGGGCGGTTCGCGAGAAAGCCAACCTGCGAGGGGCGGCAGAAAGTTGCTGAGCCACACCCGCTGCCGGGGGATTCAGCCGCGAGGTAGATGTCGGTAGACCTCGCGGGCGACGTAGCGCTTCAAGATCCGGATGACTTCACGCTTGGAGCGCCCCTCCTTCACTCGGCGCTCGAGATAGGCCTTCGTGTCCGGGTCGTGGGCGATGCGCACCATAACGATGCGCCACAACGCGCTGTTGGCCTGGCGGTCGCCGCCACGGTTGAGTCGATGGCGTGTCACCTTGCCCGAGGACGCCTGGATCGGCGACACGCCGCAGAGATGGGCCCAGGCCGCCTCCGAGCGCAGTCGCTCGGGGTTGTCGCCGGCGGCGATGAGTAGGGAGGCAGCTGTGTCGGGTCCGACGCCTTTCAGCGCCAGCAGCTCGGGCGCGGTGGCGAAGAGAAGGGGCTCGATGAGCTCGTCGAGTTCGGCGATCTCGGCGTCGAGGAACCGGACCCGATGGGCCAGACTCGAGATCGAGGCTTTCGTCCCCGCAGTGACCGGATCGGGTGAACGCGTCGGGCGAAGCGACGCTGCCACGGCGACCAGGACGGGGATCGTCAGGCCCTTCAGCTGGCAACGCAGCTGGTCAGGGGCTGTATAGCTCAGATGGCGCATCTGGGTGAGGGCTTTTGACCTGGCCTGGCGGGCGGAGCGCTTGGCAACGACGAGCACGCGGATGGCCTCGACGGCGCCGTCCATCGATTTGGGCTGGCTCGCCCGCCCCGCCAAGGTGGCCCGGGCCGCCTCCACGGCGTCGATGGGGTCGGACCTGCCGTGTCGGACACGGGCCTGACGGCCCTGGCGGTCGACCTCGACGACCTCGATGCCCTCATGTCGCAAGAACCGCGCCAGACCGGCCCCGTAGGAGCCTGCCCCCTCCATCCCAACCTTCGCCACCTCGCCGAAACCCTCCAGCCACGACAGCATTGCCTTGTAGCCGGCGGGGTCCGCTGTGAATCCCTCTGTGCCGAGCAGGCCGCCAACAGGATCGAGCGCGGCGGCAACGTGCACGTCAAGGTGCGTGTCCACGCCACCCGTGACGGCGCGTGCAGCTTCTACGATGGTCATGGCCATCCCTTCCTTCCTATGTGGTCAAGGGGTGGCACGGCCGTCCCCGATCGGAGCGACGGGCGGCCCGGGTTGTTCGTAGCAAGCCGGGCCAGTCACCCTTCCTCTGGGACGGGACGTGCCGTTGTCAATCTGATGCCGGGAGACCTCGGCCGACGGGTCGCAGACACGATCTCGTGTCCACTTGATCACAAGTCAGGCCGGGCACCCGGTGCTCCCGAAATTACTGAGGACCAACCTTTCGGCGGTGGACCCCGGGAGGCTCCAACATCATGATTGATAGTTGCATGCGCCCGGAATCGCACTTAGGTGCGAGGCCACGGGAGCGTCGAACGTGGCGATCTGAGAGACTTCAGCCGTGTCGATCGCTCGCCTTCGGAAGCAGTTGGGTGCAATGGTGATCTTCGGCATTTCAGGCTGCGCCGTAGCCGCTTGCTCAAGCCAAGCAGCGTCCACTACGTCAACGACGAGGGCCGGCACCGGGTTCATAGCCGTTACGTCCAGCCCACCGCCTACCGCAGCACAGGCTTCACAGCTTGTGAAGGAGGGTTGCAGTTCGCTACCTGGGGTTCCTGCTGCGGTTGCCAGTGCTACTGGCACATACTCCCATGACCCAAGTAGTGCCCTGATGACGCTCTACCACGGACCTTGGTACAGAGTCGCAAGCATGAGCGAGACAAGAACTGACCCTGCGTTCCGTCATGTAGCCGCCGATGCCGAAACCCTGTCTGTGGCTACCGTCGCCAGCCTCAAGAGTGGCAACCCCGCTGGGGTGGCGACTTCTGAAGCCCGGGTGACTCGGGACTGCAAGGCGCTCCATCAATCGGTCGGTTAGTCCCGGGGGCTGCACTTCATGCCCTCTATCGCCGGGTCAGTGCCGACCAATCGGAGCATCGAGGACGGAGAGAGTTCCTGGACCTGGACCAACCCAGGAACTACGGCTATTTCGGATTTCGCCTTCTCGTAGCGAATGCGGTCACCTGTGACACGACAAGAAGAACCATGCCAACCTCAAACCAAATGGTCAGCTTGTCATGATTCTGGCTGAATGCAAACAGATTGTAGAAGATGAAGATGCCGGCCAATAGGGTGCACGCGAGGATGAACCAGTTGACCGGCCTACGGAGGTTCTCACGGTTCACCATCATGGACATCATCTCCCACGGAGCAATCGATTACCAGGGCAAGGCAAGACTCCGGTCGGCCGTTAGCAGCGCGTGCCCCCTACCACCGGGAGGGGGACTACGCGGTCATCCTTGAATCGCCCTGTCGAGTTCGGTGATGACATCCTGGACACCGTTGACCACAAAGCACTCGGAGTGCCCATCATCTAGATCCAGCCGCAACCGAGTCCTCAGTCCACCCGAGAAGCCATTGCCGTTGGGGGCTTCAGTTCCGACGCTCTCGATGGACTTCAGCCAAGCTGACCACGATCGGCCCTTCGTCACAGCGTCAAATCGGTTTGGCTCGAAGATCAGTCGCCTTTCGGTCAGGTAGAGGCAACCGCCGACTGCACGGTTGCCCTGCGTCCGATTTGCGAACTTCTTCCAACGAACCGTTTCGTGATCAAGCAAACCCGGGGATTTCAACCAGATGCCCATGCGCCCAGGCTAGATGTACCATCGGGCACCGCCCCCTTTGCTTCGGTCCCCCCGTGTCCCCGAACGCCGGGTGGGCGATAAAGACCGCCCATCGTTTGACGCCTACGTCAGGTTTGAGCCGGACCATCCGATCCGGTCGAAGTACTGGGTCAAGTCTCGTCCCTGGCGCTGCCGAACTGTCTCGGACTCGGCCTCTTGTGGACCGCCAAGACCAGGGCCATCGGGTAATGGCTGAATCACTCCCTCGAACGGAGCGTCTGGAGGCGGGTCCTTCGACACGACCCCGGCATCTCGAACGAGGTAAGTCGGTGTGCCGTCAGAGATCCACCGGGCCTCGTGGTTGCCGAATGGGTCTAAGTGCCAGCCCTCTTCGTGCATAGTCACTCCATGACTGTCGGACCGTGACAGCCTATCCGGCATCATCCAGGTATCCCATAACGATGCCGGGTCGGGGTGACACGCCGTGAGGCAAAATGGACCCATGTCCGATCCCCTGGTCGGCAAGTGTGAGTGACGAGACTTGGCTGAACTTGCCGATAAAGCTGGCGGCACAAGGTCGGGTGGCGTGGCGCCCGTACTCGCCCGACACCGGTTGCTTCGGACCCTCCTACTTCCTCCGGGTCGAGGGCCGAGAGGTCTTCATCGGACAGAGGGGTATGGAGGGCATACACATCACCTTCCACAAGGACGGCACGTCGCACCTGACTGCCCCCAACCAAGCTGCCGCCGGGGTATGGGGCATGGCGGCAAAGACGCCCTCGGAGTGGACGTCACTCGACCAGTTCCATCCGGGCTGGAACCGGCTAATGCACGTCGTTCATCCGGAGCCTGAGCTGCGGAACTTCCTGGAGGATGGACTCGATGGTGTGACTAACCTGGTCAACCTGCCGGTCGGGCGGGGGATGGCGCTGCACGTTTGCCTGCTCCTCTACACGGGGGCGCCAATCAATACGGAGATCAACTTCGACCACGCCGTACACGTCGCCGAGGCCGTAGACGGACCGGACTGGCTACTGGAAGTGATGGCGCTACACGCCCCGTGGCCCCAGCAGCTCCGGGACTGGGCCGACGAGAAGCGGCGCATCGAGCCGGGCAGCGACGGCATGTCGGCCGTCAAGCCCACCTTCGACCGCTCGTTGCCGTCGGCCCGGCTGACGAAACTCGTGGTGATGGACGACGGCGCCAGGTGGCTCTACGACCTGGCCGCCGACCCGCCCGAGTAGTTGGCCGTCCCAGAACACCGGGAGCGTGGCATAGGCGTCAGCCATCGGTCCCGCCAGACCTAGCCGAGCTACGGTGCCTGCGTGCGATTACGGATAGCCACTTCGCTGCTAGTGGTCCCGTTCGCCCTGGCCGCGTGCGGCGGGTCTACGGCGAGCACGTTGACACCCGCTGGTGCGAAGCAGACGGCGCTGGCCTGCCGATACGTGAACGCAAGCACCGCGAGCCGGACAGGCCCCCAGAGAATGACGTGGGTTGTCGGTGCGCCCGTTCCAATGGAGGCGGCCATCGCCAAGTCACCGGATGGAAAATTGCACTCGGAACTTTCGGTATTCAATGCGCTTGCAGCGAAGGCAAGTACCGATCCACAAGAGCTGCTTCCAGCTGTCAAGGAACTTTCGGCTCTTGCCGCCACTTGCCGCCAACTTGGCGACAGCCCTGCGAAGTCCTGACGGTGTCACCTATCGCCGGGTGAGTGTCACCGTGCGGCACATCGGGGCTGGCACACGAGGTCTCAGTGGCTACGGAGCCGCCTGCGAGACGCTGGAGAACTTTCCGGTCGCCCATACCTGTTGCTGTACGTAGACCAACTGGGTGGCTGTGATACTCGGATCGACCCGGAACGTGACCCTATTGCCCGCGACACTGAAAGTGGTCAGGCAGGATTCGTTTTCGTAGAAGACTGGAAACGAATCCGTGTTTCCGTCGCGGCCTCCCTTCAGCACTCCCACGAGCTCGACCGTGGATGACGACTTGCCAGGAAGATGCCCCGCAGTCTCCGAGTTCTCACCACTACATGGCAGCGAACCAGCGGTAACACTGGCGACGCTACGGGGGTTCTCACCTGCCGGCTTGGCGGTAGACGAACAGGCCATGAGGACAGAGGCACATGCAAACATGGCGGCAAACCCGACAACCCTCGCCTTCATGACTCCCCATACTTCCTGATTTCAATGGCGCAGGCCAGCGATGACATGAGGAGCGTCGCCTACCGCCGGTTGGGTGGGGCAGTCAGCGATTCCTTGGTCGAGAGCTTCTGACTGTTAGGAGGACCCAGACCACCACCACGACGGCGAGTGTGACGAGCACCGCCAAACCGTTGGTTCCGGAGATTTCGCTGACCATTTGTCACCTCGCTGAACGCACCCTACTCTTCGGCCTCGCCAAGTGCCCCTGATCGCCGGATATGCACCGCAATATCTCGGGCTCAGCTGACAGCACGCTTGCTACCGCGAGCACGCCGACGGCGTCACCACGCCCGCAGGTGACTGCCCCAATGATCTGGAGCAGAACTGGCC
>Ga0224558_1000272_pt1 | contig 61486 bp, 54 predicted proteins | sample 714S32024metaG_FD_180682 | JGI IMG/M metagenome (GOLD analysis project Ga0224558, IMG submission 180682) | Peat soil microbial communities from Stordalen Mire, Sweden - 717 S3 20-24 | ecosystem: Environmental > Terrestrial > Soil > Wetlands > Peat | place: Sweden: Norrbotten County, Stordalen... | reverse complement strand
AGAAATTCATCGAACGACTTCAAGTTTTCTAACCGCCAGTACTGTCCCGCCCGCACTTCACACAGATACCTGCCCAGCTCGATGAAGCGCGTGTCCCGCTCTGCCTCCTTCCGCTGTTCCCAGGCCAGGATCTCGTCGATCTTGGTCAGGACAAACAATGCTCGCTTTTGATTGAGCTTGGGCGGCATCGGTATCGGCCTAAAACGAAAGTTCGTCAAACAGACCAAGATCAACTCCCGGTTTGCGCACAAGGGCAGCTTCGACTAAGTCGCGCTTATCGAGGCAAAGCCCGATGAATGGGCAGGTTGTGCACGGATTCTGGGGAAAGCGGATGCCGCTATGCGGCAGGAACAGCCCGGACTCGATCCGTCGCACCGTGTCATCGACCAGGGTTGCGAACTCCTGCCGCTGCTCGTCAGAAATGGTGGCCCGGAGGTACTGAACCTCGACCAGACGCTTGCGGACGAAAACAACCTGGGCGACTTCGTCGATCCCGGTCATCCACGAATAGCAGACGAGTTGCGGATCCAGTGCGGAAATGCCGGCCGGCTCTTCTGGATATCGTGCGGAGGTTGTCTTCCACTCCAGCAGACAGGGTGTGCCGTCCAGTTCACCAATGGCGTCGACGTAAGCGACAAAACTGTTGCCGGAAGCCAAGGTCCGATTGAACTGAATCTGCTGGGTGGAACGCGGGCGCCGAATGCGAACGCGGCCGTCCTGGGCGAAGCGCTCGAGCAACTGGATACCTTGCTGCATCATCCGGTCCCAAGTGTCGTTGCCCGAGTAGGTCAGGCCCATGTCCTTGCAAAGGCCCCACTGCTCGAACAGCACTGCGGCCGGGTCTTCCCGGCGAAAAAGGGCGGCGACGGCCTGTTCGAAGGCTCGGCCAAAGAGCATGGCGGCACGCGTGTCTTTTTCCTGCCATCCATCGAGGTAGCGGTGCCGGTAACGGCGCGGGCAGTTGAGGTATTGGCTGATCTGGGTGTAGGAGTAGGTCATCGGGTTGCCTCCGCGGTGTTGGAGCGAGAAGCACTCGATACCGTAACCGAAGACAGTTCTTCCCACTGGCTGGCTGGGGCGAAGCCGTCGAGGTTGATGAGCGAAATGCCGTTGATGACGGTGTGGCTGATCTTGACGACACCGCGGAGTCCGGGCAAAGCCTTCTCATCGACCTGTTCGTGGGCCAGCAGTTCCGGGTCATAGAGGAAATCCCGCAGAAACCAGCCCAGCTTCCACATCGACTTCTGCGTGCAGTAGAGACGGCCCACAATGGACTGCCCGGCCAGTGTCTGGGGCTCGATAACGGAGAGTCGGAGGACATAGAGCGGCTTGTGGGCATGCCAGCGGAACTGGGCGCCATCGACCCGAACAAGGAAGATGCCGTCGGGAATCTCCGGCCGCGAATCATGGACCGTTTCGGCAAGGCCTGGGACCTGACGCTTCATGCGACTACCTCCTGCTTCGGCTGCGAGTAGCTGTTGAGCTGGCAGAGCAGAGCATTACGGTCCTTCTCGGCCCAGTCGGCCAGTTGCTGGACGAAGTTTTCAACCTGTTCGCGGCTGGCATCTCGGAGCGCCTTGGTTCCGCAGAAGTCGACGGCATAGGCCTTCACCAGTTCGGGGTCGAGCTTGTGCTGGCGGATGATCTGGCAGAGACGGTCCCGGACCTTGGGACCGGCGCCGTTCCCGTTTCCATTCGCGTTCTGGGGAGGAAACTTCTCAACCGGGCTCGTCCCGATCTCCTCGACCGAGCAGATGCCGATGCCGTAGGCCTTGCGCAGGGCCCGATTGACCGCCCGGGTCTCGGCCACGCGCATCTCGGCGCCACGAACGAGCGATGAGACGTTGGACGGATCGGCATCGCCGTAGCCGACAAACCCTCGACAGGCCTTTGTCTTGTAAACCGTAGCCTCGAACGACCAGCGTTGCGTTTGCGGATCGCAAAAGTCCGGAACAGGTTTAGTGTGAATCCCAGCACACCGGTTTCGGGAGGCTAGTCGTATTAGGCCTGTATGGGTAACGTACCACCCGCGGTCTAACCAGATTAGATCGCCCTCCGCGATCGAGAATTGATATTGTTTGGTGAGCATCTTCAGTAATTTCAGAGCAAATTGATTCAGATCACACTTCCATCGAGACCGAGCAAACTTCGCATTGCTCCGGAACAATTGATCAACCATGCGATTCCTCCCATGCATACAATCACATACATTGTATGAGATCCACAGAGAGATGTCAACAACTTGCTAACAACAAAAAACTGGTTTTTTTCATACAATCTCAGCATCATGAAGAAAAATGCTCCCCTAGCATTCCGAATTTCAAGTGAGCTTAAGAAAAGCCTGGAGCAAATCGCTAATCGAGAGGCACGGAGCATCTCTCAGATCTGCGAGATTTTGCTGACGATTGGCACCGAAGTCTACGGTAAGGAAGGATCCAAATACCTACACCGGTATCTTGGGCAACAAAAGGAAGGATAATACTTCTCGCACGACACGGGGCACGCCTCGGCCACCTAAAGTGGGAACGACTCGGACTGGCGCGTAAATCCTGCGGAAATGCCCCACAGAAGGTGCCCAAGATAAAACCTGATCGCCGCGAAATCCCTTCCCAAGATTGACCATTTGTACTCCGAGAAACTTCTTTTTACCGGACCGGGGCCTGGGTGTGTCATTGGTATCAAAGAATTTAAAATCCCCATCGCATAGTCATCGCATAGTCGGCAAGTAGCCTGTTCTCAATGACTTACGTAAGTGTTGCATTTTACAACAAATTGTGAACGAACGATGGCACGCGAAATACGTATTCGCTCCGTCGTTAAACGGCGGATTTGCGATGATGTAGTCCGTTTTGAGTCCCGCTTGCTGATCGTCAACATAGGAATTGCCGAGCCGGATATCGCCATCGATTCCATGAATGAAAAGATTCATCCGGCAGAGACAGTAAGTAAAATCTTTGGATTCTTGACCGAGGAAACTAAGTCGGTGGCTATGTTTGGTAAACACATCGGACTGAACAAACATACCGCCGGAGCCGCAGCACGGGTCGAAGACGGTGCCATCTGTTGGCTCCAGCATGGCGACCAGGGTCTTAACAATACTGATGGGTGTGAAATACTCACCCCCCCGCTTGCCTTCGGAGTTGGCAAACTCGCCGATGAAATACTCATAGACACGCCCGATAAGGTCCTCGCCGCCGTGATCTTGACGGAACACGTCGCGAGAGAAGGTATTAATAAGGCCCCTAAGATGTTCCGGGGTGAGATTAGAGCCCGCGTAAATGCGCGGAAGCAGTCCTCGGAGCTTATCTGGATACGTGTCTTCGAGAAGCTGCAGAACATCGTCCAGATAGGTCTTGATGTCGTCGCGTTGGGCGTTGGCAATGATGCTATCCCATCTGGCGTTCTCGGGAATAATGAAAGCTCCACCAGAGCGGTATTCGTCCGGGTCGTTCAAAATGGTATCGAGATTTTCGATGCCAATGTCGTACGCTGCCCGTTTTTCACGAACGCAATCTGAAAGTTCCGCCCGGCGCTTCTCATAACGGAGCGAAAGGAAGCGGAGAAAGATGATTGGCAAGACGTAACGCTTGTAGTCGGCCGGTTCGATGGTGCCCCGTAAGGCAACAGCCGCCTCCCAAAGCTCCTTCATGAGCCCGCCGATTCCGCCGTTCCCGTCATTCTGGTTTTTTGGTGTTTTCTTTATGTTTTGCCATTTTATTCATCGCTGGCCCTATTAAACTCCGCAAGTTCGAAGGAGACTGCGAAAACATTTCCCGTGCGCCGCTCGACTTTTTAATTTGGTCACGTTCGATCCTGATCTCATTGCCGCGCGATTGCAGCCGCAGAAACGGGCGCACTCCGAGAAACGTATACCGTCCAATCTTTTCTCCACCTTCGACCGACTCCAGCAAGAAGGCATCCGGTTCTCCCTCAGCCACGGCGAGAAAAGCGGAAACCGGCGTCAGCAGGTCGGCCGAGATCGACTTCGCCACCGGAACCAGCGTGGCGCCGCGTGACAATCGGACAAACTCTTTGTAGTCCGGACGGATCATGCTTCTCCCCAGAACTTCATTATAAGGAAGCTGATCTTCGCACTCACACTTCCCCTCCGTCGGTATCGAGGCCTGCTAAATGTAACGGAGGGAGGGCATCGAGAGATTCAGGATGGAACCCGACTCAGATCGATGGCGGGGGGAGGATTAGGGCACAAGGCTAAGCGGGGATATTTTCGCGTTCGAGGGTTCGTACTCGACGATGTAACCAGCCACCGCGCTCGCTGCGACGGTCAGCGGCGACGCCAGATACAACTGCCCGGGCCCACTGCGTCCGGGAAAATTTCGGTTCTGCGCGCTGATGACGACCTGATCGGGACGCGTCGATACTCCCGGCCCCGCATTGATGCACGCGCCACAACTGGGCTCGATCACGTGCGCGCCCGCCTGCTCGAAGATTTCAAGATAACCTTTGCGCTTCGAGTACTCGCGCGTTTCCTGGGAGCCGAATTGGATCCAGAACGCGACATTCTTCGAAACTCGTTTCCCTTGCTTTAAAGCGTCGGCGAGAACGGACGCGTACATGTCCATGTCTTCGTTCTTCCCCGCCGTACAGGTTCCGCCGTATGCGATTTCAATCGGCACGGGAGTGTTAAGTTCGCGAATGTACTTGCCGTTGCCCGGATCGCCCGGAGTCGCGACCATGGGCGCGATCTGGGCCGCGTCGAGTTCGATCACCTGGGCGTATTCGGCGTTCGGATCGCTCTCGAGGCCTGCGATCATCTTCTCGATTTCGGCGCGTCGCAGACCCCGGCGTTCCATCAGAAACGCGACCACCTTTTCATCCGGAGCCACGATGCCGGTAAAGCCTCCTATTTCGGCCGCCATATTCGTCATGGTGGCGCGCTCGTCCACCGACAGCGCCTCCACCGCCTCGCCTGCATACTCCATCACTTTCGCCAACGCCTTGCCGCTACGGACGTAATCGAGCGAAAGAATCTTCAGGATGAAATCTTTCGCCGTGACGTTCGCATGCCGTTTGCCCCGAATGACGATCTTGACCGACTCCGGAACCTTGACGCGAACGTCTTTCGTAATCCACGAGTTGAATACGTCGGTCGTCCCGATGCCGAAGGCGATGCATCCGATGGCGCCGACGTGCGGCGTGTGCGAATCGGAGCCAACGTTCACCTGCCCCGGCAGCGCATAGGTCTCCAGCATCACCGAGTGGCAGATGCCTTCCGAACCTTTGCGGTCGGTAAGCTCGCCGTGCAGTTTGATTCCCTGTTGCTTCGCGAAATCCTCCTGCTTCAGCTTGAGCTGCGTGGCCAAGTCGAGCAGCCCCATTTTTTTCTTTTCTTCAGAGATCACTTCGTCGAGGAAGGTGAGATGGTCGCGGAAGAAGCGGATGCTCGAGGCATCGTTCACCGGAACATCCTTGCCGACGTATTGCTCGTAGAAAATGGATGCCATCGGCGTGACATACTCATGACTGAACCGCAGATCGACGCGGGTGAAGCCGGTGTCGCCCGGCCTGACCGCTGCAACGCCGACCGTGCCGTCGGGTGTGACCATATGCCGAGCAAATATCTTCTCCGCCAGAGTCATCGGGTGCGTGGGTTGGACATTCTTGCCCGCGATCGGCGGCAGAAAAACTTTCTTCTGCATGCGCGCAACGTTGAAGGGAAACAGGCCCCCATACTCGATGACCTGTTTCGTGATCTCGTCTTCCCCGGCGGTGAATTCACTGAGAGCGATTTCTTCTCCGGCGCGAATCCGGTCGATCAGAGAAAAGCTGGTCGACGTCAGCAACCCGAGGTTCTGGCAGTTCTGCTTGTAGATGCGCTCAATATTCTCGCCAATCGCAACTTGAATTCCGGCGCACATCTCGGCATAAGGCGACTGCTCGCGACTCGAGCCTTTGCCGCGACGCTTGCCGCTCACCGAGCACACGAAGCCGCCTTTCTTCACATCGCCGCGCCCAATCGGCAGCGATTCGCCGCACCTCAAGCCAACGTAGGGAATCTCGCCGAGCGTCCGATCAAAGTAGAAACAGTAGTGCGCGGGAGTAATCTCGTCCGTCGAAATGTCGTCGCGGAGTTTGGGATTGTTGGCGGGGTTCTTTGTATCCCACGGCAGATCCCAACCCGCCAGCTGCTTCTTGATCAACTCCGGGTCTTCGGTGAGAAACAAAATGCGCCCTTGCAGCCGCACCTTGTCGGGACGCTTCTCGATCTGGCGTTCAAGAAGAGAGGGAATCACGCGAGTAATTATACCGCTTGCAACGTGACGGCGGAGCGACGGGCGTCTCGCCCGTCCTTGGGCAGCCCAGCGGCCGGGCGGGGCCGCCCGGCGCTCCACTAGAATTTTCGAATCGGAATCCGGAGATCTGGGCCTGGGTTGGCTATATGGACGTGTAATTTGTGTCCCAGCAATATATACAAGTAAAATAGTAGAGTTAGTGGTGTTAACCGGCGGCGGGAAGTCTGAGATGCGATTCGCTGCCGACTCCGCGAATCGAAAGAATCGATTCGCAATTCCGAGAATCGAAAATCTATGAGGATTGCAAAGGATGTAACGGAACTGATTGGCCACACGCCGCTGGTGCGTCTGAACCGGGTTACGAAGGGAGCGGTTGCCGACGTGGTGGCGAAGCTGGAAAGCCAGAATCCCCTGGCGTAAAAGACCGCATCGGTGTCAGCATGATCGCCGATGCCGAGAGTGCCGGACGGATTCAGCCCGGGAAAACCGTTCTGATCGAGCCCACCAGCGGCAACACCGGAATCGCTCTCGCCTTTGTAGCCGCCGTGAAAGGCTACAAGCTCATCCTCACCATGCCCGAGACCATGAGCCTGGAGCGGCGTGTGCTGCTGCTTGCTTTGGGCGCCGAGATCGTTCTTACGCCGGGTCCCCGGGGAATGAAGGGAGCGATTCTGAAAGCCGAGGAACTGATTGCCAGCACTCCAAATTCCTACATGCTCCAGCAATTTGACAACCCGGCCAATCCGAAGATTCACTTCGAAACTACCGGTCCCGAGATTTGGGAAGACACCGACGGGCGCGTCGATTTTCTGATCTCCGGCGTCGGCACCGGCGGAACCATCACCGGCGTCTCCGAATACATCAAGCCGAAGAAGCCGTCGTTCAAAGCGGTGGCAGTGGAGCCGGCAGATAGCGCAGTCCTCTCCGGCGGACCACCGGGGCCGCACAAGATTCAGGGGCTAGGCGGCGGTTTTATTCCAAGCATTCTGCGCCGGGATTACATCGACGAGGTCATCACCGTTACCAACGACGAGTCCATTGACATGGCGCGGCGGATGCCGCTCGAAGAGGGTCTGCTGGTCGGCATCTCTTCGGGAGCGGCACAGTGTGCAACTCTGCCCATTAGCTCAAGAAAAGACGTAATAACACGGCATAAAACGACTCGCACGCGAGCGGACAGTTTTGTCGGCTAACTCTTTGAAAGCCGCATGTTTACTGGGGTTCGTACTCGAGGCTCTCAGTAGGCCAAGTATGCTCTTCTTGGTCGCGGGCACGCCTGCGAGTGGTGTGCGGTTACGGAAGATTTTGACCCTATTCGGTGTCGATTCTTTGCCCAAGTTTTGCTCAAGTTTTGGGTCGTGAGAAGCATTGCCTCAGCGCTGATTCAGCGGGCGTCGTTGATGTCGAGCGAACCTGAGCCGGCCGGCTCCGAGAATACCAAACCACGCTTAAGGAGCACCTGGTCCTTGCCAAGGACGTCGGGCAACATCGGCGCAGCCGTGGCTTTGCGCGCTGACGGTTTCAGGGGGGCGTCATGCTGCGCTCCGATTGGGCGTGATAAAACGGCGCTGCGTATACAGCAACATGGCGTCGATGGCATGTGTTCTAAAATCGAATTTCTTTCTTGCGCTCTCCAAAAAACTGACTCGGCGCTCCCGGACCAGCTTCCGCCCTTCAAGTAAGCTGCGAAGGATTGCGGCGCTCCCATCACCGGCAGGATAGGCGAGCCGTAGACCGAAACATATTTCGGTGCTGAGCAGGACTGGATCGGGTCTCTCGCACCGGGCATGCAGGCGGATCTGGTGCTGGTTGATCGTGACCTTCTGACGGGATTCGCCCGAGGAACTGAAAGATACCAAGGTCTTGGGGACTATGATCGTAGACGCGACGTTTTCTCGTGCGCAGCCGTGATAGTATCTGCCGAGCCCCGGCGGAGTTGTAGCAGACCGCTGAGGATAAACTGCGAGATGTAGCGGCCCTCGCGGAGAACCTGTATAGATTGTCTCTGGCTGAAGAATCTGACTTTGCCATGACCTCGGCTCCTCCGATAGTACTTCCGGACGAATTCAATGCCGCCGCGTACTTCATAGACCGCCATATTCCAGAGGGCCGCGGGGCGAAGGTGGCTATTGAGTGCGGGGATATTCACGTCAGCTACCGCCAACTTTTTGGGCGCGTGAACCAGTTGGGCAATGGACTCAGAAGTCTTGGTGTGCGCATCGAAGATCGCGTTTTCTTGCTGCTCCTTGATACGCCAGAGTTTGCCGTCAGCTTTTTCGGTGCGATCAAGATCGGAGCGATCCCGGTACCTGTCAATACTCTGCTGAAACCCGCCGACTATACGTACCTGCTGAACAACTCGCGAGCGCGCGTGGCCATCGTCAGTCAGTCATTGCTCTTTCACGTCCAGGCTATTCCCAAGCATCGGTTGCGCTATCTCGAGACCATCATTGTGGTCGGCGCTGGGTCGCTGGCGGGCGTCGTCCCCTTTGAGGAACTAACCCAGAAGAGTTCTTCCGCACTTGATCCAGAACCGACCAGCAAAGACGATGCCGCCTTCTGGCTCTACTCTTCCGGGAGTACGGGTCAGCCTAAGGCTTGCGTTCATCTTCAACATGACATGGTGGTGAGTGCAGAGCGCTATGCCAAGGGGATCCTCAACATCTCGGAGAATGATCGCTGCTTCAGCGTCGCCAAACTTTTCTTTGCCTACGGGCTGGGGAATGGACTCTACTTCCCACTGGCCGTAGGCGCCACCAGCATCCTGCTGCCCGGTCCACCGAAACCGCAGAACGTCTTCGAAGTCATCGAACGCCACCGCCCGACCCTATTTTTTTCAGTTCCATCGAACTACGCCAAGCTTCTCTCAAATCCCCCGCTGGACGGGCGAGAATTTGATCTCTCCTCCGTGCGCCATGCGATTTCCGCCGGAGAAGCGTTGCCGGCAACGGTATTCCATCGGTTCAAAGAGCGCTTCGGAGTCGAAATTCTGGATGCGATCGGCTCAACCGAGGCGCTGCACATGATGATCTCCAATCGTCCGGGAGCTGTGCGCCCTGGCTCCAGCGGCACGATAATCCCCGGATTCGAAGCCAGAATCGCGGACGACAATAACCGTACGGTGGCGCAAGGGGAGACGGGCAATCTGTTGGTTAGAGCTGACTCTGTTTGTGCTTATTACTGGAACCAGCACGAAAAGACTAAGGACACGATTGAAGGACATTGGATCCGAACCGGCGACAAGTATTACCAGGATGAAGACGGATATTTCTGGTACGCCGGACGGTCCGATGACATGCTGAAGGTCAGCGGCATGTGGATCAGTCCAATCGAGATAGAAGGCGTCTTGATCGAGCATCCCGCGGTGCAAGAAGCCGCGGTCGTCGCCCGAGCAGACCAGGACGGGCTAACAAAGCCGGTCGCATGCATCGTGTTGCGCGATGGAGTTTCTGGCACACCTGAGCTCTCCCGCGAACTACAGGATTTTGTGGTTAGTCGTTTGCCTGTCTTCAAGCGTCCACACGCGGTAGAATTTTTTCCCGAATTTCCCAAGACAGCCACTGGAAAGCTCCAGCGCTTTAAACTGCGCACGGCAGTCAACAGATAAGCGTTTGGGCCGAGGCGGCTCGCCTGGCGGCTTTTCTCAATCGGCACGGAACTCGAATAGCTGTTGCTTGGGCGAGAAAAAGGAGTGGCCAGCAATCAGGTTTCAGTAGCGAGGGAAAAAACGGCGTGTTTCGTGAACACACGGATCATCTCGCGACGATACTCGGGGGTCAGGGCCGAGGTGGTCAACGGTTTCGCAGTCTGGGCCGCGAGCACACCGGCGGCTTCAGCCCACTCTTCCGTCATGCGCCTCCCTGCCAGGAGTTCGGTGGCACCTTTCACCAGCACGGGCGCAGGATTCACGGCGGTCAGTGCAACGCGCACGTCTTCGATGTGTCCGTTGGACTGCTTCAGAACCACAGCGACTCCGGCGAGTGGGTAGTCAATCGAGCCGCGGACGCGCAGCTTGCGGTAGACGCCGCGATGGCCGGCCGAGGATGCAGGCAGGAACACGCGAGTCAGCAGTTCGTCGGCCGCCAGCTTCCGGTAGTTGTCGCCGAGCCCTGTGTAGAACTCAGCGAGTTTGACGCGGCGAATCCCGGCGGCACTGGCAATCTCGATTTCCGCGTCGAGGCAGAGCAGCGCCGCTGGAGTGTCGCCCGAAAAAGCCGCCCAGCACTTCGTGCCGCCGGGCGCGACGTGGCAGAGATCGCCATCTTTCTTAATGCAGAAGCCGCAGGATTTTCGCCACTGCAACGACTGGTTGTACCAGAGGCAGCGCGTGTCGAGACAGATGTTCCCTCCGATTGTGCCCATGTTACGCAACACCGGGGAAGCTATTGTCTTTGCGGCGTCGGGAAGCACGGAAAAATGCCGACGCAATAGATCGGAGTGCTCGATGTCGGTGAGTGCCGTCAGGGCGCCGATCTCGACGGCGCCGATATCAACCGCGCCGTCGCGTTGCCGGCGAATGCCTTTCAGTTCCGCGATGCGCCGGAGGTCGAGCAGGTATTGCGGCGCGAACAGCTTTTGTTGCATCGAGGGTAGCAGGTCGGTACCGCCGGCCAGGATGCGGATGTTACCGGCATGCTGGGCCAGAAGTGCGATCGCTTCCGCGGTGGTGCGCGGACGCAGAAGTTTGAACCCGGGGAGGCTCAATCAGCACCTCCCGGGTGCGCCGGTTGACGCGCGGGATCGAATTCATGCCGCTTTGGGCCTTTGCCCTTGAAACACAACTCTCCACCGTGTTCACGAAATTTTGTCGGGGCAGTAGGGTCCACGCCTTCTGTCAAGTTCAGCGGCTTGGCGCTTCTCTTCGCGCGCAGCGCGGCCAGCACGCGCTCTGGAGTGAATGGCGACTCGCGCAGACGGATACCAACCGCATCGTAGATCGCATTTGCAATCGCGGGGATGGTGGCCGCGAGCGAGCCTTCGCTGGCCTCCTTCGCACCGAACGGACCTTCGGGATCGATGCTTTCGACGATGATCGCTTCAACTTCCGGCGACTCGACTGATGACGGGCTGCGGTATTCGAGCAGCCCGGGGTTCATGAGCAGCCCGTCTTTCCAGATCATCTCTTCGGTAAGTGCCTGGCCCATCCCCATCCACACCGAGCCGATCACCTGGCCTTCGACCGAGACCGGGTTGAGGGCTCGCCCGCAATCGTGCGCCGCCCAGACCTTGTGGACGGTGACTTGGCCGGTGTCTTCGTCTACGCTGACCTCCGCGACTTGGGCCGAGTAGGAGTAGGCCGGGGAGGGTCCAACGCCGGCGCCTTTGTGCTTGCCGCCGCGGGCCTCCGGCGGAGGCGCATACGAGCCGGTGCCGCTGAGCGCGCCGTGAAAGTCGATGGCGGCGACCACCGCTTCCTCGAACGTCATCGAATCTTTCGGGCCTTCCTCCTTGCGTTTTTGCTGGAGTGAGCCGCGGAGGATCTGGCCCTCGACGCGGCCGGAGACGGTGGCCGATTCGCTGCGGATCTCCGCTCCGCCTGGACGTGTCAAGCTTGGGCGGGTCAAAGACCCGTCACCACACGTGAGCCGGTCGTTGCGGAAGAGAATCTCCTCGGGAACACAGTTCATCTTCTTTGCTGCGGCGGCGGCGATCTGCTTCTTGACCTCCTGGGCAGCGCGCAAGGTTGCATTGCCATTCATGAAGGTGACACGGCTGGAGTAGGAGCCGATGTCAATCGGCGTAAGATCGGTGTCGGCGGCGACCACCTTCACGCGTGAGAGCGTGCAGCCCAGCGTTTCGGCGGCCACTTGCGCGACCATTGTGTCGGAACCCTGGCCGATATCGGACGCGCCCGTGTAGATGACGACACCGCCGTCGCGGTCAATCTTGATGTTGACGGTCGAGTGCGGCATGTCAGAGCGGATGATCGAGTTCGCCGCTCCGCTCACGTAATGGCTGCATGCAATGCCGAGACCGCGACCTCGCGGCAGCTTCCCCTTGCGCTCGTTCCAGCGCGAGCGCGTCACGATCTGGTCAATGCATTCCGGGAGGCCGTAGCTTTGTACGCGCAGACCGTTGATCGTAATGCAGGGAGGTTTGAGCAAATTGCGGCGCCGGATCTCAGCCGGGTCCATCTTGAGCTTGGCCGCAATTTCGTCGAGCTGTGATTCGAAAGCGAAGCGGACGTTGACCGTGCCGTGTCCGCGCATGGCGCCACAGGCCGGCTTATTGGTGAGCACGCGATAGCCGTCGTACTGGATGTTGGGAATATCGTAGAGCGCGCCCAGCAGCGCGCCGGAATAAAGAATGGTGACCACGCCGTAGGAGCAGTAGGCGCCACCATCCTGCACGACGCGCGCCTTCACGGCCGTGATGATGCCGTCGTTTTTCACCGCGGTCTTGAGGTCCACGATGGTGCGCGGGCGTCCGCGGTGCGCCCAAAAAACTTCTTCTCGGGTATAGGTGATCTTCACCGGCTTCTGCGCCGCGCGAGCGGCGATGCCGGCAATGATTTCGATTGGGATCACTTCACTTTTTCCGCCGAAGCCGCCGCCCACCAGGGGCTTGATCACGCGGATCTGCGACATCGGCATCTCGAGCACCAGCGCCAGCTTGTGTTGCAGGTAATAGGGAACCTGAGTGGAGGACCAGACCGTCAGGCGACCGAGTGTGCCGGTGTGCGGATCGAGTTCGAATGAAGCCAGCGTGCAGTGCGGCTCCATGGCCGCATGGGAGACTTCATTGGCGAGGAAGCGGCCTTCGGCGATGTAGTCGGCTTCAGCAAAGGCCTTCTCCGGATCGCCAAAGACGTGGTGGTAGTCTTTCTCCAGGTTGTTCGGCTTGTTGTCGTGGATGAGATTGGTCTCGGTCTTCATCGACTCTTCAGGGTCGAAGTAGGCGGGCAGAAGCTCATAATCCACAGCAATCATTTCGAGCGCCTTCTCGGCAATGGCTTCGGAGACCGCAGCCACGCAGGCCACGTTGTCGCCAACGTAGCGAACCTTCTCGAGCGCCAGCGCGTGCTCGTCGTGGCCGACGGGGAGGATGCCGAATGGGTTGGGAGCGTCCTTGCCGGTGATCACCGCGACTACACCGTCGAGCCGCTCGGCCCGGCTGGTGTCAATGCTCTTGATGCGAGCATGCGGGTGCGGTGAATGCAGAATCTTTCCATAGAGCATGCCGGGGAGGGAAAGATCATCGGTGTACTTGCCGCTGCCGGTCGTCTTTCCGGCGGCGTCAATCATGGCGATGGATTTGCCGATGATGGAGTAGTCGTTGGTCATTGGTTTGTGTGAGGGACTGTCATTTCAGCGTTGCCATTCCTTTTTTCTCCGCCTCAATCGCTGCCTTGATCGCCGCGTACATCTGCGTGTAGCCGGTGCAGCGGCAGAGATTGCCGCTCAACGCACTGCGAATCTCTTCCTCGGTCGGATCCGGATTCACCGTGAGCAGATGCTTCACCGTGATCATGAAACCCGGTGTGCAGTATCCACATTGCGCGCCGCCCCAATCTCCGTACGCCTTCTGGATGGCGGCCAGGCTACCGTGCTCACTGATGCCTTCGACGGTAGTGATCTCCTGCCCCTCGCAACTGAACGCGAGCAGCGTGCAGGCGAGCATCGGCGTGCCGTCCACGAGCACCGTGCAGGCGCCGCAGGAGGAGTCGTCGCAGCCGCGCTTCGAGCCGGTGAGGTCGAGATCGCGGCGCAACACGTCGAGCAGCAGCGCGCTCGGCTCGATGGCGAGCTCGTGGGTAAGGCCGTTAACGCGCAGTTCTATGAGTTCTTTCTTCACCGTGATTCGGCTTCCAGCTGCTACCGCCTAGCCTGGATTATTCACGAGCTTTCTAGCCAAAACAAGAACTCGCGGCACGAGTCCAGAACGGATTGTCAGCCCTGCTAACGTTGCATCCCAAAAGCTACGAAGTCACACTTTCCAAGCGCCGCACTATGGCACGGATTTCCGGTTCCTGCAGAATGCGGTTGGATTCTTTGGCAGCCAGCAGGACGGCCTGTATGAGTTCAGGGCTCGCCACGATTCCCCGCTGCGATAGATAGAAGATAACGTTCGAACTGCCCGACATGGGCCCGATCTCGATTTCCTGCTTTCGTCCGATCAGGCTTGCCGGGACTCCTGAATAAACGAAGTCGGTCAGCCAGCGATCGCCCTTCTTCTGGGCCTTGATGATGGCCGCCGCGTGGACGCCGGTGGCGGTGCGGAAGGCATCGCGTCCGATTACCGGGGCATTCACTGGAACTGGAACGGAGGCCGCGGCCGAAACCGAGTCCACATACCTCTGCAGAGAACTGAGGTCGTCGTGCCTCATGCCGAGCAGGTTGAGATTAATCAGCAACTGTTCCATCGGCGTGTTTCCCACGCGCTCGCCGATTCCGAGTGCGGTGCCGTGCACGCGCGATGCCCCCGCCTCAATGGCGGCCAGCGTGTTCGCCAAATCGAGGCCACGATCGCGGTGACCGTGCCAGTCGATGCCGAGGTCGGCCCCAGTCTCCGCCAGGAACTCCTTAACCCAGGACACCAGGTTCCAGACCGCCTCCGGAGTCGCAGCGCCACAAGTGTCGCAGAGACACAGCCGCTTGGCCCCAGCCTCGATCGCTTCGGCAAACAAGATACGCAGGTGCGCTGGCGAAGATCGTACGGTGTCCTCTGTCACGTACATCACGTCTAGGCCTTCCTTTACGGCAAAGCGGATCGCTTCCCGAGTGTGGCGCAGGATTTGATCGAGGGTCCATTCCTCCGCGTACTGCCGGATGGGACTGCTGCCGATAAACAAAGCAGCCTCAATCGGCACGCCCGTTAGTTGCGAGGCCTCCGCGATGGGACGAATGTCCACCACCATGGTGCGGGCGGCGCAGTTGGGGCGAATGCGCATTCGCTGGCTGGAGATCTCGCGGCAGAGTGCGAGTACAGCTTCGCGCTGGCGTGCGCCCGCTCCGGGCAGCCCGACATCCAGGGTTTCAATTCCGAGATTCTCCATGAAATGGAGAATCTCGACTTTCGCCGCCGCTGGCGGATCGGTAACGGAGGGGCTCTGCAGACCGTCGCGCAGCGTCTCATCGTCGAGCATGACGTGCGCTGGCCAGGAAGTAGTCCGCGGGCCCGCGCGCGCCCAGTCGAAGATGAGGCCGTTTTTCACCGAGGTTTCCATGCCGCATTCTCCCGTTTACGTGCGGGCTTCCGATGCCGTCGGGCGCAACTTGCCAAACTCCCCCGCTCGCCTCAAAAGCTCTTCTGCTCCGGCATTGTCACCCTGCGCACGACGGATCAGCGCAAGGTGGAACAGACTGCTGAGTTCGTGAACTCCCTCTTCCAGGCTCCGTTCGAATTCCCGGCGAGCGATCTCGGTCGCGCCTTCGCGCTCGTGAATCACGCCCAGGTGATAGTGGGCCATCACGTATTCGGGAGTGAGGGTCGCCGAAAGCTCAAAGTGCTCGTGGGCCTTTGTGAGCTGTCCCTGGTGAAACAGCGCCAGCGCCAGCCGGTAGTGAGCGGCGTTGTAGTTGGGATTGATGTCGAGACAGCGGCGGAAGGCGGCAGCCGCCTCCGGCATGTTGCCGCGGTGGTAGTAGGCGACCCCGAGGTCGTAATAGGCTAACACAAAGTTCGTCGAAGCCGTCACCGCTCGGCGATAGTGTTCGATAGCCAGGTCCAGCAGACCTTCGTGGAACAGAAGGTTTCCGAGCTGGTGGTTGCCCAGGACGTGATCGGGTTCGGCGTCGAGCAAGTGCTGGAGCTCCTGCTGTGCCTCGCGCCCCCGTCCCTCTCGTTCGTGCACCATGGCCAAAAGAAGCCGCTGGTCAATCGAAGCGTCGCGGAGAAAACGCCCGCACTCGGCGCAGAACTTGTCCGCCGCGCCGCCCAGGTGACCGCAGCGGGGACAACGTACAGAGCCATCAGTCGCTTCTGACATACGATCCTCCTTACATACGCGTCACTCGTCACTCGAGCGTGTGGGGTCGAGCGCACAATCCAGGCAGAGACGGAGCACCGGGGAAAATCCTTCTTTCTTGAAGAAAGCGAGAAGATCAAAATCATCCCACGATACTTCGGTGCGCAGCGTCGTCACCCGGAGAGCGGATAGATTCAGCCGCAACTGCCGCAGTAAGGCTTTGCCTACCTGCTGCCTGCGGTTTGCCGGGGCCACGCCAATGGCGTCCAGCGAGGCAGTGGGCTCGCTGACTCCGTACTCGCCATAGTACAGCGATGCGATGGCGAATCCGACGACGCGCCCATCCACTTCTGCAACCAGCGAGACTTGCAGCACCGCTTGTTTCACCGCCCGTTCCAACATCAGTTCGAAATAGCGGGGACGCCGCCGGCCGCTGCCTGCTGCGTCAATCGTAACGACCGCCTCCAGGTCGCGCTCGTTCATAAGGCGCACCAGGATACTGTCCGTTTCCAAGATTCCCGGTTCTTCCAGAGGGTTGGTAGTCATATAAGTCTCCTCTCTCAAACACTGCCAAGCGACTGTCCCCCATCGACGCGAAGGATCTGCCCGGTGATCTGCTGCGCGCCGGGTCCACAAAGAAACGTGACAGCGGCGGCCACATCCTCAGGTTCGACGTATTTTCCCACCAGATTTTCCGCCAAGGCTGCGTCGCGGACCGCCTGTGGCTGGCTGTCGGTGAGCGGTGTGCGCACCCATCCCGGCTCGACGACGTTGATAAGAATCCCCAGGCGGGCAACCTCGCGCGCAACTGTCCTGGCCAGGGCGATCAAACCAGCCTTGCTTGCCGAATAAGCTGAGGTGCCGAACTTTCCGCGCGAACCATTGATGGACCCGATGAGTACGATCCGTCCGCCTTCGCCGGCTCGCATCACCGGGATTGCATGGCGCAGCAAAAGGAAGGCCCCGCGCAAGTTTACGCTGTGCACAAAATCCCAGTCTTCCACAGCAAGCTTCCATACAACCGCTTCGCGGGAGACTCCGGCCGCGTGTACGACCAGATCCAGGCGCCCGTAAGTATGCTGCACTTTTGCGATGGCCGAAGCCACTGAATTGTCCTTCTGCACATCACAATCCTGGAAGGGCGCAGTCTCCGCCGCCGGACGCGCCACATCCAGCGACACCGCGCACGCTCCTTGTCGCTCCAAGCAGGCAATGATGGCGGACCCGATTGCGCCGGATCCACCGGTCACGACGGCAATCTTGTTTTCGAGAGCGCGCTTCACGCCACCACCTCGGTGCGCCGCGCCAGTACACGATGGCGGTACGCACCCCAAAGTGCGGCCCCGATCGCTCCAGCGTAAATCGAGTCTGGGTGAGTACGCACGCGCATGGCAAGCTTTTCTTCGGCGATCTTCTCTTCCAATGCACTGCACAGCCCAATATCAGCGGCCAGTCCGCCGGTGATCGCCACGTCCCCGGCCGCACCGATCGAGCGCAGAAGCTTCGTGTAACGCCCTGCCATCGACAGGTGAATTCCCTTAAGGATATCGCTGCGCGAAATGCCACGGCTCACCATGTTGATGACGTCGGTCTCCGCCAGCACCGCGCAGATGCTGCTGACCGATTCCGGATTCTTTGCTTCGCAAGACAAAGGTCCGACGTCCTCCAGCATGATGCCAAGGTAGCGGGCAACGTTCTCGAGAAACTGTCCTGAACCGGAGGCGCACTGGCTGGTCATGCGGTACGCCATTACGCGGCTGCGCTCGTCAACCCGCATGGCACGGGCGTGCAGGGCCCCGATGTCGATCACAGCGCCGGTGCCGGGCATCAGGAATACCGCTCCTCGCGCGTGCGTCGTCATTCCGTAGAAGTGACCACGGCGGAAATCCACCAACTCGCCTTCACCGGTGCTCGCGGTGTAAGCGATCTCGTTCTGGCGCACTCCAGCCGCTTCCAGAGACACCTCATAGCCTTCGCGAATCACCTTCCGTAGTTCGCGGCGGCGGATGCGCTCGTTGTGCAGAGCGAGCACGCTCACGTCCCCGTCTCCACCATCCTGCACCAGCGCGAACTTGACGGCACTCGAGCCCACGTCGACGCCCGCGGCGAGGATGCTCTCTCCAGCCTTCATGCCGCATTCCTTCCTTCGGCAGCGCGCTGCGCGAATAACGCCGCCCCCAGGGCCCCGGTGTAGATGGACTCGGGAGAGATATTGAGTGTTCGCACGCCATAGTTTTGTTGGACCAGGCCTTGCAGGGCGGAAACCGCAGCGGGGTTACGGGCCACTCCCCCGGTAAACGTGAATTCGTCGGAAATTCCTCCGGAACGCGCCAGTAGCGACATCGCCCGCAACATGATCGCCCTGTGCAGACCCGCCAGGATATCCGGCACCTTCTGCCCCAGCGATAGGCGATCCCGCAGCTCGGCTCCGGCAAAGACCGTGCACGTGCTGTTGATCTTTACGCTGCAAGTGCTCTCCTGTGCCAGCCTGCCGAGTTCATGCAGGCCGAGGTTCATTTCGTCGGCGATATAACCCAAGTAGCGGCCACATCCAGCCGCACACCGGTCATTCATTTGGAAACTGGTGACGATGCCGGTGCCATCAACCTGAATCGCCTTGGTGTCCTGGCCACCAATGTCGAGCACCGTGCGCGTACCGGCGAACATGGCATGGGCGCCCAGGCCGTGGCAGAGGATCTCGCTGCGGATCTGTTCTTTCGGGAAGGGAAGCCGTTGCCGGCCATAGCCCGTGCCGACCATTCCAAGCACCCGGAGCTCGAGCGATCTCACCGACTCAACGGCAGCACGCAGTCTTGCTTCCCGTTCGTGGATGTCCGCCGGTGCGGCGGCCAGCGTCTGCTCCAGTGCCGGCCCTGCGTGCCGTTCAAATGCTCGGTCAGCTGCCGCATTCTCGACCTCCAGGATGGCGGCGTCGAACAGGCCACACAGGACGTCGAAGGAAGCGTGTTTCGCATCGCTGAACTGTTCCGCGGCCTGCATGTAGTCGGCTGCGGCCAGATCGCGGAAGAAATCGCTTTTCCGCACCGCCAATTCGCTGAAGTGGCCGGGAACGCGCGCCCGCATCGCCTGGCAGATACGATTGAGTATTTCGTTGACTGCCTCCCGGTTGGGCGCGTAACGGGGCGCATCGGCACCATGGTGCAGCGCCGACTCCAAGCCCTCCAACTGTTCCAGATGTTGCCGCTGGCGGAAATTGCGCACCAGAGATCCAATAAACTTACTTTCAATTCCTGAGAGTTCGGGATCGGCTTCCATGGCATGCCGCACCAGTTCAAATCTTGATTGCACGAGCGCTTCGTCGCGAACGATCTGGGAAGCGACTTCATAGTTGCTGCGGGTGTTGGTGATGCCGCGGCCAATGACCCGGCCGGTTCGATCAAGCGCGACGGCCTTGGTTGTGGTCGAGCCCAAATCGATACCGAGCAGAACCTCCACCACGCTCATGCCGTCACCCCTGCTGTTCGCCTTTGTTCGAGCATCTGCAGGTAGCTCTCAATGCGGTTCTTTATGTTTGCCGGCGAAAAATATCGTGGATCCACGAGATCGCTCTCGATGAATCCGCCGGGCACACCCGTCCGCTGCTCGAGTTGCCGCAGCATCAGCAATTGGCCGACACTGAACGAATTGCAACTCTTGACGCTGTTGATCATGAAGCCATCGGCGCGGTATTCGCGGATGTAGCGCTCCAGCAGATCGACGCGCGCCGGCAGCCCGAGGTTGGTGTAGCAGCCCAGGCAGTATTCCGCCAGGCTTTCGAGCGGACGGTTGGGGTCGTGGCGGAAACCGCGATCGTAGAGTCCACCCACTTTGGTATAGCTGCTGGCAACTATGACAGCGCCTTCGTCGTAGAACATCTTCCAGAACTCGCGGAAGCTCGTCCAGTTGGGCGGGCCTTCCACCACTAGGCGATAACGCTGGCGCTCCATCGTGCCCTCGGGAGTGACAGGACCAAGTCCCAACTTGATCCGTTCCGCAATCTCTTCGCGCAGCACGCGGTAATACTCGACACCCTCACTCGTGCCTCGGAAGGCGGTGAATATCGGGCCGATGTAGTACACGCCGCCGAAGTACGCATCAATCGGCGAGGGCTCGTTTTTCGCGCTCTCCAGCACCCACACGAAATCGTCTTCTGCCTTGGCGGAAAGAGCCAGCATCTCGGAAAGTCGAGCCTCATCGTAGCGCCGGCCGCTGACTTGCTCCAGTTTCGGGATCACCTCGGTGCGCAACTGCTGCACCACGTAGTCGACATGGTGGGGTTCAATGCGTCCGTTGGCCAGGTACGGCACGTGCAGCATGGCCACCGGGCATTGATACTCCTGGCGCAGAAGTTCGAACCACTTGAGAAACGTGAAGCATCCCGTGTAGGAGAGCAGCAGCAGGTCGGGATTGGGGAGTTTTACGCCGGTGGGACCTACGTTGCCCAACTTCAGCATACCGATATCGCATTTCACATATGTGCAGACATCCTCGCTGTGCCCGTGCTTCTCCGCTTCCGCAATGAAGTTGGCGGAAAGCTTGCGCATGCCGGACTGCAGCGCGTTGATCTCCGGCAGGATCGGAAGCAGATCGAAGGACCGCAGCAGTTCGGTCAAATTGCCGGGAACAAACGTGGAGACGACTCGCTTTCCCTCTTCGTGCGCCCGTCCCAGAGAATCGTAGTAGTCGCCTATGAGTTGCTTCTGCAGGACCATGCTCCGCTCTTTCTGCACGGTCGATTCCTGCACATTGTCTTTGGTCATGCCTCGCTCCACAGCCGGATGGAATCCGAAAAGGTGCCAGCCTGTTCCCGAATGACGGCGAATTGTCCCGTATCCTCGGAGTACTTGAACTGGGTGTGGGGAATATGTTCGCGCTCCAGGGCGGCGACCAGCATGGGTTGCTCGAGCAGCGCGGGATCGCAAAAACTCGGAGCGCAAAAAATGACGCCATCCGCGTGATTCTGCCGCACGGCATCGACCAGCCACCGGCCGCGTTGCCCATCGGGCGCATAGCACGAGGCCGTCGCCACGCTTTGCGTCAGGTAGGCTTGCGCCAGGTTTTCGATCGCGTCACCCCCCTCGGGTACCTCGCCTGTGAACCAGCGGAAACCCAGCAACAGGTCGTCGTCCACGATCCAACAGCCCGCGCGTTCCAGGGTGATCAGCAACGCCAGCGGAGGCTGTTCACAGAACATGCCCGTCAGCACGACTCGGCTGCGATCCTCAGGAAGGGTCGATCCCTGCGAGGCCACCTCGAGATAGCGACGCACCATCGTGGTGTGCTCCTCCGGCGGCAGCACACTGCCGGCGCGCAGTACGGCATAGACCTGCGCGATGGGAAAGAGCCACGGCGATTCACTGCGTGCCTGGTAGAGCTCCCGGATCGCGCGGCGGTTCTGGTTGTAGATCCGGATGCTGTTGCGGAGATTTTGATCGGAGATCTCTCCGCCCGCCAAACGCGCCATGTCCGCGCGCATCGCCGTCAATTCCCGCCGCCAAAATTCACCTCCAACGCGGGCGTCGTAGTTCTGGGGAAGATCGACATAGCGCACGTAGCGTCCGGGAAAGAGCATCGTCCACATGCCGCTCAGATTGCGGATGACATCGCAGATCGAAGGGAACAACATGCCGTCCAGCATATCGAGCCGTCCCGATATTGCCAGCTCGATCGTGCTGCGAGGAATGTGGCAGATGTAGCTTTGAAAGTAGGCGTCGCCGCGGATGATTTCCAGCCGGTCGCCTCCGCCGAAGATGCCGACCGGCAACATTCCAGCCGCATGAATCAGTTCTCGTGGGACATAAATGGGCATATACCCGATTGCTCTGCGCCCGGGCGCGCACGATTTCCATTCCGCAACTGCCTTGTAGTCAACGTCTTCGTACAAGGTCTGGGCGCGGCTGAGGATTTGCTCGAGTTCAGGGTTCACGCGATTTCTCCTCTCTTCTCCCATTGCGGCTCACGTTTTTCCATAAAGGCGCGCAGTCCTTCCACGGCGTCGGACTCCGCCATGAGCTCGTCAAGGTACATGCGCTCCAATTGCGGCAAGTCCTCCTGCCGTGCCCGCTGCAGCGGGAGGCGGGCAGCGCGTACGCCATAGCGCAGCGCGACCGGCGAACGGGCCAGAAAGTGATCGCGGATCCAGGTTTCGACCGTCGCTTCCAGCTGTCCTTGGAGCGCGGTTTGCACGACCAATCCTGCTCCCGCAGCTTGGGCGGCGCTCCATGCAGCTCCGGTCAACACGAGTTCCGCGGCGCGACTCACGCCAATTCGGGCCGGCAGTAGCACAGCCGCCGCGGGCGGGAAAACTGCCAGCTTGATTTCGGGACAAGCGAACCCGGCGCCTTCTTCCGCGACGATGAAGTCGCAAGCCAGGGCCAGCTCAAACCCTCCGCCCAGGCACTGCCCGCGCACGGCCGCAAGGGTGACCGCCGGCAGTTCGAGCATTTGCCCAAGTAGTCGGCTGAACTGCGGCAACATGGTCCTGACATACTCGGGCAGGTGCTCCTGTACGCTGGCGCCAAAACTGAAATGCGGGCCTTCCGCGGTAAGAATCATCACCCTGATGTGTGGCCGATTCTTCAGGTCGTCGAAGGCCGCGGCCAAAGCTGCCATCATTGCCTGGTCGACGATGTTGGCCTTGGGCGCAGCCAATGCGACGCGGGCGACTTGGCCATCGTGTTCGAAGGAGAGTTTCAGGTTGCTCATCGTCCTGCCTTTGTCGTTTCCGGAACTACCCAGGGCGCAATTTCGGCGATCAACGCCTCGCTCCAGCGCAGGCCCTCTGCTAGACGCTGACGCAACCGGACGAAGTCCACCTCGCGTTGCTGCCGGGTGCCGTAGTGGAAAGCCCGAAAACCGGCATTGGCCTCCGTCATCATGTTCAGCGCCAGCCAGGCGCGGTTGGTTTCGCGGTTGCGGTCCCAATGTTCCAGTTTGTGTTTCCTCACACTCTCGACAGTCTTTGTCAGGCAATCAGGCATGGTATGCAGCAGCTTCGTGCAGAGTCCCTCGACCGCTTTATCCAGCAATGAAAGATCAATGATGCCTCTGGACATCAGAGCTTTCCCCGCCTCTCGGCCTTCTCCCGTTTTCCAGTCTCCGAAAACCATGCGACCAAACTCGTCGTACTCCCGATCGGTCACGACCAGCGGGTTGGACATATATTTGCCGTCAACCTTGAGTGCCGGAACAATCTGCGTAAGCCCCCCCAGACGATAGAAGCAGTGCGCGCTCCACGGCTCGCATAGCGTGGCGCTGAGCATGGCGTGCTCTATGCCCACGAAGAGCGGCAGGAAGTCAGTGCTGCCGCCATCGGGGGCTGAACCGTGCCTCGGTCCGGCCTGACCGAATATGGCAAGGTCGCTGGCCACGGAGAAGTCGCAGGCCATTCCAATTTCTTGCCCGCCGCCGACGCGCATGCCGTTCACGCGGCAGATCACCGGCTTGTCGCAACTCAGGACGGCGCTGACCATATCGTTGAACAAGCGCATGTATTGCCGGTACTCGCCGGGGGCCCCGGCATAAATCTCCGCATACTCGCGCGTGTTACCGCCAGTGCAGAAGGCCTGCGTGCCCGCGCCCGTGAGTACGACAGCAACCGCTGCGCGATCGTTGCTGGCTTCGCGTAACGCGAGGATAACTTCCTTGATCGACGTCGTGGTGTAGCTGTTCAGCTCGCGCGGATTGTTCAGAGTGATCCACACATTGTGCAGCCCTTTCACGCTCGCGCCGTCGCGATCGTGTGCGGGCCTGCGCTCCAACAGGATTTCGGCGGGGGAAAGCGGTTCCACCAGGTTGTGATCTTTCATGGCTTTGTTCCTTGTTGTATGCCCCGCGGCTGCGGCACCAGTACCGCTCGCTTACGGAGTTGGTGATGATGGACCGCATCGAGAACTTGCGGGGCCTCCTCGAGTGGGTGCATCTCGACAAAAGGCTGAATGTGAATTTTCCCTTCGAGCACCATGGCCAGCGCGTCCGGGTACTGAGCGGGAGGGCATCCCCAATTTCCGCGAGCGGTGGCATCGAAGGCCATCAAATTGGACAGACGCACTTCAACTTTCTGCGCGGTATATCCAACGATCGCCAGGTGAGCACCCGGATCGAGCAGGCTGAACGCAGTCTGCTGACCGGCGGTCGTCCCGCTGGTTTCGAAGATCTTGAGGCCGATCCCGCCCCGGCCACTCTGCCTGGCGAAAGACCGCACGGCCGACTTCACATCTGCGCACTCGCAGGCGTTCAGTGCCAGTGCGGCACCGTGCGTCGCGGCAAGCTCCAGCCGGTCCGCGTCAACGTCGATTGCCACGACTGCTGCGCCAAGCGCAGCGGCAATTTGCACTCCGAACCCCCCGATGCCACCGACTCCGACAAACACCGCGACTTCGTCGGCCTTAAGACCGGAACGGCGAATTGCCTCATACGGAGTCGTGACTGCGTCCGCGACGACCGACAGCATCGCCAGGGTGAGTCCCTTGGGAAGTTCTTCGGGTACCGGGCACAGGCCACGTGCCGGTACCCGTACGTAGGTCGCAAATCCTCCATCGGCATCATTGCCCGGCATGAACTGTTTGCGGCAGATGGTCGGACGCCCGCTGCGGCAGGCATCGCAATCGCCGCAGGGAATTACGGCAGGCACAATAACGCAGCGCCCGATCCAGTTTCCACCCTGCTCCCCAACTAGCACGACACGGCCAGCGATTTCATGTCCCAGGATCAACGGCAGCGCGTGGCGGGTGGGAATGCCCTCGTAAGCAAATCCAATGTCAGTGTGGCAAACGCCGCAGCCCACTACCTGGATTATCACTTCGTTAGGTGAGAGTTCTCCCGGAGCCGTTTCGGCCCAGTCGAACTGGCCTTTAGCAACCAACCTCAGGCCCTTGCTCGTGGCGGGGCATGCGCTTGGCGCGGGCTGGGATGTCGTCATCGGAAGCCTCCTCACCCACAATTCGAACGATCGTTCGAAAACAATGTGCCAGGGTACCTTGGTTTGGGGCATCGAGGAAGTGATTGCAATCACATCCGCTTGTGATTTGATGGCGGGAGAGCGTGCTTCCGAAGATGCGCTGGCCGTTCTTCTATTTCACATCCAAGGCCGAATCACAGACTGCATCCCTCTCTGACATCCTTGTCGGCACGTAAACGGCGACGGCATCTGCTTTTCTCTGGGCCTGTGGTTTGTGGGGGGCACAGGTAAGGATCACGAACTACTGCTTGGCGAGCGTCTGTCGAAGCAACGTCTCAGTTTGGACGGAATGGCCCTGCAGCCGTAAGATCCACGCCAAGTCAGTTTCTGACTGTAGCGTCTCAGGGTCGTTGGGGCCGAGGACACGCTGGCGAACCTCGGCAGCCCCCTGTAGCAACGATTGCGCGCGCGTATGGCCCGAGACTCCCGTACACTTTCCCCATAGGGGACGCCATCTGGGCTTGCAGCTCAGGATCTTTCGCCAGACCGGCGTTGATGTTCTTCGATGCGTTGTCCCAGAATTTCACGCGCCGTAATGCTGTTGCCGCGCGCTTCGCTGGCGTATCCTGTCTGGGGCAGGAATTCAACCATGAGACACCGGTCGTTGGTCTTGCTGTTTCTCGTCCTCGTTGCGCTGCCGTGCTTCAGTGCCGCCGCAAGTGCTCCAGACTTCACGCTCCGCAAAGTCGGCGATGGGGTGTGGGCGGTCATTGCCAGCGATGCCGGGAAGGCCTTTGGTAATTCCGGGTTTGTCGTGGGGGATAATGGGGTAGCGGTCATCGACACCTTCCAGGATCCGGAAGCAGCCAAGGAACTTCTGGCAGAGATTCGCAAGATCACACCGCTGCCGATCCGTTTTGTGGTCAATACCCACTACCACATCGACCACGTGAACGGAAATGACGTCTTTGCCAGCGCGGGCGCTACCATCGTGGCCCACCGCAACGTGCGCGCCTGGATGCGCAGCGAGAACTTGAAGTTCTGGACCGATCCCATACCCCCGGAGATCAAGGCCCGGGTGCAATCGCTGACTTTGCCGGATGTGGTATATGACGACCGAATCGATCTTTATCTGGGGACTCGAACCCTTGAGGTTCGATACTACCCTGGCCACACCGGCGGCGATTCTGTCGTCTTTGTGCCTGATGCGAGGGTAGTGTTCTGCGGCGATCTGCTGTGGAAGAACCACTTCCCGAACCTGATCGACGCCACGACCGAATCCTGGGTTCGCACTCTTGCCGCCCTTCAGTCCGAGCACGGCTCGTCCACGTTCGTGCCGGGTCACGGCGAGGTCGCCACCGCGGGGGACGTTTCCACGTTCCGGCAATATTTGGCGGATTTGCGGGCGGCCGTCAGCCGGGCCCAGGCCGATGGGAAATCCGGCAACGCGTTAGTGGAGGCAGTCCTTCCCGGCATCCGATCGAGACAGGGGGATTGGGCCTTCTTCGACGACTACGCCCGCGACGACATCCTGCAGACCGGGGAAGAACTCTCCGGACATAAGAGAGTCCCGGTGCCGGTCAGTGCAGCGTCTCCCCGCTGACCTGCCGGCGTGCGCGTCTTGCGGCGCTTCTGGTGCGTCTTGGGTAGGGACACCGCTTCCAAGGCATCCAGCGGTCGTGTCCCGAGCAGAAGACGCTTCCCGCAGCGGCTAGGATGACGGCATGAATCTCCCGATCGCGGCCGATCGCTGAGAGACAGTCCGTCAACTCGTACATGAGATCGAGGTAGAGCGCGTTGCGCCGGCTGGGACGTTTGAGCGTGACCACCGCCAGAGTTCCCTCGCGTTCGAATTTCACTCTGTGTATGTAGCGGGCGTCCACACAGTCTGTGTTGCCGTGATGGCCTCCTTCTTACGGTCTCTCTTCCCGGTGCAGCGACGAGCGTGCTTCTTGTGTGCGGGTTCCTGAGGAACCCGTAGCCGGGGCCTCACGGCGCCGTAGCGGGGCCAGGAATTTTACACCCGGAACCCGACTTCTGGTGGTGACAATTCGTCCGGTCGCGGCTACACTTGCGAGCACCCGACATGGGACAGGCGATTCTTGCGTGCGGGTAATACTGGGATTCGCCTTGGCCCAGCGGGAGTTTGCATAGATCGTGCAGGTGGCGACCATGGGAACGTTCCAGGATGGTAGCGCACAGAATTTCTTCCCGCTTTCGCGGCTGATGCCGCAAGCGGGCGTTCACCCCCCGGCCGCGCAGCCAGCGCGGTCGCAAGAGGAAGCGGTCACCGAACCCAGTGTACAGCTCGGCGAAGTCCGGCAATTTTCGGTCAGCGGCCGCGAGTACGTGATGGTGGTTGCGACCATGGGCATCTTTGCCGTGGACGAACTGGGAGCAACGATCCTGAAGTTCCTCCGCAGCGGAATGGAAGGTCCACCGCTTGCGACCGCAGGCGAGCAAGCGACCGGAAACCCTCCCGTCGCCTTCCCCAAGTTGTATTCCGCATTCGAACGCGAACATTCCCGCGAAGAGATCCGGGGGGGCTTGTCGGAACTCGGCCGGATGGGTGCGATCCGGCTTCGTGGTGTGCGGGAAGACGCGGCCAGTTCCACGCCGCCGAAGCTCCCGTCATTGCCCTTCCCCCAGAAGAGCCTCGTGCTCAATGTGGCGAACGACTGCAACCTGGGATGCAGTTACTGCTTCGCGGCGCAAGGCGACTACGGAGTGCCGCGCCAGATGATGGACGAAGCGACGGCGCGCCGCAGCGTCGATTTTCTTCTGCAAAACTCCGGAGACAGCGACAGCGTGACGCTGGTGTTTTTCGGCGGAGAACCTTTGATGAATCTGGCGCTGATCCGCCGCCTGGTGGTTTATGCGAACGAGGCAGGACGCAAGGCGGGCAAGCGAGTGGAATTCAGCATGACCACGAACGCCACCTACCTGACGCCGGAAGTGATCGAATTCCTGAGCGATCGCGAGATCGGAGTCGCCGTCAGCATCGACGGGCCGAAGAAGTATCATGATCTGCGGCGCACGTATAAAAGCGGACTCGGCTCCTACGACATGATCCATCCCCGGGTGCTCAACTTGCTGCGCAACCACAAGACGCGCCGCGTAGCGGCCCGCGCCACACTGACGCACGGCGTTACGGCCGTGGAGGAGTGCTTCTGGCACTTGAAGGAGATGGGCTTCCACGAAGTTGGTTTCGCGCCGGTGACTTCCGCCGACCGCGACGACTACGCCCTGACCGCGGAAGAACTGTGGGAGATCATGGGCGCGTTTCGGCAGCTCTCCCGGCTGTATGTGGAGAAGGCGGCCAGGAACGAGTATCTCGGGTTCTCCAACCTTTCCAATTTGCTTTCCGAGTTGCACGCCGGGATCGTGAAGACTTATCCCTGCGGAGCCGGACTGGGTTTGCTGGGCGTGGGCGCCAAGGGCGATCTTTATTTATGTCATCGCTTCCTGGAATCGCCGGAACACCGCCTGGGTTCCGTGTACGACGGGCTGGATGTGGAGAAGCAGGCAGAGTTTCTGGAAAGCGCTCATCTGAGCCATAAGGCGCCCTGCCAGACCTGCTGGGTGCGACACATCTGCTCGGGCGGTTGTCATCACGAAGCGCACACCCGGTACGGCGACCTCTACCACGGCAATCCGCACTACTGCGAATGGATCCGCACCTGGATTGATTCGGGTCTGGAATGCTACGGAGAAATCATGGAAAGGAATCCCGCTTTCTTTGAAAAAGTGATTGAGAGACAGAGATGAGGGCAATAATGCGAATTCTGATTGGCGATGTTGAAACTCGGAGAATACGGTGGCAGTCAAAGACGGGCTGGTTTTGCCTGCTGGCGATCGGCTTGTTGTTTCTGCCGGCGGCCGCGCCGTTGTGGGCGCAGGCGGCCAGACACGAGTACATGGTGATGGGCATCCATCCGCATGCGCTGATCGTGTTGGATACCAGCCGTGATGAAGTGGTTGGCGAGATTTCCCTGCGCGGACGCGCTCCAAAGGAAATCGACTGTTCCCGGGACGGCAGGCATCTTTATGTCACTACCGAGGGACGCAGCCAGATCGAAATCGTGGACCTCGTCAACCGCAAGGCGGAAGACGTCATCCGACTGGCTCCTCCCGGATACAAGTTCGTGATTTACGGCACGGCCTTGAGCACAGACGACAAGGTGCTGTATGTGCACGTCAAGCCGGTGCGATTGCTGGCAGACGAATACCAGGCGGAGCCGCCGCAGATCCTAGCCTACGACTTGAGTACCCGCAAGTCGCGCAAGATTGCGGAGGTGCCCGAAGGAGTTGCCTCGCTGATCGCACTGGGGGACGGAAAGCGACTGCTGGGCTGGGGGCGCGATCTTTATTTTATTGATATCGCGCAGGGCCGGATTATCGATCAGTTTCCTCTGATTACACCGGACCCTTCCCATGGCCCGCTCAACAGCCTTCCGCTGTTTACCCAGTACGAGCAAAGCGGAATTTTTTCCATCCCCTACTACACGACGAATCCCCTGAACGGGAAAAGCTTGATGGGGCTGGTGAACATTGATGTGGAAACGGGCAAGACTGACCTGGTCGATCTGGGACCAGCCGTTCCGCTGTATTCTGCCGTGGTGTCTCCGGATCGCAAACGGGCTTATGCGGTCATGAACCAGCTAGTGGCCGTGGATCTGGAGAGCCGCCGTGTGACGAATGTCGTTGACTTGGATCAGACGAAATATGTAACTAACATCTCCCGCGATGGGAGGAAGCTGTACGTCTCCGGGGCCGGACCTTTTATGGACATCTACGACACGCAGACCCTGAAGCAGATCAAGAAAATAGAACTCTCCGGGGACGGTAGCGTAACCGCGCTGCGCGTCGTACCCCAGGATGCAGTTCGATGACGGGCCATGATGAGCACCGAGTCTAGGCAGGAAGGGAGCGACCGGAACGGTGCGGGCGCGCCGGTTGCAGGGCTGGGACAGTTGCGCCGGGTCTTCCCTTTCGTACGTCCACACGCCGGCAAGCTTGCGCTGGTTTTCGGTCTGACCCTGCTCTCCACTTTGCTCGGCCTGGTGTACCCGCTCGGCGCCAAGTTCCTGATTGACGATGTGCTGGTGGGGCGGAAGCCGCACCTGCTGCTGGTCGCGACGCTGGTGCTGGCTGCGCTGGTGGTGCTGAGTTTCGTCACCGGCGCCGTCACCCGCTACCTGTACACTGCGGTTTCATCCCGCATCCTGATGGAGATGCGGGTATTTGTCTTTCGCCACCTGCAAACACTGTCGCCGCGCTTCTATGCCCAAACCCGGACGGGCGAGATTGTTTCCCGACTGAACAGCGACGTCGCGGAGATCCAGTTGGTCGCGACCGATGCCTTGTTCAGTCTGGCGCTGAGTGTCCTGACCCTGCTGGTCGCGGTTATGGTGCTGGTCTATCTCAACTGGAAACTGTTCCTTCTGGGCTTTGTGCTGGTGCCTTTCAGTTTTTGGGTACTGGTGCCGTACCGGCGGCGGATCGCACAGCAGGCGCGCGTGGTGCGGGAGCACAATGCCGATTTGAGCAGTACAGTGCTGGAATCGCTGCATGGCATGAAGTGGATCACTACCGTGGGCGCGGAGGATGCCGAGGCGGAGAAGCTGACACAGAAAAACCAGGGGTACATCGCGAGCGTGCTGCGGTACCAGGTGGTCTCCGCGTATGCCGGCGGGCTGCCCACCATATTTATGAGCTTGAGCACGCTGGTTCTGTTGCTCTATGGGGGCCACCAGGTGATCGTTGGGAGCATGAGCCTGGGAGCGCTGGTGGCGTTCGCTGCCTACCAGGCACGCCTGCTGAGCCCGCTGCAAAACGTGATTGGACTCTACCTTAGCCTGCAGCGCGCCCGGGTTTCGCTGGATCGTGTTTTTGAGTTTCTCGATCTTGCGCCGGAAGTGCGGGAGCGGGAGGGCGCGGTATCGCTGGGCGCCACGAGGGGCGCGGTGGAGTTCCGCGACGTCACCTTTGCCTACCGGCCGGGAATCCCGGTGGTGCGTGGAGTCAGTTTCAACCTGTCGCCGGGATGCCGCCTGGCAATCGTCGGGCCGAGCGGAGCGGGCAAATCCACGCTCGTGGACCTGCTGTTGCGCTTCTACGATCCGCAGCAAGGAGCGGTGTATTTCGACGGACATGACCTGCGCGATCTGCAGGTGCGTTCGTTGCGGGGGCAAATTGCGGTGGTCAGTTCCGAGCCCTTTCTGTTCCACACCAGCATCGAGGAGAACATCCGCTACGCCCACTGGGGTGCCACCCGCGAGCAGGTGTGGGAAGCGGCACGCAAGGCAGACCTGGAAGAATTTATTCTTTCCACCCCCCATGGCATGGAGACGGTGGTCGGGGAACGTGGCCTTAAGCTCTCGACCGGCCAGCGCCAGCGGATCGCGATTGCGCGGGCGGTGCTGCGGGACGCCAGATTATGGATCTTCGACGAGGCCACCGCCACTTTAGATGTGCTGACAGAATCGCGGATCTGGCTGGCGCTGGAGGAGTGTCTCAAGGGACGCACGACGCTGGTCATCACCCACCGGTTGTCTTCGGTGCGAGATGCCGATGAGATCCTAGTGCTTGATCGAGGCGAAGTCGTGCAGGTAGGAACGCACGAGCGCTTGGCGGAGGTGGAGGGTTTGTACCAGGCGCTACAGCGCGCGGCTCGCGTGCGACAAACCGTTCCCGGCGTGGAGGCGGTGGCGTCGTGAACCATCGGGACCGGTCAGCCGGAATTGGCCCGCCGAACAAGGGCGGCCAGGGCGTGCGAGTTGCAGTCCTGGACAGCGGGATCAACGCCCTTCACTCGCACGTGCGCGAGGTCGCAGGCGGGGTTCACGTCCGCCGGCACGGAGATGGCAGCCTGGAGTTCGATCCGGATTTTCGCGACCTGCTGGGTCACGGGACGGCCGTTGCCGGCGTGATCCGCGCCAAGGCGCCAGAAGTTGAACTGTACGCCGTGAGAGTTTTTGACCGGGAATTGCGGACACAGGCTGCAGTCGTGGCGGCGGCGATTCGCTGGGCGCTCGAGCACGGTATGCACGCGGTGAACATCAGCCTGGGAACGGAGCGGGCGGAGCACCGGGAGGTATTGCAGGACGCCTGTAATGAAGCCATCGGGCGCGGCATGGTTCTGGTGGCGGCTGCGGGGGACGAGGAGCGAGAGTGGTTCCCGGCCAGTTTCGCCAACGTGATCGCAGTCGCGGGAGACCAGCGGTGTGCCTGGGACGAGCACTTCTATTGCCCTGACGAGGCCGTGCCGTTCCGCGCCCATCCCAGTCCATGCCCGCTGCCAGGACGCCCGCAAAGCTTCAACTTACAAGGGCACAGTTTTGCCGCTGCCCACATCACTGCCCGCGTGGCTCGGATCCTGGAAGAGAAGCCGCAGGCACGGCACGAAGAAATCGTAGAATTTTTGATTGCGCAAGCAACGCCCATGGAAGAAGCAGCCGCTCATTTCGAAGCCTGAAGCAAGGCTGAAGATGGGAGAGATGCATGGCGGAAGTGACCAGAGAACGCAGCTACGCCCACGGCACGGGAGACATCCCGCTGCTCGGCCGTTCGATCGGAGAGGTGCTCGATGTTTCCGCCCGCTCCTATCCCGATCGGGACGCACTGGTGGTCCGGCACCAAATGCGTCGCTATACCTATCGGCAGTTCCTGGAAGAAGTGGAACTGTTGGCGCGAGGCCTGCTGCAGCTGGGCATTCAGAAGGAAGACCGGATCGGGATCTGGACGACGAACTGTGCCGAATGGGTGGTCACGCAGTTTGCCGCCGCCAAGATTGGCGCCATTCTCGTCAACATCAACCCTGCCAACCGCGCTTTCGAACTGGAGTACGTGTTACGCCAGTCCGAGTGCAGCACCCTCCTCATGAGCCAGGGGTTCCGCGATGCTGACTACGTTGCTATCGTGCATGGTCTCTGTCCGGAGCTGGCGACAGCCAGACCGGGCGAACTGCGCTCGGCCCCTTTGCCCCATCTCAAGAACCTTGTTTTTATCGGGGAGGGTAGGCAGGTTGGGATGTTCGCTTGGGACGAGCTGCGCGAAATGGGCCGCAGCGTGCCGGAGGAGGAACTGCGGCAGCGCGAGGCCTCGCTGTCATTCGACGATCCCATCAGCATCCAGTACACATCCGGCACCACAGGATTCCCAAAAGGCGCCACGCTCAGCCATCACAATATCGTCAACAACGGGCTGCTGATCGCCGCAGCCATGAAGCTCACCCACCGGGACCGGCTGTGCATCCCCGTGCCTTTCTACCACTGCTTCGGCATGGTGTTGGGCAATATGGGTTGCGTGGTGAGTGGCGCCACCATGGTCATTCCTGCGGCCTTCTTCGATCCGCTCGCGACGCTTGCGGCGGTCGAGGCCGAACGCTGTACCGCGCTGCACGGCGTGCCCACCATGTTCATTGCCGAACTGGACCATCCGCAGTTTGCGCGCTTCGACCTGAGCACGCTGCGCACGGGCATCATGGCCGGTTCACCCTGTCCCATTGAGGTGATGAAGCGCGTGGTGCAGTTGATGCACCTGAAAGAAATGACCATTGCCTACGGGTTGACGGAGTCTTCTCCGGTGATCACGCAAACCACGGTGGACGACCCGCTGGAGCTGCGCGTGACCACCGTAGGCAAGCCCCTACCGCATACGGAAGTCAAGATCGTGGACGTCATCAGCGGGGAGATCGTGCCCCGCGGGACTCCGGGCGAGCTGTGCACGCGTGGATATTTGGTGATGAAGGGATACTACAAGAACCTGGAAGCGACCCAGAAGGCTATTGATCGCGGCGGCTGGCTGCACAGCGGCGACCTCGCCACCATGGACGTCAATGGCTACTGCAAGATCACGGGCCGGGCCAAGGATGTGATCATCCGCGGTGGCGAGAACATCTACCCGCGCGAGATCGAAGAGTTTCTGTACACTTGTCCCGGCGTCAGCGACGTGCAGGTGATCGGCGTGCCCGACGGGAAATATGGCGAGCAGGTTGTGGCGTGGGTAAAGCTGGAAGCCAGCGCAAAACTCTCCCCGGAGGACATCCGCAAGTACTGCGAGGGCAAGATCGCGGCCTACAAGATTCCCCGGTGCGTGAAAGTCGTGGATTCGTTCCCGATGACAGTCACCGGGAAGATCCAGAAATTCAAGATGCGGCAGGTGTCCACGGAAGAACTGGGATTGGAGGCCGCGGCAAAGATCGAAACTGCGTGAGGCCATGTGAGCGACCCATACCTTGAGCTGTACAACAACTTCCGCTGGAATTTGCCGGAGCGCTTCAACTTCGCAACCGACGTTGTGGACCGGCACGCGCGCGACGCGGCGCGTCCAGCGTTGCTCTGGTGCGACGAGCAAGGCCACGAAGGGACGCAGGAAATCAACCGGCGAGCGCTGGAGGCGGGATTCGGCTTGGCGAACGCGTGATTGGAACACGCGGCGGCCGGCACACCTTGTCTGGTTTCCCGCTAGGCCTTCGATTCCCGTGTTTTCCGGACTTCTCCCCCTCAAAATCGTGGCTCGCGCTTTTCGCGAAATGCTGCCATCGCCTCCTCATGTTGTTCTGAGGCCAAGGCCGCGGCCTGGGCCTCGATGTATTTCTCGAGAAACTCAGCCCACTCCAGGTCGAAGGCCAAGTTCACCAAGCGTTTGGCCTGACGCTGTCCCTCGGACGCGGCATTCAGATAGACCTGGGTGATTTCCGCCACGCGCTTGTCGAAGTCCGCTTGCGGCACCAGGTAATCAATCAATCCCATGGCATTCGCTTCCTGGGCATCAATGAACTCTCCGGAAAGGATAATGCGCTTGGCGCGTCCCGGGCCGATGAAGCGGGCCAGACGGTAGGTTCCCATGCCGGGAACCAGGCACTCTTTGACGGCGGTGAGTCCGAACTTTGTGCCCTCGGCGACAATCCGGATGTCACTGGCCAGGGCGACCTGCAGTCCGCCGCCGATGCAATAGCCGTGGATGGCGGAGATGACCACCTTATCCATGGTCTCCATGGCCCGCAGACCCCGTTCGTAAACCCGGAACCACTCCATTGAGAACTCGCGGCGGGAAAGTACCTTCAGGTCAATGCCGCTGGAAAACGCGCGGCCGCCGCCGCGGATGACCACGAGTGTCACTTGCACATTCCGTTGCAGGTTTTCCGCGATGGCCAGAAAATCATGGGCCCATTGCACGTTCATCGCGTTCAAGACATCCGGGCGGTTCAAGGTGACATGAGCGACCGGGCCTTTGACTTCACAGCGCATGGTCTCGAGTTGCACGTCGCTAGCCTCCATAGGGTAAGTTGCGCCAGTTCCATACACGTTGTGCAGAGCTTTCATACACGTTGTGCAGAGCTTTCATACACGTTGTGCAGAGCTTTCTGGCGGCCTTCGTTCTGCTGCGGTTGCGTCTCCGGCGGTCCCTCGAAGTGCCGGTCGAAAAAGTTCAGTGCCCTTTCCGCCAGCAGGAGGTGACATTCACGGAACACTCGCCAGGCGGTTGTCCCGGGCCAGCCCGCCGGCAAAAGTTCAGAGGGCAAGCCGGGATCAATGTGCAAAAACTTCCCGTATTCGTGTAGCAGGCGCATCTTGCTAGCGAAGCAGACGCTCTCGTTCGGCGGATCGCCGGCGTTGAAACGGGCCTGAAACTTCTGCCACTCCGGCTCCCAGTGCCGGGTGAACTTCACGTACTGCTTCTGCACGGTTTTCAGGTTCCAGCACTTTTCCGCCAGTTCGTCATAAGCCAGAGAATTCACGTGGCGAGCTCGGAATAAATGCACGAAACCGTCTAACTGGCGCTGACCCAGGTGGCGCAGAGTCAATTCGACGACGGGACGCGGACTAATCCAGACCGAAGGCAGAAGCGGACCGAAGCCCAACCAAGTCAACTCACGCCGCAGCCGGTCGCGATGGGGGCGAAGCTTCTCCGGCAGAGAGTAGGTCAGCATCGTCCATTGGCCGTCCCACTTTTCCACATGGGGAGAAAAAATTCTGGGCGCCGCTTCTTCGACGCGTTCCAGGCCCATTTCCGTCAACGCATAAAAGCTCTGTTTTCGCCGAGACGAAGCCTGCAGCCATCCCTGGCGGCAGAGCCGGCACAGGGCGGCGCGCAGCGCGGTCGTGGTCAGTCCCAGTTCTTGGCCCAGAGCGAGCAGGCTCCGCAAGCGGATGGAGCCGCCGTAGTACTGCACGTAGTCAAGGTAGATTTCGAAGATGGCTCTACGTGCGTTCATGGCTGCGTTCGTGCGCGCGCTGTCACAAGAATCACGAACTGGCCGGCAACTTTACCACAAATTCCAAGCCGTATGGACCGTGATAAATGACCTTGACAACAGCGGGAAACGATTATAGCATTACGCCCGATCACGCTGGCGTGAAGAAAATGTAATAGATAGCGGGGACGGCCGCAGCGCGAGTTTTCCGTGCGAAGCAGCGCGGACCGCGGTCGCTCAGCCCGCCTCTCTTGGATAGGCAAAGAAATTAAACCGGACTCATAGCATCGTTTCCGGGAGAGGAGCAGGGGATGAAACCGCAACTGCGCTCTGATTGCCGCCGTTTTTGTGCTGGGCTAATCATCGCCGTTCTCGTCTTCACCGGCGCCAGCTACGCCCAACTGACCAGCGCCACGCTGGTGGGCGGCGTGCGGGACCAGGGAGGCGCCTCCATCGAGGGCGCCACCGTGACCCTGCGCAACCTCGCCACCAACCAGACCCGGTCCGATGTCACCACCGCTGACGGCCTGTATCGCATCTCCGACCTGGCGGCCGCGATCTATGAAGTCCGCGCGGAAAAAGCGGGGTTCAAGACGACCGTCACCAGCAACGTGACGCTGCACGTGGGAGAAGCCTCGCGCGTGGATCTGACGCTAAGCGTGGGCATGGTGAAAGAGACGGTCGAAGTTGAAGACAGGCCGGTGCTCGTCAATACCGAGGAGGCGAGCACGACGAATATCGTCGAGGAGAAGCAGGTCGAGGAGCTGCCGCTGGTGAACCGCAACATTTACCAGTTGCCGGTGCTGGAGCCGGGCACAGCGCCCACCCGTATTCTCATGCCCACCTACTACAACAACTCGGTCTATGACATGGGTTTCATCTCGTACGGGAAGAACATTCGCTCCGCCAATTTCATGCTGGACGGCGTGCCCAACAACGATAATGGGCTCGGTGGAATTCCCGCGGTTGCGCCCATCCTCGACGCGGTCCAGGAGTTCCAGGTTTCCACCAACGATTTCCCCCGCGAGTTCGGACGGAATTTCGGGGCGGACATCAACGTGGCCACCAAGTCCGGCACTAACAACATCCACGGTTCAATGTGGGAGTTTGCCCGCAATACGGCGCTCAATGCCCGCAATTATTTCGACCTCGCCACGCCTTCCGTGGTTAACCAAAACCAGTTCGGATTTACTGTGGGCGGCCCCATCCGCAAGGACAAAACATTCTGGTTCCTAGCCTACGAAGGCTTCCGTGAGGCACGCGGGACCACTCGCGATGTGCAGGTGGAAACGCCGCAACTGCGGAGCTATGTGGCCGCCAATTTTCCCAACAGCGTTGCCAACTACTTGTTCCAGAACTTTCCCGGCCCTTCGTACATCCTGCCGGGCACGGGCGTGAACGTGGGCATCCAGCCTGGAGGCGTTCCCGATATCGGCATCGGAGCCGGCCAAGCCATCAATCACAACACGACCGACCAGTACGACGCGAAAATCGACCATGATTTTCGTGTCAACGACAAAGTTTTCGTGCGTTGGGTAGGAGACTATCCCCGAAGCAACGGCGCCGGCGAACTTACCACCTACGGGGGATTAGGACGCATCATGCGCGGCTTCCGGCGTCCGGGCGATGGTTTCATTGGCAACCTGGCCGTCGGCTACACCCACCTTTTTGGCCAAAACCTTTTGAACGATTTCCGCTTCGGCTACCTGCGCAATCGAGCTTCTACCAATGCCTTCCCCAGCAACGTTCCCAATTTCTTCCTCAACGACTTGACCCTGGGTTTCGGTTCCGACTGGTTTGTCCCCATTGACTTTACCAATAACGCTTTCAACTTCAAGGACAACTTCTTAGTCACCCGTGGACGGCACGGCATAAAGATGGGCGTGGAATACAACCATGATCTGGAGGCCAGCACGTTTGATGCCGCCGGGCGCGGTGCCTACGTTTTCACAAACCTGGCAGCCTTCGTCACAGATAGCCCTTTCGCTTACGAAGCGCAAATCGATCCCACAACAGGGCTCAGCATCATGTCGAGTCCTAACGATCAGCGCCACTTCCGCCGGCGTGACTTTGCCTGGTTCTTCCAGGATGACTGGAAGCCTCGCAAGAACCTGACCATCAACGCTGGACTGCGGTGGGAGTACTTTGGAGTAATCCAGGAAACCGACGGCAAACAGGCGGGCATGACCTTAGGATCGGGAAACACGCTCCAGGAGCAACTGGCCGGCGCTACACTCGGCAAGCAGGGCCAGCTCTACCAACCGAATTATCGGAATTATGCCCCTCTCCTGGGACTGGCCTGGGACCCAATGGGCAACGGGAAGTTCTCCGTGCGTGGCGCCTGGGCGATCAACTATGACCGCCTCCACAACGACCTCCTAAGCGAGCCCGCCCGCTTCACTCCTCCCTATAGCGCTTTCGCCTTGGCCGTGCCCGGACTGACAAATTGCCCCATGCCCGATTACACGGTCGCGAATGTTTTCCAAAATCCTCCCGTACTTCCTCCGGCCGTCGGAGGGGTGCCTTATGGGGGAGGGCTTAACGCGAGTGGCATGCTGGATCCAACCCGGCCAAACGGCTGCCTTTCCGCGGAAGTGATGGCCATTGACCAGCACTTGAAAACTCCCTACGTCGAGCAGTGGCACCTCACTCTGCAGTACGAACTGGCCAGTAGCTGGATGCTCGAGTTAAGTTACTCCGGAAACCAGGGACACCGCCTCAGTTTTACGAATAATCCCAACCGCGTGACCGGCGGGCTCCCGCCCGCTGTGCCGTGCATTTTAGGAAATGCTCCGAACTGTCTTTTGGCAGAACCGAATCTGTCAACCTTGGATTACCTCACCACGACCGGGTCTTCCAACTACAACGGCGGTTCGGTGCAGTTGAAGAAACAGTTCAGCCACGGCTACCTCCTGCAAACCAGCTATACCTACGGCAAGGTGCTCGACATCCAGGACGACGCCAATGCCGGGGACTTCATTGGCGCGGGGACCGGCTACAACGGCACCATGGATGCTTCGAAACCCCGCTTGGACTATGGACGTTCCAGCTTCGACATCCGCCATCGCCTGACCGCCAACGGGGTCTGGGAAGTCGGCCAGATGTCCAAGCATGGTCCGGTCGTTCGCGCCCTGGCCGGCGGCTGGCAGATCAACACAATTTTTTCTTACGAATCCGGCCGGCCTTTCACCGTTTTTAACTCGGTCCTCGATTACAACGGAGACGGCGGTGGGGCAGCGCAAGCGCCTCCCACCGGCAACGCCTATGATCGCCCCGACACGCCGGCCTTTGGCAATAGCGTCGGCTGCAAGTCGCCGCACGCTTACGTGAATGGACTGTTTCAGCCCTCGGCTTTCCCCACACCGGCGCCGAATACCAACGGGACCCTGGGGCGCAACACATTCTGTGGTCCCAACTATGAGGGCGCAGACCTCTCCCTGGTACGCAACTTCAAAGCGCGGCTCCTCGGAGAGCAGGGAAAAATCCAGTTCCGGGCGGAGGCTTTCAACACCTTCAACCGGGTCAACCTGTACTTGCCGGACGGGGACTTGGGGGTCGCCGGCCTGATCCCGAATCCAGTCTTCTCCACCTTTGGCAAGTCAACCCAGGCCTATTCTCCGCGGGAGCTTCAGTTTGGATTGAAGATCTCCTGGTGATGGAGACGGAGATTGTTTCCGTAGCGGAGCGCAAGTTCTATACTCGCAGAATCCAAATAGGAGGTACCAATGGCAACCGCAATCAGACCCATCGCCACCTACAGCGGTCCGACCCAGCTTCTTATTGACGGCCAATGGCGCGAGGCTGTTTCGGGCAAGCGTTTCGATACCCTCAATCCTGCGACCGGCGAAGTCATCACGTCCGTTGCCGAGGCCGACAAGGCCGACGTGGATCTCGCGGTCAAAGCAGCGCGCAAGGCTTTCGAGGACGGGCCGTGGAGCAAGATGAGCGCCACCGACCGGGGCAAGGTCATCTCAAAGCTCGCCGACCTGATCATGGAACATCGCGATGATCTGGCCGAGCTGGAAACGATGGACAACGGCAAACCCATCTCCGACGCGCGCAATATTGACATTCCCCTGGTCGCCGACTGCATCGAATATTATGCCGGCTGGGCCAACAAGGTGCACGGAGAAACCATTCCTGTCCCCGGGCCGTTTCTCAACTACACGCTGCGGGAACCGCTCGGCGTCGTTGGCCTGATCGTGGCCTGGAACTTCCCCATGCTGCTGGCCGCCTGGAAACTGGGTGCGGCGCTGGCCACCGGAAACACCGTGGTGCTGAAGCCCGCGGAACAAACACCTCTAACCGCGTTGCGGTTAGGCGAGCTCTGCCTGGAAGCGGGCATCCCTGCTGGTGTTGTGAACGTGCTGCCGGGATTTGGGCCCACCGCCGGAGCCGCTCTGGTGACCCATCCGGACGTGGACAAGATCGCCTTCACCGGCGAGTACATCACCGGCCAAACCATCATGCGCGAGGCGGCCGGGACGCTGAAGCGGGTCTCGCTCGAACTGGGCGGCAAGTCGCCCAACATCGTCTTCGCCGACGCCGACCTGGACGCGGCCGTCGCCGGTTCCTTAATGGGCATCTTCTGGAACCAGGGTGAAGTCTGCTGTGCTGGATCGCGCCTGTTCTTGCAGGAGTCGGTGTACGACCAGTTCATGGACAAACTGGTGGGACAGGCCGGCAAGATGAAAGTCGGTGACCCCATGGATCCTTCGACCCAGATCGGGGCCTTGATTTCCGAGGACCACCTGAACAAGGTGCTGAGCTATATCAAGACCGGCAAAGCCGAGGGAGCCACGCTGCGAACGGGAGGCGACCAGCCCACCAAGCGCGGCTACTTCGTCAATCCGACCATCTTTGACGGGGTTAACGACTCCATGAAGATCGCGCGCGAGGAGATCTTTGGACCGGTGCTTTCGGTCATCCGGTTCAAAGACATGGACGAAGTTGTGCCCCGCGCCAACAACACCTTTTATGGGCTGGCGGCGGCGGTGTGGACGCGTGATGTTGGCAGAGCCCATGCCATGGCTCGCAAGCTCAAAGCCGGAACGGTCTGGGTGAACACCTACAACGTGATCAGCAGTCTCTCGCCTTTCGGCGGCTATAAGATGAGCGGATTCGGCCGCGAACTGGGCGTGCACGCGCTCGAGAGTTACACGCAAGTGAAGAGCGTGTGGGTGAGCCTGCCGAACTGAAAAACTGCTTATTTTCGCTCAAGGCGGACGATCAAACATGCGACTCCTGATGATAACGCTGACGACTGCCGCTCTCGGCGCAATGCTGTGGGCTGAGGGCATCCCCGTAAAGAGCCAACTTGTGCAAGACAAGTGTGGCGGCTGTCACACCCTGGATTCCCAGCAGCGCATGAGCCGCATCTCCTACCAGCGCAAGACACCGGAGGGTTGGGAGGAAACCGTGCGGCGCATGGTGCAACTGCACAAGGTCCGCCTGACTCCGGCGGAAGCGCGGGCCATCGTGCAGTACCTGGGGGATCAGCAAGGCCTGACCGCTTCGGAGGTGGACAAGATTAGCTATGCCCTGGAGCAACGCGAACTGGAGCAACGCGGAGAACAGGAGCAGATTCCCAACGAAGCGGTCCGGACGGCCTGCGGGACCTGCCACAGCTACGCTAGGATTGCAGCCCAGCGTCGGACCAAAGAGGAATGGCTCAAGCTGAAAAGCTTCCTGCTGGCCATCATCCCCACCATCGTTTATCAACATCGCTACATGGATTGGATGGCAACGTGCGATGAAGCGCTCGCCTACCTGGCCCAGCAGTTCCCGCTGGAAACTCCGGAATGGCAGCGGGAAAAGAACCAGACTGCTCCCGGCGAAGCCGCTTGGGTTGTTCGAGGGTATCAGGCGGGCAAGGGCGATTACGTGGGACAGATCAAGATGAGCGTGGCGGCCGACGGCTCGCGGCAGACTCAGGCTGCTCTGGAGTTCGCCGACGGCACCAGCACGACGCGCACCGGTACCGGACAATGGTATGGAGCGGTTTCCTGGAGAGGCAATGCCCAGTGGAAGGATGGGGCAAAGGGACGGGAAATCTATCATCTTTCCGCCGACGGCGCGACGCTGCGCGGCCGATGGCTGGGCGCCGAACGGCAGGGAATCGCAGGCGAGGAAACTCTCCACCGCCGGGACGGGCAGCCCCGCCTCGTCGCCGTGTTTCCGAAGGCCGTACAGTCTGGCGCCAAGAACATCGAGCTGCGCATCTACGGGGCCGACCTTCCGGCCAACGTGAAACCCGGCGATCTGAGCCTGGGCGATGGCCTGAAGATCGAGAAGATCACCGCCGCCACAACCGATCGGATTACGATGGAGGCCACGGTCGCGGCGGATGCGAAAAATGGCCGACGGGTGGTACAAGTGGGCCCGGCCACAGCCAAGGATTTGCTCTGCGTGTACGACAAGGTGGACTACATTCGCGTGCTGCCGGATCGGATAATGGCGCGAACGGGCGGGCTTCACTATTCGAAGCAGTACGTCCAGTTTGAAGCGCACGCGTACAACCGCGGTCCGGATGGCGTTCCCGGCAACGACGACGATCTCGAGATAGGCGTCGTCAAGCCGAACTGGGCAATCGAAGAGTTTTACAACGCCTACGACGACAAGGATCGGGAGTTTGTCGGCTCCATCGATCAGAACGGATTATTTACTCCCGCGACCGAGGGACCGAATCCGAAACGTTACCGCAGTGCCGATAACATTGGCGACGTCTATGTAACTGCCGAATACAAACCGGGGGATGACGCCAAAGCGATGAAGGCACGTGCCTACCTGCTGGTGAGCATCCCCAAGATGAGAGACCCACTAATACCGTAACACGGAGCAAATTTCATATGAAACACTTGAAGCCACTCAATAAGAAAGCCAGAAAGATCGAGGCGGCGGCACACCAGCAAGCCGACAGCGGCTCCCGGGCGGAGAGCAAGCCCGACGTGCGGGCGCTACAGCAGGCGCCCCAACTCCCATTGGGCTGCGCGCTCATCTTCGATCCCGGGTGGGAGACCGACAGTTCCGGCCAGATGACGGGCCTGTGCCAGCCCATGGAATCCGATCTCTACGGCTGCTACGACGAGTGCTGGTGGCCGGCCCAGTTACCTGATCAGCTGACGAGCTTCCTGGAATGGTCGGACAAGTGCGCCTCGGCGTCGCGGGACTGGCGCAAACTGGATCTGGTGCCGACGGACAACCAATGAAAGGCCGGTGGGCGATCATGTTTTGGACCACACGCGTCATTCTTCGAAGCCCGCGCCTTCGGCTCAGTCCTCGCGCGCATCTTGCAATCGCGCTGGGCCTCCTGCTGCTGGCCACCTCCCTAGGCTGGAGCCAGGATCACGACTACTTCGTCCTCGGCATTCACCCCGCCGGGCTCCTGGTCATTGATACGAGCCGCGATGAAATCGTCGCCCAGATTCCCACCAAGGGGCGTTCCCCGAAGGAGATCATCCCTTCTCCCGACGGCAAACACGTCTTCCTGACCACCGATGGCCGCGCCAAGATCGAGGTCGTGAATGTACCCGACCGGAAAGTGGAAGAAGTGATTGATCTGGCGCAGCCGGGCGTCAAGATCAACATTTTCGGCCTGGCAGTGAGCCGCAAGGGAGACCGCCTGTTTGCCCATATTCGTCCCGTCAAGCAACTTCCCGATGAATATGTGGCGCTGCCGCCGGAGATCTGGTCCGTGGACCTGAACACGCACGCAAAGAAGAAGATCATGGACGCGCCCGACGGCGTGGTCAGCCTGTTCGTGCCGGCGGACCCGAACCGGCTGATCGCCTGGGGACGAAATGTCTACTTCATTGATCTGGCGCAGCGGCATGTCGTGGAAACGGTACCCCTGCAGACCGGCCTGCTGCCCGATCAGAGCCCAATGGACACTCTTCCCTTCTTTAGTCAGTACGAGCAGAGCGGAATCGTGAGCATGCCCTCTTTCGCCACCAACCCGTTTACGCACAATCTCGTGCTCGGCCTGGTCAACATGGACGTGGACACGGGAAAGTTGGACTTCATGGAACTGGGCCCGCCCATTCCTTTGTATTCTTCGGTAGTCTCACCCGACCGCAAGCGTGCATACCTGGTCATGAACCAACTGGTGGTAGTGGACCTGACGCAACGCAAAATTGCTGAGGTGCGCGATACGGAAGGGACCACCTACGTCGTTAACCTCACGCGCGATGGCAAGAAAGTGTACCTGCCGTCGTCGGCCGGCCCGTTCGTGAATGTTTACGATGCGCAGAGTTTGAAACGCATACACAGCATCGAGCTTCCCGGCGACCCAAGCTCCAGTCAGTTGCGCGCTCTGCCGCCGGGAGCGGTGCCCTAGCCGTTTCTGGACGGCGGCAAGAACTAGAACCTATCTCGCCCCGCCTTGTAAAACCACCGTCACGCGTTCGCTGACGAGATGTCGATCTTTCGTCAGTTAGCCGCGCTCGAATTTAATTCGGATTCTACATTTCGTGACGTCACTGCCGTGGGACTTGGAATCAGCAATTGCGCCGGGCCTGTTCTGTAGGAGTACAATCGGTCGGTTCGGCCAGAGTCAGGCGAGACCGGAAAGGAACTGACCACACGGGCACCCGCTTATGGAGTGGGCCATTCACGTTGCGGACGGAAGCTCCCTGGAACACTGCGACGACTTTTTTTCGCGCCCGCCCCGAAGCTCTGAACTTCCGCTGAGCGATTTGCAAGCCGCAGCGGCGGATGTGGTCCAACGGGTGGCTGGGCCGGTTCGCCCGCAACGTGCCTACCTGGGCAACGAATTTTGCCAGTACCTGATCCCGGCGCGCGAGAGCTTCTCCAAAGTGTGCCGCGAGCTTCGGGAGCGCGGCTTGGCGATCACCTTCCTGACGCCTCCGGTCACCGACGCTGGCTTGGATAAACTCCGGCCTCTTTTTGCCTGGCTCGCCGCTCAGGCCAACGGCGCGGAAGTGGTATTCAACGACTGGGGCACATTACAGGTGCTGCACGAAGAGTTTGACGCGTTGCGGCCGGTTCGTGGACGCCTCTTGAATAAAACGATGCGGGATCCGCGCGTCACGCCCTTATACAACGCACCGGATGCCCCGGAGGGCATCCGCGCTTCCATGCAGCCGGACGGACTCGAGATGCCATCGCTGCAGCGCCTGCTACGCCGCTATGGTGTCGAGACGGTAGAACTGGACATCTTGCTTCAAGACTCGACCTCGGATCTGCGCCGGCTCCCGTTTCAGGTGGCGTTTTACTTCCCCTATGGTTTCGTGACTACGGGACGGCAATGCATGATCGGCGCGCTCCATCTCGAGGAGAGTGCGCGATTTCGGCCCATGCAGCGGTGTCAGCACGAGTGTCGGCTCTACCTTACGGAGCACCGCTTCGTCGGTACTACCCTACCCACCGACGGCACGGCGTTTTATCAGCGCGGAAACACTTTTTTCTACTGCCCCGATACCGAGGTGCTCGAGGGCTTCCTGCTGGGAGCAGAGGCCCGAGGGGTGAGCCGGGTGATCTACCAGCCGGACTTGCCCATGTGAGCGCAAGATGAAAATTCTGGCACCCTTGAATTCACCGGAGGAAACCGAGATGCTCCTGGCCAGCGGGGCGGAGGAACTTTACTGCGGCGTGGTAGCGGATGAGTGGGTGGCCCGTTACAGCGGCGCCATCTGGCTGAACCGCCGCAGCCCGGCTGGCGGGAACCTGCGCACCTTCTCGGATCTTGCCCGGGTCGTCCAACAGGCTCACGGCCGTTCGGTGCCCGTGTTTGTGACCTTGAACGCTCAGACCTATACCGCCAGCCAACTGCCACTGGTGCTTGAGCTCGCCCGCCGCTATGTCGAGGAAGCCAGCGTGGATGGGCTGATCGTCTCCGATCCGGCCTTGATCCTGGAACTGGCGAAACAGGACTTGCCCTGCGCTCTGCATCTCAGTTCCATCGCCGCGTCGTTGAATGTGGCTGCCGTCCGTTTCTTCCAGTCTCTCGGAGTGCGCCGTGTCATTCTGCCTCGCAGCCTTACGCTGGCAGAGATCGGGCGCATCGCCGGCGAAATCGGCTCTCAGGTCGAACTCGAGGTGTTCATCCTGAACGACGGTTGCATTTTCGAAGAGGGGTTCTGCCTCACGACCCACCACCGTTCCGTGGGTGCCTTTTGCGTGGGACTGGCGCGGATGGACTCGCAGTCTTTCAAGCTTTCCGGCGCACCCTGGGCTTCGGGAGAAGAGGAGGAGGTAAACACCCTCCTGCAGGATTTTCATCGTCGCATTGACGGGCTCACCAATTACGCCTGCTCGGCCCGGCCGCAGACCGCGCTGCCGCTGGTGCCGTGCGGCCTTTGCGCCATCCCCGCCTTCCACCGTATGGGCATTTCCGCAGTGAAGATTGTCGGCCGCGAAGCGTCCTCCTTGCGCAAGCTGGTCAGTGTGAGGCTGGTTCGGGCGGTCGTGGAGAAAACACGAAACGGGGCCCTCGAAGAAGCCATCCAGGCGTATGCGCAGGCCCTTCGCGAGAGTGTTGCGCCGTGCGTCCCGGGAGAACTGTGCTATTACAACGCCGGAGCAACCACAAAACAGAAACCTGCTGCGGCGGCGTCACCAAATTCCGGAACCCACGCCCGGCCCACCCGGCCCGAATTGATAGAATCAAGAGACGATGCTTCTCCCGTTCGTCCGTGAACTCGTCGCGGAGGTGGAACGATTACCTGCCTTCACACGTGTCGCCTCCCATCTGCGGGAGAGCGCGGGACGATGGAGATAGCCGCTAGTACGCCATCGAGCGTCGGACGGCGGCTATGACGTCGGAGGCGTGGGGCAGGAACGCGTCCTCCAGCGGCGGGCTGTAGGGAACGGGGCAATCAGGCGCGGTGACGCGCAGGACGGGCGCGTCCAGGCAATCGAAGGCGTCGGAGGCGATCTGGGCGGCGAGTTCTCCGGCGAAGCCCGCCGTGCGCGTATCTTCGTGCAGCAAAATCACGCGGCTGGTTTTTCGGACGCTGGCCAGTACGGCTTCGCTGTCGAGCGGTACCAGGCAGCGCAGGTCAATTACTTCCACATCAACGCCGTCGCCTTCTTGGGCCAGCTTCTCCGCCGCTTCCAAGGCGACGTACACCATGGCTCCGTAAGTGATGACGGAAATATCGGTTCCGGCACGAGCCACGCGGGCCTGACCAAGCGGCACGACGTAGTCCCCCGCCGGCACATCCTCTTTGATTCGCCGATACAGCAGTTTGTGCTCAAAGTACAGCACCGGATCAGGGTCGCGAATCGCCGCCTTGATCAGCCCTTTAGCGTCGTAGGCAGTCGCGGGCACGACGACCTTCAGTCCCGGCGTATGGACGAAAGCGATCTCCGGGTTGTTCGAGTGGAAGGGACCGCCACGGACACCACCTCCCGAAGGTCCGCGTATGACGATGGGAACCCCGGCGGCCCAGCGGTAGCGGGCTTTGGCGGCATAGTTGACGATCAGGTCGTAGCAGGTGGAAATGAAGTCGGCAAACTGCATCTCGACGATCGGCCGCAGGCCCATGAGCGCGGCGCCAATCGCAGCTCCCACGAAGGCATTTTCCGCCAGCGGGGTGTCCACGATCCGGTTGGGACCAAAGTGTTCCTGCATGCCGGCTGAGAGCTTGAAGGCGCCGCCGTGCGCCCCGATGTCTTCGCCAATCATGAAGACTCGGTCATCGCGTTCCATTTCCTCCCAGATCCCCTTGCGAATCGCCTCGATATAGGTCATCACTGGCATGAACTGGTCGCCCCCTTCCCTTCCTTTCTGTCATCGGTGGTGAATGATCCTTTATTTATTCTGCTGACGCGTAAACGCCCTCAAGCAGCCCTGACGGATCCGGATACGGAGACTGTTCGGCACGGGTCACGGCCGATTCCACTTCGGCTTGCACTTTGGAGTAGACGTCGTCAATGTCTTGACGGGAAAGCACGTTGTGCTCCAGCAGGTGCTTTTCGAACCGCAGAATCGGATCTTTCTTTTGCCACTTCTCAAACAGCTCCTTGGGTACGTATTCGGCTTGGTCGTGGGCCGAGTGCCCGCTCATGCGGAAGGTTACGCACTCCAGCAGCGTCGGGCCCTCTCCCTTCCGCGCCCGCGCGATGGCTTTCTGCGCGGCTTCATAGACGCCGAGAACATCGTTGCCGTCCACCAGCTGGCAGGGAATCCCGTAGCCCTGGGCGCGGTCGGTGATGTGCTCGACCGCCATCTGGCGGCTCACCGGTGTCGAGTACGCGTACTGGTTGTTGACACAGAGGTACACGATGGGCAACTTGAAGACGGCCCCGAAGTTCATGGCCTCATGCCACTCGCCCCGGCTCGTCGCCCCGTCCCCGAAATAGCACAGCACGACGTTCGGCTGTTTGCGGTACTGAAAGGAAAAGGCGACTCCGTTGGCCACCGGAACGATCGCGGCCATCGAGCTGATAAAAGAAATGATGCCCAGCGGAAGTGCGCCCAGGTGGGTGTTGCCGTCACGACCCCGTGTCGGGCCGTCCTTTCGGCCCAGGTAATTGGCAACGACCATCCAGGGTGGCAGGCCGCGAAGGAGAAAAGCGGCGAGGTCGCGATGGCTGGGGCAGACGACATCTTCCGGCAAGGTCTGAATGGCGCTGCCGGCAGAAATCGCCTCCTGCCCCCGCCCGATGAACACTCCTCCCACGATCTTGCCCTGGCGGTAGAGGTTCTCGATGCGGTGCTCCAGCTCCCGCATGAGCTTCATAGTACTAAGAAGTCGACTGCCCAGTTCGCGAGTCACCGTGGCCATGAGGTTTCCGTGGGATACTGCATCACACTTGCTCGGCGCATTCCCAAATTCTTCCCGCTTTCCGCCCCCTGTCTGCCAGTTTCACTGAGTCGGGGCTACGAGATTTTCTCCCAAACCCAGTCGCGATATTGCTTGCGCAACGCAGCCTTGAGCAGCTTTCCCGTGGAAGTGTGCGGGAGTTGCTCGACGAACACAAACGCATCGGGCAACTGCCAGCTAGCAAACTTCGGTGCTAGGAAGGCGCGCAGAGTGGAAGTGTTGAGCTGCGCTCCTTCCCGGGGGACAACGACCGCCAGCGGGCGCTCCTGCCACTTGGGATGGGAAACTGCGATGACCGCAGCCTCGCGTACGTCGGGATGCGCCACAATCGCGTTCTCCAAATCCACGGAACTGATCCATTCCCCCCCCGACTTGATCAAGTCCTTGATGCGATCCACGATCTTGACGTAGCCTTCCGGGTCAATGTTGGCGACGTCCCCGGTGCGGAGCCAGCCGTCCGAGCTCCAGCGCTCTCCCCCTTGCGGCATGTTGTAGTAGCTGGCCGCCACCCAGGGGCCTTTGACCTGCAGTTCGCCCGGGGTGGCGCCGTCCCAGGGCGCAGAATCGTCGCCAGCCATGGTGCGGATTTCCATGAAGGGTGATGGCCGTCCCTGCCTCGCCCGCATCTCGTAGCGCCGGTCCTCCGGCCAATCTCGCATGTAAGACTTGAGGTTGCTGGCAGTGACAATCGGGGTGGTTTCGGTCATGCCCCAGCAGTGCGTCATCGGAATGCCCTGGCGATCCAATCCTCGCAGCAAACTTTCGGGAAGGGCGGACCCGCCCGCCATGCCGTGCATGCCGGGAGCTAGCTTCCAGCGGCCGGGCTGACTCTCCAGCGCCTGCAGGATTCCCAGCCAGACCGTCGGCACCGCGGAGGCAAAGGTGACCTGCTCCGATTCGAACAATTCGAGCACGCTTTCCGGATCGAGATAGCGTCCCGGAAACACCAGCTTGGCTCCGGTCATCACGGCGGTCAGAGGCACGCCGTGGGCATTCACGTGAAACATCGGGGCCAGCGCCATGACCACGTCCTGCTGGGAAATGCAGCAGACATCGGGAAGAGCAAAGTTCATCGCGTGCAGGACCAGCGCCCGATGGGAATACACCACTCCCTTGGGCGTGCCGGTTGTGCCCGAGGTGTAGCACATGCCCGCCGCCTCGTTCTCGTCCAGGTCGGGATACTGGAAGTCCCCGCTCGCCTCGCGAATGAATTCCTCGTAGTCCTCGCAGCCTGCGGGGACCGGAGCCCCGCTCAGCCGGACCACTAGGACGCGCTCCAGCTTTACCTGGGCGGCGAAACTCTCGTAGAGCGACAGCAGAACGTCGTCCACGATCAGGACGCGGTCTTGCGCGTGGTTCACGATGTAAGCCAGTTCCTGGGGGGCCAAACGAAGGTTCAGCGTGTGCAAAACACCCCCGGCAGCGGGAACGCCGAGGTAGGCTTCCAAATGGACATGCTGGTTCCACATGAGCGTGGCGACGCGGTCACCGCGCCTGAGGCCGGCTTTCTGCAGCATCTCGGCCAGGGCACGGGCCCGGCGGTGGGCTTCGCCGTAACTAGTGCGAAGCACCGATTTCCCGGGAATGCGGGCCACGACTTCAACGGAAGGAAACAGCTGGCCCACACGCTCCAGCAGGCTATTCAGGGTAAGCGGATACCGCATCATCGTTCCGAGCATGGACGAATCTCCGGTCCCGCCGCGCGGGCAGACCAGCTTGAATGCATAACTATACCTCTGCCGTTCAGGATTTCACATGGGAAAACGCCTGCTCGATGGGTCGCGCGGTCGTACTCTCAGCCGAAAGGCTGGGATGGGAGAAGGCTGTCTAGAACAAGCGGGGAGTTCGTATGGTCCAGGAAAGCGGCGCCCTTTTCGGCGCGCCCCAGTTTATTTTGTCGCGTCCTTTAGATCGGGGAAATCATCTTCCCAATACTCGTCAGGACGGCGGCCTTCGCCCGGCTGCGATTCGATGCGGCGCAACTGCACGCGCCGAATCTTGCCGGAAATGGTCTTGGGCAGCTCGGAAAATTCGATCCGGCGGATGCGCTTGTAGGGACCGAGACGCGCGCGGATGAATTTGAAAATCTCCCGTGCCAGATCAGCCGACGGCTGAAAGCCGGGCCTCAAGGTGATGAAAGCCTTGGGCACATTCCAGCGGATGGCGTCCGGGCTGGGCACAACCGCAGCTTCGGCGACGCAGGCACACTCGATCAGTGCGCTCTCCAGTTCGAACGGGCTGAGGCGATAATCCGAGCTCTTGAAGACGTCGTCTGCGCGGCCGATGTAGGTGAAGTAACCATCGGCATCGCGGTGAGCCACATCGCCGGTGCGATAGTAACCTCCGGCAAAGCATTGTGCGGTGCGCTCTTCATCGTCCACGTAGCCGACCATCAGGCTGATGGGCTTGGGATCGGCCACGACCGAGATCTCGCCGTCATCGGACTCCTTGCCCTCAGCATCGAGCAGAACGACGCGGTGCCCGGGCGAGGGCTTGCCCACGGCGCCGGGCTTGACGGTCTGTCCTGGAAAATTACCCAGCAGGAGGACGTTTTCGGTCTGGCCAAAGCCGTCGCGGATGGTGATATTCCAAGCCGCTCGCACCCGCTCGATAACTTCCGGGTTGAGCGGTTCGCCGGCGCTTGCCAGCTCTTTCAGCTGCACCGGGAATGACTTCAAATCCTCGAGGATGAACAGACGCCAAACGGTCGGTGGCGCGCACATCGTGGTGACGCCACAGCGGGCGACTACCTCGAGGGTCCGCTTGGCGCTGAAGCGATCGTAGTTGTGCACGAAGATGGTGGCGCCTGCGTCCCACGGCGCGAAGAAGCTGCTCCAGGCGTGCTTGGCCCATCCGGGAGTGCTGATGTTCAAGTGGACATCAGCGGGGCGGATGCCAATCCAGTACATGGTGGCGAGGTGGCCGACGGGATAGCTTTGGTGAGTATGCAGCACTAGCTTGGGCAGAGCGGTCGTGCCCGAAGTGAAATAGAGCATGAACGGATCGGTCGCATTGGTTTCGCCGTCCGGAGTGAAGTCGGGGCTTTGTTCGTAGGCTCGTGCGTAGGGCACCCAGCCTTCTTCCGCTGCGCCGACGAGTATGCGAGTGTAATCGCCGCCCAGGCTGGCAAATTTTTCGGTCAGGCCAGAGAGGGTGATCACGTGGCGGGCTTTGCCGCGATCAAGGCGGTCGCGCAAATCGGCGACGGTAAGCAGCGTGGCAGCGGGGATGACAATGGCGCCAAGTTTGAGAGCCGCCAGCATGATCTCCCAAATCGCGACCAGGTTGGGAAGCTGGACGATAAGGCGGTCACCGCGGCAAACTCCCTGCTGGCGCAAAAAGTTCGCAACCTGGTTGGAGCGCCGTGACATCTCGGCGAAGCTCAGCTTCACCTCGGGACCGTTTTCGTCCACGATCCAAAGCGCCGGCTTATTGTTGCCACGCGCGAAGGTGTCGAAGTAATCGAGCGCCCAGTTGAACTTATCGAGCTGAGGCCAGCGAAAATCGCGGTAAGCGGTCTGGTAGTGTTCGCGGTGCGTCAACAAAAACTCGCGCGCAGCCAGAAAAGCTTTTAGCCCCTCACGCTGATGCACACCCGCCGTTTCAATATGGCTAACCGTCATAATCAACTCCTGGAAATTCGATATATTCGGAGCCAGATTCGCGCCGATAACTCTTCGGTGCCAGTTTTGCAGCAGGAGCCGCTTATACGTACGCCCGCTCTCGCTGTCGTATTGCCTTGTAGCGTTCAAAGGCTTTTCGATTGTCTTCTAGCCCCAATAGTAAACCAAGCGTGCAGCCGCGAAAGGTATGGGCCAACATCTCCGGGTGTGTGAACCACGACGAACCACGGGTCGTGGAAAAGCGTCGCCGGCATGTGGCGGACCTTCATCCAACTGCTGGAATACCTCTCAGCCTCAGCACCTTCGCAGGATCTGTACCGGCGCGCACTGGAGAGCAAACACTTGGGCCCGATCGTTACCGATGGCTGCCCTGGTGGTTTGGCAGCGGCGATTCCGACCGTCTATCCGCGGGTGCGTCATCAGCGCTGCTGGGTGCACAAGATGCGGAATATTCTGGAGAAAATTCGGAAAGCGCGACGACGGCGAAGCGAAGACGGGTGCCCAGGCAATTTACTTGGCTGAGAGCCGCGTCCAGGCGGAACAGGCGTTTCGGAGGTTCCGGGCACGTTGGCACCGGAAGTATGGGGCGATGGTGCGGCGCCTGGAACGCAACTTGCCGGAACTGCTGCCGTTCTACGCCTTTCCCCGGCACCTACGGCGAAAACTGCGCCCCACCAACGTGATCGACGCTGCTTTGTGGAAGTGCAGCGACGGACCCGTCCCATGGTTTGCTTTGTGAACTAGAAAGTGTGGACCGCATCATCTACTCCATCTTCCAGAGATTCAATCTGGAGTGGAAAACCCGCACCCTCTCCGTATTTATACAAGCAGCTTGACGTCACCAAAATCGTTTCACATTGACGCGAACAGGGATTGAGGGGACAATAACAGCCGTTCTTAGGGTCAAAAAGGGAATTCCCACTTAGAGTTTCAAGAGCAGAGCCTTGGGTTTGAAAGGAGAAAATGCGATGTCCATGAAGAAAATGATTGTGATGTTTACTGCCTTGATCGTATTCACCTGCACGGTCGCCGCACAGGACCAAACACAGGGCCAAACAGAGAAAACCATAAAGCATGTCCCCGTCAAGCCTATGTCAGCTGTACCCGGCAAGGGTATGTACACGGCATACTGTGCCGTTTGCCATGGAACGGACGGCAAAGGTGGAGGGCCCGCGGCCAGCGCGCTGAAGATTCCTCCCACCGACCTTACCCTGCTGAGCAAGAACAACGGAGGGAAATATCCCTCGCTGAAAGTTGCGGCCTCCATCCGCAACGAATCCGAGCTTCCCGCGCACGGATCCAAGGAGATGCCGGTGTGGGGAACGTTGTTTTGGAGTGTGAGTAGTGGACACGAGAGTGAGGTGCAGCAACGCGTGGTAAACCTTACCAAGTACATCGAATCCCTGCAAGCAAAGTAGGCCGGCTGCTGAGCATCTGTGGGCGGCGGCATGGAGCCGGGTGGGGCATAAGAGTTGGCTTGTACCCCTTGCGCGTCTTTGGCAGTAGTGACCGTTATGCGCTGTTCGGACATGCCGCCTCAAAACGGCAACCGTATCTGGGCACCAAGGAGGTGAAGATCGAGGAGTGGATGGACGCGGGCGATGCCAAAGCGAAGCTGGTGTTCGATACCATGGCTTACCAGATTGGACAGCAAACGGGCGCCATGGCTGCGGTGCTTCAGGGCTGCGTAGACGCCGTTCTGCTTACCGGGGGCATGGCGTACTCGACGAGGTTGATCGCGGAAGTGCGCCCATACGTCGAGTGGATCGCTCCCACCCTGGTGTATCCGGGCGAAGACGAATTGTTGGCCCTGACCGAAGGCGTACTGCGTGTCCTGCGCCAAGAAGAGTCGGCGATCGAATACACAGGAGAATTCCTTGGAGGCTGAACCTGGGGCCTCAGAATGATTTCGTTTTTGACTGGAGAACGTGATGTTGTTTCTGAGTGGTGATGAAGCGGTTGCGACAGCGGCATTCGATGCGAAGGTGAATCTAGGAACCGGATATCCCGGTACGCCTTCCACCGAAATTCTGGAATATTTTGAACAACTGGGCGGACACGCGCAGTGGGCGCCGAACGAAAAAGTGGCGTTGGAAGTTGGGGTGGGCGTGGCCTACGCCGGCGCCCGCGCCATCGTGACCATGAAGCACGTCGGCCTGAACGTGGCCGCCGATCCGTTGTTTACGGCTGCCTATACGCCGGTGGAAGGCGCGTTGGTGGTGATTTCGGCCGACGATCCCGGCATGGCGTCCAGCCAGAACGAGCAGGATAACCGCCGCTACGCCGTGGCCGCCGGCGTCCCCATGCTGGAACCGGCCGACTCGCAGGAGGCTTATGACTTCCTGCTGCGCGCGATTGAGATTTCCGAGCGTTGGCGGATACCCGTGCTGTATCGCCTTACCACCCGGGTTTGCCATTCCAAGACCTTGGTGAAGCAGGGGCAGGTTCCGGTGCCGGCGCCGCGCCAAGGCAACTACGTGCGCCACGTTGCCGAGCGCGTTATGGTACCAGCCTATGCCCGCCCGGCCCACCACCGGCTGCGCGCCAACTTGAAGGAGATCGCCGCGTGGAACGAAACCTCCGACCTGAACAAGGTCATCGAAGGCTCTAAGAAGCTCGGCATCATTACCTCCGGCATCTCCTACCAGCACGTGCGCGAGGCGGCGCCGGACGCCAGCGTTCTGAAGATCGGGTTGACCCACCCGCTGCCGGTGGATTTGATGCGCAAGTTCGCCGCCAGCGTGGAGCGTTGCGTGGTCGTCGAAGAAGGCGATCCGTATCTGGTGGAAGGGGCACGCGCCGCCGGCATCGCGGTGGAGGAAAAGCTGGAGCAGTATCGCTTCGGCGAGTTGAACGTCAACCGCATGCGCCGCATTCTGACGCGGGACGCCTCTCCCGAGGAGAAACCGGCTCCGGGCAAGCCGCCCGCGCTCTGTCCGGGTTGCGGACACCGGGTTGCGTTCCAAGCCTTGAGCAATCTGAAGGCAATCGTGTCCGGCGACATCGGCTGCTACGCCCTGGGGGTTATGCCGCCCTTCGACGCCGTGGACACGATTCTTTGCATGGGTGCCTCTTTCGGCGTGGGTCTCGGCCTACGTCATTCCCTCCCTCCGGAACAGGCGAAGCGCGTGGTCGGCGTGATCGGCGATAGCACCTTCATGCACAGCGGCCTTACCGGCCTGGCGGAGATGATCTATAACCCGCCGCCGACCGGTTACGTAATGCTGGTGTTGGATAACGGGATTACCGCCATGACCGGCTTCCAGGAACATCCCGGCACCGGGCGCAACCTGGATCATGTCAAGACCAACAAGATCGTCATCGAAGACGTGGTTCGCGCCATGGGCGTGAAGAACGTCCACGTGTTGGATCATACGGCCGACCCCAAAGCCTTCGAGCAACTGCTTGGGGAAGCCATGGAAAAAACAGAACTCACCGTGATTATCGCGCGCCGCACTTGCTTGCTGGCGACGCGCTTCATCAAGGAATGGGACAAGTGCGAGGTGGGATGACCGACAAAGTTATGACCGACAAAAAGGTTACCAACATCGTCGTGGCCGGGCTGGGCGGTCAAGGGGTCTTGACCGCGACCGACATCGTGGCCGACGTGGCCGTCAGCGCCGGTCTGGACGTTAAGAAGAGCGAGCTTCATGGCATGAGCCAGCGCGGCGGCTCGGTTTCCAGCGACGTACGCTTCGGCACCCAAGTTTTCAGCCCCATGGTGCCCGAAGGCGAGGCAGACTACCTGGTGGTCATCTCGGCCGACCAAGTGTCCGTGAACGCCGCCGTTTTGCGCAAAGACGGCGTGCTCATCGAGCCCGCCACAGTGGACGAAAAGAAGCTCCGCAATAAGCGCAGCATCAACGTGGCTCTGTTGGGAGCGCTTAGCCGGCATCTGCCGTTCTCCGACGAACAGTGGACTGCCGCCATCAAGCACAACTTGCCGGAAGCCATCCATGACGTGAACGTGGAAGCCTTCCAGTTAGGGAAGAGTGCGTAAGCTTATCCGGCCACTTACGCTGCGATCGTTGCCCGAGACAGCCAGGGGCCGGATCTTCCGCGAGTCCCCGCATTCATACCCGCCGATTCGAGTGAGCAATCCAAACTGAGAGAGATCCGGATTTTCGACCCTGTCACCCATACCAGAACGTTCTGCACTATCGCGACTCGCCATTGCAATGCCACTGGTTATCGGTGGTTGACTCCTCTTCCCTTATATTCCCCCCTCTTACGGAAACCCCCCTTGGGGTTGGTGTTGGTTTGTGAGTGAGCGCCGTAGGCGCGAACGAACGGTATCATCACAGGTTTCTCACCCATAAACACTCACCTCTTCTAAGACCTTTCTTGCCCGCTGTCCAACCAGTTCGACGCATCACTCTGCTTACGGACATACGTTGAGCGCGTCCGAAGGTGTTGCCCGACACCGTACACGCCGCCGTGATCTTCTCGTACAACTCCCCCGAAGAGATTTTAGAGAACCCGTTCAAACAGTTCTCGATCACCTCTTCAAGTGAGAGCACCCGAGTGATCTTCTTCTCGATCATCGTGCTCGTTTTCTTCGGCTGCGTAATGTGTCTCTTTACTGACGGCGGAATTACCTTTTTCTTGGACACCATCTTATGAAGTTGAAGACGGTGAACGCGCACATACTCCGCGCCGTTCTCACAGTAGGCGACCGCGTACGGGTGCAGGGCGGCTTCAATATCTTTGTGATCCATCCCCCATGAGGCCAGTCGACAGATGTATGCCCGCAGCGCGTCGTAAGTCTCCCCGCTGGAAAAAGGAAGATCGCCCTCTTTCTTCTCGGTCTGTGTCTGTCGCGCCGCCTTTGCTACTGCTGAGCGGGACTTCTTAAACTCATCCGCAAGCCAGTCTACTTGCTTCGGAGAAATCGGAATCGGAACCAATGACTCGTCTTCGTACCTATAGACCTGACCATCGTCGCGAACACTCCCCGCACCTACTACGTACGCTGCGCCGCCTATCCCGCGTATCGCGTACCGCTCGGGATGAATCATTGCCGACTTTCCTTGTTTCCACTTCGTCGAATCCTTTACGCTTACGGTCTTGTTACCGAGTCGTAGGAGCGAGTATTCAGTCTGGAGCAGATATGCATGTCGCTTTGTAGGGTCAGTGTCGGGACGTGAAAGAACTGTGAGCGTAACGCCTGATACCTTCTCGCCCGTACCTACTTCCATCAAAGCGATGGCTCCGCTGTCATCGTCGAAGAGCAAAAGGTTTCCGAGGCTACGCTTACTGACGATGCCTATGTTCGCACAGGGAAAGTCGTGAGCGGTCAGCGCGATCTCGGACTTCGTCCTATGCGGAAATTTGTTCCATCGATCCTGGGTACCCGTCTTCTCACCCGTCATGACAGGTACTACAGGGAAGCCCCTTTCGTATGCGGCGTAGGCTAGCGTAAGGAAATCAGGCATGGGGCACCTGATTCTGCGCTTGCGCTTGACCTTTCTGCTGATCTAGGCGGATCGAGCAACCGAAGAACACCAACGCCATTCTCCACGTCACCTGCTAGTTCGGGCTGAACCAAAGCAGGGGAGGAACTCTGCGCGACGTGGGGACAACCGGTGGCTACCCGCTTGCAAATCCGGCCCGCAGTGACCGGCGTCATCGACCGTGTGATAGTGGCGACCCGCTCTGCCGTTACAATTGCGGCTCAGCGGCGGCGCGATTTTCCCACGGCATGATCGCGTGTCGGCCGCGCCCGCTTGCGCGAGGAAGGATGTGCGCCATACCAGAGCGGCCCGATCTCTCGCGTGAAAATCCGTGCCGTGACCGGGCCAATGTGCTTGAACTCCTGCAGGCAGGCAGCAAGTTCTCGAGCTGAGCTCGCCTGCGCGATCAGATTTGTCATCGTGCCGGAGCGCTGTTTCAGTTCCTGGCAGACCTCCAGCAGCTTAGTCGCAGTGGAAAAGTCGTATCGCACGTAGTGAGCTTCATCCAGCAACCGGACCAATTCGTCCCACCCTGCGCACAGAACCGCCTCCGGGCTCCGCAAACCCGCCGACACAAGCTGAGCGTAAGCGCGTTCGGCGATCTCCTGCTGGATCGGCTTGCCGAAGAGCAGGCAGGCCAGGAACCATTTGAACAACTCTCCTTCTTTTCGCGAGCGGAGATTGATACCGAGCTTCCTGGCGACGGCTGGTGGCATCTTCGTCACTCCACAGAACCTTCTTAGGCCCCGTCGTGTTGGTTGTCAATGCCGCCATGAGAGCGCAAGCTGTGCAGTGTCGGCCATGGTCACCGCATCAGAGTGACGCGAGGGAATGATTATCCGCATCGAAGGACAGATTTACAAAGTCCTCGAGGTGGAATCCAAGGCCGGAGCTGCCAAGATGGGCGGGGTCGTGAAGACCAAGCTGATCAATGTGCGAGGCGGCCGTCTCTGGGAGCCGCACTTCCGCCCACAAGAAAAATTGGAAGACCTGGAACTCGAACGTCGCATGATGAAGTTCCTCTATGCCGAAGGTGGCACACGTACGGAACGCAAGCGCAGCGCGTGAGAGGTATGCTCATAGACAGACGGAGGACGAAATGCTACCGATGAAGGCAGTTCGCATGGAGTTTCCGGCCGATGCCAACATCATCGTTGGCCAATCCCACTTCATCAAGACTGTCGAAGACCTCTACGAAGCAGTCGCGACGACCGTGCCTCAAGCCAAGTTTGGTCTGGCCTTCAACGAAAGCTCGGGAGCGTGCCTGACCCGGTCAGAGGGAAATGACCAGACGCTTCGAGATACAGCCGTCCGGAATGCCCAGGCATTGGCCTGCGGTCATACGTTTGTCTTGGTGCTTCAGAATGCATACCCCATCAATGTCCTGAACGCGATCCGCAACGTACCCGAAGTATGTTCTATATTCTGCGCCACGGCCAACTCGGTCGAGATCATCGTTGCTGAGAGCGAACAAGGCCGCGGTGTGCTCGGGGTCATCGATGGTAGCTCACCCAAAGGTATAGAGAGCGAACCTGATATTGCTTGGCGGCACGATCTCTTGCGCAAGATCGGCTACAAGCGATAAACGCCGCAAAGCTACGGCTTCAGAATGCATTCGACGTCGACACAACTTCACTGGCCGAGCGATTCTTCTCTGTTCGCGAGCGCGCCGGAGTTCGGGCGGTGCCCAGTCATCTCCGCGTGCCGGGCTTCTTTGCCTGCTGGATGCGTAAGGAGTCCTTCCTGAAAGCGACCGGTGCTTTCTTTTCCAGTGGGGGACTTTTCCGTATTTCCACCTGGAAACCTATGCCTGGAAACTGACTGCCATCGCTGTGTCTGGCGCTGTGTCGCTACTGTCAGGTGAGGCCTTAGCGGCGATGGACTCCACCGTGGCATGCCGTGCACAGCGTGATCAAGTTTTCCTCTGTGTCGTCTCCCGAATGGCTGCGGAATTCCCTGTGGTGCACCTCAAGATTCGACATCGTGCCGCTTGACACCTCCAGCCGTCGCGACGCAGGATCTGCTGGCGCAGGCTTTCGTACGACAAGGGGTCGAGCCGCGAGGGAGCGGCTTTGGGGCGAATCATTCTCAGGATGCCTTCTCGCGCAGGTTTTCGAGCCTAGTGCAACTAGGTTACGCAATCGAAGCGTCGCCGTCGCCCGTCTTATTCTCAACCTCCCAAAGGCAATCGCCGGACTCGAATTCGCTTTTCTTCGACGACGATAATGCTACCTTCGCTCAAAGGCTCCTTCATCACAGGCATGGCCCCTAACAGCAATCGCAATTGAACTGCGGGACGTTTGGGTCCCCGCCGAAGCAGAATGACGGATGGCTTTTCTTCGTTGCGCAAAGCCAATAAGGTACCAAAATCCGTATCGGCAGAGATTAGGATTCGATCTTCTTATGCGGCGCGTGCGAAAACTTCAAGATCGGTCGCCTTCTGCATGTTGTAGTCGCGGATATGAATCGCGTCGTGGCCTGCGGATCGCAAACCCTCCGCGATCAAAGGTGACAAAGCGTTGTCAACCAGGAACTTCAAGAACCACCCACGACGGGAAGTTCCCGCTCGCGGACGGCCTCAGCCGCGTAGCGCAGTGCTTCGCGAACATCCTCGACCTCAAGGTCGGGATAAGCATGTAGGATTTCCGCTTCCGCCATGCCTTCGCCTACCATACCGACAACGGTGGCGACAGGTATACGCAGGCTTCGGATACACGGGAGGCCGCCCATTTGGTTGGGGTCTACGGTGATGCGTGTGAAGGTTTTCATTTCTGCCTCCGTCTAAACCGCCGCACATATTGCAACTTCTCGATCCACCAAGCTAAAAGATAGCATGTCCGGGAAAGCCGCCGACCCCTAGAGGCAGCTTGTTCGTACAGTTCCTGATAAAGGCCGCAAGCCAGGCGTTTTGGCACGGCAGTCGTTCACGACGCCTTCTCACGCAGGTTTTCGAGGAATCTGCTGCTGTTCGCCGGGCAAGAACTTGTAGTAGCGTGAGATCGAGTTGAGCAGGATCTCCGGGTCGCCATTGTCCAAGTGCGCACCCGCAAGGAAGTCGGCGCAGATCATCTCCAGACAGTAACCGCGCGATTTGTCCGTGCCCAGCATCAGAGCTGCCGTTTCGATCGCCTGCTCGATAACCGGGATCTGGCTCTTGTAGAACTTGAAATAGACGATTTCGGTCGGTTCGGTGTCCTTGCCCGTGAGGTGCTGGTCCACCTCGCGTTTGAACTGATCCCGGGGTAAGGAACGTGCTTTGTGCATCCATGCTGCACAATCGAAATCCTTCCCGTCCGAACGCGCGACCTTGGTCAACTCTGCCGCCTTCGTCCAGCCCACCTGTTTCAACTCCCGCCGGATCT